>Ga0209066_10001464_pt1 | contig 31014 bp, 24 predicted proteins | sample All_14_2_FD_187198 | JGI IMG/M metagenome (GOLD analysis project Ga0209066, IMG submission 187198) | Freshwater microbial communities in response to fracking from Pennsylvania, USA - Allegheny Zone_MetaG_DW_15 (SPAdes) (version 2) ... | reverse complement strand
AGATTATTGAGGATTGCAAATTTAAAGAATTGGTTCAAATCGATAATGATTCATCTATCTCCGTAAAAGTGCTCATGAAAGAGATCAAAAATTTACCATTTAAATGTCGTAAGATATTTATTTTATCAGTAATAAAAGGATTAAATACAACACAGATATCAGAAATTATGGGAATTACAAATAGAACAGTTGAAACGCATTTGCATCATGCTAGAAAAAAATTAAAAAAGAGGTTGGTTGAATTTCTAGAATAATGTAAAGCAGCTAATATAACTAAAGCGCCATCCTACGAACGCTTGAGCTGGTTTAAGATATTTTAAGTTCATTCCAGAAGTTAGACTTACCACTCTCAGAAGACGCTTTAAATGGTTGTTGTTAGGTTTTACTTAATCTGTAGGAAAGACGTCATAAATGGAGGTCTCCTCTTTTGCAGCCTGCATTATGTTAAGGCATTCCCTTTGCCTTTTGCCTTACAATAACCTTTTGCCTTACTTCCTTTTAACGATCAGCCCAAGATCCACAACCCCAACAACCTCCGGCCGTGGTATTACATGCTCTACCTCTACCTTGTACTGGCCGTTTTTATTGAAGAAGAAAGTAGGGTAAATCACCTCCCGGATGTCCCAAAAGCTGCCGGCTCCTTCGCCCTGCAGGTTATTGTCCTTATCCTTCACAATGATGGTTTTTTCCACGATGCGCTCTTCGCCGGAAGGAGTGGTGAGGATGATATTGAGGGGCAGTTCGTCGTAAGGCAACTGCTCGAGGTACCTCAGCGACAGCACAATATCGGCCTGAGTGCCCTGGTTGTCCACTGTAAAGGTATATGTGACTTTATCGAAGCGGTTCCATGTATAGTTGTCGAAAGTGCGGAATTCGCGGTGGATATTGCCTTTGCAGGATACCAGTATGATAAGCGCCGGGAGGGCGGTGCGGAAGAGAAGTTTGCGCATATGGAGGAGTTTATTTACAAAAATACAAAACTGCGCCTTGAGGTTCGTACTTTTGCAGGACAATAACCGGTTATGGTAAAAAAGAAATACTACGTGGTATGGCGTGGCACTGAAACGGGCATATTTGATACGTGGAAGGAGTGCGAGCAGAGGATAAAGGGCTTTGAAGGTGCCAGGTATAAGTCGTTTGAGACGATGGCAGAGGCCGAGGAGGCTTATGCTGCAGGCGTACCCCCGGTAACCCGCAAGAGTGCACCTAAGACCATAACCGGCTTATCGAAGCCCATACTGCAGAGCATATCAGTGGATGCAGCCTGTTCGGGCAACCCCGGGGTGATGGAGTACCAGGGGGTGGATACCTCAAACAGGAAACTGCTGTTCCACGGAGGCCCGTATCCCGAGGGCACGGTAAACATCGGCGAGTTCCTTGCCATAGTGCACGGACTGGGCTATCTGAAGCAGCGCAACCTGCATATACCCATCTACAGCGATTCGGTAACGGCCATCAAGTGGGTGAAGGACAAAAAAGCTAACACCAAACTGGAGCGCAACAAGGTAAACGAAGAACTGTTCGCCCTGGTTGCCCGTGCCGAGTACTGGCTGAAGGCTAACAAATACGATAACCCCATACTCAAATGGAATACCGCGCAATGGGGGGAGATTTATGCGGATTTTGGCAGGAAGTAGCACTCAGCAGTCAGCAGTCAGCAGTCAGTTATCTTTATTTCTCTCTCCCTGAGAAGAGGGCTGGGGTGAGGTGTCAGTGTATTAAATCTTCCTTAAAATAGCTCATAATACTAAAATAGTTGATATATTTGTCATAATCAATGATGAAACAGATGAGAAAAACTACCCTCTTACTTACTCTTATAATACTGGGGTTCACTGGTTTTACACAAAATGACGTTACTGCAACAAAGATGTTCTGGGTTGGGGGACAGGCTGGTTGTTTTAAGACAGTTAATGATATTACCGGCTTTTCGGGAGGGTTAAACCTGAATGCAGTAGTGGGTAATAACCTTTACAAGGCCAGGTATTTTTACGATGAAAGATTTGAGTTGTTTGAGCCTGTTGAGAAATACAATGAAGCCGGCCTGCTTATAGGAAAGAGCTTCTATACTGATAAAATACAGGTCAATCTATCGGCAGGATTAGGGATTACAACTGGTAAGCTTGTATCGGAAACAACTGAGATAAGGGATGATAATACAGGCTGGGTAACTATTGTACCATCAGTGCAGAGAATCCATGAATACGAATATTTCACTACTCCGGGCATTCCCCTTGAGGTTGAATTAATGCTCAAGCCGGCAAAGGTATTAGGATTGGGTTTATCGTTCAGCGGCAACCTTAACATGAAGAGGCCGGTTTTCCGGACTTCGCTTAGTTTGAGCTTTGGGAGGATGAGGTGATTTGGCTGTCAGCTGTCAGCTATCAGCTATCAGTTGTTAGCTTTTAGCTTTTAGCTTTGAGCTTTCAGTGGTTGGTTTTTAGGATTTTCAGGGTGGTGGTGTTTGTTTTTAGGAAGTACAGTCCGTTTGATAAGTTGGAAATGTCAACTGCCTGTAATGGTTTATTGAAAGATATTGTTTTTACCTTCCGGCCGCTGTAATCGTAAAGGGTTAATACCTCACCGGAAGTTATGCTGCCTGAGATGGTAAATATTCCTTCAGAGGGGTTGGGAAAGATGGTAATACTTTGTTGTGGCGCTGTGTTATTTGTATTAACGGTTTCGCAGATTGCCCTTACCTGTTCCACAGAATCACAGCCGGGTCCGTTGAAATAAATATATGTGTAAGCACTGGTATCGGCAATGTAATTGCAGATGCTTGCTACTTCACATTCTGTTAATAAAGGATTCCAGCGTATAGTAACAGATTGCATAGAGCCTCCATCAATATTATCGAGCCCTTTAAGTGACGTTAATGCAGTGTTATCATATAAATTCAGGCCCCATCCAACATATTTAAGGTTTGAAAGTGGCTGAAAATCGGTTAGTTGGTTCAAGCCATGCAACTCCAGGTGATAGTCGATGGAGTCAATGGACGACAAAGCTGAAATATCAGCCAGTGCAAAATTATTGATGAGCCTGATCCATCCGGTGTGGTTATCAAGGTTATGCAGTCCGTAGAGCGTAGGCAGTTCCTGCAAAAGTATCATTTCAATGGCCCCTGCATGGTTGAGGTTACTCAGGGCAGAGATATCCGTCAAATGACTAAGGCTGTTCATTTCCAGTTTCCATCCGATATATTTAAGGCCGTTAAGTCCTGACAGGCTTGTGAGGCCCATGTTAAGCAAACCAAGCCTCCCGCTTATACTGTCAACATTATTAAGCCCCTCCAGATTGTTTAAAGTGGCTGATTGTATAACAAGGTCGCCGTTAATCCGGTTAACCTGGTTAAGTGCCAGGAGGTTTGTAACCGGGCCACTGATGCGGGTAAAACCATTCAGGGTGGAGCAACCGGGATACAGGTAGGGGAAGCTGTCAATTTCAGCCTGGCTGTGGAACACCAGGTTCCCATATGGGAGGCACACAAGCGGCACATTGCACGACTGGGCAAGTTCCCCCGGACTGTTGAAGCCCGGGGCATTATCGTAAATTGTGACAGGACAGGTGGGGTTAGCTATAAAAGAGCAGAGCCCCGGTGAAGAACATGACTGAAGGACTGAGTTCTCGTAAATACCAATGTCATTACCTGAATGGAAGGCCAGGTTAGGGAAACCTGTTATTGATGAAAGGTTATAATTCCAATAGATTTCAAGATTACCTCCTATATAAACCAGGTCATTAAAATCATCCAGACTGGTAAGGGCATCGCAATCTTCAATTCTTAAACCGCCATGAATACTATCGAGATTGTTAAGCCCTGACAAATCACTCAACATACTGCCACCAATAAAAAGCCAGCCTTTGATTACTGAAATGCCTGCCAGTCCGTTTAAATTAGTTATATCATCAGCGAAAATTCCAACATTACCTTCAATAACCGAACAACCGGGATAATTAACGGCAAAAGAGTCAATCTCCTGCTGACCCTGGAATGATACTTCACCAGGGGGGCATACCTGGGTTTTTGCGTAAATGGCAAATCCGGTGAAGAGTATCAACAGGGCAAAGATGCGTGTATTCATAACGGTTAGATTGTTGGCTGGTTCTTAAATCAAAAATAAGCAAACCTGTCAGACTTTTGTATATTTACATCATAATTATTTAATCCATATGAAAAAATTGATGTTTCTGCCTGGTTCCGGGAGGGATTAAAAATGAAATGGAAGAAAAGAAATTTTCCTTGTTTTAATAATACCACCGGTCTGTCCGGCCTTTTTTGTAAAGTAGAGGCACAAAAAACTGACTGCTGACTGCTGATCGCTGACTGCTTTTCCCTATCTTTGCACTTCCACTTGCCCTGGTGGCGGAATAGGTAGACGCGTCGGTCTCAAAAACCGATGAGCGAAAGCTCGTACCGGTTCGATTCCGGTCCGGGGTACAACGTTGGGTTCTTAGGGGTCCTGCGTCGGGTAGATAATTGAGAACCCTGCTAACTTCCCGGTGCAGGGTTTTCGCATTTTGGCTGTTGGCTATCGGCTGTCAGCTTTCAGCTATCGGCTGTTAGCTGTTGGCTATTGGTTCTTGGCTAATACACTGAATGCTGACTGCTGACTGCTGACTGCTAATTGCTGAATGCTAATTGCTCTTTTCAACTTTATATAGAACCGCATTGTTAATCTATCTGGACTTAAGCCATTTATTCCGTGAATGCTTTTAATGCTTAATTTTGTAGTTTAATTAACGTAAGTTAAACGACTGACTATTTACTATGTACGATAACAGAAGAAGAACAATATATCTGCCGATTGCCTTTGCCGTTATTCTGGTTGCGGGGTTCCTGCTGGGGGCTTCACTTGTGAAGGTATCATCGCTCAACAGGAACATCAGCCTGATACAGGATTTCCAGTCGAACAAATACGACCCTGTGAATGATGTGCTGGGTTATATCATGCAGGATTATGTGGATTCAGTGGATGCTTCCAAACTGAGGGAGTATGCCGTTGAAGGGATACTGCAGCACCTCGACCCTCACTCACAGTTTATACCTGCCGCTGATTTCAGCGAAGTGAATGAGCCCCTTATGGGAGGGTTCGACGGGATAGGTGTACAGTTCAGGATAGAGAACGATAGTGTTTACATTGTGAATACCATCCAGGGCGGGCCTTCGGAGAAAGCCGGCATACGTGCTGGTGACCGGATTGTGAAAGTTGATAATAAGCCTGTGGCAGGGGTTAAGATTGAGAACCGCGATGTGATGAAATTGCTGAAAGGTAAACGCGGCACCAAAGTTAACGTGAGCATTTACCGGAAGGGATCAAATAAACTGCTGAGCTTCAATATAACAAGGGATGTTATCCCTACCTACAGCATTGATGTGTCGTTCATGCCCCAGCCGGGCGTTGGATACATTAAACTGTCGAAATTCTCAGCCACTACGTCCGAGGAACTGACGAGCTCACTTGAATCGCTGAGGGCAAAGGGAATGAAACAACTGGTGCTCGACCTCCGCGGTAACAGCGGCGGTTACCTGCAGTCGGCCATTGATGTTGCCGACCAGTTCCTGCCCGGTAAAGACCTTATAGTTTACACTGAAGGTTATAACAGACCGAAGGAAACTGCCTTTGCTACCAGCAGTGGCTTGTTTGAGAAAGGCGACCTCGTGGTACTCATTGACGAAGGTTCAGCATCATCGGCAGAGATTGTGGCAGGTGCACTGCAGGATAATGACCGCGCTACTATCATTGGCCGCCGTTCGTTTGGTAAAGGACTGGTGCAGGAACAGCTCAGCCTGCCTGATGGATCAGCTGTACGTCTTACTGTGGCACGTTACTATACACCAAGCGGTCGCAGTATCCAGAAACCTTATGTCCAGGGACATGCAGAAGAGTACGAAAGTGAACTGTTCTCAAGGATGATGCACGGTGAAATGGAGAACCGCGACAGCATTGTATTCAACGACTCACTCAAATACCTCACCAAGGGTGGTAAGATTGTGTATGGTGGTGGTGGCATTATGCCCGATGTGTTTGTTCCCGTTGAACGGAATGAGCGCTACCAGTATTACAATTCAGTACTCAATAAAGGACTGGTGCACCAGTTTACATTCGAATATACTGACCGCAACAGGTTAAAGCTCAATAAGTATGGTTCGTTTGAGAATTTCAACAGGAGTTTTACTGTGAGCGATGAGATACTGAAAGAATTTACCGATTATGCGGCAAAACAAGGAGTGCCCTATGACCAGCAGGGATTGAGCTTTGCCAGGACCGACCTCACCAACCTGATGAAGGCGCTGGTGGCACGTAACCTGTATGATGAAAAAGGATTTTACCCTATTTACCTGAAGACTGATAAAGCTTTCGCGAAAGCCATTGAACAGTTCAGGAGAACTGAGTTAACAAAGAAATAATACACAAATAATTGATAATCAATCTATTAAAGTGAACAATCCACACTATTTCAGGTTATTACGGTATGGACTTGTAATTGTGTAGTAAATTGTTAACCAGGTTAGATTCAGCAACTTCGCAGTGATGCGCAGTTGCATAAAAAAAGAAGAGGCTGATCACACAACCTCTTCTTTTATTTTTTAGGCCACCTGTTGTTTCAGGCAGCTTTTATTCTACAGTAACACTCTTTGCAAGGTTCCTTGGCTGGTCGACATTGCAGCCTCTCATCACAGCCACGTGGTACGACAATAATTGCAGTGGTATAGTAGCAATCAGTGGCACCAGCATTTCTTCTGTTTCAGGAACTTCTATATAATGGTCGGCCAGTTGTTTTACGGTTTCATCCCCTTCTGTTATGATGGCGATGATCTTACCTTTTCTTGCCTTTACTTCCTGGATATTTGAGATCACCTTTTTGTAGGTACCCTTGTTGGTTGCGATGATAACCACGGGCATTTCCTCATCTATCAGAGCAATGGGGCCGTGCTTCATTTCAGCGGCAGGGTATCCTTCGGCGTGTATATAGGATATTTCTTTCAGTTTAAGTGCTCCTTCCATGGCAACAGGGTAGTTATATCCCCTGCCGAGGTAAAGGGCATTCCTTGAATTCTTGAATATTTCAGCTATTTCGATGATCTTGTCGTTCACCTGCAGGGTTTTTTCCACTTTGGCAGGAATAGTATCAAGTTCAGTGATCAGCTGATGGAACCTTGAGCGCGAGATAGTACCCTTGGCCTCCGCAATCATCAATGCCATGAGGGTAAGGATAGTTACCTGTGAAGTGAAAGCCTTTGTAGAGGCAACACCAATCTCAGGCCCGGCATGTGTGTATGACCCTGCATGCGTGGCCCGTGCAATGGATGAACCCACCACATTGCAGATGCCGATAATGGTGGCACCTTTGGATTTTGCCAGCTCAATAGCTGCGAGGGTATCGGCGGTTTCGCCCGACTGTGAGATAGCGATAACGATATCGTCTTCATAGATCACAGGGTTGCGGTACCTGAATTCTGAAGCATACTCTACCTCAACAGGTATCCTTGCAAGCTCCTCAATAAGGTACTCACCCACAATGCCCGCATGCCACGATGTGCCACAGGCAATGATAATCATACGCTTGGCGTTTACCATCTTCTGCTTGTACTCATGAATACCGCCCAGTGATACAATACCGGCATTAAGGTTAAGCCTTCCGCGCATACTGTCCCTGATTGACTTTGGCTGCTCATAAATCTCCTTGAGCATAAAGTGTTCAAAGCCTTCTTTCTCCAGAGCACTGAGGTTAATCTCAAGAGTCTGCACATACGGGGTTTTCTCGATGTTGGAGATGGTTTTTATTTTCAGTTCACCGTTTCTGTTGATAATGGCAATTTCTTCATCATTCAGGTATACAACATCACGGGTGTACTCTACGATAGGAGTAGCATCGGAGGCTACATAAAACTCTTTTTCACCTATACCGACAACGAGCGGACTACCCTTACGGGCGACAATCAGCCTGCCATCGTCGTTCTTATCGATGATCACTATCGCATAAGCGCCAACCACCTGGTTAAGGGCAATCTGGAGAGCTTCTTCAAGGGGCACCGATTCATTGACCCTGATATCCTCAATAAGGTGTATCAGCACTTCTGTATCGGTATCACTCTCAAACTGGTATCCGCGGCTGAGAAGCTCCTGCTTAAGGGTGGCATAATTCTCAATTATACCGTTGTGTATAATCGCAAGGTTCTTAGTGTACGAATAATGGGGATGTGCATTTACGTCGTTGGGTTCGCCATGGGTAGCCCAGCGTGTATGGGCAATACCGATGGTTCCGGTGAGGTCTTTACCCTTCACGGATTCTTCGAGGTCAGATACCTTGCCCTTGGTTTTATAGAGTTTAAGATCAGAATTCAGTAAAGCAACACCTGCACTGTCGTACCCACGGTACTCGAGGCGGTGTAGTCCTTTGATAAGGATTGGGTAGGCTTGCTTAGGGCCGATATACGCGACTATACCACACATTTTCTAAAATGATTTAACTATCAAACAATTAAAGCTGCGAAATTACGCAATCAGGATTAAACTTATTCAGAAAACGGTGCTTTTTTGTTATTTGCACAGAGGTAGTCGCAAAGCATAGGTTGCAAACTCACTACTCACAACTCACTACTCACAATTTATTAATCCAGCGGCGTATAATAAATAACCAGTTTAAGCTTCCCCTGCTCAGCACCGGGGCCTCCGATAACTGCACGGTTTGCACTGAGTGCGCTGCCGGCAGCAAGAAGGTACAACGGGCCGAACTCTATTTCAGGATGCAGCAGTCGTTGCTGGATATATCGGGTAATTCGCAGTTTGTATTTATCACCGTTGAGATAACCATCGATGTAATTACTGCCTGCATTTTCATCAACAATAGCACGGTAAAGATGGGTGTATTTTTCTGTTGTCAGATCCTGTCCTACATAGCGTTCCCTAATACCAACCAGACCCGGCAGACGGTATTCCGTATCGTCACCGGCATTCTCCATTACAAGCCTGGCTTCGTGAATAGCCATCTTTTTATCCCTGAGATTATCAAGATATGGGAACTCAAGCTTAATCCTAGTACCACCCATCGACTGGAGGAAGAGTCTCTGAGATGCTGAAGCACCGTTTCCCTGCATCTGGGCAAGTAAATCAGGGTCAGCACCGGCATAGCCTGAGTGTTCATAGTGGTTGAATCTTCCGCTGTTTTCATTGATCAGCAGCTCAAGCTTTTTGCTTTCACGCTCGTTGTTGACCATAGCACTGTAATAAATATGAACCCTTGATAAGCTGTGGGTGGGGTTAAGGTACATAATAGCCCCTGAGCCCGGTGCTGTGGCAGGTTCGGCAGTTATATACAGTCCTTTGATGGCCTGAAGGAACTTGGTATTGTTAGCCAGTGCTGAATCTAGTATCTGGTTGGCATTTACAATCCTGTTGGCAAACTCAAGTGTCAGTGGTATCCTCATAAATGGGCCCACTTTTACAGTATCCAGCATGGAAGAGTCAACCGTATTGGGAACAAATGAAAATTGTCCCACAGGTGTTGCCTTATGTTGCAGTGTGCTGAAATGATAGTAAGGGTAATCGAGTGTTCGGCCGGATGATTCAGATATAACGGAAGTTTGGATTGCCTCATCAAGCTCGTATACCGTGATATTCTGCACGGCTGATGAATCACCATAGATGCCTTTGTATGGCAGGGTTAGGACTATGGAGTCAACTACTACATCGGTACCGAAACTTATATTGGTACCCGGCAGTCTCAGCTGTGTATAAACAGAGGCAGTGGTAGTTCCAAACACCGGGTCGTTGATTGAGCCGAGCAGCATAGTGGCAAGTTCATCTGTGCGGAGGGTATCTTCCCTTTCAGTGATTGCCCGGATAGTAATTGTATCAATTACGGCATGGTTGAGCAGGTCTTCCTCAGGTATCAGGTCAAGGCCGAGCAGGTCGGGTTCTTTTTTGCATGACCATATAAGGGAAGTGAGCGTAATCAGCAGGAATAATCTGAAAATAATTGACTGACGCACGTTGAATGTTTTAAAGTTGAAAAAGAGGTGCAAGTTACCCAGTTATTCAGGTGAAAAAACAGGTTCTGACAGGATTTTATCATAAAAAATGTTATAAGCCTCAACGAAGTCGTCGGCATGGTAAGGAAGAACAGGCTTACCTGTTGACTTCGCATACTCAATAAGGGCCGGACTAACGTTTTCACTTCCTATGATGATACCTTCGGCAAAGTCCATAGCTGCCATCATAAGGGTTTCATAGTTAGGCTTTTTATAATGCTTGAGATCCTTGTTGGTGATACCGTCGATCTTGATCTTTGCTGCCAGTTCTTTACTGAGCGATTCTTCAAAATCATCATCATACAGTGAAACTACCAGCCTGGTTTCAGTAAAAAGGGGGTTATCCTTATAAGCAGTCTTGATATACAGGGGCATAAGGCTTGTCATCCAGCCATGACAGTGAATAATATCGGGCGACCAGCCAAGTTTTTTCACTGTTTCAATAACTCCTCTCGAAAAAAAGATAGCACGCTCGTCGTTGTCCTTGAAGAACTTGTTATTCTTGTCTCGGAACATGTACTTGCGCTGGAAATAGTCTTCGTTGTCAATAAAATAGATCTGCATGCGGGCACTCTGGATAGAGGCAACCTTTATGATAAGCGGGTGGTCGGTGTCGTCAATGATAAGATTCATTCCTGATAATCTGATCACTTCATGAAGCTGGTTACGGCGTTCATTTATGTGACCGAATCGGGGCATGAAAGTCCTGATTTCGCGGCCTTTCTCCTGGATGCCCTGCGGAAGATAACGACCTATAGTTGCCATCCGGCTTTCTTTCAGGTAAGGAACTATTTCCTGAGATACAAACAGTATCCTCGTTTTTTCCATGGTTCTCCCTTTTTCTAATAAAATGCAAAATTAACAAATTATCACGAATTTCTTACTATATCCATTATATAATTAATAATCAGCATGAAACAAGGCGTAGGGCATAGGGCGTAGGGCGTAGGTTGGCAGGTGTTTATTGGTATGGTGTAGATATCTTGCAATAACGATCCTCAGAATTTGAAATTGCATTTCGTACGTATTTCATACGTCTTTTATACGTATTTCATACGTGTTAACACGTATAAAATACGTATGAGGTACGTTTAAATGACGTATAAAATACAAATCCAAACCAACAATGCCTATAACCCCCACCCCTAAACTCTACGCTCTAATCTCTAAGCTCTGTGCCCTAAGCCCTATGCCTTATGCCCTAAGCCCTATGCCCTATACCCTATGCCCTTTGCCCTATGCCCTAAGCCCTTTGCCCTTTGCCCTAAGCCCTATGCCCTATACCCTATGCCTGCACTCCAAGCTCTCTGCGCTTTTTGTATTTTTTACTTCCTGCGGTGACAGCAACCAAACAAATAGTTATAAATTTGCCGCACTAATGGAGACCTCCCTCTTAACTGCCTGAGGGACAAAATATTTAAGAACATGCATAAGATCAGCACACATCCTATCCTCGACATTGCTGAAGTTGAAGAAGTATCATTTCTTTACGAAGGCCATCCTGTAAAAGGCGAAAAAGGCTTTACCATCGCTGCAGCACTACACCAGGCCGGTTTTCCGGTGCACAGCCACAGTTTACAAAACAGGGAACGCAGCCTTGAGTGCGGTATAGGCAAGTGCGGCGCCTGCGAAATGCTGGTGGACGGACAAATCAGGCGTATCTGCATCACTAAAGTCGACGGGGTAAAGCAGGTGAGTGAGATACCGCACGACTTTGCACCCCAGGTTACAAGGATCAACAACGAACAGCCAACCAGGGTATTCCGCACTGATGTTGCCATTATAGGCGCCGGTCCTGCTGGACTTGCTGCCCGCGAAGAGCTTAACAGGCACGGGGTGGATAATATCGTGATTGATAACAATGAACATATCGGAGGCCAGTTCCTTATGCAGACCCACCAGTTCTTTTTCTTTGAAAAGGAGAAGAAATTCGGTGGCATGAGGGGTTTTGACATTGCTAAAACACTGGCCGGCGAAGACCTTTCAGGCATCTTCCTCAACTGCACCGTATGGGATGTGCTCGAGGGAAGGCGTATTGCCGTTAAGAACATTAAAACAAACGAGATCTTCTATGTAGAGGCTGCCTGTATGATCGTTGCCACAGGTGCCGTGCCTTTTATGCCGGCATTTGAGAACGACGACCTGCCGGGTGTTTATACCGCTGCCGTTATTCAGAAGATGATGAATACCGAGCTTACCCTGCTGGGAAGGAACATCCTTACTGTGGGTGCAGGCAATATCGGCTACCTTACCTCCTACCAGCTCATGCAGGCAGGTGCCAATGTAAGGGCGATCATTGAAGCCCAGCCTTTTGAAGGCGGCTTCCCCGTGCAGGCAAACAGGGTAAGAAGGCTTGGCATTCCTATCATGCTGTCGCACATCCTCCTGAAAGCCATCCCCAATGAACGCCACGATGGTATTATTGGTGCTGTGGTTGCCCGGTGTGAAAACTTTAAACCTATCCCGGGAACTGAAATACTCATTGAAGGGATTGATGCCATTAACATCTGTACAGGACTTGTGCCTGACGACCAGCTGCTCATTAAGGGAAACGAGATCTTCGGCCGCAACTGCTATGGTGCAGGTGATGCTATAAGGATTGGCGAAGGAACCAGTGCCGTATTACGCGGTAAGCAGGTAGCATATGAGATTTTACAGGAGATGGGCAAACGGTACAAGTATGATGAGTACCTCAACGTTTCAAAAGAGTATATTGACTCACAACAGCATCCCCAGAAGGTAATTGAGAAGCCATTCCTGCCAAACACCGAGAGAATGAACGCCAAGCCTTTTGTACAGATCGACTGTCTCTATGGCTTTGCCTGCAACCCCTGTGAGTTTTCGTGTTCACACGGTGCTATTACCAAAACATCAACCAGTACTGTTCCGCACATAGATTTCGACAAGTGTATCGGATGTATGGACTGCGTATACCAGTGTCCGGGGCTTGCCATCTTTGGTTACCACCTGAAGAAGGACTGGCTCTTTCTGCCCATTGAATACGAAGCACATGAGCAGTCGGAAGTATATCTCGTCGACAACAACGGCAAGATACTCGGCAACGGTATCATTGAGAAGATTTTAAAGAAGCCCAACAAGACCAATGTGGCAAGGGTTAAATCAATTGACGTACACGACCAGGAGCTGGTTAATGTGCGTGGTTTCATAGTGAAGGAGAAATATCCGGAGCCTCTTTTAATAGAACCTTTCTCATACCAGGAGAGGGAGAAAATGTATGTATGCCACTGTGACGATGTTTCACTGGATGAAATACTTGAGACTATCGGCGACCGTAAATTCATCTCAGTTGATGAAGTGAAGCACACCACCCGCCTGGGTATGGGTGCATGCAGGGGCAAGCGCTGCATACGCAGGTTAAAACAAACGCTCACAGGCTATGGCATCACCATTGTTGGTGAAGCCACACCACGCGGACCTTTATCCAACCAGCTCACAATGGGCGAGCTGTATCCGAGCAGTGCACATGAGCAGGTTTATATAAACTCAAAAGGCAGCAGCCCTAAACGCATTGATGTGCAGTCGCTCGTTTGCGGTGGTGGTATTGCAGGCTCAGCGCTGTTCAGGTATCTGGCTGAAGCAGGATTTAAACCTGTGCTTGTAAATTCCGACAGGGGTTCATCGTGGAGGAATATTGCAGGTGGACGTCCCGCATTCTCTCTTCCTGAAATTGCTGACATCGCAAGGCATAACCTCGAGATATTCAAGGAACTGCAGGAGCAGTCGAACATTAACTTCAGGCAGATCAATTATGTAAACTTTGCCCATGATGAGCAGGTGATGCAGGCACTCGAAAACTCACGTGCATGGTCGGATGCCTATATGATAAGCCCGAAGGAATTCAGCAAGCATATTTCCTCCTATGTAAATCCAAACCTTAAGACATACCTCGGTGCACTGATTACAAAAGACTGCTGGCAGGCAACGCCGGGACTGGTACTCGACCACATCAGGCGAATTGGTATTGACAACGGAGGTATTGTGAAGGAGGACTGCCGGGTTATAGACCTGCGTAAAGAAGGTAACAAGTATATTGTCCTTGTAAGAGACCACGACCAGGAGTACATTGAATACCATACTGATATCTTCATCAATGCCCTTGGTGGCGAAGCCGGAAGGTTTGCATCAAAGCTGGGACTTGAGACAGGATTATACCCTGTCAAACACCAGGCCTTCATTACCCGCAGGCTCCCTATGATGGGCATCAACGGCAATCCGCTCGACATGATCATTGACCGCCGCAAGTACAAGGGATTTGTGGCAGTATACGGACAACAGCTGGCTGAAACAGGACAGGTAATCGGATGTGCTTCACCGGCAGTTGACCCGCTAGAGACAGATAAAAACCTTAAGATCAACTCAAAGCAGTTCCTCGAAATAGTATCCGAAGTATTTGTCGATTGGTTCCCCAACCTCTCGTCTGTTGGCTTCCAGGCTGTATGGGCAGGGTACTATGTCGAGCCCCGGATGATCGTTGACCCGGAGAACGGGCTGCTGGTAGGCTTGCGCGGACAAGGCTATATGCTTGGCCAGTACCTCGCAAAACTATATGTAGATAAACTCATGGGTAAGCAGGTGCCCGAATACATGGAACGCCTCAAACTGTCGGGTGACGGGTTACCTGAGAAAGCGTTCAAATAGCATAATGCGTTGAATAACGGAATATTAACATTGCTTAACCAACTATTTTTTTGCAAATAGAATAATTATTGCTACTTTTGCACCCCTAAAACAAAACCATATCCAAATGGATTACCTGAAGCAATTTGTAATTCCATTCGTAGGGTTGAGTGACGGGCCTCATCAGTATGATTATGATATTGATGACAAGTTCTTTGCAAGTTACGAGTATACTGACATCAGCCGTGCCAATGTAAGGGTAGACATTACTCTTGACAAGCGCGACAGGATGATGGTACTGGAGTTCAGGATGCTGGGTACCCTTGGGGTAGCATGCAGCAGGTGCGGCGAGTTATTCGACATGCCTGTTGACACCACCGAAACCCTATACATCAAGCTGGGACATGAGTATAAGGAAGACTACGACGAAGTAGTCACCATACCTGATACTGAGTCGCACCTGAATACAGCACCATGGATATTCGATTTTCTGTGTCTTGCAGTACCTTACCGGGTAGTTCATCCCGATAAGGAAGACGGGACCTCAGGATGTGATCCTGAAGTTTTAACAAGGCTTGAAGAGCAATCCGGAAACCCGGATATTGACCCCCGGTGGGATAAATTAAAAGATTTGAACTTAGAATAGATAACATAAAAATTAACCAGAAATGCCAAATCCAAAACATAGGTTTTCAAAGACCAGGACAGCAAAGAGAAGAACACATTACAAAGCAGTTGCCCCAACCCTTACTATTTGCTCAAACTGCGGCCATTCTGTACTGTACCACAGGGTATGCTCCGAGTGTGGTTACTACAAAGGCAAGCCGGCTATTGAGAAAGAAACCACAGCTTAAGTACTGTGACCCTTCTTAACACAAAACTGGTCAGATGAGGATCGGACTTGATGTTATGGGTGGCGATTTTGCCCCTGTATCTACCATATCCGGTGCGGTGCTTGCCCTTGGTGAGCTTCAGCCCGGCGATGAAGTGGTACTGGTTGGCAATGAGCAGGTTATTTTAACTGAGCTCGAAAAACACGGCGTCGCTCCTTCCAGGTTTAAGATAGTACATGCCAATGAGGTTATTGAGATGGGTGAACACCCTACCAAGGCTATCTTAAAGAAACCCCAGTCAAGTATTGCTGTTGGCTTTGAACTGCTTAAGCACAAGCAGATTGAAGCATTCACCAGTGCTGGCAGCAGCGGGGCTATGCTAGTTGGTTCTATTTACAGTGTTAACAATATCCAGGGCGTTATAAGGCCCTGTACGTCTGCGTTACTTCCACAGGAAGCCGGTGGTGTAAGCCTGCTTGTTGACGTGGGCACTAATCCTGATGCCAAGCCTGATGTTATGTACCAGTTTGGCCTCCTCGGTTCTATCATGGCCGAAAGTGTCTATAAGATAGAAAACCCGAGAGTTGCGCTGCTTAATATCGGGCAGGAGGAAGAAAAGGGCAACCTGTCGACCCAGGCAGCATTCCACCTGATGAAGAATGCCAGGGACTTCAACTTTATAGGAAACATTGAAGGCAGGGATGTACTCAGGAATAAGGCTGATGTGATTGTTTGTGACGGATTTACCGGCAATATCCTACTGAAAAACATCGAAGGTATGTTCAGGATTATGATGAAACACGGCCTTACCGATGACTATTTTAAAAGGTTCAATTACGAGCAGTACGGCGGAACACCCATACTCGGAATAAACTCAAGCGTAATTGTTGGCCATGGCATTTCCAATGATATCGCTGTAAAAAACATGATTTTACTCGCCCGTGATGTACACAATGCTAAAGTGTCGCATAAGATAAAGAGAGCATTGGCTAAAGTCCCGGGAGAAATATTATAAACTCCTTCGTTCTATTTTTACCGAAATGACCAAAGTAAGAGCTGCTATTACCGGAGTTGGCGGGTTTGTTCCCGAATACAGGCTGACAAATGATGAACTCAGCCGTATGGTAGATACTTCCGATGAATGGATCATGACCCGCATCGGCATCAAGGAACGCCGAATTCTCAAGGGAGATGGGAAAGGCACCTCCGACATGGGTGCTGAAGCCGTAAAACAACTGCTTGAAAAAACAAAGACCCATCCTTCAGAGGTTGATATGATCATCTGCGCAGTGGTAACCCCTGATATGCTGTTCCCTGCCACCGCTAATATCATCGCCGATAAGGCCGATATACGTAATGCCTTTGGCTTCGACCTTAATGCCGGATGCTCAAGTTTCCTCTATGCCCTTACTACTGCTTCAAAATTTGTAGAATCAGGTACTCATAAGAAGGTTATTGTTGTAGGTGCAGATAAAATGTCATCAATAGTTGATTACCAGGACCGTGCCACATGCCCTATCTTCGGCGATGGTGCTGCAGCGGTAATGCTTGAGCCCACTACGGAAGACGTTGGTGTAATCGATGCCATGCTATTCTCTGACGGTGTTGGCCGTGTACACCTGCACCAGAAGGCCGGCGGCTCAGTAAAGCCCCCTACGCATGAAACCATTGAAGCACGCGAACATTTCATATACCAGGAGGGACAGCCTGTGTTTAAATGGGCTGTAAGTAAAATGGCTGATGTATCGGTTGAAATGATGGAGCGCCACAACCTTAATAACGAAACACTCAACTGGCTTGTTCCCCACCAGGCAAACATGCGTATCATTGAAGCTACAGCCAACAGGATGGGACTGCCTAAGGAAAAGGTGATGATCAATATTCAGCGATACGGCAACACCACTTCAGCAACACTGCCACTTTGCTTATGGGAATGGGAAAACCAGCTCAGGAAAGGTGATAATGTGATCCTTGCTGCCTTCGGTGCCGGCTTTACATGGGGTTCTGTCTACCTCAGATGGGCTTACGACGGTAAATAAACTTCTGTCCAACCCGTACCTTCAAATATCCATAAGGAGCTGTATCCACATTTCTTCAGAATATTCATTGCTTCAGGGAAGTAAGCATTTATTTCCGACGGGTGGTGTGCATCGCTGCTCAGCATAATCCTTACCCCTCTCTGCCTCAGCTTGATGAGTATATACTCACCAGGGAAAAGTTCATCACTTCTCTTTTTGTAAATACCCCGGGTGTTAGCCTCAACCATGATGCCCTTTTCAGCTATCATGTCAAGAGCCCTGTCAACAAGTTGCACATACCAGTCGCTTTTCTCATCAAACCACCTGCCCTTGTTGTGCATCTTGATTTTGTCAAGGTGGCCGATCACATCAAATTCCTCGTTCATAATGAGTTCATACACCTGGTGCCAGTAAGCAGTAACTGCTTCACGGGCATTGCCGCCAAAGATTTCATTGATACCATAATCGTAGGTTTCAACCTTAGGGCCGTCAATAAACCACAGCCTTTCTTCTTCAGGGCTCTTTCTCACAAGGTGGACACTGCCTATTACATAGTCCAGGCTGAGCTTTTGTTTCAGTTCTTTGAGTCCTGTGCTCATGCCCGGTATATAGTCAACTTCGAGCGACCGGTAAACCTGTATCCTGTCCTTATACTTTTCCTTCAATCTCCTTGTTTCATTGACATAAGCTTCTTCCCTTCCCTGTTTCAGGGCAAAGGTATTTTCGAAAGGCAGTATCGAATGTTCGGAGAAGCCGATGCCTTTAAAGCCAAGCTTCAGTGCCGCCTGCACATACTCCTCCGGTTCGCATGCACCGTCGGAAAAGTTTGAATGCATGTGGAAATTATAGGGAATCATTCAATGCTTATTTATGAGTTTTTATCCTGTGTCTGGTATAACGCATGTCCCGCTGATACTACCAGGTAAACCTTATCGCCGCGTCTTATTGTATCAGTAACAGGTATAGAGCAGGCATCGCCTTTTACAGCCCTTTCAACGGGGTTAAGGTCAACCCTTATCTCATCCGCCGTGCCTTCATAAGCCCCTGTTGTAGGGCCCATGATAAGGAGGTTGTCGTTTAATCCTATGGAATGTGTTTCTACCTTGATTTCAGCAACATTCAACTTACCGAAGAAGTTCACCACCTTGCCTACATATACCTTTCGGCTGGTGGCCTGTGAGCCGTATTTCTCCGACCACTCCCCTGTTTTCTCACCCAGGTAGTAGCCTCCCCAGAAACCACGGTTATAAACAGTGCGCAACTGCTCAGTCCACTTCTCAATATTCTCTTTGGTATATTCACCCCTTGCCCAGCCTTCAACGGCCTCATGGTAGGTACGGGTAACTGTTTTAACGTACTCAGCCGAACGTCCACGGCCCTCTATCTTCAGCACCGATACTCCAGCATCAAGTAAACGGTTAAGGATTGGAATGGTCATCAGGTCCTTAGGCGACATGATGTACTTATTATCCACCTGCAGTTCGAGTTCACTGTCGGCATCCTTCACATCATATGCCCTGCGGCAGGGCTGGAGGCAGGCACCACGGTTAGCAGAGCTGTTAAGGTTATCGAGGCTGATATAGCATTTCCCGGAAACAGCCATGCAAAGAGCGCCGTGAACGAATATTTCTATCTTCACAAGCTCACCTTTGGGCCCGCGGATATTTTGTTCCCTGATGGCCCTGGTAATCGCTTCAATCTGCGGTATGCCCAACTCCCTTGCCAGCACCATTACATCGGCATAGCGGCTGTAGAACTTCACTGCTGAGAGGTTGGTAATGTTGCATTGTGTGGAAATGTGCACCTCCACCCCTTTCTCACGTGCATACTCAAGCACTGAGAGGTCGGAGGCTATGATTGCTGTAACTCCTGATTCCTTTGCAATGTCCACCATATGCATCATCTCATCCATCTCAGTATCGTAGATGATGGTGTTCAGGGTAAGGTAGGATTTCACTCCGTGATTTGTGCAGATATCGGCTATCTGCCTGATCTCATCGGGTGAGAAGTTGCTCGATGAGCGTGAGCGCATATTGAGTTGTCCCGCCCCGAAATATACTGAACCGGCACCTCCCTGTATTGCAGCCATCACTGCATCAAAAGAGCCGGCCGGAGACATTATTTCAATGTCCTCCTTTATTTGAGATTTGAGATTTGAGATTTGAGATTGATTCATAATTCAGATCCAGATTCAATATTCAGATTCAAATTTAAGAGTCCCGATTTAAGTTCAGTTTATGCGCTAAGCAATCATGAATCCTGAATCTGAATCCTGAATTTATTTAATAATTCTTGCAAACGCCGGGTCTTTGCCTTCCTGTGAAAGGGTTATAACGTAAAAACCGGGGGCTAAAGTATTGGAGCTCAGTTTAACTGCATCATTTTCAATTGTATAGTCAACCGTATACTGCCTGCCTGTGAGATCAGTGATATTTACTGTAACCGATGTACCGGTATAGTAGCCGCCATGGTTTACAATACAATAGTCGGTGGCTGGCACAGGGTAAACGCTGATATTTTTATTTATGGCAAACTCCCTGATACCCACCGGGCCGCCCCAGATAGCTGATACATATTCAGGGTGGTCAATAAAGGGGTTGCGGTTATCCTGGATATCATATACTGCATTGTTCCTGTCGATCTCTTTCTGGCTTACGGGATCCTGTAAATTCCACTCCTTCATCATCGCCAGTGCCCATGGTTTAAGTTGCGAACCGGTAGTCTGGTCGCTTCCCGGCCATCCGCTGTCCTCATTGTAATACCTGGTCGACATGTAGAAATATGTCCTGGCAAAGTCGCCTTTATAAGCATCAATCGGTTCAAACACCACCCCTGAATAGCCGGGGTAGATGCAGTTGCCGAGCTTGCTGCCATTCATTGAAGTCCATGATGCCGAACCCACTTTCCCGTAAGGGTAATTGCTTCGTTTACCGTTTACATAGCCATCTGTAGGGTAGAGGTGAAAAAGGTCAGAATACATCGGGCTCATATCATCAAACCAGCTCTTTGGCCATGAGTGTTCACGGTTATAGCAGTCGGCTTCACTATTGTAGTTGCCACACTGGTCACCCGAGGTAAAGTGGTACACATAAGGAAGGTTACCACCGGGAATATCCGAATACATATCCCACACCGTTCCGTCAGGGCGGTCGTCAGTTACCTGGAAATGTGTATGCAATGAATTATAGCTTTGGACACTGTGGTTATCGATGATATTGTGCAACGCTGCCTGTAACTGGACACCTGTGAGACCGGCAGCCGCATTGTAATAGCCTGCAGGTTGTGATTTTACTAAAAGGGTGCCCAGGATGAGCGTAAGCGTAAACAGTTGTTTCATAAATGATTTCAGATGTAATAAAGAATAAAAAACCTTAATGCAATAAAAGCCACCACAGCACCTGCGCCGATAGAAAGAAACCTGATGAAAGGCCTTAACCCGATCTTACCGCCAAGGAAGAGTCCGGCAAACGAAGCAGCCAAAACACCCAGCAGTACCAGCAGCACAGGGTAAAGTGGCTCAACGCCTATAAGTCCGAGGCTGAAGCCTACAAATACGCTGTTAAAGCTTCCGGCAAGGCTCATCAATATCATGGTACGTGAATTATCTGCCAGCACAATCCGCTCTTCAGGGTTGAACTTCATACTTTGGGTAATCATCTTGAGCCCGATGATAAACAGCAGTGCATAAGCCATCGAGGCATAGGTCCATGGCATAATACCCTCACTGAATCTTCCTGCAAAAAGGCCGAATGCAAACAATATAGTTTTGCTTACAGCCAGATATACAGGCAGCATTGAAGGTTGCCGCTCACCAAGCCTTGCGTGAAGTGATCCGCTGTACCAACTGGTTGTAAAACTTTCAGTTACAATGGCCAGGATTATGAGTATCAGTATAAAAGGCACGAACATTTTTTTGAGGGTGCAAAGTTACTAACTTTGTTAATCAAATAAACATCAATGAGAAAGACGAAGATTGTAGCTACCCTCGGGCCTGCCTCAAATGCTGAACAGAACATCAGGAAACTTATGGTGGCAGGTGTGAATATTTTCCGCCTCAACTTCTCTCATGGCGACCATAAGGTTCACGGGCAGTCGGTTGAATATATCCACAAGCTCAACAGGGAACTCGGCCTTAATACCGGCATCCTTGCCGACCTCTCAGGGCCTAAGATCAGGACTGGCATTGTGGAGACCGGAAGCCTGCTGCTGAGTGAAGGCGAAACATGGACTTTCTCATCCAAAGAAGCTCCCTGCCGTCCCGGACATGTTACACTCAATTACCCGTGGTTTGCCGCTGACGTACAACCAGATGAACTTATACTGCTTGATGATGGCAAAATAATGCTCAAGGTAACAGCTTCCGATGGCATTGAAACCGTTAAAGCACAGGTAATCCAGGGAGGCCTGCTGAGCTCGCGCAAGGGAGTGAACCTGCCGGATACTATCCTCAGGCTGCCAAGCCTCAGTGAGAAAGACCTCCATGACCTCGATTTCATTATGTCACTCGATATCCACTGGGTGGCCCTGTCGTTTGTCCGTAAAGCCGCTGATATTGAAGAACTGAGGACCAAGATAAACAGCTATAATAAAAAAGACCCTCCCCGCATAGTGGCCAAGATAGAGAAACCTGAAGCAGTAAGGAATGCTGAAGAGATCATCCATGCCACCGATGCCATCATGGTAGCCAGGGGCGACCTGGGTGTTGAACTGCCGCTTGAGAAACTGCCTGTTATACAGAAACAACTGGTACGGCAGGCAGCAGCAGCATCCAAACCCGTGATTGTAGCCACCCAGATGATGGAAGGCATGATAGAGAACCTCAGGCCCACACGTGCAGAAGTGAGCGATGTGGCTAACTCCGTGCTCGACGGTGCCGATGCAGTTATGCTCAGCGGCGAAACCTCCGTAGGCAAATACCCCGTTGAAACCGTGGAAACCATGAACCGCATTATCCTCGATGTAGAAAGCCTCGACGATTTGTACTACAAAGGTGGCCATAACCCTTCCCCAGAAGAGCGCACCATCTCTGATTCCATCATCATGGCAGCCACAAGCCTTGCCCAGCGCATAGAGGCCAAAGCCATCCTTGCCATGACCAACACCGGCTACTCTGCCTTCAAGCTCTCCAGTTACCGGCCAAAGGCAGTGGTTTACATCTTCACCGCCAACGACCACCTCCTCAATACCCTGAGCCTTGTGTGGGGAGTAAGGGCCATAAAGTTCGAGGACTTCTCAAGCACCGACATAGTCATGGCTACAATGCGCGAGCAACTCCGCGATATGCAGTTACTAAACTCCGGTGACTACGTAATCAACATCTCCAGCATACCCATAGGGCAGCCGGGGAAGACGAATATGTTGAAGCTAAGTATGGTGGAGTAAGGCAAAAGCTTAAAGGCAAAAGCTTAAAGGCAAAAGGAAAAGAAAGAAGTAGTGAGAAGCGGTTTATTTTCTTAAAGGCATTTCATACATTTGCCAATCAAATATAATTTGTATGAGAAAAGCCTTCGTCATTACTTTCTTTTTAGCGGTTTCATTCAGCGTATTTGCTCAGGATAAATCATCAAATACCGGTTCTTTGAGGTTTGGTGTCAATGCAGCATTCTACAGTAAAGAAAACGTCACGGGTGTAAACATCTATGGTGAATTTGCACAGCCAGTTGCCTCCTATTTATCAGTTGTACCAAGGGTTTTTGGTGGCGTTGCAACTGATTTTAAGCAAACCCGTTATTTCAATAACGAATCTTACCAATACTTCACCTCCATAGGAGGAAGTATTGCAGCCCGATATACACCCACCCAAAAAATCCTGGACAGAATTTCAGTTGATGCAGGGATTGCCTATCTTAATACTATAAGCACTTATGGAATTCAAAGACAAAAAATAGAAATTGATGATATAATGACGTATTCTCCCGGCCACATTGAAATTTCCTATTATTCAGAAAAGTACTTTGCTTTCACAGGTTCTGTGTGTATCGAAGTAATCAGGACAGCCAGGATAAACAGTGGTGTCCGTTTTGATTACCTGACGTCATTCTCTGACGATAATTGGAATAAACCTGATATTAAACAGGCAGGTCTTTATTTTGGAGTTAAGCTATGAGGTGACTTTACTGACTGCTGACTGCTGACTGCTGACTGCTGACTGCTAAATGTTAATTTTTCTAAATAAAAAACTAAAAAACCAAAATAGTTTTCTAGTTTTGCAGCATAAATCATTTTAACCATTTATGTCTGCACAGGAAAAGATAATCAATGCTGCTACTGAAGCCTTCCTGCTTAAGGGAATCAAGGCGGTTACCATGGACAGTATTGCCCAGGCTGCAGGAGTTTCTAAACGGACGGTGTATGAACTGTTCGAAGACAAGGACGCCCTGGCTGTTGCCACCATCAAGCACATGATCCTTGAGAATAACCGCAAGATCATTGAGCTGATCGGCAATACTTCCAATGTTATTGAAGCCCTCTTTATAGCCATGGAAACTGAAAGTATCCGCCGTAATAACCTGTCCCCGGTGTTTGAAGCCGATATGATGAAGTATCACGATATTATCATGGCCGATTTCCTCGCCAACCGTGATAAGATGTGCGAATTCTCTGCCGGTTATACTTTTATACAGAAAGGAATAGAACAAGGTGTAATCAGGAAAGAGATGAAGGTGGAGCTTGTTGATTCCTTCCTCCATGATATGATAGGCATTGTGCACCACAGCAAAAGACTGAAGCAGCTTAATCCTTCCAAGGATGATGTGATCAGTAATATCTTCCTCCCATACTTCCGTGGAATCTGTACCCGGAAAGGCATGACACTAATGGAAAAATACTTTGAAAAACTACCCGATGAAAGTGCAACCTTATAAATACCGCAAAAAATGAAAACCAAACTGATTATGCTGATGATATTCCTGGGATTATTGAGCACCGGGTTATATGCACAGCAGCAACTTACACTTACCGTACAGCAGGCTGTCGACCATGCCCTGAAGTACAACAAGACACTCATCAACTCAGGACTGGCCGTTGACAAGGCACAGGAGGGAGTGCGTGCGGCTATAGCCAACGGATTGCCACAGGTTAACGCCACTGTTGATTATTCCAATGCACTTGGCGCTGAGATGTCAATCAGGTTTATGGAAGGTGCCCCTGAAACCAAAATTCCAATCAAACCAACCAGTAACCTGAAGGTGCAGGTATCGCAGATCGTGTTCAACGGCAGTTACCTGGTTGGCGTACAAACGGCAAAGCTTGCCAGGGAGCTCAGTGAGATCAGCCTTCAGAAGAGTGAAGCAGATATACGCACACAGGTGATGAACAGCTACTACCTTGTTCAGGTATCAGGCGAACTCAACAAGAGGCTTCAGCTAAACCTGAAAAACCTGACCGACCTTTACCATAAAACAGATGCGATGGCTAAAGCCGGAGTTATTGAACAGACTGATGCCGACCAGCTCTTTATCCAGGTAAACACCATGGAGAATGCGGTAAAGTCGTCAGAAAGACAGCTTGAACTGGCCACCAATATGCTGAGGCTACAACTGGGTGTTGATATAAATACACAGCTGGTCCTTACAGAAGACCTCGAAACCATCATTGCACAGTCCGATGCAGAGCATTCACTGCTTGGCTCACTGAAACTGGAGAATAACCTCGACTTCAGGCTGATGGACCAGCAGGTACTTTTAAGCAGGAAGAGTGTAGACCTCCGCAAAGCAGCAGCCCTGCCAAGTATTGCCGGGTTCTACTCTTATACCTACAAGCTTATGACCTCCAATTTTGATATGGCAGCCCCGCATATGGTAGGATTACAAATGAACATACCCCTGTTCTCCAGTGGTGTGAGGACTGCACAGACCAGGCAGGCTTTCATCGACCTTAAGACCATGCAGAATAACAGGGACCTGTTGGGCGACCAGCTGAGATTACAGGACAAACAACTGAGGTATAACCTTATAAATGCAATGGAAACCTACAATAACATGAAATCGAATATCGATGTTTCAAGAAGGGTTTACAACAGCCTCAAGCTTAAATATGAGCAGGGGCTAATATCAGGACTGGAACTTGTAACGGCCGACAATAACTACATAAAAGCCGAAACAGATTATATCAGTTCTGCCCTCCAATTACTTGATGCACGCCTGGAACTTGATAAAATTTACGTAACAGCCAATTAATCACTATAATCACCAACTTACAATGAAAAAATTATTCTATACCGTTTTAGTCGTAGCTATAGCGGTTAGCTCCTGCACTAAGGAACAGAAGAAAAACACAGCAACTGCTGCTGAAGAGAAGGCTGAAGTTGTTAAGGTAATACCCCTGGAAACACAGCGTATCGCCCATACTGTTGAATACCAGGCCACCCTGCAGCCGTTTGAAGAGATACACCTTGCTCCTGCCTCACCGGCACGGATTGACCAGATTAACGTTGAGGTGGGCGACCGCATAACCAAGGGACAATTGCTTGTGCAGATGGACAAGACTCAGCTGCACTCTGCTGAGCTTACATTGAAGAACCTTGCAACCGACTTTAAGCGCCTTGACACCTTGCAGAAAGTAGGAAGCATTGCCCCCCAGAAATACGACCAGCTGAAAACCCAGTATGAGGTTCAACAGGCAACTGTTGACTTCCTGCGTGAGAACACAAGGCTTACCGCCCCTTTCAACGGCGTTGTTTCAGGCAAATACTTCGAAGCAGGTGAAATGTACACTTCAGTACCTAATACCCCTGCCGGCAAACCGGCTATTTTATCACTGGTACAGGTCGACAAGCTGAAGGCAATTGTAAGTGTTACTGAAAACTTTTTCCCGGTGATAAAGCAGGGAATGGAAGTGGATATTAAAACTGATGTGTATCCAAACGATTCTTTTAAAGGCCGTATTACACTTGTTTACCCTACCATCAATTCCTCAAGCCATACCTTCCAGGTAGAAGTATCCATTGATAACAGGAATGGTAAACTGCGCCCCGGGATGTTCAGCAGGGTTACCCTTGCACCGGGTGAAACGGATGCCCTTATGCTACCGGCACTCGCAGTATTGAAGATGCAGGGATCAAACGAGCGCTACCTCTTTATTGAGGAGAACGGCGTGGCCAAGCGCATTTCAGTAACCATGGGACAGCGCTATAATGATAACGTGGAAGTGCTTTCAGATAAGCTCAAAGCAGGCGATAAGGTTATCATCAGCGGACAGGCAAGGCTGCTCGACGGCATGAAGGTGACTGTAGTAAACTAATAACAACTAACTTACTTAAACCGAAAATCAATGAGTATATATAAAAGCGCGGTAAACAAGCCAATTACCACCCTGATGATCTTTGTTGCGGTCATTGTTGTTGGTGTCTATGCGCTTACCAAAATGCCGGTCGACCTTTACCCGGAGATTGAACCTCCGATTATCTCAGTTATGACCACCTACCCCGGTGCCAGTGCTGCAGATATTGAGACCAATATTACCAAACCCCTTGAAGAAGCCCTGAATTCTGTTGATAACCTCGATGAGGTGACTTCTACATCAACCGATAACCTCTCAGTAATCACCCTGCAGTTCCAGTGGGAATCCAACCTCGATGAAGCAGCCAATGATATCAGGAATGTGATCGACAGGATTATGGACGTACTGCCTGACGGTACCGACAGGCCTACCATCTTCAAGTTCAGCACCAACATGATGCCTATTGTATTCTACGCGGTTACTGCTGATGAGAGTTACATGGGACTGGAGAAACTGATCGACGAAAAGATCGTGAATCCGCTGAACCGTGTTGATGGTGTTGGTTCTGTATCCATGATGGGTGCCCCAAAACGTGTTGTATACGTGGATGCCGACCCTAATAAACTGGATGCTTATAACTTAACTGTTGAGCAGATTGGAAGTGTAATAGGACAGGAGAACCTGAATATGCCTTCGGGCAATGTGAAGATGGGTTTAATGGACTACCAACTCAGGGTACAGGGTGAATTTACCGAAAGCCGTGATATCAGGGACTTGGTTGTTGGCAATTATGCCGGCAATGCTATCTACCTGAGGGATGTAGCAACAGTAAAGGATTCATTGAAGGATATTACCCTCGATGAAAAGATCAACGGGAAGACCGGTCTCCGGATGTTCGTTATGAAACAGTCGGGGGCCAATACAGTGAAGGTTGCCCGTGAGATCAACGAGAACCTTGAAATACTTAAAAAAGACCTGCCGCCTGATGTGAAGATAGAGCAGATATTCGATTCATCTACTTTTATCAAGGGGTCAATTAATAACCTGTCGGAAACGCTGATGTATGCGTTCCTCTTTGTTATCCTTGTCGTAATCATGTTCCTCGGCAGGTGGAGGGCCACCTTTATCATCATCCTTACCATTCCGATCTCACTAATCTCTGCTTTCATATACCTGTTTGCCACCGGTAACTCCATCAACATCATTTCACTTACCTCCCTTTCCATTGCGATCGGTATGGTGGTTGATGATGCCATTGTGGTTCTTGAGAATATCACGCGGCACATTGAAAGAGGGAGCAGTCCGCGAGAAGCTGCCATCTATGCAACCAACGAAGTATGGCTGGCGGTATTGGTTACCACGCTGGTTATTGTGGCAGTATTTATGCCTCTTACACTGGTATCAGGAATGACGGGTGTGATGTTCAACCAGTTGGGCTGGATTGTTTCAATTACGATAGTTGTATCAACGGTTGCTGCCATCACATTAACTCCAATGCTTTCAGCAAGGTTGCTCAGTATCAACAAATTGAGCAAAAAGGAGCACTGGTACAGCCATTCAAGGACCATCGAGCCGCTGCTCAATAAAATGGATGATTTCTATGTAAGAACACTCAGCTTCGGCCTCAGGCATAAGTGGACAGTGATTATTGCCGGCATCATGGTATTTGCATCATCCATGGTACTGTTTAAATTCGTTGGAACAGACTTTATGCCTGAAAGTGATGAAGGCAGGATTACTGCGGCTATCGAACTGCAGACAGGTACCCGTGTGGAAGAGACAGTCAAAATAACCCGTAAGATAGAGGCCATCATAAAAGAGCGTTACCCTGAAGTTACTATCTTATCCGCTTCATCAGGCTCTGACGATGAGGGTAGTATGTTCTCGCTATGGTCGACTACCGGCTCCAATGTAATCAACCTCATGATGAGGCTTGAGGACAGGGACAAGAGAGAGCGCTCAGTATTTGACATTGCTGCCGACCTTCGTCAACAGGTTGCAGGGATTCCTGAAGTTATTACTTCCAATATTTCAACTGCCAGCCAGAGTTTCGGTGGCAACCAAAACCAGGTAGATGTTGAGATCTACGGTTATGATTTCGATAACACAAATGCACTGGCAGAACAACTAAAGCAGAAGCTTTCAGGTATAAGCGGTGCTGCGGATGTAATGATCAGCCGTAAAAAGGATAAACCTGAACTGCAGATAACCCTCGACAGGGCAAAAATTGCAGCTCTTGGTTTAAGGACAGCTTCAGTATCGGCTATGGTACACAACAGGATCAGCGGACTTATTGCCTCTAAGTACAAGGAAGAAGGTGATGAGTACGATATCAAGGTGCGCCTGAATGAAGAATCGCGTAACTCTATCACTGACCTGGAGGAAATGTCTATCATGTCACCTGCCGGCCAGAAGATCAAGCTCAAAGAGATTGCAACCATCAAAGAATACTGGGGCCCTCCTTCCATCCAGCATAAGCGCAAGGAAAGGCTGGTAACCGTATCTGTAAAACCTGATGGCATACCGTTAGGCGACCTGGCTGAGAAGATAGAAGTGGTGCTGAAGGATACACAGGTTCCTAAGGAACTGATGGTAAGCATCGGTGGTGCATACCAGGACCAGCAGGAAGCATTCGGCGACATAGCCCTGCTTATGCTAATCAGTATCATCCTTGTGTATATTGTTATGGCTTCGCAGTTTGAGTCGCTCAAAATGCCGTTCATCATCATGCTCTCCATTCCGTTTGCCTTCAGTGGTGTTGCCATTGCACTGTTTGTCACGGGCATCACCCTCAGTATGGTAGCTGCACTCGGTGCAGTACTGCTGATTGGTATTGTAGTAAAGAACGGTATTGTGCTGGTCGACTTTATCAACCTGATGCGTGAAAGGGGCTATGAGCTGAATGAGGCTATCATCATGTCGGGCAGGTCAAGGCTGAGGCCCGTATTAATGACCGCCCTCACCACTATCCTCGGTATGGTGCCACTGGCCCTGAGTACCGGTGAAGGATCAGAGATGTGGAAGCCTATGGGTGTGACGGTAATTGGCGGACTTATCTTTTCAACTATCGTAACCATGATTATCGTTCCTGTTATGTACGGACTGATGGGCAAGTCGGGCGACCGAAATAAGAAAAAGAAGATCCGCAGGCAGTTTGAGTTCATTAAAAACCTTAACTAACAAAACATGAAAGCAGTATTTATAGCCTTCAACCAGGCCAATACAGAAAGGGTTGAATATATGTTTGACCAGATGGGTGTACGCGGATATACCTGGTGGAATGATGTCCATGGCCGTGGCTCTGTAACCGGTGAACCACGCATGGGAACACACACCTGGCCAGAAATGAACTCAGCTGTACTAACCATCATCCCCGACGAACTCGTTGACCCCCTCTTAGAAAACATCCGCCGCATGGATGAAATTAATAAGGAAGTTGGAGTCAGGGCGTTTGTGTGGGAGGTGCTTAAGAGTGTATAACTATAATCGTCACTTGGAATACTTGTTGAGAAACTACTTTAACTAAGGATTACTCATACTAACTAAAAAGCCGGCCCGAAGGGCTGGCTTTTTTTCTGTTTCGTCACCGTTTCACCTCACCCCGGCCCTCTCCTCAAGGAGAGGGAGACAGGACGATCAATATCACCTCACCCCGGCCCTCTCCTCAAGGAGAGGGAGACAGGACGTTTTTAATTGTTTTTTGATGATTGGGTGGTTAGATATTGTTGGTGGTTTGTATTATTTTGTTGAGGACTGCGTCGATATTTTGGAGGATTTGTTCATTTGTGAACCTTAATACTGTGATTCCGTAATTCTCAAGTTCAACTGTCCGGGCCCTGTCTCTTTCATTCGTTTCTTCGCAGTCATGAACAGAACCGTCAACCTCAACAACTAATTTTTTGTGATGACAATAGAAATCTGCTATAAAAGATAAAAGTGGGTGCTGTCGCCTGAACTTCAGTCCATTGCATTTGCCATTCCTGATTTCAGACCATAATATCTTCTCAGCAATAGTCTGATTCTGTCTCAGCTCTTTAGCCTGTGTAAAACTGTCGTGATTTGAGTTCAAATGTAACTGCTCCTCAAACGTTTTTCCAACCAATGCCATAAAATTGTAGTTTATTCTCTTTTTTTAACGTCCTGGCCCCCTCTCCTATATTTGTGCCATTTGGCAATGGAGAGAAGTAAGGAATAAGAAGTTCATTGACATATTGTTAAATTTGAAGGTAGATTCAGATTCTGGGGATGGAGCGAAGGCGTAGCCGAAGCGTAA
>Ga0209066_10001463_pt1 | contig 31038 bp, 29 predicted proteins | sample All_14_2_FD_187198 | JGI IMG/M metagenome (GOLD analysis project Ga0209066, IMG submission 187198) | Freshwater microbial communities in response to fracking from Pennsylvania, USA - Allegheny Zone_MetaG_DW_15 (SPAdes) (version 2) ... | reverse complement strand
CGCTGCGCCTGATCGCCTACCCCATCCTGATGGTGTGCGGCATCCTGGTGGTGTCGCGCGTGGTGCTGGCCGCCTGGACGCGCCACTGGCTCGAAGCCATCGCCATGACGCTGGGGCCGGTGGGCACTTTTGTCAGCGTGGCGCACGACTACCTGTTCCTCACGCCCTATCTGGACGTGACCGCGCTGTACTGGACGCCCTACTGCGCGCCCATCATCTTCCTGGGCTTTGCCCTGACGCTGATGCGCAAGTTCATTGATGCGATGAACCTGTCCGAGCGCATGAACATCACGCTCGAAGAACGCGTGGCCGAGCGCACCCGCGCGCTGGAGGCAGCCAACCAGTCCAAGACACGCTTTCTGGCCTCGGCCAGCCACGACCTGCGCCAGCCCACGGCCGCCATCGGCCTGCTGGTCAGCCTGCTGCGCCAACAAGCCAAGGAGCCCGAAGTCAAGGAGCTGACCAACATGCTGGACGAGGCCGTGGCGTCGATGGAGTCCCTGCTGGTCGGCCTGCTGGACATCTCCCGTCTGGATGCCGGCGCGGTCAAGCCGGAGTTCCAGTCGGTGTGCCTGCGGGACGTCTTCCAGGCCGTGCGCGTGCACGAAAAAAGCGCCGCCGATTCCAAGGGCCTGAACCTGCGCTTTCGCCTGCCCAAGGACCCCCACGGCAGCCAGCTCATGGTGCTGACCGACCCGATGCTGCTGCACAGCGTGCTGCGCAACCTGGTGGCCAACGCCATCCGCTACACCCAGGGTGGCGGCGTGCTGGTGGCGGCCCGCAAGCGCGGCAAGCACCGCCTGCGCATCGAGGTCTGGGACACAGGCATCGGCATCGCGCCCGACCAGCTCGAGCGCATCTTCGAAGAGTTCTACCAGATCAGCAACGCCTCGCGCGACCGCAGCCGAGGCATCGGCCTGGGCCTGGCCATCGTGCGGCGCACCGCCAGCATCCTGGGTGAACAGGTGACCGTCAAATCGCGGCAGGGACGCGGCTCATGCTTTGCCATCGAGCTGCCACTCAACCTGGTCGCCACCAAGCACCAGGCCGTCCCCGACACCCCCAGCCAGCCACTGGCCGGCCGCGTGGTCTGGCTGGTGGAAGACGACATGCTTCTGCGTCGCGCCATCGGCGAGATGCTGCACAGCTGGGGCGCGCGCACACGTACCTGGCCCGACGGTGAAGCCATGCTGGACGAGCTGCCCGCCCTGCTCCATCATGGCGACGATCAGGACATGCCCGACACGCTCATCACCGACTACCGCCTGCCCGGCATCAACGGCCTGCACCTGGTTCAGACCCTGGGCGTGCACCTGCGCGCGCAAGGGCACAAGCTGCAGACCCTGATCATCTCGGGTGACACGGACCCCGCTGAAATCGCCCGCCTGAGCGCCTCCGGCCAGGAGGTGCTGGCCAAACCCTTCCGCAGCGAACGCCTGCTGGATCGCCTCAACAGCAGCCGCCGCGCCAACGTGATGGCCTGAGGCCATGCCAGCCAGCGCACTGCCCGCACACACCACCGACACACCATGCTGAATTTCGATCTGATCAAAACCGAAGGCGAAGCCCGACGCGGCCGCCTCACGCTCAACCACGGCGTGGTCGAGACGCCCATCTTCATGCCTGTGGGCACCTATGGCACGGTCAAGGGCGTGATGCCGCGCTCGCTTGAAGAGATGGGCGCGCAGATCATCCTGGGCAACACCTTCCACCTGTGGATGCGCCCGGGGCTGGACATCATGAAACAGTTCGGCGGCCTGCACAGGTTCGAGAACTGGCACAAGCCCATCCTGACGGACTCGGGTGGCTTTCAGGTGTGGTCGCTGGGCGAGATGCGCAAGATCAGCGAAGAAGGCGTGCGTTTTGCATCACCCGTCAATGGCGACAAGCTGTTCCTCACACCCGAGATCAGCATGCAGATCCAGACCATCCTGAACTCGGACATCGTCATGCAGTTCGACGAGTGCACGCCGTACTGGAAGGGTGACAAATCACTGGGCCACATCACCACCGAGCGCGAAGCCCGTGCGTCGATGGAACTCAGCCTGCGCTGGGCCAAACGCTGCGTCACCGAGTTCGACAAACTGCAGAACCCCAATGCGCTGTTCGGCATCGTGCAAGGCGGCATGTTCCCCAATCTGCGCGAAGAATCACTGGCTGGCCTGGTGGACCTGAACCTGCCCGGCTACGCCATTGGTGGTGTGAGCGTGGGCGAGCCCAAGGACGAGATGCTGCGCGTGATGAACCACATCACGCCCAAGTTGCCGGCCAACAAGCCACGCTACCTGATGGGTGTGGGCACGCCCGAAGACCTGGTCGCCGGCGTGGCCACCGGCGTGGACATGTTCGACTGCGTGATGCCCACCCGCAATGCGCGCAACGGCCACCTGTTCACCCGTTTTGGCGACCTGCGCCTGCGCAACGCCCGCAACAAGTCCGACGAGCGCCCCATTGACGAGACCTGCACCTGCTACACCTGTGCCAACTTCAGCCGCGCCTACCTGCACCACCTTGACCGCTGCGGTGAAATGCTCGGCCCCATGCTGACCACCATCCACAACCTGCACTACTACCTCAACCTGATGCAGGAAGTGCGCGACGCGCTGGACGCCGGGCGCTTTGCCGCCTTCCAGTTGCAGTTCGCCGCCGACCGGGCGCGGGGCGTTTGAGCCATGCTGAGCGCCTTGCGCCGGTTCATCACGCGGGCGCTCACCACCATCGGCATCTGGCTCATCGCCCTGGTGCTGCTGTTCGAAGAATGGGGCTGGGAGCGCCTGGCCACCATCCTGGCCTGGGTCGGCCGCCTGCCTGGCCTGCGCTGGATCGAGGGCCGCATCCGGGCCCTGCCACCTTATGCCGCACTGGCGCTGTTCACCGTCCCCGTGCTGACCTTGTTGCCCGTCAAGCTGCTGGCGCTGTACTGGCTTGGCAACGGGCACACGGTACTGGGCATCAGCGTGATCATCGCCGCCAAACTGGGCGGCACGGCCATCACGGCCAGGCTGTTCATGCTGACCCAGGCCAGCCTCATGAAGCTCGCCTGGTTTGCCCGCCTGTTCGGCCGGTGGCTGCGCTTCAAGGATGCCATCCTGACACGGGTCAAAGCCAGCCCGGCCTGGCACCAGTGGTTGCAGTTCAAGGACGGCGCCAAGGCGCTTTTCAAACGTTTGCGCCAGATGTGGCGACGCTGAGCGGCGGGCCTGACAGACCGTCAGTCCCGCGTCAGCTGCAGGTCCACCACCACAGGGCGATGCTGTGACGCCTTGCTGCCGCCTGCGTACGCTGCGGCCACGCCGATGTCGTCGCTGACCAGCACGTGATCGATCCGCAAGAATGAGATGCCAGGCTTCAGTGAATGCCCATAGGTGAAGCCATAGCCCCAGCTTGAAGACGAATACGCGTCACGCAAGCCGGTGTGCAACAGGTTCTGCACCACGGCCGAGCGCTCAGGTGCGTTCAGGTCACCCGCCACAATGCGCGGCCGCTTCATGCGGCTGACTTGCTCGGCCAGGCCACGCGACTGGTTCATGCGGTCCAGCATGTTCTCACGCCAGTCGTCCAGGCCCGTCAGGCCCTCATGGCGCACCGCGTTGAGGCCATCGCGCGGGGTGAGAAAGTGCACGGTCACCAGGTCCACCTCCTTGCCATGCACCGTCAGCACGCAGTGCACGAAAGTGTGTTGCTTGTCCCTGAAGGGGATGGCCCCGGGCGCGCAATCTTTCATCGGCAACCGGCTGGCGACCAGGTACTGGCCATAAGCGTAGACCTCACGCTTGCCCACCAGGGCGGCAAACACCTCCGGCTGCCGGTACTTCACCAGCATGAGGCTGCCCGCGTCCTGCATGACCAGCACATCGGGGTCATGCACCAGGATCTCGCTGGTCAACTCGCCCAGGCCATTGGCCTCGCCCACCGCCAGGTGCGCCTTGACGTTGTAGGTCATGAAACGCAACCGGCCATAGCCTTCGTCAGGCTGTCCCAGGCACAGGCCCATGACCACGGTGAGCACCATCAATACGGTGAGCCCCCCCAGCACGCGCCAGCGCCAGCCCAGCCAGGCGGTGCACACGGCGGCCGCCACCGCTGGCGCCAGGTAGACGGGATAGGGCAGGTACTGCAAATAAGCCAACAGCGCATGGCGATCCGGGAAATACACCAGCACCAGGGCAACCACACCGACGGCCAGTGCCGTCAGCACGACAAAAAGCCGCGCCAGCCCACCCCACACCGTTTGCTCACGCCCCATGTCTGCCACGCTCCTGCTGCTTACCAGAACTTCCAGTTGCCGTACACCACCACCCAGATGCCCAGCACGCCATTGGTCACGGCATGCGCCACGATGGCGGCCCACAGCGACCTGGTGTAGCGGTACAACCAGGCATAGGCCACGCCCGCCACGATGGCGCCCAGCCATTGCGTGTGTGCCAGCATGAACACCAGGGTCGACAAGGCGATGGCCTTGACCGTCGCCTCGGAGGGGTCGACCTTTTCAAAATCGGGGTTATCGATCCAGCGCATCAAAAAGCCGCGCCAGAACAGCTCTTCCATCACCGGCACCAGCAAGGCCGCACCAATCCAGCGGATGATCACCAGGCCCCATTGCAACTGCCCATCGGCGTCAACAGGCCGAAAGCTCGCGGTGGGCTCGCCGAGCATCATCCAGGGCTCGGTCAGCTCGATCCACAACTGGAACACCACCAGCCCGACCGCCACGGCCAACAGAAACTGGCGCATGGTCAGCCGACTGCCCTTGCCCAGCTCGCCGTACTCGCGCCAGAAGAACGCCAGGCTGCACCCCACGATCAGCACCGACACGCCGTACACCCAGCGCGGGTCCAGCAAAGCGCTGTCGGCAGGCAGATAACCCCGCACCGCCAGCAAGACCATGAACAGCACAAAGGGAATGACACGGGCCCAGGCCGCGCGTGAAAGGAACTTGTCCATGTCGGTTTACTCGGCGATCAAGGTAAATGGGGTGATGAGGACGGCACAGCGCCGATTGTCAAGGTTAGCAGCCTGCGTCGGAGCCCCTCATTCGGGCACCGCCGTGCGCCAGCGTCGCAGCCAGGCCACGGTCTGCTGCCACAGCAGCGCTTGCCACCACATGGCGGCCAGCACCACACTGGCATGCAGCAGCGCACCGGCCATGAAAATCGCCCCCACGCCCCAGCCCAGCGCCGACAGCGCGGTGGTTAGCAGCGCGCACACCAGGATGAACACCGCGTTGAGGATGTTGTTGGCCGCCACGATGCGCGCGCGGCGCTCGGGCTCGGCCTGGTACTGCATCTGCGCATACAGCGGCACGCTGAACAAGCCGATCGACACCGCCATCAACACCATGTCCACCAGACCGCGCCAGTGCAGCGGCCTGGCGATGAAGTCGCTCACGCCATATGCGTGCACGCTCGCCATCGATGGGTCATGCGCGATGCGGTGCACCACCCAACCCAGGTCCAGCCCGAACACGGCCATGCCCGCGGCCCCGATCAGCACCAGGCCCATCTCTGGCGCATCGCCTTCACGCGTGCGGGACAGCCCCTCGCACAACAGCGCGCCCAGGCCCACGCCCAGCGATGACAGCACCAGCAACAAGGACGCCGTGTCCTCGTCAGCATGCAGCACCCCTTTGGCCACCAGCGGGAACAGGCTCAGGAACAAAGCACCGAAGAACCACATCCACGAAATACCCAGCAGGCACAGCCACAGCACAGGCTGGTGGTGGATGCGGTCCAGGTTGCGCCAGGTCTCGGCCAGCGGGTTCCAGTTGACCTTCAAGCCGGGTGACAGGGCCGGTGTCGCCGGAATGAAACGGGCGCTGACACGGCCCAGCACGGCCAGCAGCAGGATCGCCACCATCAAGGCGCCCAGACCACCCAGCCAGGGCGCCACCAGCACCCCGCCCGCCAAGGTACCCAGCAAGATGGCGGTGAAGGTGCCCATTTCCAGCAGCCCATTGCCGCCCGTCAACTCGCCAGCACTCAGGTGCCGAGGCAGGTAGGCGTACTTCACGGTGGCGAACAAGGTCACGTGCAGCCCTGACAGCAGCACGCTCAGCAACATCATCGGCACATGCCGCTGCCACAAAGCCCATGCGGCCAGCAGCATCATCACCACCTCAGCCGACTTGGCCAGGCGCATCAGCCAGGCCAGGTCCAGCTTGTCGGCCCACTGCCCTGCCGTGGCAGACAACAGCACGGAAGGCGCAATGAAGATCGCGCCCAGCGCAGGCCCCACCACCTCCGGCGGCAACCATGTCACCGGGACCTGGTAGGTCAGCAGCAGCACGATTGCAAACTTCAGCAGGTTGTCGTTGACCGCACCGAGGAACACGGTCGCAAAAAACGGCGCGAAGCGCCGCTGGCGGAACAGTCGGAACTGAGGCGGTTTGCCCGCTTGCGGCCTCACCTGTTGTGCCTCAGGGCGTGGGCTCGTCCAGCAAAGCCTGCACCTTGACCTGCAGCTTCTCGGGCGTCACATCCTGCGGTGCCATGGGCTCACCCACCACCAGGCCGATGCGGTTGAACAAGCCGCGGCGCAAGGGTTTGGTCATTGCGGCCCCATCAATGCGCGAGAAGGTCGAGCCCCACAAGTTGTGCAGCGCCGACGGGATCACCGGCACCGGATTGGTCTCCAGGATCTTCATGATGCCGGCCTTGAATGGCTGCAACTGCCCGTTCTTGGTGATGGCGCCTTCCGGGAACAGGCACAGCAACTCGCCATCGGCCAGCACCTGCCGCGCGCGTTCAAAGGCGCGCTCGTAGGCCTCGGGGTCTTCCTTCTGAGGCGCGATGGGGATGGCCTTGACGGCCTTGAAGAACCAGCCCATGCCCGGCGTCTTGAAGATGCGGTGGTCCATGATGAAGATCATGGGGCGCGGGCTGCACACGCCCAGGATCACCGCGTCCACAAAGCTCACGTGGTTGCATACCAGAATGGCCGCGCCATCCGTGGGCAGGTGCGCATCGCCACGCACCTTGAGCCGGTACACGATGCGTGTCACCAGCAGCATGACCAGGCGCACGATGTACTCCGGCATCAGCCAGAACACATAGCCCACCACCAGCACATTGAGCAGCGCCGTCACCCCGAACACTTGCGGGATCGACATGCCCGCGCCCAGCATCGCCCCTGCCATCAGGCTGCTGACGATCATGAACAGCGCATTGAGGATGTTGTTCGCCGCGATGATGCGCGCGCGGTGGCTGGGCTTGGCACGCAACTGGATCAGGGCGTACATGGGCACGCTGTACAGGCCTGCACTGAACGCCAGCAAGCCCAGGTCGGCCATCACGCGCCAGTGCGCCGGCTGGGCCACGAACTCGCCCACCGTCATCAACACGCCGCTTTGGTGCGTCACGCCCTGCGAGGCCAGGTACAGGTCAAACGCGAACACCGACATGCCTACGGCACCAATCGGTACCAGGCCGATTTCAACGTGGCGGTGCGAAAAGGTCTCGCACAGCAGCGAACCGGCCGCGATGCCCACCGAGAACACCACCAGCAGCAGCGATGCCACCTCGGTGTTGCCGCCCAGCACCTCTTTGGCAAACGAGGGGAACTGCGACAGGAACACCGCGCCGAAGAACCACATCCACGAAATGCCCAGCAGCGAACGGAACACGCTGGGGTACTCTGCCGCCAGCTTGAGGTTGCGCCAGGTTTCGGTGGCCGGGTTCCAGTTCAGCTTCAGGCCCGGGTCGGACGAGGGCGATGCCGGGATGCGCAAGGCCACCAGCCAGCCGATCACGGCCACGGCAAAACAACTGCCCGCCACCCAGTGCGCGCCGGTCTCGGGGATGCCCATCATCAGGCCACCGCCCACATTGCCCAGCAGGATGGCCACAAAAGTGCCCATCTCGACCATGCCATTGCCGCCTGTCAACTCGCGCTCGCTCAAGTGCTGAGGGAGGTAGGCGTACTTCACAGGGCCGAAAAACGTCGAGTGCAAGCCCATCAAAAAGACGCAAGCCAGCAGCAAGGGCACCTGCTGGAACCAGAAGCCGACACCGGCCACCACCATCACGCCCACCTCCAGCACCTTGACGCCGCGCATGATCAGCGCCTTGTCGTACTTGTCGGCCCACTGCCCTGCCGTGGCCGACAGCAGCACGAAAGGCAGGATGAACAGGGCGCCGATCACCAGGCCAGCCATCTTGGGTTCCAGCCAACTGACCTGAAGCTGGTAGGTCACCAGCACTGTGAAGGCGAACTTGAACAGGTTGTCGTTGGCCGCGCCCAGAAACTGCGTCAGAAAGAACGGCGCAAACCGCTTTTGCGACAGGAGGGCAAACTGGCTGGAGGGCTGGGTGCTGGCTTCACTCACGGGTGATTCCTCTCATGCGTATGGTGCTCAGATTGGACAACAAATCAGCGCGTGCTGCCGCTACCGGATCACCCACTCGTCCCCGCCCAGACCCGAGCGTTGCAACCACGCCAAGACCGAGTCAACAGTCACGGTGCGGATGCGCCCGGTGAAACGCAGGCCATTGGGGTGGTCATCGAAGCTGACGTTGGCCGCCGTCACACGTGCACCCAGGCGCTGAAGGGCAGACAGGTGCAGCTCGGTCGGCTCATAGCCGGCGGCCTTCAGCCAGTCCTGCGCAGACTCACGACTGGTCTGGCTGGCGCCCATGGCCACGGCGATGGTCTCGATGGCCCACTGGTTGCTTTGCTGGTAGGTCTGCGCCCACGGGTACGCCACCATGCTGTAGGCACGGGTGTGCAGCCCGGCCATGGCGCCCGGCCGCTGCAGCATGGGCAACAAGCGCTGCTGCGCCTCCAGGCTCAGCGGCATGACACCCGCCACGTACTGATACGGGCTGTCCAGGAAGAAGTCGCCAATGCCCTCGCGGTAGATGGACGCCTGGTCGGTCCCGCACTGGTTGAGCTTGTGCAGTACCCGCCACACCTCACCCTCCTTGTAGGCCAGGCCCAGATGCGAGTAACGCAGGCCGTACTCGCGCAGATCTTGCCCAGCACGCGCCAGCACCACCACGCGCGCACCCGATCCATCCAGGCGCTTGATGGTGCGTTCGGCCAGGGCCAGGCCTTGCGTGACCGCAGCCACCTTCATGGGCTGCTGCGCGCAACTGCGACCGGCCCAGGCTGCGCCCGCCCCCAACAGCGCCGTGCCCGCGATCACGGCGGCTACGCGGGCTGCCATCTGGCCGCCACGCCGCCCAGGCTTGTGCACCACCTTGCCTTTTTCGATGTCAGACATGGCCCGCTCCTTATCGGATCACACGCTCGTGGTGCAACAAGGCCTGCCCCAAGGCATTGGGGATCAAAGCCAGCACCTCACCCGCCGTCGACAGGATCCAGCCTGCACTGACGGCCGTGACCGTCACGGCTGTGCCCACGGCCACCGAAGCCATGCCCACGGACAGCGTCGACCACTTGACCGAGATGCGCGCGCCATCGCTGGCACGCTGCAGCACCCAGATGGTGCCGTCGGCCACCACCTGCACCGCCACCAAGGTCAGCACGGCACCGGCAGACAGCAGCATCACAGGCGCCGTCACCGACATGGCCACCGGCAAAGCCGACAGGGCACTGGCCTCTGACAAGCCATCTGTATGGGCATGGGCTGGTGCCACCGGCACCGCCATGCTCACCGCCAGCAGTGCGGGCAACAAGGCGCGGCGCACACCGCAAGCCAGACGAGAAGAAAGACGATCAGCACACATGAAACACCTCTTGATTCGTGAAGATGTAGAAGAAGGAGTGGCCAGGTCGTGGCCTCACTGATGGGCCTCGGCCATGTCGTCGTCATGCGCGTCGCGCAGCATCTTGGCCAGCGTGAAAGCCGACGACAGCAGGAACAACCAGCACACCATCAGGAAGGCCTTGTAGCTGGGGTCCAGCGCCATCTGCCACATGCCCCAGCCCGTCAGGCCCACCGCCAGGGCAAAGCCGGCCCACACGACCACGCCCCACAAGGGCGTATCGTCCTGACGTGCCGCACGGTCGCGGATGAACTTCGACAACACGAACACGGTGGACAGCGAGAACACATAGCCCATCACCATGAAAGCCTGCTCAAGCGCCTGGCCGGGCAACCAGGCCAGGCCGGTGCCGCACAAGAAAGCGGCGATGGAGAAAGAGATCCAGACCTGGGCCTTCCAGGCCTTGGTGTCGCGTCGTATCGAAGAGGCCATGATGGTCTTGCCTTGGCTGTTGAACATGGACGCGATTCTTGTTTCGGCACACCGGCAGGTCAACCAGACAATACGAAGTGCATCAACACAGGTCATCCGGTATCATTTTTCGATACCCACCACCGAGGCAACACCATGAGCACCAGCCAGGATCTGGTCACCGCCCTCAAGGCGGAGCTGAAATCAGCCGGCATCACCTATGCCCAGCTGGCGACCAAATTGGGCATGGCCGAGTCCAGCGTCAAGCGCATCTTCGCCAAGGGCGACATGCCCTTGTCCCGCGTCGATGACATCTGCCGCGCGCTCAAGCTGGACTTCGCCGAACTGGCCCGCCGCATCGCGGATGCGCAACCCTTGCGCCGCGAACTCAGCCTCGCGCAAGAGCGCGCCGTGGTCGCAGACCGCAAGCTGCTGCTGATGGCCATCTGCTGCCTGAGCCAGTGGACGTTTGAACAGATCGTCTCCAGCTACCAGATCACGGAGGTGGAGTGCATTCGCTACCTCGCCAAGCTGGACAAGCTGGGCATCATCGAGCTGCGCCCGCTGAACCGCTACCGCCTGCAGGTCGCCAAGACCTTCAAATGGCGCCCGCATGGGCCCGTCATGCAGTTCTTCAGAGAGAGCGTGGTGGACGAGTACTTTGCCGGCGGCTTCGATGGCGAAGACGAGTTGCTGCTGCTGGTGCACGGCTCACTCGGCCCCGGGCTGGCCAGCGCCTTTGCCGAACGCCTGCAGCGCACGGCCGAAGATTTCGCCCAGCAGCACCTGGCTGACCAGCGCCTGCCCTTTGACAAGCGCAAGCCCTACACCCTGGTCGTGGGCCTGCGCTCCTGGTGGTTCCAGTCCTTTGTGGACCTGTGGCGCGAACCCATGGCCATGGGCAAAGGCATCAAGGCTTCTTGAGTGCGGCAAGCACGGCCTCTGTGTCTTCACCCAGCAAGGGGCCACGCCTGGTGATGGCGCCCGGGGTGGCCGACAGCTTGGGGATGATGCCGGGCACCTCGACGGTCAGTCCGTCGTGCGTGGTCACCGGCAGGATCATGTCGCGCGCCCGGTAGTGCGGGTCTTGCGCGATGTCTTGCGCGTTGTAGATGCGGCCCACCGGCACGCTGGCAGCATTGAGCACATCCAGCACCTGGTCCACCGAGCGGGACGCGGTCCAGGCGCCAATGGCCACGTCGATCTCGGCCACCCGCTTGACACGGCCGGGGTTGCTGGCCAGTTCGGGATCGGTGGCCAGGTCATCGCGCGCGATCGCGATCATCAGGCGCTTGAAGATGGAGTCGCCATTGCCACCGATGACCACCATGCCATCGGCACAGGGGTAGGCGTTGCTCGGCGCGATGCCCGGCAAGGCCGAGCCTGCCGGCTGACGGATCGCGGCGAAGGCGCTGAACTCCGGCAGCAGGCTTTCCATGCAGTTGAACACGGCCTCGTACAAGGCCACGTCCACCACCTGCCCTCTGCCTTTGGGTGCATCGGCGCTCACCGTGGCATGGCGTGCCTGCAGGGCCAGCAAGATGCCGATGGCGCCGTGCAGCCCAGCCAGCGTGTCACCCAGGCTGACACCGGCACGCACCGGCACGCGGCCCGGTTCAGCATTGAGGTAACGCATGCCACCCATGGCCTCGGCCACCACGGCAAAACCGGGGCGCTCGCGATACGGCCCGGTCTGCCCGTAGCCGCTGATGCGCAACATGATGAGGCCCGGATTGCAGCGGCTCAAGGCCTCATAGCCCATGCCCCACTTTTCCATGGTGCCGGGCTTGAAGTTCTCGATGAGCACATCGGCCTCGTCGATCAAGCGACGTGCCGTGTCCCGGCCCGCGTCGGTACGCAAGTCCAGCACCACGCTCTTTTTATTGCGGCTTTGCACCTGCCACCAGACACTGGTACCGTTGTGCAGCATGCGCCACTGGCGCAAGGGGTCGCCACCGGCCGCGCCCTCTGTTTCAGGCGGCTCGATCTTGATGACCTCGGCCCCAAAGTCAGCCAGGGTCTTGCCGGCAAAAGGGCCGGCAATCAGTTGGCCCAGCTCGATCACCTTCAGGCCAGCCAGGGCCTGAGGTGCCACGAAAGAAGTCGATGCATGCGTGCTCATGGGCACGCATCCTACCCGTGTGGCGCAGCCTTTCAGGCCTTGCGGCGCACGGCCGCCACCGTCAGCAAACCCAGGCCCAGCAGCATCCAGGTGCCAGGCTCGGGCACGGACGTAGCGGACTCAGGCGGCAGCGAGCCGAAATCGACTGTCCAGTAGGTGCCATAGCTGCCGCCTCGAATCAGGCCCACACCCAGTGCCTGGTAACCCGCAGTCAGGATCTGCGCCTTGTGCCCTGGGCTTTCCATCCAGGCCTGCACCACGCTGGCGGCGTTGCTGTAGCCCGCCGCGATGATCTCGCCAATGCCCGCTGTGGGATAGCCACTTTGCATGCGGGTGACCCAGCTGGTGCCGTCACAACTGTCGTGCTGGAAGCAGCCGCTGAGCGCCATGTCGGCTGAATGCTGGTCAGCCAAGGCGGAGAGCCTGTCATCCAGGCCCACGGCAGACAAGCCGAGCAGCGCGCGTTCGGCATTGATCAGGTCGACCACGGCCCACTCTTCGGCATCGATGGTGGCATCGGCGTGCGCCACATGGGGCATGGCCATCATGGCCACGGCAGACGCGGCCACAGCGGCCAGACGCACAGACTTCACAACACTTGACAACATGAGGGCTCCCGGGTTTATTGGCATGAACCCTCAGTTTAATCAGCCACTGATGCCAACGACAAACGCCATTTGCAACCAGACGTTGCCAAGGTGGTCCGTTCGGCTCATCGAGGCAGCGTACCGGCCGCAACCGGCTTGTTGACAGGCAATTTTTCGGGGTCGGTGACAAACCCGATCTTCGTCAGCCCGGCCCGGGATGCATCGGCCAGTGTCTCGGCCACCACGCGATACGGCACGGCCTGGTCCGCCCGCAGGTGCATTTCAGGCTGAGGGACCTGGCGCCCGGCCGCCACGAACCGGGTGGCCACCTCCTCGCGACTCAAGGCCTGGCCGTTCCAGTAACGTACGCCCTGGGCATCGATGGACAGGTCGATTTTCTCGGCCTTGGCCGACATCACCTGCGCGCTGGCCTTGGGCAAATCCAGCTTGATCGAGTGGCTCAGCAAAGGCGCGGTGACGATGAAGATCACGAGCAGCACCAGCATCACGTCGATGAGCGGGACCATGTTGATCTCCGCCATCGGCGCGCTGTTGTGCTTGTTGTCGAAACTGGCAAAGGCCATGTGGCATCTCCCTTGTCAGACGGACGCGCCGGGTTTGATCGGGCGCACCGTAGCCCCCACGGCGGACGGGTCTTGCCCCGACCCTTTCAGTGTCTGCCCCGTGGACAGGAAGGTGAACAACTCGAATGCAAAAGCGTCCAGCCGCGCACCCCAGACCCGGTTGCTGCGGGTGAGCCAGTTGTAGCCCATCACGGCAGGAATCGCGACTGCCAGCCCCAGCCCCGTCATGATCAGCGCCTCACCCACCGGGCCGGCCACTTTGTCCAGCGTGCCAGCGCCTGAGGCACCGATGGCCAGCAGCGCGTGGTACACCCCCCAGACCGTGCCGAACAGACCGACAAAAGGCGCGGTGGCGCCAATGGTGGCCAGCACGCTCAGGCCGCTCTCCAGGCGCATGGTGTCTTCGTCCAGCACCTTCTTGATTGTCCGGGTCAGGAACTCCTGCGCGCTGCCCGCCTCTTCGAGCTTGGCCGCGCCATAGCGCGCATGGTGGGCCTGCGCGTGCATGGCATGCGCCGTCAGGTGCGCAAAGGGCTCGGAAACGCCGTGTGTGGCGATCTCCTGCTGCACCGCTTCCAGAGAGGTCGCGTTCCAGAAAAAGTCCAGAAAGGCCCGGCTGCGTTTTTGCCGTTTGAACAGGGCCACGCCCTTGATCAGGATCAGGCCCCAGGACACGAGGGACATGAGCACCAGGATGACGAACAGGCCTTGCCCCACGGCATCGGTCTGCGCGATGAAATGCGAGAAGCCCAGCTCGCTGCCCTGCGGCTGCGAGGCAGAGGTGGCCACATCCGGTAAGGCCGATACGGAAACATTCATGTTCATTGTTCTTCGAGATTGAAAATCAGAGGGCCGGGTGTGACCCACACCGCACGAGGCGCACCGTCTTCCATGAGCGGCTGAAACCGGGCGGCTTTCATGGCCTGAATGGCCTGCTGGTCCAGACGGGGAAAGCCGGATGACCTGAGCACTTCGATGTCTCTAGGTCGCCCCTGTTCATCCACATACACCTTCAACTGCACCTCACCTGACTCACCCAGTTCACGCGAAGCCCTGGGGTAGCTCAGCACCGGTTTGACCAGGTAGCGTACCGCCGAAGAAGGCCACACTCTGGGCTGAGCCGTTGCCCGCGCAGGCTCGGTTGCCTGCACCACCGCTGGCGCATGGACGTTGCTTGTGACAGGCGCGGCCACGCTGGGCGGGCTCGGGTTGGTGCTCACCACCGGTTTGGGCTCGACCGGCGCGGCGGGCACCACCATGTCGTTTGGCTGGGCAAGCTGGGGGCTGGCCAGCACGGGTGGCGTCGGCGACCTGCTCGGCTCGGGCATTGTGCGGGTCGGCTGCACTGGGGGTGGCACTGGATCTGGTGTAGCGGGCTGCGGGCGAGGCTGCGGCATGGTCTGGTCGCTGATCAAGGCCACCTCAATGGCCACAGGCTCACGCTGAACCACGGCCGGCGCAGGTGTGCGCACCACCCAGACCGCCACCAGCGCGTGCACACCCACCACCACAGCAGCCAACACGCGGCGGTGGCCCGGACTCAGGTCGGGTGGCATGCCCGGCACACGCATGGCGGGCGGCGAGGAGAGGGTCGTCATGAAGCTCAGTTTACGCACATCGACACGCCCGGCAACGCACCCGCGTACACATCAGGTAACCAAGTCCCCCCTGTTGGGTGGACCCGGCCCAGGCTGTGCGGGCGCGCTTCGTGGGAAGATTCCGGCCCTTGAGCATGGCCTGGTTGAATGTCGCCTGGCTGTGCCGCACAAAACAGGGATGTTATGGAACTTGAAGCCTTGCTGGCGCCCCTATCGGCGCCTTCGCCGTGCGGCGAGGACATGTCTTTCTCGGTCGAATTCGACCAGATCGCCGAGATGCGGCGCGAGGACGACCCCACCCTGGACCAGGGCGAATGGGTGACTTCGCTGAAGGTGGCCGACTGGCCCGGCGTGGTGGAGGCCTGCAGCACGCTGTTGGCAAGCAGGACCAAGGATCTGCGACTGGCCATGTGGCTGACCGAGGCCTGGGCCATCACACGCGGCTACAAGGGCCTGAGCCAGGGGCTGGCGCTGTGCACGCAGTTGTGCGAGCGCCACTGGCTTGGTCTGCACCCCCTGGCTGATGGCCAGGACCAGGAAGAACGCATCGGCAACATGGGCTGGCTGCTGCAACGCGTGGTGTCGCTGGCCGACGCCCTGCCCGTCACCCAGAGCCGCCAGGGCGCTGCTTTCAGCTTGCGCGATCTGGCCAGTGCACGCCAGTTGCAAGCCCTGGCTGAACGCGCGCCTGACGAAGCGGCTCGTCAAATACCGGACAAGGTCAGCCTTGAGCAGTTCAACCGCGCCTTGCGCGACACCCCGCCTGACGGTCTGCTGGCCATCCTGGATGCGGCCAGGCAAGCCCAGGCCCACCTGCTGGCCTGGCAACAGGTCATCGATGGCCACCTGGGGGCCGATGGCCCCGGCTTCGTGCAGGCCAAAGAGGCCTTGTCACAGGCCATCCACGAGATCGACCGCCTGGCCCGCGATGCGGGCGCATTGAGCGCTGGTGCAACTGCGAGCGACAGCACAGCCGCATCGCCCCAGCCCGATCGCGAGCGCGATGACAGCGGGCTGGGTCAAACGAGCGAAGCCATCAGCAAGGCAGGCGGCCCTCTGCGCAGCCGTGCCCAGGCCCTGGCACAACTGCGTGAAGTCGCCGTTTACTTCAGGCGCACCGAACCGCACAGCCCCGTGGCCTACCTGGCTGAAAAAGCCGTCAAGTGGGGAGACATGCCGCTGCACGAATGGCTGCGCCAGGTGGTCAAGGACCAAGGTGCCATGGCGCACTTGCAGGAGCTGCTGGGAGTCGAAGCGCCAGGCGAGGGCCCGGGCGCGTACTGATCACGGCTCAGGAGCCGACGCGGAACTCGATGCGGCGGTTGCGTGCGCGACCTTCCTCGGTGGCGTTCGATGCCACGGGTTGGTCCGGCCCCAGGCCCGAGGTCGCGAGGCTGTCCGCCGGCAAGCCCTTGCCCACCAGATAGGTCTTGACCGCCTGCGCGCGCGCCAGCGACAGGCTCACGTTGCCGGCACGCGCACCCAAGGCATCGGTGTGCCCGATCAACTCGAACTTGCGCCCCTTCAGACGGGTCATGGCCGTGGCCATCTCGTCCAGAATGGGCAAAGCCTGAGGCCGCAACACCGCACTGCCCGGCTCGAACTCGACGATGCGATTGGCCAGGGCCTGGTCCACCACCGCCTGCTCTTGCACAGCCACGCGCAAGCCGTTGCGCACCGTGTAAGTCGGGTTCAGGGACTGCGCCATGTCACTGGCGATCTGCTGCCGCACGGCCTCGTTGCCAACCTCGCCCTTGATGTCCACGGTGTTGCCCTGCACGCTCAGTTGCCCGTGCGTGACCTGCTTGATCGACGGCGACAGCAGCTTTTGCACGTACTGATGCCACTGCGGCGGGGCGACCACCGCGCCCAGGGTCAACTGGTCCACCACGCGCTCGGGGCCATACAGCTCACGCAGGCGCGCGATCACGGCCACACGCGTGGCCTCGTCCACCACCGTACCGGCCACAACCACCTGATTGGGCCCCAGCACCTGGGCGCCGCCTTGTGCGCCCCCACTCTGGGCATGCACGCCCGACCAGGCCAGGGCACACAAAGGCAAGGCCATCCACAAGAACGAAGGGGGTTTCACATCAAGCTCCCAGAAAGACTTCCTGATAGGTGCGCAGCGCTTGAGACAGCGACAAGCCAGGATCGCGCAGGTAGTTGGAGAGCTTGCGCAAACCATAGTCTGCCGCCACCTCGTCCTCCACCCATTCGGCATCGGCCAGAGATACACCGGTGTCGGCCAGCACCGCCGGGTCCATCACGGCGTTGAGCGTGGCCGCTGACGCGCCTTGAAAGCCCAACATCAGATGGGGGCTGCCCTCATATGGCGCGATGAACAGGCCCAGCTCGACCTGGTGCCGCTGGAAGAACCCCAGGATCAAGGACAACCAGAACGAGGCCACAGGGCCACGCAGGGCTGCGTCGGTCACCAGGGGCAGGCACAGCACCTTGCTCAACTTGGACGCGCCCTGGGCCATCGCCGGCTGCAGCAACATGCCCAGGGCCAGGATGGCCTGCCGGACCGACAGGCGTGCGCCGCCTGCAGCCAGCATCTGCTCCAGACTGGCTACGGTGTGCGTCTCCAGGAAGTCGTCCAACGCCGCTTGCGCAGCGGTCGCGTTCACATCGATGTCCAGCTCGGCGTTCAGGCTGGCCTGCGCATGTTCCAGTTCCGTGGCGGCGTGGGCTACGCGGGCGATCTGCTCCAGCCGGGCCCACAGGCGGCCGAGTGCCACAGGCCCCAGGCGTGCGAACTCACGTGCTTGGGCCAGGTCAAAAGCGGCTGCCGTGATGAAGGGAAAGCGCCTGCCCGAAGCGTCCTGGCTGGCCAGCCAGTACCCTGCCAGCCCGACGGAGCTGTCCGTACCCAGAATCGCGAAATGCAAGGCGGGCGCCGCGTCGTAGATGAGCTTCCAGCGCGGGTCCAGCGAAAGGCGGTCCATGGCTTGCGACTGCCACTGATCCAGGCTGGTGATGAGTGCGCCATGTTTTGCGCTGCGCACAAAGTCACCGCGCGATGGCACCTTGCCAAAGTACAGCAGCTCGGTTGATGAGGTCGTCCATGCGCTCATGATGCGGCGCCCTCCTTGTTCTGGGTGCTACCCGCACCCACGGCAGGCGCCGCGCCCGTGCCCCCTGCCGTGTTGGGCAAGGCCTCATCCTGGCCCGCAATGATGGATGGCAAGGCCCCGGGGCGCGAGACCGTGCCTGGCCCATTGCCATGGCCCGCGGTGACCGGTGCAGCAGGTGCAGGTGCGGCGGCATTGGAAATGATGCGCAGTTGCACGCCAACGGACACACCGCCTTGCGGCCAGCGCAACTCGAACACCTGCCCATCCACCCGCTTGCGCTGCGCGGAATTGATCAGCTTCTCCAGGCCGAAGCGGCCGGGCTCATTGAAGAATTCCACCGCTTTGCCGTCAAAGCCCAAGCCCGAGATGCGCACGCCGGGCGTGCCCGGGCCTGGCCAGACAAAGTGCTGCCAGGTGGCCACGCCATTGCGGTAACGCAGGACCTGTCCATCGATGTCAATGGTGTATTCCGTCAGACCTGGCGCCGTCAAAGGCAGCATCTGGAAGACGGTCTGGGCCTCGGCTGCGGCGGCACCCGTACCAGCAGTCGCCGCACCCGGGCTGCCCTGGCCATTCAACGGCGCCACCCAGCCACCCAGCCCCCCGACAAACTCTGGCCGCAGACGCACCCCCATCTCGGCCCAGGTGCGTACAGTCACCTCATCACCTCGCTTGAGCACCAGTGCACCCAGCGACTGCTCGACGAATTTGGCCACAGCCCCCTCGGCGCCAAAGACCTTGGCCACCTCGACTGGGCTGGCCTCCAGGCGCGACGCGCGGTCAAAGGGGTACTTGGCCGCCAGCGTGCGCTGGTAAGGCTCGAAGACCTGCGCCATCCAGACGCGGTTGAGCTCTGCTTCGGTGGGCTTGACGATGACCGCATAGGCCTGCATCAATGGCCGCACCAGCAAAGGTCGCAAGGTGGCCTTGGTCGAATCGCTCATGCCTGTGAGCAACTGCTCGTCCACCAGCTTGAGCGCGTCGGCCAGTTCGCCCCCGCCCTCCAGCGTCTGCAACATCAGTTGCCTGGACGCGGGCCCCGGGTCACCCTGGGTCTTCATCTGGTTGAAGCGGGTTCGGATTTTGGACAGGGCTGCCAGGTAAGCCTTGATCGCTGGCTCACCGCCTTCGCGCGGCATCATCAACTTGTTGAGCGCGCTGAACTCCTTGCCGATGGGCCCCATCGGGATCTCTTTGTTCTTGCCCAGATCGACTTCCAGCTTGACGCTCACCGGTGATGGCGCCATGCCCAATACAGTTTGCTTGAACCACTCGATGAAGCCCTTCTGCCCCTTGGCCAGGCGGTCGTTGAGCAGCGATGGGTTGTCCCACGAGGTCTGGTCGTACAGAGTCTTGAGCAAGACACCAACGGGCGAGGTGCTGGGGTCGCCCAGCCGGTTCATGTTGGTCACGGCGGCCTCGAAGCTGGCGAAGTCCTGCACGCTCACGCCCTGCATGAACTTCTGCCACTCACGCACGTACTCGGTCTTGTAGAGGAAGGTCAGTGCCTTCTGGATCTGCTCGGGGCTGCCCTCCAGGGTCAGGTCGTCTGACGAGGCCGTTTTGAGCACCCAGTCGGTGGACTGCAAGGTGCTGTTGGCGGCCTCCTTGATGGCGTCCTTGACATAGCCATCCCAGGCCTCGCGTGTGAAGGTGCCTGACACGGCGTAGCTGCCTGCCACGACCTGCCGGTCTGCATCGCTCACCAGACGCACCACCGTGACAGGCGCAAAGCGGGTTGCGGCACGGGCTTTGATCTCGGCGTAGACGCGCTCGCGCGCAGGCATGCCCTTGATGACGCGGCGCAGGTTGTCGCGCGTCTGGTCGAGCAGACTGATGTTGAGGTCCTGCTGAGGGAAGGCCGGATCGTTCATCTGTGCCATCGCGTACGACAGGATGCGCTCGGCCTTTTGAATCAATTGCTCGCGCGGCATGTTGCCCCGGTTGGCGTCCAGCCAGGCCCGCCAGAAGCGGGTGAGCTGGTCGCTCATGTGGCCGGGCTCCAGCCTCGCGCGGTCGCCCAGCATGAGGTAGGCCTTCAAGGCGTTGTAGGCCTCGGTCACATTGGTGCTGGACGCACTGGCATAAGGCGAGCCTGCTGCGGGTGGGGCTTGCTCGGCTGCCGGCACCAGGCTGCTGGCGGGCATGCTGGCAGACACCGCCACCACAGCCGCCTCCTGGCCAGCGCCACCCGCATCGGCCAGGCGCTGCAAGGGGCGCAAATCGGCGGCGCGGCTATTGACCTCACCCAAATAGGCGGCGATGGCCTGCTCTGCGGGCTTGAGCATGAGCACCTGCAGCCCGGCAAAGTACTCTTCCTTGAGCCGGGCTTCGATGGCCTGCCCCTGGTAGAGGCCCAGGCCGATCGTCCAGGGCCGGGTCTCGCGATAGCGTTGCATCTGCTCCAGGCGGTCCTGCAAGATCTCCAGCGCTTCGAGCCGAGACGGCAAGTCGGCACGCTGCGCCTGCACCTGCTGTGCCTTGGCCAGATCAGCCTGAACGTGGGCCACCAGTTGGCGGTTGCCCATGTAGGACCACGTCCATGCGGCCAGCAGGGCGCCCAGCAGCAACACGCCACCAAAGAAGGCGGCATATCGCCATCTCAGCTTGTGACGGCTGGTGTACTGCTGAACCAGTTGGCGATCGGCAAAGATCACGCGGGAGAACAGCTCCTTGAGAAAGAAGCCGCTGTTGGAATACACAGCCGCAGAGGTGCCGGGCTGCAACTGCAGGCCGAACTGCTCGGCCACACGCTCGCTGGCACGGCTGGTGGACTGCCCCTCCTGCACCGCACTGGTGAAGTAAAAGCCCCGAAAGATGGGCCTGAACTGGTAGGGGTTCTCTTCAAAGAGCGTGTTGATGAAGGTGCGCAAGGCCGGCTTGAGCGCGGCGAACTCCAGCGGAAAGGTCAGCGCGCCTGGAGGCAATTGCTCGCCCCGGTGCAGAGACATGCGTGCCACCGAGGCCTCTTTCAGGCCCTGGTACAGCGTCTCGAACTGGGCATCGAACTGCGCCACGGCATCGGCGCGGTTGGCCGTGTCATAGGGCAGCGTGGCCCCCCAGACCTTGTCGCGCTCGGCACGATCACGGTCCTCGAAAAAGTCGACGAAACCAGCGATCAGGTCAGCCTTGGTGAAGACCACATAAACCGGCGCGAAGACCTCAAGCTTTTCGGTGAGCTCCTGCACGCGCTGGCGCAGCTTGCGCGCCAGGTCAATGGCGAACTCAGGCTTGTTACCGCCCAACTCGGCCAGGCTCACGGCGATGATCACGCCATTGAGCGGCGCCTTGGGACGGTGCTTCTTGAGCAGCGCCAGAAAGCCCATCCATTCGCCACGGTCCTCCTCGTGCACCGAATAGCGGCCGGCCGTGTCCAGCAAGATGCCCTCGGTGGTGAAGTACCAGTCGCAATGGCGCGTGCCCCCGATGCCCTGGATCACGTTGTCAGCGCTGTCGGCAAATGGGAACTTCAGGCCCGACTTGACCACGGCCGAGCTCTTGCCCGCAGCCGGGTTACCGATGACGGCATACCAGGGCAGCTCATACAGGGCCGCAGCGCCGGAGGTCTCACCCAGCCGGGATGTCTTGATCAGCTTGACGGCCTCGGCCATGCGCTCGCGCACGGCGGCTACTTCGTCCTGCTTGCCCGACTTGGCCGCGGCCTGCAGGGCTTTGTCGGCATCGGCAGACATGGCCTGCTCCAGGGCGCGAGCGGCCTGCCGGGTCTTGTACTGCTTGATGCCCCAGACCGTACCCCAGGCCAGCAGCAAGACCGCTAGGACGATGCCGGCCCAGACCAGGCCAATGCGCATGGCATCGGCCCCCAGGAACAGCAAGCCCGCCAGGGCCGCCACCCCGATGACGGTCAGGGCGCGAGGGTCAAGGAAAAACTGCCAGATTCGTTGCATGAAAGTATCCGAATTGATCACGCGGCCAGGGCTTCGGGCTGCAACCAGGGCGCCAGGGCCACCACCACACGCTCATGAGTAGACTGCACATGGGCAACCAGGGCGGTTTGCCCTGGGGCATCGCCCGCGCGCAGTGCCGTGCACGCCAGCGCCGCAGGCACAAGCGCACGCGCCAGGCCGAGCTCCCCACAGGCCTCGCCCACACGCGTGACGGCCAGCATCGGGTCCAGCCCCGGCAACACGGCCTGCAAGGCCTCAAACAACTCACCAGTACGGCTGGCCCGATGGTCGGCGTCCGACACAACGAGCAAGCCATCCTTGTCGGCCTGATTCAGGCCATATGCATGTTCCAGCGCCGCGCTCAAAGCCGTGGTGCCCACGCGGCCGGCCGCATCGGCCGATTTGTCCCGGCGTGTGCGCACGGGACGCCACATGCGCACAGGCAGGGCTTCGCGCTGCCCCAGGTCCGGCCACTTGTCATTGGCCAACAAGAGGCCCACGCCCCCCTCACCCGGAACCTTGCCTGTCTGGTGTGCGGCGGTGAACAGCTCGCCTACGGCCTGCATGCGATCGATGTCGGCGGCGTGCACGGCACCGTCTACCGCCAGGATCAACAACAGCTCAGGGCGGGCCTGGCGAGACCACTGCAGCATGTGCTGGTCCACCTCGTCCCACAGGGCTTCGGGTTGCGTCAATGGCACGGTGACCCAATGCACACCTCTGGCTTGCGTGGCCTCGACCCAGTCCAGCAGCCCGCCGCATTGACTGCGCAACCAGTCGATGGCCTGCGCACGTTCGGCATCAGGCCATTGCGCCGGCAAGAGCAGGCGGATGGTCAACTGGGGAGCCAGGGCTTCACGCGAACGCGCCTGCGCAGGCGACACGGGCAAGGCCACACCGGACAAGTGCGCCTTCATGGCACGCTCATCCGCAGCCGATGCCGTGTCATGCGGCTGCGTGCGCGCACGCTCGCCCGGCACCAGTTCACCGATGGCGCCCAGCATGTCGTTCAACGGGCCTTCGAGCAAGGCCAGGCCACGCAACACCGGCTCTGACAGAGAAGCCACGCTGCCATCGGTCAGCTCGGCATGGGCGTCGAGCCAATCATGAAGATCCAGGTCGACAACGCGCGACGTGAAGACCGGCATGCCATCCACGTCCTGCAAATGCGCGTCGAGTGCAGGCCTCACGCCCTGCTCACGGATGCTGCCCCAGGCCGTGGTCGCGTCCAGCCCGGCAGACAAGGTCACCGCTTCTGCCAGCACCCACGCGCTGGCCTGGCGCAAGGCCTCGTCCTGTTGTGGCACCACGGCCGTGTCGCTGGCGGGCTTGATGGGCGCAGAAGGCACAGGCATGCCGGCCTGCTCACGCAGCCGCTTCACACCCCAGAGCGCCAGCCACAGCACACCCGCCAGCAAAGCGGGCAAGACAAACAGCTGCCCGACGATGTCGCCTGTGCTGACGTCATGGCCGGTGTTCTGCCAGCGCCAGATCGTGATCAGCCACACCACTGCGGTGATGAGCAACCACAAACCGCCTGCTTTCAATACCTTGGTCATGCCCTGACTGCCTGCTTGATGACCGGGGTCTGCGGCAAGCCAGACCCGGACGTATTTCTTGTTGAATCAGATGTCCGTGGACACGGCCTGCGCGGCAATCAGCGTGGCACCACACGCGCACTTGTCGCCATGGCGCGCAGCTGGCTTGCCATCGATGATCATCGTGGGGTCGCCCGACACGATGACGGTGGTGCCGTGGTAACGGATCGAGCATGTCACCTTGTCGCCGACCCGGGCGATGCGCTTGCCATGGGTATCTGTCGTGCCGGAGGCCTCGATCACGGTGCCGCCGTGATCGGTGGCATCACCCAATACGATGAACGGACGTCCCATGGCGCCAAGCTCCCTGTCTGATTTGTTTGTTTGTGTCGCCGGTTGCAACCGGTGCGGGGCGAGTCTAAGGGCTCAGGGCCTGGCCAAGCCCCCCCGCTAGAGGGGGCGCACCGTTACCAACTGTGTCAAGTGCGCTCAGCGGTAACCTGCGGCCTTCATGGCCGTCTTCGCACCCGGTTTGCGCCACTCCACGTGGCCCAGGTCCATCATCTGCCAGCGCCCGCCCCAGGTCAGGCCCATCTGCTCGGCCAGTTGCCCATACAACTGGTAACCACGCATGGCCCAGGGGTCCTTCTCAGAGATCACCAGCTTGCCATCTCGGTAGAACGCGCAGTCCGCCGCCAGGCCATATTGGTGATAGCTCTGCCAGGCGCCCGCCATGGTGACGTTGCTGCCTCTGGCCGCCAACAGGGCCTGGCGCTCCGGGCTCCGATGCCCCTCCAGCAAAGCCATGTCGTAGCCATGCTCTGCTTTCATGCGCTGAAAGATGGCCAGCACCACCTGCACGAATGCAGGGTCCATCTGATCCCATCGACGGTCGGCGCTGGACAGCATCGGACGCACCACCTCCACCTCGGCGGTGGCAAAGACGGCGGGCGGCAAGGGCGGTGGCGGCACCAATTGCTCCCCTTGCAGCAGTTGCACCACTTGTTGATTGCCAGGCGCGATGCGATCATCGAAGCCTTCAAGTGAACGGGTGCCCATCAGGCTCCAGCCCGTCACCAGCGCAAGCGGTGCCATCAGCAACCCGAGCGCCGAGGCGGCCAGCAACCAGCGTGACCGCCACCAGGCCCTGACGGCCTGCGTCTGCTGACCCATGCCCTGCGTCAACTGCCGTTGCCCCTGCTGGACACGCCCGCCCAGGCGCTGGCTCTGGCGCTGGCTCAGGCGAAGGCCGCCAGCCCACCAGCCTCTCAGCCAAACGCGCAGAGCGCGCCACCACTGAGGAAAAACCACCAGTGCGAGCAGACCGGTGCCCACTGTGAAATACAACAACACCCACCCTGTATGCATGCTTCTGTAACGATTGATTGCAACCCCGAGACAAGCGGAGCCGTATCACGACACGCGCTTCGTAGAATGCCGCAGTCAACAAACAAATACAAAGGGAGCCTGGCTTGAGCCACGACCACGGCAGGCAACTTGTCCGCCACCTCTCGCCCATCAAACCAGTCAGCCCCGGTTTCATTCGCCCCAGCCTGTTTGCCGGCATGGACGATGACAACACCGTTGACGGTGACATGCAGCGCGTGCGCATTCTATCGACGCTGGAATCGGCGCGCAGGCCTGTGCGCGGCGCGCCATCCAAGATGCGAGGCGACCGCCGGCGCGGATCGGCATTCAGCTTGAGCAGCAAGGTGCTGGTGGCACTGATGGGCATGGGCGTACTGGCGCTGCTTGCCAGCTTTATCATCGTCGTGCTCAATGGCCATGCGGCTTCGCCCAGACTGGATGCGGCCATGCAGGCACGCATCAACATGACTGATGGCACAACAGCCGCACAAAGCACAGGCAGCAAGACCGGCGCAGCCCGCCGTGTCGAGGTCAGCAACAACCCCCTGGCCGCCCTGATTGCGCCACCTGCCGCCACACCGGCTGCACCGCCGCCCGCCACGCCAGTCACGGCGCAAGCCGAACCCCAAGCAGCTGTCATCGAGACGGTGTTGATCCCCTCCGATGCAAGCAGTGTGGTGGCACCGCCAGGCGCACCGGCTGTGACGCCCGCCACGTTTGCACTGGTCCCTCCTGTCCCTTCAGCGCTTCCCGCGCTGGACAAGACCGCCACAACCAGGGCTGTCAAGGCGCTCGCGGCCGAGCAAACCGTAGCGACCGCCAAACCAGCCCAACAGACACGGCGCACACAACAAGCCCAGCCACGCCGCGATGACGACGTCGCCCTGCTGGAGGCCATGTTCACGCACGCCAGTTCAGCGCGTAAAAGCACGGCCTCTGCGGCCGAAGAGCTGCAACGGCGTTGCAGCAAGCTGAGTGGCGCCGAAGCGGCCACCTGCCGGGCCAGCGTCTGCGTACAAAACCCTTCTGCCAGCGTCTGCCACCAGGACCCTTGACGCGGGATTGACCCGGCCTGCACCCTGGGCCTCGTCCGGATGGCCAGCAAGGTTGTCACAAGCTTGATAGCATGGTTGGTCTGATTGCCCATTTTCGTCATCGGACGCGCCATGACCACTCCCACGCTGAGAGCCATTGATACAACCAAGCCCGACACCGCCCATGCGGATGGTGGCGATGAGGGCGTGCCGGTATCCGTCAAGATCCGCGAACGCATCAAGGCGGCGCAGCGGCGCTTCCACGCCAACGACAACATCTCTGAGTTCATTGAACCCGGCGAGCTCGACGCTTTGCTCGAAGAGGTGCAAAGCAAGATGAGCACGGTGTTGTCCAGCCTGGTGATCGACACCGACAGCGACCACAACACGCAGGACACGGCCAGGCGCGTGGCCAAGATGTACCTCAACGAAATCTTCAAGGGCCGCTACCACGCCGCGCCGCCCGTGACGGAGTTTCCCAATGCGGAACGGCTCAACGAGCTGATGATCGTGGGGCCCATCACCGTGCGCAGCGCCTGTTCGCACCACCTGTGCCCCATCATCGGCCGCGTCTGGATTGGCGTGATGCCCAATGAACACTCCAACCTGATCGGCCTTTCCAAGTATGCTCGGCTGATAGACTGGATCATGAGCCGGCCCCAGATCCAGGAAGAGGCGGTCACCCAGGTGGCCGACATCCTGCAGTCGCGCATGAGCCCGGACGGTCTGGCCGTGGTCATGGAGGCCGATCACTTCTGCATGCACTGGCGCGGTGTCAAGGACATGGACTCCAAAATGATCAACAGCGTGATGCGGGGCTCCTTCCTGAAGGACGCCAACCTGCGCCGAGAATTCCTGTCACTGGTCACGAACAAGAAGGGCTGAGGCCATATGTTGGTTCGTTTGCTGTACGCCAGCCGATCGGCTGAACCCCTGACGCCCGACGTGGTGGATGGCATCCTCGCGTCCTCGCGCAAGGTCAACCCGGCCCAGGGCATCACGGGCTTGCTGTGCTACAGCGGGGACATCTTCATGCAGGTGCTCGAAGGCGGCCGCGACGCCGTCAGCCAGCTCTACAACACCATCTGCCGCGACCCTCGCCACCGTGATGTGGTGCTGCTGCAGTACGAAGAGATCACCGAACGGCGCTTCGCGGGCTGGACCATGGGCCAGGTCAACCTGGGCCGTGTCAACCCGTCCATCCTGCTGAAGTACTCCGAACGCCCGGTGCTGGACCCGTACGCCGTCTCAGGCAAGGTGTCCATCGCCTTGCTGGAAGAGCTGATCGCCACCGCTTCAATCGTGTCCAGGCCTTGTTGAGGCTGGTTCGTTGAGACACGCGACGCTGCTGGGCCTGGACTTCAGCAGCGCCCCCAGCAAGCGCAAACCGCTGACACTGGCCTGGGGCGTGCGCATCGGGCAGGTGGTGCGCCTGGAGCGAGTAGACGAGTTGCCCACCTTGCAGGCGCTGGAGGCCTTGCTGGCCCCCGACGCCTGCGCACAGCAGGCCAAGCTGTCGTCCGGCTTCGTGATGGGTTGTGACTTCCCCTTTGGCCTGCCCCGCGCGTTTGTGGATGCGCTGGCGGCCCATGGCCCTGGCGACATCCCCCAGCACCTCGCCCCCAGAAAAGATGCGCCCAAGGCGCCCGCCGACGACCTGATCCAGGCGCTGCACCGCCATTGCCATGACCGCGCCGGCTTTCAGCAACTGGTCGACGGCTGGGGGCAGACCTGGCACGCCGACCGGCCTGCAGGCAGCAAGCTGATTCACCGCGTGACAGACCGCGCCATGCCCGGGCTGTCCAGCACCAGCCCGCTACAGACACGCTATGTGCCCGTTGGCAAGATGTACTTTGAAGGCCTTCACCGGCTGGTGCAGGCCAACCTGACGCTGCCAGGCTTGCGATCGGGCCGCCCGGAGGCCATCGCGCTGGAGGCCTACCCCGGTCTGCTGGCGGGTGAGTTGCTGGGCAGGCGCAGCTACAAAAGCGAGACCGACGCCACGCCCGAGCGCCTGATCGCCCGCATGGACCTGGTTGACGCGCTTGAACAGGGTCGCACGCGGCTGGGCCTTCGGCTCAAGCTCAGCCCGGCCCAACGTGATCACCTGGTGGCCGACCCCAAAGGCGACCGGCTCGACGCGGTGCTGTGCCTGCTGCAGGCCGCCTGGGCCCAGTTGCAATCAGAGCGCGGCGAGCCCAACTGGGGGCTGCCCGATCACCTCGACCCCGTCGAAGGATGGATACTCTCGGCATGAGCGATTTGATTTTTCCGATGACCGAGGTGCTGGGCCAGCCAGCCATCCGCCTTCAATCCCCCGACGGTTCCCAGGCGACCGTGCTGCTGCATGGCGGCCACCTGGTGTCCTGGATCCCTGCTGGTGGCGAGGAGCAGTTGTACCTGTCGCCCAAGGCGGCAGCAGGCCCTGGGCAGGCGGTGCGTGGCGGCGTGCCCGTTATCTTTCCGCAGTTCGAGCAACGGGGGCCGGACACCACCCTGCCCCGCCATGGTCTGGCCCGTACACGCCCCTGGCGCGTGGACAGCAGCAGCCAAGGCAAGGACCATGCGCAAGTCACCCTGGTGCTCAAGGACAGCGGCGAGACACGCGCCCTGTGGCCGCACGGCTTCACGCTGGAGTTGACCATCTCGCTCAGTGCCCAAAGGCTGGACATGGAACTGCACGCCCACAACACGGGCGACACGGCCTGGCCATTCGCGGCGGCCCTGCACACCTACCTGGCCGTGTCCGACCTGACGCTGGTGCGGCTGCAAGGCCTGGAAGGCTGCCACTATGTGGACAACATGGTGGACGGCGAGGCGCTGGAAGACCACCCCGAAAAGCGCTTTCATGGCGAGATCGACCGCATTTACGCGGCGGCACCCGGCCTGCTGTTGCGCGACGGCCCGCGCCGACTGGGCATCGAGACCCACAACATGCCTGACGCCGTGATCTGGAACCCCGGCCCGGACAAATGCGCCGCCCTCAAGGACATACCTGAAGACGGCTGGCAGCACATGCTGTGTGTGGAAGCCGCCAACATCTTCTTGCCCGTCACGCTGGGCCCTGACGAAAGCTGGACCGGGCGCCAGAGCCTCACCGTGCTGTCAGCCTGAGACCTTGGCGGGCGACTGTGCCAGCAGTTGCCGGATGTCCGAGGTCAGCGCCTCCACCCCGATGCCGTAGCGCACGAACAGGCGCACATGCCCATCGGGGTCAAACACGAAGGCGCCCGCTGTGTGGTCCATGGTGTAGTTGCCGTTCTTCGTGGGCACCTTCTGGTAGAACACCTTGAACTCGCGGCCCAGTGCCTCGGTCTGGGCCAAGGTGCCGCGCAGCGCCAGGAAGCTGGGGTCCATGGCGGTGATATAGGCCTTGAGCACCTCGGGCGTGTCCCGCTCTGGGTCGACCGTCACGAACACACCCTGCACACGCTCGCCATCTGCGCCCAGGCGCTTTTTCACCTGCGCCAGCTCGGCCATGGTGGTGGGGCACACGTCAGGGCATTGCGTGAAACCGAAAAACACGAACACGACCTTGCCCTTGAAGTCGGCCAGCGACCGTGGTCGGCCGTCAAAGTCAGGCAGGTCGAGCTTGCGTGCGTAGTCCGCGCCCGTGATGTCCACCCCGTTGAACTTCACGGCTGGCGACATGGGTGAGTCACAGCCTGCCAGACTCAAGGCCGCCAGGCCCGCCAGCAACAGCGTGCGGCGGTTAGAAAAAAGGGCATCGCTCATCGCGTGATCAGATCGTCCAGTAGTGATCGACCAGCAAGGCGGCGAACATCAACATGAGGTGAATGATCGAGAAGCGGAAGGTCTTGCGGGCCAGTTCGTCACTGTAACGCCGCCAGAGCTTGAAGGCGTAGCCCACGAACATCAAGCCCAGGATCAGGGCCGACCACAGGTAGATCCAGCTGCTCATGCCATAGATGAAGGGCAGCAAGCTGCCCGCCAGCAGCACCACGGTGTAGAGCAGCACATGCAGGCGCGTGAAGGCGTTGCCGTGGGTCACGGGCAGCATAGGCAAACCCGCGCGGGCGTAGTCTTCAACGCGGTAGAGGGCCAGGGCCCAGAAGTGAGGGGGTGTCCACAGGAAGATGATCAGACACAGCATCAGGGATTCAGGCTCGACGGCGCCGCGCATGGCAGCCCAGCCCAGCACAGGCGGCATGGCGCCCGACGCGCCACCGATCACGATGTTCTGAGGCGTCAGGGGCTTGAGCACCACGGTGTAGATCACCGCGTAACCCACAAAGGTGCCCAGCGTGAGCCACATGGTCAGCGCATTGACCCAGATCGCCAGGATGGCCATGCCCAGGCCACACAGCACAGCGCTGAAGCTCAAGGTCTGGGTGAGCGTGAGTTCGCCCCTGGCCGTGGGGCGCCAGGACGTGCGTTTCATGCGGGCATCGATGCCCTGCTCGATGAGGCAGTTGAATGCAGCCGCAGCCCCGGCCACCAGCCAGATGCCGATGCACGCGGCCAGCGCCGTCAGGGCTTCAGCCTGCGTGGGCACGCCCGGCACCGCCAGCAGCATGCCGATCACGGCGCAGAACACGATCAGCTGCACCACGCGCGGCTTGGTCAGCACATAAAACTGCCTGATCTTGGAGGGCACGCTTGGGGCGGGTGCCGCCAGGGTGGGCGAATCGGAAGCAATGGAGTCAGACATGCGTCATCCCGGGTGTCTGGGGTTTCACTATGAGGCAGAGACGCGCTGTACACCAGCGTGAAGTCCCTGATGGCGTGGTGCAGCGGCCCAGGACTCAGCGGCACGTGGACAGATCAGCAGGCGAACCAGGCGCCAGACCAGCAAGGCGGCGCCAAGTGTGTGGGCCAGCGCCGCAGCCAGAGGCCAGCCCAGCACCACGTTGCTCAGGCCGGACAAGAGCTGCCATGCGGCCAGCAGCCACAGGATCAGCCCTTCTCGCCGCCACAAGGTCGCCGAGCCCGCCGCAGGTGCCCAGCGCCGAAGCATCGCGCCATACGCGACCAGCGCGAGCAGGACGACCACGGCGAACAGACGGTGGGTCATGTGGATCGCGGTGAGCGCGGCCATGCTGATGTAGGCCCCCTGCCCGTC
>Ga0209066_10001462_pt1 | contig 31063 bp, 34 predicted proteins | sample All_14_2_FD_187198 | JGI IMG/M metagenome (GOLD analysis project Ga0209066, IMG submission 187198) | Freshwater microbial communities in response to fracking from Pennsylvania, USA - Allegheny Zone_MetaG_DW_15 (SPAdes) (version 2) ... | reverse complement strand
CCCCAAATACCCCCCAAAACAGCCCCAAGAGGATAAATCCCCGCGACTCGCGCCGGAATAAGGTATTGTTTTAAAAGACTTTTTTGGAACGCGCCGAGTCACCGCCCGTGCCGGCGGTGGGTGTTAACCATTAACGGGGCAAAGGTTAATTTACGGGTGGGGTGTTAAGAGTTTTTGAAAAGCACCTTCAATCTGGTGTTTTCGTCCCCAGATATTTGCCCCCCAAAGCAGTTTTTCCACGCAGGCCATGGGCAAGAGGGCGGGGCTATGGGCATATCCGCGCTCTACGTTTTGTGCGATGCATTCCTGATCTTGCGCGGGTGGCGGTGTGCTTTTGTAGAACTTCTGTGGAACGGGCAGTGGTATGTTGACTGTGGCGCAGGTTCTTGGCTTGTCGGGCAGCAAATCCTTAAATCTATCTGTGGCGCAATGTTGAAACTGCGACTTGAGTTGTGAGCTGCATGTGTAGGCGTATTTGTGGACGTCAGAGTCACAGAGCGCTTCTTGTCGATGCATCATGTAAACACTGTCTGGGCCCAGCTGCTTTAAAAAATCGATAGCGTCTTGTCCTCTTCCCGCTAGTAGCAATTGCTTGGAGAGGACTTCAATAGGGTTGTATTCAACGGTGTGCAACAGCCCGCCATTTTTTGGGTATGCAAATTTGATATGCTGGGTTTTGATGATAAATTCCCGAGCCAGTTCAATATCGCCACGTTCAATCAATGTTGTGGCCGCGCCAATTTGCGGTAAATATTGACTGTAATAAGCTGCACCACTTGCCTGCATCTCTTTAATCATGGCAACAGCCGGATCGACAAGGCCTTGTGCCAGATATAGCTTCAACTTCGCATGCGCAAAGTCTGGGGGGATGATGAGATGCGCATGCGATTTTTCCACCGTGGCGATGAGCTCCGTCATCTGCTGTATCTGTTTCGCATTCGTGTAAGGGGCAGAGATAGCAATAAATTTTTCGAGTGCATGAATATCAGCGCGGTTTTGAATATAATCAGGCTTGAAATAGGAAAGCCTTTGTTCAATTAAACAGGTATCAAGAGTGTCGCCATCTTCGCAATCTATGGCAGGTAGTGCATCTTTTGACAACGGCGTGTGGTTGACCTTGATGATCTGGTAGCAAAATGGCGGTGTGTCTTTTCCACCGGTGGGGGAAGGGCCGCAAGTCTCAATAGTCTCATAACCTTCCGGTATTGTTTGCATGCTGTCTATCGTGAATCTATTGATAAAAGCAATGGCGCGTTTAAAGCGTGCTTCTTCTTCTGTGTCCTGGCTGCTGTCCTCTGCAGCGTTGTCTTTAACCCCGGTGATGATTGATAGGGTGGGGGTCACATCTGTCGCCACCTTCCACATATAAAAAGCGCCGCCGATGGCTGCGAGGATTGTTATTGCAACGATAGTTTTTGGTCGAAGCATGGGTGGCCTTATTTTTTGCAGTTACTGGGCATGTAGCATGTCTCTGATGGTGGACTGATAGGCTTTCATTTGCAGCCTCTTTGGTGCGTCCTCTGCCCATGTTTGTGCATAGGTTTCGACCAGACAGTGCAGCAACAGGTTTTCAGGAAGCTCGGTATAGTCATAGCCCCACTGTGCTTTTTTTGTGACGCAGTCTTCGATCTCTTGGGTATAGAGGGCGTTAAACGCGGGTCTGTATTGTGGCTTGGTAATTTCGGTTGTTGTGGTCAGTAAATACGTCCGTGCGCTTGCGGCTGTACGTGTGGGGGTGGACAGCGCTGCGCTGATCTCGCTTTCACGGCCCGCTGCCGCCAGTGCGGATATGGCTTGAAGTTCGTCTCTGACCTTTTGTGTAGCGGCTGTGGCCGCCTTTTCGATGTCCTGCACGATTTGATCTTCTTGCAAATAACGGTAAAGGCGTGCGGATCTTTCCAATTGTGCTTGGTAATCTCGCTCGGAGTAGGAGGGGATATCGGGAATGAGCGGGGAGAGAACAAGCCCTCTCTTAAAGGCAGCATATCCAGCGGGGTTTTTTGTCTGGGCATAAAGCCGCCGCGCGAGGGGCAAGATTTGCTCACTCGTGGAAAGCAAGCCTATGGCTTCACTGGGATATGCGCCCGCTTTTGGCGGGTTTTCCGCTGCTTTCTGGCGTTTGTGTAAAAAATCTTCCCGCAGGACGGTCAGAATTTTATCTGCGCAGCTGTGGAAGCCATGCCTCAGGCAAAGGTCGGCTGTACCAAAGAGGTTCTGTTTTTGGTTGAACAGTTTTGCAGCAGGTGTATCGACGATGTTTTGCCCTTGTGTGGTGATGGTTTCGACAAGGTGGCTGAGAAAGGCCGCCGTGACTTCTTTGTTCTTCAACGCGCGGTCCAGTAATTCAGGATACTGGCTTAAGCACTGCCGGTGTGTGAGCTCTAGTGCCTGTGCTTGTTTCCGGCTTTCAGCTTCTTGGGCGGCGCGTTTGTCCACCGCCGCATCTTCTGTTGCGGGACGGGTCAGAAGGTCATAGCGGGCGGCGCAGCATTCCTTGTGCAAGGCTCTGAAAGCGGGGCGTTTGCTGTGGGTGCTGTAAGTTTCTAAAGAATATTCACAGATGGCAGGTAGATCTTTCTGGGGCACCAGAAAGACATTGTCGGGTACAAAAGCACGTATAAAATCCAGCGTCTGTTCAGGCTCGGGCGTTGCCAGCAAAATCTGGATAAGGTCATGGGCTGGCGGCGGCACGCCGCCGTGAAAAATTATATTGGGACGTTTAAAGTGTATAGACTGCGTTTTTAAAATCAGCCTGCGGGCGGCATCCCAATCCCCTTTGTTGATCAGGGCATTGGCGGCAAGTCTTTGTGGTATGGCCTCCTCTACAAAAGAAGCGCCTGTGGCCTGCAGGTCTTGGATAATTTGCACGGCCCCCTCTATTTTGTGGTGGGCCAGCGCCATATATATTTGTGCGTGCGGTGAATCTGCCGGAACAAATTTTTCAAGACGTTCAAGCTGCGCAGGTGTTGCCGAGAGCGCGGCGGCCCGAATAAAATACGGAACGTCGAGTTGCATCCATTTATCGTGCAGTGCCGGTGATTCCAATAGCTTTAATCCTTGCTCCACAAAGCATTCGGCCAGCGGAGTCTCGGCAGCACAGGTGGCGCTGTCCAGCAGGGCCATGTCTGGCATGTCGTGGTGTTGTACCAGTTGCTTGCGGCAGGATAGATAGCGTTTATGGTTTTTACCATCGGAATCTATAGTGTTCGCTTCGCGGCATATATCCTCGGTCTTTGCACCCTCGGGGAATTTTGTGTTCCAGAAGTCTTCGTATACTTTTTCAAGTTCTGCTGTGGCAGTTGGGGCAGTGGGCCTTGGGGGCATCTGTGCCTGCCACATATAAAAAGCGCCGCCGATGGCTGCGAGAAAAAGGCAGGCAAGGGCGGCGCTTTTGTAAGGCATGAAAATTATTCCGCTTTTTTATCTTCTTTTTTTTCGGGTTTTTTGCCGGAGACTTTGCTGCGGGCTTCTTCGATTTTGGCTTTCATGTCGTCTTTGCTGATGGCACCGGGTACGACGATATCATTGATGATGAAAGCAGGTGTGCCGCCAAGCCCCATTTGTGATGCGAGGGAACGGTTGCGCTCCACTTGTAGCAGAACATCTGTGGTGTCGATGTCTTTGCGCACACGGTCGATGTCAAGGTCAGCCGCTTTGGCCGCTTTCACCAGTACATCGTCGTTGATGGGGCCTTGATGCTCCATCATGGCGAGGTGGAAGGGGAAGTATTTTTGCTGCTTTTGTGCAGCCAGTGCCCATTTTGCCGCAATCTCTGATGTGGGGCCCAAAATTGGCAGGTCTTTGAAGATTACTTTCAGGTTTTTGTCTTCTTCGACGAGGGCCTGAACCGAGGGCAATACTTTTTTGCAATAACCGCAGTTGTAATCAAAAAACTCGATCATCACCACATCGCCTTTTTCGTTGCCAATAAAGGGCGAGCGTTCATCATTGAACAAAACGTCGCGGTTGCTTTCAAGCGCTGCGTTCTGACGCTCTTCTTGTGTTTTTTGCTGGTATTGGTCCACCGCGGTCAGGATCACATCCGGATGTTCCATGATGTAGTCATGCACGATTTTTTCAACCGCTTCACGGGTCAGCGCTGTATCAGCGGCCTGTGCCTGCGGCAAAAACGAAAAGCCGGCCAGCAGGGCTGCGGCCAGCAGGCTCATAAAAGCGGTTTTGAGGGATATCTGGAACATAAGGTTTTAACTCCCGTTAAGGTGGTCGTGCCGGAAAAAAGCTGCGGAAAAGCAAGCAGGCCTATCATAATCATATCTTTATACTATAGGTACCCGATATTAAGAATTTGTGTGCGCGGGGTCTGAAAATCAATTCTTTTTTTTGTCTTTTTTGCTGATTTGGTCTTGAATATCCGCAGCCCGCAGCCAGCCGGGGGAGTTTTTGGGCAGTTTTTGCTGGGCCAACAGCACTTCGCGCCGTGCGCTGCCCATATCTCCGCGAATAGCGGCTTCTTCGGCCAGGTGCAGGTGGGAGAGGCCTTCTTCCCCCAATTTGCCATAGGCAGTGGCCAAAAGCCGGTGGGTGCGCGCCTGATAGGGCTCCGTCCGCTGGCTGCGTTTCAGGGCGGCCACAGCCTCGGTCAGGCGGCTTTTATCGTTGCCGGCAGATTCCAAAAGCGCATGGCCATAAGCGGCATAGAGCAATCCGGCCCGCGGGGCCAGGGCCACCGCGCGGGCATAGGGGGCAACTGCATCCGATACTTTGCCGGTTTCAAACAAAATCTGGCCTTTGAGTTCATGGAACCAGGCATTGTCCGGTTCTGCCTTGATCAGCTTTTCGGTTTCGGCCAAGGCATCTGCCACTTTGCCACGGCGGTACAGGGCAATGGTGCGGCCATAGCGCGCGGCAATGCTGGTGCCGGTCTCGTTCACGGCGCGCTCCGGGTACAAATAGCCATAGAGCTTGGCTTTCATGCGGGCATGTTTTTCAACCCAGTCTGCGGGCACATCGCCTTTGCGGCGTTGCGTGCTTTCGGCATTTTTTAAAAAATCGATCCGGTCACGCGTCAGTGGGTGGGTGCGCACATATTCGGATTGCTGCGATTCCGGCAGCAGCTCCTGATTGGAAAGTTTGCCCATGAAACTAACAAGCCCGCCCAGCGGCAAATGCGCGTCTTGCAAAAACCGCACGGCTGATTGATCGGCAGAAGATTCCTGCACGCGGCTGTGGCGTAAAAAACCGCGCACAGCCAGCGTCTGGCTGGCACTGACAGCGGCCATGCCGGCACCACCGTTGCCCGTGCCAATGGCGGCGGCAATGCCCAACAGGCTTGTCAGCATGGTTTGCATCCGCAAATCATCCATCGCTTCATGTGTGCGCAAAAGGTGGCCGGAGGCGATGTGCCCTGTCTCGTGCGCAATCACGCCGACGAGTTCTTCCGGGTTTGTGGTTTCAAGGATCAGGCCGGTGTGTACAAAAATATTCTGCCCGCCCGCTACAAAAGCATTGAGCGAGCTGTCTTGCACCAGAATAAACCGGACGGAAGAAGGTGATATGCCAGCCTGTTCAAATACCGGGCGCGAAATATCGCGCAAGGTATCTTCAATTTCCTGATCACGGATAAGGTTGAGCCCCTGCGCCTGCGCGGGTGCGGCACAAGCGATGAAAACCAGCGCAGCCAAGACGGCGGGCATCAGGGAGGCCTGCGCCAGAGCGGCTCTAAATATATGCTTAAAGGTCATCATGTGTTTACCGGGCTTGCATGTATGTCCGCGCAGAACCCCAACGTTAACAGGGCTGCTTGCGTTCCCACATGCGCGGGCACGGGCCTGCTTTTAATACAGGAACATGCCTTTGGGGGTATAGTGGCCCAGTACTTCTTGCGTGTTCCAGTCGCGCAGCTCGATACTTTCAAAACCTCTTTGGAAGACTTCGGTGTAATCGGCCAGCAGTTTCAAGGAACGGCGGCGGTCAAGGTCAGACAGCTTGAAGAATTTCGGGCCCACTTCCAGTACGGGAATTTGTGCCTGTACTTTGGGGTTGTTCACACGTTTGGAACCACCCATGTACTGGCGATAAAAAATGCCGCTGCGGAAAAACTTTTTCAGCGTTGTTTCAGGTGTCCATTGCTTGCCATCCCAGGCAGCGGGTTCCCAGTCCTGACCATCCCACTGCTGCGGGTGCTGGTGGTGCGGGTCATGGTTGGATGTCAGCGGCAAAAATTCGTAATGTTCTGGCGTGGCAAACAGGTGCGCTGGATAAATCGTCAGGCCATCGGCGGTGCGGTTGGCGGTGCGGGTATCGCCTGCCATGCGCGATTGTTCGGCGGTGGCCGGTGACGTTGCAACCAAAAGGCCTAAAACCGCGGCCAGAACCGGTGTGAGGACGCGTGTCGGAAAAGCGGGAACGGAAAACATCGCAAACAAACTCCTTGTGGCGGCGGCGGGCACGGTGCAGCCCGTTTTTGAAAACCAGTCAGTCCAGAAACTCTAGCCCAGTTCTGCCTTGAAATCAAAAGCATAAGCGGGGCTCGCGCATCATTTTCCCGCTTTTTGCAGACTTTCAGCCCCAATTTATGGCATAATAAAGGTATATGGACGTTTAGAGGCAGGACCTTTTGAAAGGGTAGCATGACGGACGCACTTTCGATTGCGCTCTCCGGGCTTCGGGCCCAGAACCAGCGCCTGGCGGCAACCGCCAGCAATATCGCCAATGCATCGACAACGGGCACAGTCCCCGGTGCGGATTCGTCAGCACCTGCTTCGACCGTCTATCGGCCTTTGACTGTCAATCTGGCATCACAGGCCGGCGGTGGGGTCTCGGCCACCACCACGGCAGATGAAAACGGCTATAGTATTGTCTATGACCCGTCTTCCCCTCAAGCCGATGCAGACGGCCGGATTGCCGCACCAAATGTTGATTTTATTAAAGAAATGGTAAGCCTTCTGGAAACGAAGGCGGCCTATAAGGCCAACCTTTCCGTCTTGCGCACGCAAGATGAAATGACCGGCGAGCTTCTGGACACGCTGGTCTGATTATATTTTCATAATATATCACTATTTTCCATTTTAAGGGCATTTGAGTCTTGACTCAAATTTCCGGAACTCTATAGTCGGGCCATCGACAAAACGAGGCGCAATATTGATGTCATTCCTCCGGGAATGAAATTCTGCGGCAACCATCATGAGGTGGTCAAAGGTTTTGCGATATACAAAAAAAAGACCACCACATCACGCACAACTCATTTTTTGGAGAAACATACAAATGGATAACCAAGGTTTTAGACTTCTGAGAGAAGCATTCGAACGCTTTGCCAGCAAACACAAAGATGCAGACCTGACAGGTCGCGTTGTTCGCAGCATTGCTGCCGGTGGCGAAGCTGCTGTTAAAAAAGGCATGGAAGAGTTCCCGAAAGATTTCGTGAAAGGCGTTGTCAGTGATTTCTACGCGCTGGTTTCCAGCCAGGAAATTGCCGATGGCATCAGCACAACCGTTCGCAGCTTTGACGAAGAAAAAGTGAAAGAAGTTCTGGACACAGTTATTGACAGCCTGAAACAGGACGAAACTGCACTGAAAGTTGCAAAGTCCCTGAAAGACGCGCTGAGCAAAACATCCACAGACGATATCGAAAACAGCCTGGATGCAGCCATGAGCGGCCGTTCCATGGGCGAGCGTATGATTTTCAAAGCTTTCTTTGAACAAGCAAAACCGCATATCGAAGAAATGCGCAACGCTTCTGAAGAAGAAATCGCTGAAAAAATCAAAGAACTGGCTGACACCATTCCGTCCGATGCAATCGCTGCACAAGTGGCTGCCATCACCCGCGAAATCACGCCTGAGCGTGTATCCAAACAAGCGCATGACTTCGTAGGCAAGCTGCCGTCCCCGGCTGCTATCTCCGATATCCTGCACGGCGTTGGCAAATCCGCGAGCGAAAAATTCGGCCAAATCAGCAAAACCGGCGACATTTCTAACGCTGGCAGCCTGCTGGATCAGTTCGTTGCTGAATCCCGTGACCTGGTCGATCGCACACTGGCGAACGACAACCAGAAAAAAACAACCTTCCAACGCAAAAAAGGTCAAGATTTCGACCTGTAAGCGGATAAGGCACTAAAAAGTTTCTTCCATTCCATTCCCTATTTGGATTGAAGAAGTCGAAAGGACGGGAGAGTAGCCACTCCCGTCCTTTCATTTTTGCGGTATTGCTTTTTATGGGGTGCGTGTGCTGTGCCTAGTGCACATGTGCTGGGGCGGCACGCGTGGCAACCTTCGGTTTCTCTGGTGCAGGCGGCAGGCCGCACATGCCGTTCAGATAGTCTCCTAAACTCATGTTGGTCGCTTTCGCCATGGCTTCAATGTCACGGCGTTTTTGTGCGTCTTGCGCATCCAGCCAGGCTTGCGCGGCAGGTGACAGGCTTGCGCCTTGTTCCATGCCGTGATGTTGATGTGCATCGTGCGGCATATGTTGTTCATGCTGTTGCGGGCTGTGGTTTTCATGCCCACCGCCATGGTGTGCATGGCCGTTGAAGTGCATCATCGCACCCGAGATCAAAAGGCCGGAGAGGGCACTGCCGATGACAAGGCGTTTTTCAAACCGGCTGGCTTGTTTGCCGCGCAGGCGGTGCCAAGCATAAAGCCCGCCTGCGGTGGCGGCCGCGCCAAAGGACAAGGCAAGGATGGACACACCTGCGGTGGCTGTTGTGACGCCCACGGCGGCAATCACCAGCGGCGTGATCACACAGCCGGCATGGCCGACCAAAAAGCCCGTGGCACCGGCACCGGCGCACATGGAACATTTCTTGAAAAGCCCTTGTAAAAAGCCCTTTTTTGCTAATTTATTCGTATTGTCGTTTGCGGAATTTGTCGAGGTGGACGGACAGCCGCAAGCATCTGGTCCGCAAGTTGTGGCGGGTTCTTTTTCGGCCCCTGTGGGTGCCGTCTTTTTATCGTGTTGCATGATGATGTATTCCTTGAATGCAAAGTGAAGTCAGATCCGTTTTTGCAATCAAGGGGTGGGCGGGGCCTGTGCTTGCCATGTTTTGGCGCGTAAAGGGGCGGCCAGCCCCGTTGCCGTCTGCCACATATTGCGCGCGGCAATAAACAGCAGCGGTTGGGGCATGGGGGCAGACGGTACCACATCTTGTGACAATACCGGCGCATAAGGGCACTCATTCTGGTGGGCGTCGTGTTTTTGCGGTGTGCCAGGGTTTTGGTGCGCAGGGCTTTGGTCTTGCGGCACATAGATTGTTTTCAAGCCCGTGGCCGTGCAAAGCTCCAGCGCGAACAAGGGCGCGTCTTTGGCTTTTGCCGCCACAGGCATAAACCCTGCCGGAATTATGCCGGCAGTGAGAATAGCCAGCAGCAACAAGCTGGAAAGCATATGGCGTAAACGGTTTGTCATGCCGTCTTTATACGCGTTTTCGGGAAAATTTAAAGCCTGTTTCGGCCCATTTCGTACAACATAATGCCTGTGGAGACACCAAGGTTCAGCGATTCTGTCTGCCCTGGCATGGGGATTTTGACGAGCTGGTCACAAAGGGCTGTCAGCGTATCGGACAATCCGTTTTGTTCGCTGCCCATGGCCAGTATGTGGGGGCCAGTGTAATCGCCAGCACGGTAGTCTGTATCGGTGCGCAAATGCGTGCCGGTCATGCGGCCGGCCCATGTTTTTTTCCATGCAGCAAAATCGGCCAAGGATGTGCGCACCAGTTGCAGCCTTGCAAAAGAGCCCATGGTTGCGCGGATGGCCTCGGGCGAAAACGCATCGCATGTTTGCCCCACCAGAATAATACCGGCGGCCTGTACGGCATCTGCTGTGCGCATGATGGTGCCAAGGTTGCCGGGATCGCGGATGTCTTCCAGCACAATCCAGCACGTGTCTTTGTCCGTGCCAATTGCAGAAAGCCCTGTTACACGCTGCTTGAGCGCGCCTATGATGTTTTGTGTGTTGTCACGACCTGTAATGCGGCTGAGCAGTTCGGCGGGCATGATATAGCTCTCGGCTGCAGCCGCCAGCAGGTCAGGCGCTGTCTTCACAGCTTCTTCTGTCAGGGCAAGGCTGTGCAATTGCCAGCCGGCATCCAGTGCCTCGCTTAGATGTCGGGTGCCTTCCACCACGAACAATCCGGCTTCATCCCTATATTTTTTCAGGGCCAAAGCCTTCAGCGATTTGACAACCGGATTGGCCGCACTGGTGATGTGTTTGGCTTGGGGCATAGGAAGGCGCGCCTTGGAGGGAATAGGAATATCTTGGGAACAGCCTACAATAGACCAGACCCTACAAGTCAAGTTTCCGGTGGTGGGGAAGTAAGGAGAGAGAAAATGGTGCCGGCAGCAAGATTCGAACTCGCGACCTTCGGTTTACAAAACCGCTGCACTACCACTGTGCTATGCCGGCATTATGGAACTTATAGGCTGGATTCGCTTTTAAGTATACAGAATATATATAAAAAAGCGGCTCCGGTGCCTAAATTTCCCGAAAAGCTCACATATTTATAGGGTGCGTTTAAAATTTTTCAACAAAAATCATGTAGTCTGGAGATCATGCGAAAAGCCTGCTGAAAACTATAGGCTTTTTGGTGTGTCCTGCCTAATATAGCAGACGGGGTACTTGTTAATAACAGATCAGGCGGAGCGGATACGTGTCTCAGCAGAAAAGTCCACACGAAGATTTTATCATGACCTTTCTGGTCGTGTTTATCGTGGGCGGCCTCGCCTGGATCATCTGGTATTTCTTTTCCGAGGAACTGACCGAAGTTGTGCGCTGGGTACGTGTGGGCGAGTTCTGGCTTGCCAAGTTGATGTATGGCGATGATGCGGCCGTCTATTATAAGGGCGCCTATCAGGAAGTTAAAGTCTGGTACGCCTGGTTCAAGCGCGCGCCAGTTGAAGACATTACAACAGAATATATTCACATTTCATCCGCTGTGGCGATGGAGCCGTTGAAAATTTTGTTCATTTCTCTCATGTCTATTATGGCTGTCATTGTTTTCTGGCGCGGGCCCGGCACGTTCTATCGCCGCCGGATGGGGCTGGAAGGCCTGATGAAAGAACAGGCGAAATCTTTCCCGACCATCGCACCGTTTTTAAAATTCGATCCGCGCAAGCTGCCCTACCGCGCACCGGGGGAGCCGGTGCCGGCGCAACTGCCGCTTTTCTCCGAAGCGCTGACGCCTGAAGAATGGCTGGCCTACCATGAAGTCAAAATGCTGGGCGGCGGTGCGATTGACAAAGGCCGTGCCTATCAGGCGCTGACGTTGCAGCTGGGCAAACGCTGGCAAGGCGCGCGCAAGCTGCCCATTCATATGCAGGGTATTTATGCGGCCTGTGCGTTGAAACATAAACGCAAGCGCCACCAGTGTGATGAATTGATGAACGCGATGGCAAGAGCCTGGAGCGCGGAAAAAGGCTTCTCGCCCGATGCCAAACTGGTGTCGGAAATCCGCAAGGTGATCAAAGATCCTAAAATCGGCGGTGCGCTGGAAAAATTTGCAGACCAACATGCGTATGAAACAACGGCCCTTTTGCGCTGTTTGCAACGCGCGCGCGAAGAAGGGGGCGTTTTGGCGCCCGCACAGTTCGTTTGGCTGCGGGGCCATGACCGTACGCTGTGGTATCCGCTCAACAATCTGGGGCGCAAGTCCTATCATGCCGAAGCAGCAGGGGCTCTTGTGCATTACACGAATGAATTGATCGCGGGCCAGCGCATTCCGACCCCGCGTTTCGATGAGGTTATCAACGCCTTTGAAGGCTATATCAAAAGCGGCGGCGCGCGCGTGATCCCTGATCTGGATAAATCCGCGCAAAAAACCGCCTATTGGAAAAAGTAAGACAAGAAGGACTTAAGCGATGGTTGCAGATAAAAATAAAACAGATGCCCGTGTTGTCGATGGTACCTTGGTCGCTTCTTTTATGGGCGCGGAGCCGCCGAAGGTCTGGCGCGCAGAGATGAAGGGATTGACCACCGTCACGCTGGAGCTGCAACCGGAAGGCAGCCTGCATCATCTGGTGATGAAAACAGGCACGGAAGAAGAAAAGATTGCCACGTTTACAGACCGCGATGCCGGCACCGATGCTTTGATCGCGCTCAATACAGCCATGACAGGCCCTGTGGTAACAACAGTGGCCGCAACCGCGACAGCCGCAGGCGGCGGAGGTAGTGCTTTCGGGCGTTTTTGCAAAAAACTTTTAAAGCTTGTTTTGTGGCTGGTGGGTATTGCGGTTGTGCTGGTGATTGTGGCATCGCTGGTATCACCCTTGCTGCCGCGTATTATGGGCGTTGGCGGTGATGCGGCCAACCGTGTGAACCCTGTCAAGCAGGGCGCGCCGGTGGCAGCAGATGATTTGTTCGGAGAATAATCACGAAGTTTTCGTGAGGGGATTTATATAACGTGGCTTTAAAGGTCAAATACCAGTACAAACACGAGGACATCCTGCGCGATGCCCGGCCGTGGACTGTGCGTATGTTCGATGCCGCACGTGATCCTTCTACGGCGGTGATCGTTTTTGCGCTCAGCGCCATGGCAATTTGGCTTGACCCGCTGATCCGTCTTTTTTCTGACCTGATTTTCCTTTTCTGCAGCCTGTATTTCTGGTGGCTGATGACGCGGCCAATATCGCTGCCTTTCAAACTGCCTAAATCTGCCAACCGCAAGGATCCGGGTTATAAGCGCCCCGATGGGTCGCTGGGCATGGCCGATGGTATTTTGTATCTGGGGAATGATCAGGACTCGGGCGAAGAAATCTGGTTCACCAACTCCGATGCGCGGACACACTGTTTGTATCTGGGTACCACGGGTTCGGGTAAAACTTTCGGTTTGAAATCTTACGCCTGTAACGCGCTGTGCTGGTCATCGGGCTTTATTTATATCGATGGTAAAGCGGATACGGATTTGTGGTCCACGCTGTCGGCCATGGCGCGCCGCTTTGGCCGCGACGATGATTTGCTCATTATGAACTATATGACGGGTAATACCGCCATGGGTGGCCGCGTGGCCTCCAATACGCTGAACCCGTTCTCGTCCGGTTCTGCATCGTACCTGACCAATATGCTCGTCAGTTTGATGCCGGATTCCGAGGGTGACAACGCGATGTGGAAAGAACGTGCGGTGGCGCTTGTCTCCGCGCTCATGCCGTGCCTTGTTTATAAACGCGAGAGCCAGAATATTCCGCTGTCCATCGGCGTGATCCGCCAGTTTCTGACCTTCAAGGCCGTGATCAAACTGGCGCGTGACGTGTCCGTGCCGGAACATATCCGCGCGCCTGTGCAAGGTTACCTGAATGAATTGCCGGGCTATGTCGATAACGTTTTCGATGACAATGGTGATGAAAAACCCCAACCGCCGGATGCGGGTATGGTGGATACGTCTGTACCGCGCCAGCAGCACGGATATTTGTCCATGCAGTTCACGCGCTCCATGCAGTCGCTGGGCGATGACTATGGATTCATCTTTGATACGCAAGCCGCTGACGTTGATATGATGGACGTGGTCTTGAACCGCCGTATTCTTGTGGTGCTGATTCCGGCCTTGGAAAAATCGGCGGATGAAACAGCCAACCTTGGTAAAATTATTGCCTCTACCCTCAAGGGCATGATGGGTGCCACGCTCGGTAACTCGGTTGAGGGGGATACCGCAACCGCGATTGAAAACAAACCAACCAATTCGGCCACCCCCTTCATCGCCATCTTTGACGAGGTTGGCTACTATACCTCACAAGGTATGGCGGTCATGGCGGCCCAGGCCCGTTCTCTTGGCTTCTCGCTCGTCTTCGCCGGTCAGGATTTGCCCGCGCTGGAAAAACGCGTGAAGGAAGAAGCACGTTCTATTACGGCGAACTGTAACATTAAACTGTTCGGTAAGCTGGAGGATCCGACCCAGACGAAGGACTTCTTCGAAAAAACTGTGGGTCAGGCAATTGTGACGGAAGTGTCCGGCTTCCAGCGTGGCGGCCCGCAAGGTGGCGGCGGCAAAAGTTATATGGATTCGGCCAATGCCAGCGTACAGGTGCGTGCGCGCGCCAGCTATGATGGCTTGAAAGGCTTCACAGAAGGCCGCGCTATCTGTGCCTTCGGTAAAAACGTGAATGAAATTCAGGTTTACAATTCCGACATTGGCCATGCCAAGGCGATGCGCGTCCACCGTTTCCTGCCCATCCCGCCGCCAGCGGAAGAAGCTTTGGAGAATTTGCGTCTGGTCGATGGTATCTTGCGCCGCCTGCGCAATCCGCAGTGGAATGCCGAAGCGGAAGCCACCATTCCGAATGCAGATATTGAAGCACTGGCGCGCGGCTTTTCGCAGGGCCGCAAGGCAGATGCCAGCCTGATCGAATGCGGTATTATGTCCGTGGCGGCGGTGGCCGAAGCGCATGAGACCATTAAACCGTCCGATGTTTTGCCGCCTGTCTTGAGCGATGAAGAAGAAGCTGCCGCTGATGCACAGGCCGCACCTGCGCGCGCGCTGGACCCCGTGGCCGAAAACGCGGCAGCTGCTGCCGTGGCCAAAGTAGGTGGTGGTCCGCTCAATTGGGCTGAAGTGATTGGCGGCGATGTGGAGGCACCTCCCACACCGCTGCGCCGTGACCCGCCTGTGGTGGAAGCGAAGAAGGCCGTCTCCTGGGCCGATGTTCTGGGCCCTGAGGCCGGTGCTGCGGCAGAGACTGCAACCCCTGTGCCCACCGCTCCAACACCTGCTGCCGCACCGGCAGCAGCGTCCAAAGCAGCAGCAGGCGCCGCATTGGACGCACCGCTCAGCTGGATGGATGTGATCGGTGCTGCGCCTGCGGCAGGTGATACACGGACCCCCGCTGCGCCATTAGAAACAACGCCTGCCGCGCCGGCAGAAACCTTGCCGCCCTTTATGGCACCGGCCGAGGAACCGCCTGCTGCGCCGCCGCCACCGGAACAACCAGCCGCCGCAAAGGCGGAAGAAAAACCAGCTGTACCGCCGGCACCTGTGCCGCCACCAGTGCCCGCAGCACCCGTGGAAAAAGCAGCAGCAGAGATACCTGATGCCCCCGCCCGCATTCCCATGTCATGGGCAGATGTGATCGGTGCGGCCGAAGGTTTGACGGATGATGACAAAGGAGAAGGCTAACCATGGGTTTTTTACGTGGCCTCAGTAAATTTTTGATGATCTTTCCGGTGATCACGTTTTTGTATGACCTGACGTATCAGTGGTTTGTTAAAAACCGTTTCATGATCCGATCGCTCAAAGAATGGTGGCAGGATTTTTCGCCCGATACTTTTGCAGCGGGCCGTGAAACCATGAAGGGTATTTTTGCCAATTGGGATAAAATCGCCGACTGGCACGCACCGCTGGTTTTGCTGATCCCGCCTGCGGTCTTGTACTTGCTATACCGGATTATTTTTGCGATCCGTGGCGGGCAGGGCAGTGATGGGTTTAAATACAAGTCCCGCGACTAACATATCTTTGATTTTAAAGACAAAAAACGCCTTTACTTTTCCGTAAAGTCTCTATACCCTTTTGTTATTATTTTCCCAGTGCCAAAGGGGCCCTTCGTTGCGCGAGACATTTAACCAAGACAGCAAGAAGCCGGTATCCAAGCGTCGTCGTAAAAATCAGGCGCAGGCCCGTGATGCGGCGCTCTATAATGCGTTATGCCTTGGGCAATCCGAAAAAATCCCCACGTTGTTGAAAACCGGCGCCCGTTCGGACCGTGTTTTATCCAGCGTCACCAAAGATGAAAAAGGCCGCCGATATAAAACCACTGCGCTGCATATGGCGGTTATGCGCGATGATGATCAGGCGCTGCGTCTGTTTGTGCGCCATGAGGCCAATATCAATGTCCTGGATTTAAAAGGCCAGACACCGCTGCATCTGGCCTGTGCCGAGGGCAATATACTGGCGGTGGCCATTTTGCTGGATGCGGGCGCTGACCGTGACGTAAAAAACAAAACCGGCCTGACCGCACAAGAACTTGCCGCCAAGCAAATGGCACACCGCGCCGGCGGCGCAGGGCTTGAAGAGGGCATGGCCGAATTGTTTAAACAGGCCGATATCCGCGATATGCAGGGCAAGATGACGACATCCAAACACGTGCCTGTGATGGCTCCTGTGCAGTTCAAGTCTGCGATGCCAAAACCGCCCCCACCTCCGTTACCTTAAGAGATTGATACCATGAAAAAACCCTTTCAGGCCGCCGCGAAGGCCGGCAAACGCAATGCGGAAATTGATCAGCTGGAAGCCATTGACCCGGCAAAAGCCCTCCATGCCTATGCGGAGCGTGGCGATATTGAAAACCTGCGCCGCTTGTTGCAAACAGGGCTGGATCCGGATGAAATCATCCATATCCACACCAGCATTGAAACAATGAAAGACAGCGCGCTTTATGCCGCCGCCGGCGCGGGCCATATGGCTGTTGCCAAAGAACTGATTGCAGGTGGGGCCACGATTGATATCGTGCTGGATGACGGCTATACCCCTTTGCTACATGCTGCCATGAACGGTTGGCCGAACATGGTGCAGTTGCTATTGGAAAACAACGCCGATGTGAACCGCCGCGAAACACTGGGCGGGCAAACAGCCCTGCATTGGGCATCGCGCACGGGCCGGCCAGAAACGGTGAAGCTGTTGTTAAAAGCAGGGGCCGATGCTTTGATCGCGGACAAGTCCGGGCAAACAGCGGAAGATATGATTTGCAAACAATTCTCCGGATCACATCCGGAGCGTGAAGAACTTTATGACGCTATTCAAGGTGCTTTTAACATCGCCCGCGCAGCCAAAAAACAAGCCGCAGAGCTGGAAGCGGAGCGCCACGCCCAACATGCCCGCGATATTGCCGAGATGCCGGTTTTGAAAAACGATGTTAAAGTCGGCAAGCCCGTCACGTTCAAGCGCCGCGCGCCTTAAACTTACATATCTGAAATATGCGCTTCTTGGTGTTTGCGGCTCAGTTCCACCACTGCATCATCTATCAGCACCAGATCTTTGTCGCGTGACAGGCGATGGTCGCCGTCTTCGATGATGGTGGCTTTGGCATCCGGGCAGACCAATTGGCGCAAAATATCTTCGCTTTTTTGCCAAGGCACGGCGGTATCTTTTTTGCTGTGAAGCAAGCGCACGGGAAAGGGCAGGTGGATTTTATCATGCAGCAGCAGGTGTTTTTTACCGTCTTCAAATAACTGCAGCGTCAGCGGGTACGGGTCGCCGTAATCATTCGGGCGATAGATAATACCTTTGGTCAGCAAATGGCGGCGCTCTTCTTCGCCAAATTCCTTGTGAAAAACATCCTCGGTAAAATCCGGTGCGGGCGCAATGCCGACCAGCCCTGTGATGCGTTTGGTGCGCGCCACGGCCAGCAACAGCGCAATCCAGCCACCCATGGATGACCCCACCACAATTTGCGGTCCTTCGGTCAGCTGGTCAAACACATCCAGCGCGTCCTGCCGCCATTGGCTGATATTTCCTGTGTTGAAATCACCGCTGGAGATACCGTGACCGGTGTAATCAAAGCGTACAAAGGACTGGTGGCGGCTACGGCATTGCTGTTCCAGAAAAATCGCCTTGGTGCCTGTCATGTCAGACCGGAACCCGCCACAGAAAATAACACCGGGCAGGGTTTTTGACGATCCTTCATAGCGGTGATAGGCAATGCTCACGCCCGCGCGCGGCTGAAGGGTTTGATGTGACATAAAAGGGCTCCTTCTCGTTCCGGCCCATTCTACCCCCGATCGACACAGAAAAAAAGCCCGGCTTGGTTAAAGCCGGGCTCTCAAGTCTCAAGGTGCCGTAAGGTGTGTGTAGAGGTCAGAATGAAAGTATTTTAAAAGTCTGTCGTTATCGGCGCGTGGTCATGCGCATGATTAAATCACCTCCAGCATTTTTGCGACCAGCGGGTGACGGACGATATCTGTATCGCGCAAGGATTCAACGGCAATGCCCTCGACCTTCGCAAGCTTGGCGGCCATGTCCTTCAGGCCTGAAATACCTTCCAGCAAATCCGACTGGTCCGGGTCACCGGTGATGACCATGGTGGCATTCCAGCCCAGACGGCTGACGATCATTTTAATCTGGCTGTATGTGCAGTTCTGCGCTTCATCAATCACGACAAAGGCGTTGTTCAGTGTGCGGCCGCGCATGTAACCCACGGGGGCAATCTCAATCTCGCCGCTGTCAATGCATTGTTTCAGGCGTTTCAGGCCCATCCGGTCGTTCAGCGCATCGTAGAGCGGGCGCAGATACGGAGCCATTTTATCTTCCAGATCACCTGGCAAAAACCCGATTTTCTCGCCGGCCTCGATGGCCGGACGGGAAAGGATGATGCGCTCCACCTTGCCTTTGGTGAAAGCTTCCACCGCGGCGTTGATGGCAAGATATGTTTTGCCTGTACCGGCAGGGCCGACGGCGAATACAAGGTTGTGGGTGTCAATCGCTGTCATCAAACGTTGCTGGCCTTCACTGCGGGCGCGCACGTTTTTCACATAGCTTTGGTCGCGCTGGTCTTGAAAACGCTCCAGCGGGTCCCAGTCATTGCTGCCAAAAAGATGCCGCACATCGCTTTGGCCTTTGGACTGGCCCTTGGGCCCACGATTTGTTTGCTGATAGGCGGCGACTTTGGATTTTTTACCCATATATTATTTTCTCCCCTGTGCAGTGGTGCCTTGTGGACGGTGGTAGTGAATGGAAAAGCGTTGCGCCTGCTCCGGGCACAAAAAAACCTCCCAAGGGGAGGCGGCATAGCTTTTGACAAGACGGGTGGCGGGGCTGGCAATGACCAGTTTTGCAATCTGGTCGGCACCGTAAGCCGGGGGTAGGACGTTAAGCCTGATGAGATCCAATGAGATGCTCCCCTGTTAAAAACCCTAGACACAATGTACGACAAACCGATTCGCTTGTCATCAAAATTTTGTGTGTCGCGTAAATTTTTTACGCCATATGTAGTGGGAGAGTCTTTTTGGAAAAGGAAAGTGCACGCGCACGGAAGCAGAAAACGATTCAAAAAACCATCAGCCGTGGCGGCGAATATCCGCTTCAATCACCACAGGCGGGGCCTGTGGTTTGGGCACATGCGCAAGCGCGGCGGCGGTAATTTTTTGCACATCGTCGGATGCAAATCTTTCGATGTATGTTTTCAATTCATCCGTCGGTTCAATCTTTTTCATGAGCATGTCAACAAGCGGCACATCGCGCTGGTCAATGGCACGTTTCAACATGTCGGCATTCGGGATAACACCCGCCGCCATGCATTTTTCTGCCAGATGATGGTCGCGGAAGGCGACGGAAATTTGCAGCATCTCTTCGGTAAACGACGCGCCTTTGGCGGCCAGCAAATCAATCGTCTCATGCTCGCGCCGGTAAAAGGCCTGTGTCATGTCTTCGGTCAGTTGTGCAATCTTCAAATCCACCGCACGGCTGTTGAAAGATCTGCTGAAAGCGCTGTCGTCGAGAAAAAGCATGTCGCACCCTTTGTTCCGCCAAAAGCCGCCAAGCCTACCACAGCCTGCCGCGCCACCTGCCCGACAAGACGGGCAGATTTTTGTACCTTTATTATTATACATAAAGTTTAAAATGCGGTTAAGGCAGCGCTTATTGCGGCCAGCGCTTGAAGAAATCGGGGTGCTTTATGCGCAATTTTTTCAAAAGCGGCGAGTAGGGGTCAGTCGTCCCATCTCCATGGAATTCCCCGCACCCGTGTGGATGGTTCTCAATGATGCACGCAGCATATGTGCGGGCCGAGAGAGCGCTTTCTGTGTCTTCGCCCTCGATGCAGCCATGGGGCATATTGATTTTCGGGATGCAGGGCGGCGGCCCTTTGGATAAGGTATCCGCATAGCCTTGAGCAAACGGGGTTAATTCAGCATCTTTCTCGGCTTGAAGATTTTGTATAGGCGGGCCCCTGAGGGATTGGAGATCGGCGGCCATATCAAATTTACGTGCAAGCAATAAATCCACCATCAAGGCCTCATAACCGACAATGTATGGGGCTTCGGGGCGCCACTGCTTCAGTGTGGCCTGTTTGTGGAATGTGATGTTGTGCGCCCTTTTATAAAAAGCAAACGCTTCCTCAGGGTTTTTGTATTCTGTCAGGTAGCGGGTGATGAGAGAGACGGGAGATATATGTGGTGTAAAGTTTTGATCTGTGCTGAGTTCCTGGAGTCTTTCATAGAGTGAATCCATCTGTTCATTCACGGCCATCATCAGCAGTTCGGATTCAATTGGGTTCTTTCCGTCATGTGCAACGCCAGCGGATATTGCGCCAAATAAGATACAGAGGCTGAGTAAAGCAGAAATCGCTATCTGGCGCATGTTCTTCCTTGTGTGTGTGTTTTCTGCGTTGGTATCAAAGCTTGTACCTTTTGGTGGCTCCTGTCTTAGTACAATGCGCGCTGCAAGCACAGCGCATAGCTTATTGCTGGGCGGCTTGCTCCTGCCATGGTACGCGTCGGCTTGCTCATGCAGCGGTGTGTGTAAATCTGCCAGAGTTTGTCTTTGACGACATCAAAGCGGGCCGCATCCAGCTGCGGCAGGACTGTGTCTACGTAGAAATCGGGTGTTGTTTTTTCGTACCAGGGAGAGAGCTGTGCGGAAATCTGGTCTGGCGGCGTGGTTAGAAAGATGTCAATGGGGGGTATCTTTTTTTGAAAAGCCTTAGCATATAGTACAGCTGTTTCCGGCGGAGATAAGGCTTGTATCTGTTTCAAGGCGTATGATGCGCCCCGTAGTGTTTGCATGGAGGCGTCAGTAAAAACCTCTTGAGGGTCAATAAAGTCATTCAGGCGCAAGGTGCTTTCAAAGCGGGTGATGAAGGACCCTATATTTTTAAGGCGGTCCCTGTTTATAAACGCGAATGAAGGTTTGCGTGAAGATCTTTTGATGGCCTCTAGCAAGTGTGAACGGTATTCTTCGGATATTTTTTGAATACAGGCGTTCTGCGTTTCTGGCGGGCAGTAAAGTGCGGCCCAGAAATAGCTGATGTGCAACATTTCTTCTGGGATGTGCTCTGCTTGCCCATAGGCCCTGAGTAAAGCTTTTTTTGGCGCTTTCTCCGGAGAGGAAGTTGCTGCTGTTGTATAAGCCTCTTTTATATCTTCGTATATTTGTGCTTTTTTTTGTAGTGTTTCAAATGTGGGAGTTTCCGTGTTCGTATTGTCAGGAAAGCTTAGTAAAATTTCCGGATGTTTTTTAAAACACTCCCGTTCATTTAGGCTTCTGTTGGCTTTTATAAGTTTGGCTCCATTAATGGATTGAGAGGGGTCGCTTTTCAGCAGAATTTCTTTTAGGTATGCTGCCGCAACATCGGCCTGACCATTGCAGAATTTATTGTGATAGATCTGTGCATCAGGGTCTTTAGATTGTTGCGCGTAGAAAGCAAGCGTTTCATCAAGGTTAAAATCCGGAGAGTACCAGTTGTAAACATTGTCTCCCTGGAAAAGCTTTGTGACTTTCAAGCGGGAGGCGAAGCCGTGGGTGCGTATTTGTTGATGGAGAAGGCTGAGGAGGGGGTGGCTAAAAGTTTTGCCCGGTTTGGGCGTGTCTTTGGGAATGATATAGAATATATCAGCTGTTTTCTGTGCAAAGTCGTAGGCGGTATCTACGGTTTGCGTCTCCAACAAAAAATCTATCCCGCGTTTTTGCAGTAAAAGACCCACGCCACGTTCCGGCTGTTTGGGGTCGTAATTCTGTTCTGGCATGTGTGTTGTTTGGGCTGCGCGTTTTAAGAAATCAACGGCCATATCTATCCTGCCGAGAGAAAGTAGCAGGATCATTTTCTGGTACTGCTGTTTTTCTTTAGCTGTTTCGGGCTGGTAATATTCTAAGTCCTTTGGCTCTATTTGCATCAGGTGTTGGGGGATGTAGACCAGGCTGTCGAATGCTTGTTCTTTTTGCGCGGCCGTGCCCCATACCGCAACACTTCTCACGAATTGGTCAAAAATCCATTTGTCCCCTTGGGTCTTCAGTGTATTGGCCGACATATAACGCATTATTTCATCAATCAGGCAGGCAGGGTCTTCGGCGGGTGGTTTTTGGCAGGGGTAGTTGGTCAGCGGCCAGTCAATGGGTTCGAAGGTTTGCGCCGTCGTGGTGCCCCCAACGAACATTGCCAATCCAGGCGGGGAAGACAGACACAAAATTACAGCGGCCAGAAAAAACGTGCGCAGGAAAGGTGCCATGGAAATACATCTCCGCCCAGTATGTGGTGTGGCGTTATAAAATCAGCGGGTGTTTGAAAAATCAGAAGCTGTCGGACAGATAGCAGGGCGTGCAGCGCACGGGCTGCTGGTCTTCGAATTCGACAAGCATGATCACGCCGCGCTGGCGGGCGGTGTCGAGGATGTTTTCGTTGACGTCTTCGAAAATGGCGTGGTGCGTTTCGGTGCCGGCCACAATGCGGCCATCACGGATGGTGAACCAGAAAGGCCCTTCTTCGGGATTGTTATCAAGCGTCGGGTGACGATAGAAAAAGAACGCCAGCGCGTTGCGCTCGTTCTTGAAGACTTCATATTCCGGTACAACCGGGCTGATGCCCTCTGCCATCGATCTTCTCCCCTTCGAAAGATCAAGCAAGCGCTGCGGTGATCAGATCAGGGTTCGAACTGGTCGCCGACGGCGGTGCCTTTGGGTTTTGTCTCAAGCGAGACATCGCGCGTGTGGTTGAGCTCCATAGAAGGGCCGGTGGCAATATAGGCGTTGAGGATTTCCCCAGCGTCTTCTCCGCTCCGGCGCCCGACGGCGCTGCTATTCAACAGGCTAGACATGCGAATTTCGCTCCTTCACCTAGTGACGTTACTGATTACAGACTACACTGCTATTTAACCGCAAGAAAGTTAATTTTTGTTTAACATATTGATTCCAGTCATTTTTCGGCACTGGCGCTTGCGGATGTGCGTAATTTTTTGCGTCTTTCAAACGGCTGGGCGCGTACATCGTTCCCGCAGGTTGCCTGCGCATGACGGGAACCTAAACACCAATCGGTCAGTAGGTGAGGGGAGCATAGACGAAACACCTTATTCCGATAATGAAATTTTTGATGAAGGAGAGCGATAATGAAGCAAGCAGATATTGTTACAAACAATAACGCAGAGACCCCCAAGGGGAATTCTGCCAAAGACATTAAAACCACAAAAGAATACGAAGCCGTGCGCGATATGGCGCGTGATTTTGCCAGCAAAGATTACGCTGAACTGTCAGACATCAAGCATGACCTTGACAGCCTGCGTGACAATGTTGTGCAGTTGACACGTCACCTGAAAAAAGACGGTGCTGATAAAGCCGAAGTGATGAAAGACCGTGTTAAAGAAGGTTTTGAAACACTGCGTCACAAAGGCGAAGACGGCCTGAAAGTGGTTGAAGATAAAGTGCGCGCAAACCCGCGCAACGGCATCTTGCTGGCTTTCGCAGCTGGCGTGCTGGCCAATGTTTTGCTGCGTCGGAGCTAAGACATGGCAATCGTCGCCCCTGTATTGACGCAAATGGTTGTGGACGGCTTTTTAAGCCGCCCACAGCCGCCTGCGGCCCTGCGCAAGCCGGATATTGTTCTGGCCATTGTGTCTGTTTTCACGCTGCTGATGGCGGTGGTTTTCGGTTTGGTCGCATTGCATCTGTACGCATTGAGCATTATGGCGGCACCATTGGCAGCACTTGTGACAGCGGGTACAGCCTTGGGCCTGTGTCTTGTGTGCGTGGCAATACTTGCCCTGCGCCGGAAGACAGCGAAGTCATCGGTATCCACAAAAATTGCGGGTATGGATTTGCCTGAAAGCTTGCAAGCGGCGCTTGATGCCGCGGGAGATACGTTGGATGATCTGGTCACAGAAAATCCGGCCACAGCCACCGCGTTGGCAGGACTTGCGGGATATATTGTCGCACAAAGAATGCATCATTGAGGAGATGCATTCTTTATGGGCAGGTAGCTTGGCCTTTACAGGCTTAACCCGTTATCCGGTTTTGGGCCGCGTGGCTTGATATCGGCTATTGTTGTGTTTTGCGGCGTGCCCATCAGCTCTGCCTTGGCCGCCGCCAGCGCATCGCGCAATTGTTCGCATTCCAGTGCTTTGTTCATGTAGCGCAGGCGCAGTTTATAACCAGCATCATCGTTTACGATAAACCTTGTAAAATCGAGACCATTTTCGCTGAGCAGGCGAAAGGCATCGTGGCGTTCTTCCGCCACGATCAGGCGGGCGGTGCCCATGCCGATGGCACTGACCTTTGCGCCACGATCCAGCAGAATCTGTGCAATTTTCAATTGTTCTTTGGCAACGGCACGGTCAAACCCGCGGCCCAGAATACCCAGCGGTACATCCATATTTTCGCCCACCAGACTTTTAACCGTATCCGGATTGCCCGCATCAATCGCGCGCGTTAAATCAGCACGGAAGCGGGAAACGGGGTCATCTTTTTTGCGCCAGAAGGTCATGGTTTTTTTTACGGTTTGCGGTTGGGCAGGCCAGGGGCGGCAGGTTTGCCAATCGGCTGCGGTTCGGACAATTGTTTGACTTCTTTTTCAAGTCGTATCAGTCGCGCGTGAATTTCCTGCGTCAGACGCAATTGTTCTTGCGGCAGGAATGTTTCGTTGAAGGTTTGCTGGAAAGTGGCCAGCTTGTTGGACTGTGCTTTCAGGCGTGTTCTGTTTTGACCATCCGCTTCGGTTGCGGGAACGTCAATTGTGATGCTGTGAATTTTGTGCGGTCGGGTCGGTACATTCTCGATATCATGGGTGCAGCGCAAAAGGGCATAACCAATATCTGCGCCGTTCAGCATCAATGCTTTGGCCATCAAATAATCATCGTTGTCCACACACAGGCGCAATGGCTTGGCGTTGTCCGCGTTCGGATTGGCCCCGTCCTGGATGGCACGGATAGCTTTTTCAGCATCACCGGCCTGAATGGCGGCATAGAGCAGGTTGTTCTTTTTCCCGCTGGGGTCGCTGTTGTCGTTGAAGGATGAAATGCCCATGGTTATTGCATTCCGTTTGTTTTGGGCGGGCTGCTATTGCGCAAAGCGGCGGGTGCGGGCAGGGCTTTTTTATCCAGCGGGTGACCGTGCAGCGCGGTCAAGATTTCTGCTTTCAATTCCTGCAATTCCTGCAAGGTGCGAAACTGTATCTGTACGCTTTCAACGGGGGCAACGGTGCTGATGAAAAGCTTTTGGTAATCTTCCAGCCGTTTGGTTTCGGTGCCGATCTCGCTGTAGCGCTTTTTTTCGGCTTTGTTTTTGTAGGTATAGGTCGTATCGCCCCAGCGGTCATAGTTTGGTTTGCGGGTGATGCCGCTGCGTTCACGCTTCAGCTCGTTTACCGCATGGGCAATGTCGGCACCGCGCAGCATCAGTTCTTTCATAAACAACTGGTTGTTGGTCATGGCGGCAAAGCGCAAGGGTTTGCCATCTTCGGCATTCAATTCGGGTTTTTCGGCAAGGGCATTGTAAAAACCTGTCAGGTCATTCTGGCCGATGGCGCGCAACAGGCGGTTTTCCGCGCTATCGGCGGGCGGCAGCAAGCTGTCGTCAATGATGTTGGACGGGGCTTTGGCCATCTGGCGGAATTCTCCTGATACGGGCGGGTTTTGGGGGTTATATTTACGACAAATGATATCTTCTGTCAATGTTTCACGCGGGCGCAGAAAATCACTTGAAAGCAATTGAAGTTATTACATTTTTTAGCGTTGGTTTTTTTTGCCGCCGGGCGGGTGCTTTTTGCTGCCGCGCGCGGGATAGGGGCGGTGGGGGGTGCCTTGCAGGCCCATATTGCCATGGCCGTATTTCAGAATATGCAAGGCGGCAGCCGTTGTTTTGCTCAGGCGCTGGTCTGCACGGATGATATGCCAGCCGGCTTTGCGGTTGGGGTGGCCAGGGCTGGCGCGCAACTGGCGGCGCAGAATAGCCACACAAGCATCGGACGGATTGTCACGCCGCTGTGCCACACGCTGGAAAAGTTTGGACACAGGTACGTCCAGATACAGCCCGATAAAATCCGCACCGCAGTGGTCGGCCACCTGTTTCTGTTCGCGTCTGGTGGTGTGGTCCAAAAAGGTGCCGGTTACAATCACACTCTGGCCGTTTTTCAAGTGTTTGGCGGCTTCTGTGCGGGCGTATTCGATAAAGGCGATGGTATGGGCGGGGGTATACATGCTGTTGGGCAGCGGGGTCAACGGGTCCACGCCATGCATCTTTTTGCGCAAGACATCTGAATCCAGCACCACGTGGTCAGTAAAATGTGTGCCAAGGGCAGTGGCCAGTGTTGTCTTGCCACTGCCGGACAGGCCGCCGATGGCAATCATGCGCGGGCGTTCAGGTGCCGGAGGCTGTGTGGATACTGTGTGGGTCAAGTGCCATCTGCCTTTTCAAGTCACGTACAGGCCCTGCGGCCCCAAGGGGTGCAGGGGGTGAAGTGACGAGAAAGATACAGATATTTTAAGGTTATGTCAAACTAAATAGCATAATCCGGGCCGGGATTAGAAGTCACCGCCGCCACCGCCGCGCAGATGTGGCGGGGTTGAGATCGGGTGGCGGGGCTTGTTTTGCGGGCGGGAAACCGCATTGGCGGCAAGGCCTGCAGCGGCCAGCAGGGAAAGGGCAAACCCAGCAAGCCCAAATCCCAGTATTTGTTCTTTTGACAGATCTTTTGCGGCCTCTGCCGGCTTCTTGGCAGGGTTCTGGTCACTGGGGTGGGTGGCCGTAGCGTTATCCATGGCCGGGGGCGGTGCTGTCTCGGGGGCGTTGTGTGTGCCCCAGGCGTTAAAGGGGTCTGTTAAAGGGTTTAGCGGGTGTATGGGGTTCATGATGTTGTTTGGGTTCATCATGTCAAAGCCTTGCGCCGGTGCTTCTGCCGGGGCGGCCACGGCCAGAAAAGCGATAGTTAACGAGCCTGTTAAAAATCCGCGCAGTGTGCGTTTGTTGTCCATGATGTTGTCCTTATGTTTGCGTCTTATTCTCTTAAGCCGCAGGTGGTGGTTTGGGTGTGTTGTCTTTTTTGGGTTTCGGTTTTTTCTCGAGCTGTTGCAGGCGCTCTTTCAGCGCGGCATTCTCGGTTGTTAGTTCCTGCACCTGTTGTTTGAACCCATCCAGTGCGGCCGTGGTTTCTTCTTTGGTCAGGCGGGCATCCCAGTCGTTGATTTTATCTTCATCGAGGCCCCACGTGCCTGCGGCTTTGGCAAAATCGGCCCCTTTTTTGTGCAGGGCGCGTAAAGAGAGAACATCCACGGGTTTGCCTTCCAGCGCATTCTTGATGGCAAGGCCGCCCATGGTATCCGGGTTGGCGCCCGCTTCCAATACGGCTTCCACCACCACAGCGTTTTTGCGCGCGCTGGCATGGCGCAGCAGGTAATCCAGTGTCTCCTGCCGGCCGGCATCATCCAGTTGTTGCAGCATGACTTTGGCGGCAGCGACGGGGTATTTGCTTTTTTCGATCACGGCGGTGGCAACGCCGCCCACAAAGGCTTGGGTGTCTTTTTTCCAGGCCTCGTCGCTTTGTTCGGCGCGGTCGGATTTGATGTCGCGCAGGTGCTGTGGAATCCATGCCGCCATAAAGGTTTGCAGGTTGTCGAAATGGCCGGTGATAAAGCCGGTTTGCGCGCCCATCAGCACGTTCAGTTTTGTTTCACGGTCGGCATGTTGCGCCATGGCTTTGACAACTTCGGTGCTGCCGGTATAGCCATAGCCAAAGGCCTGGTCAAAACTGCAATGCGGGCTGTCGAAGCTGAATTTGTTGTCACCGGGGCGCGGCATGGGAAATCTCCTCCGTCATCATCGTCAGGGGCTTTTAAAAACATAAAAATGTCGAATGTGAAGGCCAGTCTAAAGTGCAGGGGCTTTCTGTCAATTCGTTTTTCAAGCGGTTGATTCCGCATAAGAAAAACCCCCGGAAAAAATCCGGGGGTTTTCTTTGCGCCTGTATTTTGTGTGTAAGGGAAGAAAAGGGTCAGGCGGCGGCCCCTTTGAAAACTTCATCCGCAAAGGCTTCTTCCCAGCTGCCTTCGGTCGATGCTTTGGAGTATTCGGTGGCGCGGTTTTCGAAAAAGTTCGTGTGTTCCGCACCGTTCAGCATGGCATCCATCCACGGCAGCGGGTTTTTCTCGACACCGAACACGGGCATCAGGCCCAGCTGTGTCAGACGGCGGTCACCGATGTAGCGGATGTAATCTTTGACTTCCTGCGCGCTCAACCCTTCAACTTCACCCAGCTCAAACGCCAGATCAATAAAGGCATCTTCGTGTTTGACGATGGTTTTGCACGCTTCGGTAATGTCGGTGCGCAGTTTTTCTGTCCAGATTTCCGGGTTCTCTTCCACGAAGGCTTTGAACAGGCGGATGACAGACAAGGTGTGCAGGGTTTCATCGCGCACAGACCATGTGACGATCTGGCCCATACCCTTCATTTTGTTAAAGCGCGGGAAGTTCATCAACATCGCGAAAGACGCAAACAGTTGCAGCCCTTCGGTAAAGCCGCCGAACACCGCCATGGTCATGGCAATGTTTTCTTTGGATTCGACGTTAAAGCCCTGCATGTAGTCGAACTTGTCTTTCATTTCTTTGTACTGCATGAAAGCGGAATATTCGACTTCCGGCATTCCCAGCGTATCCAGCAAATGTGAATAAGCCGCGATATGCACGGTTTCAATGTTGGAAAACGCCGCCAGCATCATCTGGATTTCAGTGGGTTTGAAAACTTGTGAATAATGCTTCATGTAGCAATTGTTCACTTCCACGTCAGCTTGTGTGAAGAAGCGGAAGATTTGTGTCAGCAGGTTGCGCTCTTGCGGTGTCAGCTTTTGCTTCCAGTCGCGCACGTCTTCGGCCATCGGCACTTCTTCGGGCAACCAGTGTACGCGTTGCTGCGTCAGCCAGGCATCATACGCCCAAGGATAGTGAAAGGGTTTGTAGACGTGGTTTTCGGTCAGCAGACGGGACATGGCAATTTCCTTATGTGTTCGCATGGTCTTTGAAGAATGTTATCCCCGCGTTCTGTTTTTGCGACCTTTTGGGCGACAGGGCGCGGGGATAACGGCATTTATTTGGTGATGCTTTAATATAGGGCTTTATTTCCGGCTGAACAGTATTTCCTTGCCTTTACTTGAAAGCGCGGGGCCACAGCGGCCAGGTTCAATCAGATCAAGACGATAGAGCTTTTCCAGATGTCCGCGCGGCATGGCATCACAGCTCTCGGGATTGCCGATGGTGGCCAGTGTGTTCAGTTCTGCGGATGATAAAACATGCATGGTGGTTGCCTCCCCTTAATACTTTTTAAGTGACGTTGTGCTTCGTGATATGCCGTTTATTGAGGTGGATGGCGCGCGCGGCATTGCGCGCCATCCTTGATTTGAATTTTAGTCAGAGAGCATTACTGGCAAGCAAGACATTCGTCGTACTTGTTTTCCTCTGCGGCAGGCGGCTTCACCGCTGTGCGCAGACGACCGTCGCCACCATGTGCGTTTTCCGCACGTTGAATAGATTTGGAACGGCAGTAATACAAAGACTTCACACCCTTCTTCCATGCCATCCAGTGAATCTGGTGCAGGTCGCGCTTGTGCACATCTGCGGGCAGGAAGACGTTCAAGGACTGGGCCTGGCAAATATACGGCGTGCGGTCTGCCGCATGTTCGATCAGCCAGCGTTGATCCAGTTCAAAGGCGGTTTTGAAGACATCTTTCTCGTCTTGCGACAAGAAGTCGAGGTGCTGGACGGAACCTTCATGCGTAATGATGTTTGACCAGACTTCTTCGGTGTTCATGCCTTTTTGTTCCAGCAAAATCTCCAGGTGCTTGTTGCGCACGAAGAAAGAACCGGACAGCGTTTTATGCGTATAGGCATTGGCGGTGTTGGGCTCAATCCCCGGGGACGCGCCACCGGTGATGATGGAGATCGATGCGGTTGGCGCAATCGCCATTTTGTTGGAGAAGCGTTCCATGATGCCGTATTCCTTGGCATCGGGGCAGGGGCCGCGCTCGTGCGCCAGTTTAATGCTGGCAGCATCCGCACCGGCTTTGATGTGTTTGAACATGCGCTTGTTCCACACTTTTGCCATCACAGATTCCATCGGAATCATTTTGGATTGCAAGAAGGAGTGGAAGCCCATGACGCCAAGACCCACGGAGCGTTCCCGCATGGCGGAATATTTCGCGCGCATCATGCTGTCAGGCGCTTTGCGGATGAAATCTTCCAAGACGTTATCGAGGAAACGCATGATGTCTTCGATGATTGTCGGGTGATCTTCCCATTCCTCGAAGCTTTCAAGGTTGAGAGAGGACAGGCAGCACACCGCTGTACGTTCCTGGCCGTGATGGTCTTTGCCTGTCGGCAGCGTGATTTCGCTGCACAGGTTGGACATTTTCACGTGCAGGCCCGCCAGTTTGTGGTGTTCGGGGATTGCGCGGTTCACGCTATCGCCGTAAATCAGGTAGGGCTCGCCGGTTTCAATACGGGCGGTCAGGATGCGGATCCACAGGTTACGGGCTGAGATCCGGTCCACGACCGCGCCGTCTTTGGGCGACAACAGCGCCCATTCTTCGTCTTTTTCAACAGCGCGCATGAATGCATCGGTAATCAAAATACCGTGATGCAGGTTCAAAGCCTTGCGGTTTGGATCGCCGCCAGACGGTTTGCGCAGTTCGGTGAATTCTTCAATCTCCGGGTGATGGACAGGCAGGTACACGGCTGCCGACCCACGACGCAGAGAGCCTTGAGAGATCGCGAGCGTCAGGCTGTCTTGTACGCGGATGAAGGGGATGATGCCCGATGTCTTGCCGTTGCGGCCGACTTTTTCACCAATCGAACGCAGGTTGCCCCAATAGGAACCGATACCGCCGCCGCGCGAGGCGAGCCAGACGTTTTCGTTCCAAAGGTCAACGATGCCGTTCAGGCTGTCGTCACATTCGTTCAAGAAGCAGGAAATGGGCAGACCACGGTCTGTGCCGCCATTGGACAGCACGGGCGTTGCCGGCATGAACCACAGTTTGGAGATATAGTCATACAGACGCTGCGCATGGCTGGCATCATCTGCATAATACATCGCCACACGGGCAAAGAGGTCCTGGAATGTTTCACCGGGTAACAGATAACGGTCCAGCAATGTAGCCTTGCCGAATTCTGTTAAATTTGAATCGCGCGATTGATCAAGTTTAACCTTTGCGCCCTTCGCAAGCTGTGCGACAT
>Ga0209066_10001461_pt1 | contig 31065 bp, 31 predicted proteins | sample All_14_2_FD_187198 | JGI IMG/M metagenome (GOLD analysis project Ga0209066, IMG submission 187198) | Freshwater microbial communities in response to fracking from Pennsylvania, USA - Allegheny Zone_MetaG_DW_15 (SPAdes) (version 2) ... | reverse complement strand
GATTAGCTCGCCTTGTCGGCAAACATCTCGCCATGGAAATGGTTATCAACAATCGCACCCTTACTGCGCAAGAAGCTCTGCAATTCGGTCTTGCAAATCGCATTGTGCCTGTCGAAGGGTATCTCGATGCCGCTGTTGCCTTCGCGGAAGAGATCGCCTCACGCGCGCCCATTGCCGTCCGCATGGCGAAGGATGCCGTCAACGCCGCGTTCGAAACCACGCTCACCGAAGGTCTCGCCGTGGAGAAGCGCAACTTCTATCCACTGTTCGCGACCGAAGATCAAAAAGAAGGCATGCAAGCCTTCATCGAAAAACGCAAACCGAATTGGAAAGGAAAGTAGGGGCGACCCTACTCGTACAAAAAATAATATGACGACCCAAACGGGTCGCCCCTACAGAAAATATGCCCGCCTCTTCTCTTAACCTCAAACCTGCTCTCGCTGACCTAAGCCTTAGAAAACGCCTTGTGCTGGTTCACGCCTCCCCGCTCGTCGATGCGGACTCATTGCTCACGTCTCTGCTTGAAACGACTGCCGGATTCTTCACCCCTACCTTCACGCCCAAATCCCTGCTGCCGCTGGACTATCACCCCGCCCACTCCAAAGCGGACGTGAACTCTCTGGCTCAAGCCTTCACACCGTCCATGCCAGCGGATGAAGCGTTTGGTGCTTTTCCTGAACTCGTCCGCAAACACGCCAAGGGAAAACGTTCCATTCACCCTGTCTTTTCCTTCGCAGGCATCAACGCGGATTCAGCCATACATTCCCAGACACTCGCCAACATGTACGCACCCATTGCCACGCTTGCAGAAGAAGATGGCGTCATCCTGCTCGTCGGCATGGACCAACGCATCAACTTCAGCATTCATTACGGAGAAAAACTTGCCGGGCGCATGCAATTCATCCGCTGGGCATTGACAGAATCAGGCGTGGTCGAATGTCCCAACTTCCCCGGCGACTCGGAAGGCTTCAACGCCATCAGCCTGACCATCAAGCCATTTACCCGTCAAGCAGAAGTGGAAGGCATCACTATTCAAGCCATTCCAGCCAATGATCTGCTAAAGTCGGTGGTTAATAAGATCCACGAAGATGCCTATTCCCTCTTATGTGGTCGCCCCGATTGTGACCGATGTGAAGCGGTGAGATGGGGATAAAAGTGACAAGGTGCAAGGGATGAGGTTATCCAAGTCCCTTGTCACTAGTCACTTAATTCCTTTTTCCTTTACCCATCCCATAATCCTCTCTGCTACATCCTGCCAACCTTTTTCAAGCATCATATCGTGTGCCATGTTTGGAAAGATCTCGGCAGTGGTGTTGTAAGCACGGGCTGTTTTATGCACATCCACCGGCGGGATGACCGTGTCATGTTCCGCACCGAGGACAAGCAGAGGGGTTTTGACCTTCTTCGGGCTTGCTAGCTTAAATCCCAACAGTTCGATGAACATACGAAACGACTCATCATTCATCTTCGCATGATATTTGAGTAACTGTTCGCGGGGAAAATCATTCGAGAAAAAAGCCCATTGAGTCATTTCGGGCGACTCAACAAGCGGATGCAAACGAAATCTTGTCAGCACTTTGAATAAAGTAATAGGGCTGCGCTTGAACACCAACCACGTCCCATGCCAAAGCCCATACGGCGGGTTGGATGCCAGCAAAACGCCCGCAGGCGCTGTATTGCGTTCGAGAAATTTCTGGACGATGAATCCGCCCATGGAGTGACCGACCAGCACCGGCGGAGTCGGAAGCGTTTTTGCCACTTCCTCCACATCACTGACATAATCCATGATGCCGCTGCCTTGAATCTTCCCCTCACTGCTGGCATGTCCACGCAGGCTAAGGGCAGTGACCGACCAACCCGCATCTGCGAAGAAAGGCAGAAAGAACTCATCCCAGCACCAGGCTCCATGCCACATTCCGTGAATGAACAGCAAAGGCGTTTTATATTTTTGTTCTTTGGGAATTCGAGTGATCACTTCAAGCTTCATGGCAAACTCCTCTCCCTTTTGAGTTTACTTGAAATCAAAACAAAAAAGACCCCTACAAGAGGAGTCTTTGTGAGCGCGGAGGGGATCGAACCCTCAACAAACGGCTTAAAAGGCCGCTGCTCTGCCATTGAGCTACGCGCCCATTGTGAAAGCGGATTGCATTCTATCACGGCAGGATACTCACGTCAACAGAAGTAATTAAAATGGAGAACATCACATCCAAATCTCCGGAGGCAACCATGAGTTCAGTCAAATACGTAACCGAACAGGACTTCCAAGAGGAAGTCATTAGCTCGCAAACCCCTGTACTGGTAGATTTCACAGCAGACTGGTGTCAGCCGTGTAAGATGATCGCGCCCATTGTTGAGCAGCTTGCTGGTCAATGGGACGGCAAGGTCAAGGTCGTCAAGCTCGATGCAGATCAAAATCCCAACATCATGATGCAATATGGTGTCATGGGCATTCCCACCCTGATGCTCTTCAAGGGCGGCGAACTGAAAGAACGCATCACCGGCTACACACCGAAAGACAAGATCGAAGCCAAAGTCAACCCGCACGTGTAATACCAAAAGAGCTGGATTAAACCCCGGCTCTTTTCTTAATTTTAGCTGGTTCTTCCGCCCAAACCGGGCAGCCAGCCGGAGACTTATTCATAGAAGCGACACCATGTTTTCGTTGACGACTCGCCTCCCTTCATGGTATCATTCGCCCGCTAAAAACCAGCCCAAAGCTGGATTTGTTTTGTCTAACAGCAAGAGGAGAAGCACATAAGCGCCAACGAATTTCGAGTAAATGAGGGCATCCGCGTCGCGGAAGTGCGCCTGATCGGTCCGGATGGAGGCAACGTAGGTGTTGTTCCCATCAAGGAAGCGTTGAAGATCGCACGCGAAGCGGAATTGGACCTTGTAGAGGTCTCACCCGGAGCAAACCCACCCGTCTGCCGTGTGATGGACTTTGGTAAGTTCATCTACGAAAAGGCGAAGAAGGAACGCGAAGCGCGGAAATCGCAGACCAAGATCGAGGTCAAAGAGATCCGCTTGCGCCCGAAGACCAACGAAGCCCATCGCGGCTTCAAGGTGGACGACGCCCGCCGCTGGCTCCTTCAGGGACACAAGGTTCGTGTGACGGTCAAGTTCCGCGGACGCGAAATGGATTATCCTGAGATCGCGCTCGAAGACCTGAAAGAGATCGCTGCCGACCTCGCTGACGTTGCCGTCATCGAAGTCCCCCCGCAAATGGAAGGACGCACCATGCTCGTGGTGATGGCTCCGAACAAGGCTGCAGCGCCGAAAAAGAAAGAGAAACCCGAACAGGCTGAAACAAAGAACGAAGCGTAGCCTGAGGGAAGAGCAAGACCCCAACGATGTTGATCGTCCGCGGGCAGAGATGTCCGCGGTTTATTTTGTCTGAAAGGAGTAATTCGCGATGCCACGCAAAGCTAAACCTGGCAAGAAGTTCAAACTCAAGACCCACAAGGCGACATCCAAACGCTTTCGCCTGACCGGTTCTGGTGTGCTGGTGCGCACCAAGGGTGGCAAAAGCCACTTGCGCCGCCGTACTTCAGACCGCACCAAGGCTCTCTTAAGTGAGACCATTGTGGTGAAGGGACGCAAGTTCGTGAAGCGCATCAAGCGCCTCGCGCCCAACATGGAAGGCTAAGCCTTTCCGGATGTCGTCAATTTGATTTGCGGCTTTCGGGTGTGCACAACTGGTGGTTAGACCCACCGACGCCCGCGAGTTTGCAGGAGGTATAAAGTACAATGCGCGTTAAAGGAGGCCCGCAAGGGCACTTACGTCACAAGAAAGTTTTGAAGATCACGAAGGGGCAGCGCGGAACAAAGCACTTTTTGTTCAAGCGCGCCAACGAGGCCATGCTCAAGAGCCTCTGGTACGCCACTCGTGACCGCCGCGTTCGCAAACGCGATCTTCGCAAGTTGTGGATCGCTCGTATCAACGCCGCGGCCCGCCTGAATGGCACCACCTACAGCCGTTTGGTGGCAGCCATGAAGAAGGCGAATATCGAGATCAACCGCAAGATGCTCGCCGACATTGCCGTGAAGAACCCGCAAGCCTTCGCCGCAGTGGTGGCACAAACGAAGTAAACCCGTAAGGGCAGGTCTGAGACCTGCCCTTACATTTTTTACGGGGGTAAAATAGTTTCATGAATTCCATTTTGGTCGAAAAGAGATTCTCATCCGGTCCATCGCTGCAGATCGTGCAAGGTGACATTACCACCGAAGAAGTGGATGCCATCGTCAATGCTGCGAATGAACATCTCGCCCACGGCGGCGGAGTGGCGTGGGCGATCTCAAAGAAGGGTGGACCAAAGATTCAGGAAGAAAGCGACGCCTGGGTCCGCAAACATGGACCCGTCTCTCACGCGCATCCTGCCTGGACCTCGGGCGGGACTCTGCCTGCGAAATACGTGATCCACGCTGTGGGTCCGGTGTGGATCAATGGTAGAGATGATGAAGACCAAAAATTACAGGATGCCGTGATCGGTTCTCTGCAAGTAGCGGATGAATTGAAATGTGAGTCGATATCCATGCCTGCAATTTCTACGGGTATCTTCGGCTTTCCCAAAGACCGTGCAGCAGGAATCATTTTCGAGGCGGTTTCAGCCTATTTTGAAAAGAACGCAAATTCCGGTCTAAAGCAAGTCCGCATTGTGTTGTTTGACCAACCCACCATAGAAGTCTTTCAATCTGTTTGGAAGACCACTTTCCAATAAATTCATCCTTTCCATGATCACATCCAACCAAAATTCAAAGATAAAACTTGTCCGCGCTCTGCTGGGACGTGCCAAAGAACGCCGTGAGGCGGGAGCGTTTGTTGCTGAAGGGGTGCGGCTTGTGGAAGAAGCAGTAAATGCGAATTGGTCTTGTCGTTTCGCTTTGTACGATGAGACTTTGAGCGAAAGGGGCAGGTCGCAAGTCGAAAGTCTAAGGTCGAGGGGCATGGACGTGGAAGAAGTCTCTGCCAGCGTGATGAAATCCATCAGTGAGACAGAAGCGCCACAGGGCATCCTTGCCGTGCTCGAATTTACCAATTTACCGATTCCCAACTCCCCAAATTTCATCCTCATCCCAGACCAGATCCGCGACCCGGGGAATTTGGGCACCTTGCTGCGGTCTGCGGCGGCTTCGGGTGTGCAAGCGGTACTCATCCCGCCCGAAACGACGGATGCTTTTGCACCAAAAGTTCTGCGCTCTGGCATGGGTGCGCATTTCAGGTTGCCGATCCATTCGATGAGCTGGGATGAAATCGGAAAATCTGTCGTGGGTTTACAGGTTTTCGTGGCAGACATGGATGGACTCTCTTGCTGGAAAATGGACTTGCGTCAACCGGTTTGTCTGATCGTTGGCAATGAAGCGGAAGGAGCAAGTGAGTCCGCGCGAAAGCTGGCGAATGGAAAAATCAGCATTCCGATGTCCGGCGAGACCGAGTCTCTGAATGCGGGGGTGGCGGGTTCGGTGTTGATGTTTGAGGTGATGAGACAAAGAGCAGTGAATAGTGAATAGTGAATAGTGAATAGTGAATAGTGAATAGTGAATAGTGAAGGAAAATATGAAGATACGATCTATTACTTACTTTTGTAATCCCGGCTACCCTTTGAAAGAAAATGTCCTGCGAGAAGCGGGAGATTTTTTATCTAAAGCAAAATCCGCGTATGAGGCGGCAGGGTATGAAGTGCAGACCGTGCGCGTGGCGACGGTTTCGTTCGCAAAGTTGTTGGGCGAGAAGCATATTGGCGAGTTGCCAAAATATGCTGAACAATTCACGCAGGTGATGAAACAGAATGGCGTAGTGTATGCGGCGTTGGGACCTGCCCTGCCGGAAGTGCCGCGCAGTTATCAAGTCATTCCCGATGCAATTGCGGCAAGTGATGGCGTCTTCTTCAGCGCTGTGATGGCAGATGCACAGACAATTCACATGGCGCAGGTCAAGGCTTGCGCGGAGATCATCGTCAAGTCTGCGCCGTTGGACCCGAACGGTTTTGCCAACTTGCATTTCACGGCGTTGGCGAATGTCGGCGCCAATGCACCTTTCTTCCCGGGTGCGTATCACACAGAAGCTACGCCTGCCTTTGGTATTGCGGTTGAATGTGCTGATTTGGCGGTACAAGCATTTGAAGGGCAACAGTCCATTAACGATGGACGACAGATATTAATTGCAGAAATTACAAAACATGGTCAAGCCATTACGAAAATTGCAAAAGATTTGCAGATCGAGTTCAAAGGCATTGACTTCTCTCTCGCACCCTTCCCCGATGATGAACATTCACTAGGCAAGGCTGTGGAGAACATGGGCGTACCGAAGATCGGCTTGCATGGTTCGCTTGCGGCGGCGGCGATCCTCACTGATGCCATCGAACGCGCGGACTTTCCGCACATTGGGTTCAATGGTTTCATGCAACCCATTCTCGAAGATTCCATTTTGGCGAAGCGCGCTGCAGAAGGTGTGCTCACTGTGAAGGATGCACTGCTGTATTCGGCCGTCTGTGGAACCGGCTTGGATACCGTTCCGCTGGCAGGGGATGTGACTGCGGACGAACTCACGCCTCTTCTCTTGGACCTGTGTGCTTTGTCGCTTCGATTGAACAAACCACTCACTGCAAGGCTGATGCCCGTCCCAGGCAAAAAGGCGGGAGATGCAACAACTTTCGATTTTGCATTCTTCGCCAATGGACGTGTGATGGCTTTGGAGTCACAGCCATTGGGTATTCCGTTCAACAGCAACGAATCATTTTCTTTGCAACCAAAGTTAAGTAGATAGAACCGTCCCTGAGAAAAAAGCCGATGAGGGGGAAACAGGCTTCGGGTCCAGGGGGAGGCGGAACGTCATCTTTAAACCCCAGCAATTAAATTGGATAAAGTTAGTTATAATTCTCCTTGCATATTTGTTAGGCGTTGTCCAGCATACAAATCAAGGAGGTTCGATCAAAGTCAAGAGTGTATATGAGTGGTGCGCATGTTCTGTCATCCAACCAACCTTTAGGAGATCTCGATAATGAATAAGTTTTTCCGCTTGTTTTTGATCGTTGCACTACTAGCTGTTGCCGCTTCGGCTTCGATGTCTGCGGCGCAGGCAAAACCTTCTGGAACTGTAAATGTACAAATTCTGGCTTTGAACGACTTTCATGGTAATTTACTTCCGCCCACTGGTTCTTCAGGACGTGTGGGCTCCATTGACGCGGGCGGTGTGGAATATCTTGCCACCCATATCAATAACCTGCGCGCGCAGAACCCCAATACAGTTGTGGTCTCTGCCGGTGACATGGTTGGCGCAAGCCCGCTGCTTTCTGCGCTCTTCCATGATGAACCGACCATTGAAGCCTTCAACCTGATCGGGTTGGATTTCAACGCTGTTGGTAATCACGAATTCGATGAAGGCTGGGCGGAATTGGTCCGCTTGCAAGAGGGTGGATGTCATCCTGTGGACGGTTGTTTGGATGGCGACGATTTCGCTGGTGCTGAGTTCCAGTTCCTTGCAGCGAATGTAACTCGCAAGGATAATGGCAAGACCATTTTCCCAGCTTATAAAATGAAGTCTTTCGCGGGCGCAAAGGTTGCCTTTATTGGTATGACGCTCGAAGGTACTCCCAGTATCGTGACTCCTTCTGGTATTGCTGATCTGAACTTCCTTGATGAGGTTGAAACCGTAAATGCACTCATCCCTGAATTGAAGAATAAGGGAATTGAGACGATTGTGGTTTTAATCCATGAAGGTGGACTGCCCGCTTCTTTTAACTACAATGGATGCAATGGTGTTTCGGGTCCTATCGTGGATATTGTGAATGGGTTCGACGATGAAGTGGATGTGGTCATCAGCGGTCACACACACCAACCTTATAACTGCACCATCGACGGCAAACTGGTCACCAGCGCCTTTTCGTTTGGTCGCCTTGTCACCAAGATCGATTTGACCATTGACCGCTCTACTGGCGAAGTGACTACCATGGCTGCGGACAATCGCATTGTGACCCGCGATGTGGCAAAAGATTCTCTTCTGACCGCGTTGATCGCCAAGTATCAGGCGATTGCTGCGCCTTTGGAAAATCGCGTGATCGGCTCCATTACGGCTAGTATCACTCGCACAAACAATGCGGCAGGTGAATCTGCTCTGGGTGATGTGATCGCCGATGCGCAGTTGTATGCCACAGCCGACCCCGCTAACGGCGGCGCGTCGATCGCATTCATGAACCCGGGCGGCATCCGTGCAGACCTGACCTATGCCAGCAGCCCTGTTGGTGAAGGGGATGGCATTGTGACGTATGGTGAGTCTTTCACGGTTCAACCGTTCGGCAACAACCTTGTCACGCTTACCCTTACAGGTGCCCAGATCGACACCTTGCTTGAACAGCAGTTCGTTGGTTGTGGACAGACTGCAAACAGGATATTGCAAGTTTCCAACGGTTTCACCTACAGTTGGAGTCTCTCTGCACCTGCCTGTAACAAAGTGGATCCTTCCTCCATTAAGTTAAATGGCGTGACGCTCGACCCTGCGGGCAGCTATCGAGTAACAGTTAACTCCTTCCTTGCAGATGGAGGCGATAACTTCAGTGTTCTCGTTCAGGGAACCAACCGCCTCGGCGGCGCTGTGGACACGGACGCGTTGGAAGGCTATTTCTCAGTCTTCTCACCTGTAGCTCCTGGTCCGATGAATCGCATTACGGTTTTGCCGTAAGCATTGCTTTAGTAACGAAAAAGGTCTCCAGATTTCTCTGGAGACCTTTTTGTTTTTGAAAAATCTACAGCCTATTCGGGCTTGAGATAATAAGCAATGTAAGTCTCTGTAGGGATATAGCCTAATTTTTCTGCCAACCTGCAAGATTCGGGGTTTGCAGCATCCCAGTGAGGATCCATATTATTCTCCAAACACCAGCGAACAAGGTTTGCAGATAATACAGTTGCCATTCCCTGCCGCCTATGCTCTTCCGCAACGAACAGACTTATTTCGATGCCTGTACTACAGGACAGCGAAGAATAAGCTGCGCCGAAGATATCTCCATTCTTCTCGACATAAAAGCCGATGCCCCGCTCGGCAAAATCAGCCGGAGAATCAAAATCGGAAACATCAATAAAATGATCCTGCCCTTTGAGGCGTTCGATCAAGTCCGCATCCATTCGCTGCACATCAGAGGAGAATTTTGAGTTTTGACAAAGTCCTCGAAGGTGATCAATGGATAATTTTTCAGAAGAAAAACTATATCGCTTAATGGCGACGAAACGCTCGTTATACGTCTCTTTGAAAGCCTCTACCCAGCCCGTAGAAGAGGACATGAACAGGTTATAGGGTTGAAAACCTTTTACCAACTCTTTTGCACCTTTGCCTGTCACATCGCCAGCGAAGTAATGGAATGGACCGATCTGGATCTGGAAAGCGGTTGGCGATTCCAGATCATCCACATACGCCTTTCCCATCTGATCTTCGACCACGCATTCAATGGAAATATCCACACGCGGGACATTTCGAAAGGCTTGAGCCAAACGAATACGATTTGCTTTTGTAAGGGGATATTTAACTGTCACTCTTCCCGCCAATATTCCCCGCCGCCACCTTCGCGCAACATCAACTTCGCTCCCACAAGTTCACGGCGCAAAGAGGCTGTGTCTTCATGATAAGCGCTCAATATCTCATTGACTTGTTTCTCGCTATAACGCTTACCAACCTTGAAGGCTTTGACCACGTGTCGCAGAACAGCATCCAACTTCTTACGTTGGGCAGGGATGGTCTTCAAACTGCCATCTTTGCGGGTGTAGTCACTAACAACCTTGCGGTCGTACGCATCCACATCCACATCGGCAACGGAGGCGGTCATATCCTCTTGCGAGAACAGGCTGCGTGACCTTTCCTCCAATGCCTTTTTGTCGAGCTGATACACGTTGTAATAACTTTCCGTCTTGGCGCTGACCAGCCCAACCTTTGAAAGCTTGGAGAGATGATGTGACACGGTGGAGGCTTTCAAGTCCAACAGGGCGGCGAGTTCTTCCACGCTGTAGGGTTGTTGTGCCAGCAGCCCGATGATCTTGAGACGGTTTGCATCCGAAAGGACTTTGAAAAAGGCGACCAGTTCTTCGCTCATATCACGCCTCGCGGATTCTGGCATTGAGGTTATAGCCGCTCTCAACTGGCTGAAGTTTTTCCAGCCAGATCATTTCCAACAGGGTCAACTCATCTTGAAGATTGAAGTTCGGGTCGTCTTTCATTTGCACTTCTTCAAGAATTTCAAAGACGAATGCATCCGCTCCCAGTTCGTTCCAATCGTTCTGAAGGGTCTTATTGGTATGGCTTCCGATCTTGAGCATGAACTTATGGCGGTTCAACGGACCTTCAAGATTTAAACTGCTGCCAAGCAGCATCTTACCGTTCGCCGTATTTTTCACCTGATAAATTCCAGCAGGTTTCACACGCTCAACATATTCACGGTTGAGCTCTTTTCTTGTTTTCGCTTTAGCTTCCATTTCGTACTCTCCAGTATTTTGAACCATCATCTTCGCGGGCAAGCATGCCAGCGTCGATCAAGTCACGGCGCAGACCGGCGGTGTCTTCATTGAAACGCTTGATGATGGTATTGATCTCGCGTTCGGTATAGGTCCGGTCAAATTCAAAATTCTGGATCAGGTAATCCAAAATCGGTTGGAGCTTTTTCTGCTCTGGAACCTGACGAATAGTGCCATCGGCGTTGAGGTAATCGCGCAGGATCTTCTTCGACGCCTCATCCAGGTCTTCTGGCGGGACAAATTTATTTCCGCCCGCCACCAGTTTTTCCTTTCCGAGCGTGGCAAGCTTATCGTTATTGAGCGTGAAAACGCCATCGGTCTGAGTGACCACACCGACAAATTCGAGGAATCCAAGATGGGTGAGTGAGTCCTTTGGGGACAGTTTCAACTTCTCGGCGATTTCTTTTCGCGTAGCGTTACCCTGCGAAAGCAGACCAATGATCCGCAAACGGTCTGGGTCTGATAAGGCTTTGACATAATCCAACATTTCATTCATATTTCACTTCCGTAGATTTATTTCGATGATTATCGAATTAGATTTTAGGAGCGATTCTGAGATTTGTCAAGGGAAAAGTCACTATCCAAAAAACTACGGGGTTCACAGAGCATATGTTCTGTGAACCCCGTAGTTAGCAGGTCAGTCTTGCAGCACACCTTATTCTTAATTCAACACTTCAATGTTCGGTTCAAGCGGAATACGGTTGATCAAATCAATAAAGTCTGCCTGGGTGACTTCAGATTGAGGTTTATCCATCAACGCCAGCAGTGTGGCTTCCATCACGTTCGTGCCGAAACTTCTCCCCTCCAAGCGCGGTGTGACAGTGACCAGGATATGCAAATTACGTTGGCGAAGTTCTTCCACGTTCTTCGATGTAGTAGTGTTCGTGACGATGATCTTGCCGGTCAAATCATCTGGCATGTATTGACGGATCTGCAAAAAATCACCGGCAATGACCTGAGATTGTTCGTAATATTTTCGCCACTTGTTCTGCGGGGGTTTGTCCTGTTCGGAACCAAGCGGATACAACCATGCAAATGGAACTTGAGTGACAACAGGCAGTAACGTAGAAGCAACCATCCGCGCCGCTCGCAAAGAACGCATGGGAATTGGCAGCCCAAGCGCGAACATGAAATCGCCAAAGGTCACATCCAAGCCCGCATCGACCATGGCTTTGCCCATGCTATAACGTTCCACAACAGTGGTCTTCAACGCGGGCAGTCCCTTAAGCGAACGCCCTTCTTTTTCATTCAAATATTTTTCAAGGTATTCAAACGCGCGCTTTTCCAAAATCCCCTTCACGCCATTGCCGTCGCCGAACTTGCTAACCTTCACTGCATTTCGCAGCCGCTTCACATCGCGGAAGTAATAACGTTTCTTCTCAACTTCCAAAAAGAATTCCACCCCGCCTGCCCCGAACGCATCAACCTTGCCGTCCAATTCTTTGTACAACTCAATTGCCTTTTGAAAATCGCCGTTCGTGCCCCGCCTTGATATTTCACATTCCTGCCCCAAAAATGTATGTCGCGTGGTGTGGTCACGCGCAGACGAACCCACACTGATGGATACGATCCGTTTCACCTGCCGCCTCCGAAGGGATGAGATGCCTCATTGTACGACCATCCGCTTCAGACGTGGGAGAGGCTTGGGGCCACAGACCAAGCCTGAGCGCCGCCCGAAGCGGATGCATCCCATCGGTGTTATATTCGTTGGTATGGAATGCCCACAATGGGTATAATTTTAAACATAACTCAGCACAGAGGAGGTGCAAGTGGATCTCACGAAGCACGCTTTTTTTGAAGGGAAGGTCGTCCCCCTCAGCGAGGCAAAGATCAACATTGCCACGCACGGATTTTTATATGGCACCGCTGTCTTTAGCGGAATGCGCGCTTATTGGAATGAAGAACGAAAAGGGCTGTTTCTATTTCGTCCGTACGATCATTATCGCCGCTTACTTGATTCGGCGCGAATGATGGCAATGGAAATCCCTTACGATGAAGAGGGGTTGATCCAACTTACCATCGACCTATTGAAAACAGATAACTATCGTCAGGATGTTTACTTACGCCCGACGATCTACAAAGCAGATATGGGGATCGGCGTACGCTTACACAACCTGCGCGATGAATTCTCGATCTTTACCGCCGCGTATGAACCTTATGTCAAAAATGATACAAACTCACACGTTACGATCTCATCGTGGCGGCGCGTGGATGATAACGCCATCCCTGCGCGCAGCAAGGTGGCGGGGGCGTATGTCAACTCGGCGTTGGTAAAGACCGATGCAAATCGTTCCGGGTTTGACGAGGCGCTGGTCTTAACCTCTGAGGGTCATATCTCTGAAGGGTCTGCCATGAATGTATTCATGATACGCAATGGCACCTTGTACACTCCGCCTCTCACCGACAACATCCTAGAAGGCATCACGCGTCGCTCTGTGATGGAAGTAGCTCAAAAAGAATTGGGTCTGGAAGTGGTGGAACGCTCCATTGACCGCACAGAGATCTTGATCGCCGACGAAGTCTTTTTGACCGGCAGCGCCGCTCAGATCGTAGCTGTGACCAAGATCGATTATCGCCCCGTCGGAAGCGGTGTGATGGGACCCATCACTTCAAAGCTGCGAAGTATTTATGAAGACATCGTACGCGGCAGAAATTCAAAATATTCCAGTTGGAATGTGGAAGTAAAGTAGAGCTAATCAAGTAATCAAAAAGTCCGTTGCAGATCTGCAACGGACTTTTTCTTTCTTCATTCGATATTACGGATTCTTCTTGAACTTCACCAACACCAGGTTCTTCGTACAATCGCCATAGGTGTTGATCGGAATATTGCCTGAAAGCGGTAGACCAGCCTGATCGAGAATTTGAATGGTGAGCAACCCATCTGACCCGACCGGCACCGTGCCGAGGAAGAACTCAAAGCCCGATTTCCCATAAGCGGGAGCAATACCGCTCACGGTCAGCTCGTTCTTGGTCTTACCGTTGTAGAAACCTGTCAAGCGGACGGCGATGCCAAGCATATCGGCATTGTTCGCATCGAGAATGGTTCCAGCAACGCCCTGCCAGTTACAAGCCGCTTCGGGGTGGATGATGGTGCTGTCGATGTAGGTGACTGTGGCAGAGAAAGGCGCTTTGGGTGTCTTGGTAGGCGTGGGTGTAACAGAGGGTGTGATGAGAGAGACCAACGTAGGCGAAGGCTCAAGCGTGAAGGTGGGAAGCAACGTAAGTGTAGCCGTCTCTGTCGGACCCGATGGAGTGGGCGTCCATGTGGCAGGCGGTTGGATCTGTGTAATGGTCGGTGTGGGAGGTTGATTGCGCGCTGGGTTCAACAAGTTGTACGAAGCGTTCGGAGAAACAAATACAGCAGCAAAGTAAGCGCCAATGCACAACGTCACCAAGAGAACCAGAATGCTCAACATGTCCCACATGTCGAGACGCATGGGTGCCTTTGGCGGCGGAGGCGGGGTATCGTCGTAGTCGTAGTTGTATTTGCTCATGAATTCACTCCAAAAAAAATCACACCTAGGGTGCAAAAACTATATCGCTTGTTTCGCGTTGTTTGGCAAGCCACTGCTGCAAGGCAAGTTCCTGCATGGCAAGCAAGGCATCTGGTGAAAGTTTGTGCTGTCCGCGCTCCACGGCTTTGAAAATATGAAAACCTGCTTCTGTGGGGATAATGTCACTTACTTCGCCCGTTTGCAAAGCAAAGACCGCTTCATCTGCTTTGGCATCGAGCAAGTATCCTTGCGGCACCCATCCCAACTCACCGCCCGTCACCGGGTCGTAACGCGCCGCCACCTCATTAAAGTCGGTTCCGGCATTCAATTCTGCCAATGCAGATTGAGCGTCCGCCTCATTATAGGTCAAAATCTGGCGCAGATGGATTTGCTCTGTAGAGGTTGGTACAGCCGTAATGATTTTGTCACGCATCCATGCCGCTTCAATGGAACGTTTCAACGCCAGACGGAAGGACGCATCATCATACCCATGCGCCGACTGCCACTGATTGAGCGCATCGGCACTGCCAAGCTGACTCACCAACGCATCAATTCGTGACTGGAGGTCTGCGTCGGTCACTTCGAAGTTTTCCTTCCGCGCGGCTTGACTCAACAACACCTGCGCGATCATGTCTTCGAGGACAGCCTTGTTCGCATCTTCATCGGTGAATGAAAGACCAAGCGCGGTTTGGGCGGCTTTATAGCGTTCCAATTCCGCTTGGAATTCGGCAATGGTAATGTACTCTCCATTAACAACAGCCGCCGAAGGCGGAGGAGTAGGGGTAGGCGGTGCCGGTGTGGCACTAGGCACTGAAGGGGTGGGTGTATTCGAGGTCCCGAAAGAACCGCAAGCAGATATCCCCACAGCGAGGAACAAAGTCAAAAATATCCGTTTGAATTGCATCGGCAAAATTATACCCGTTCCATTAATTAAAAAAGTAGGGGCGCAGTATTGCTGCGCCCCTACAATTATGTAGGTGGATTTTAGTAATCCATACCCATGCCGCCAGGAGGCATGGCAGGAGCCTTTTCCTTCTCGGGCATGTCGGTGATCAACACATCGGTGGTGAGGATCATCGCAGCGATGGAAGCGGCGTTTTCGAGCGCACCACGCACAACCTTGACCGGGTCGATGACGCCAGCTTTGATCATGTCGGTGTATTCGCTGGTGAGGACGTTGTAACCGATGTTCGGGTTCTTCTTCTCAGCAGCGGTGCGGCGGACGGTGTCGATGATGACGGAGCCATCCTGACCAGCGTTGGAAGCCAGCTTGCGGATCGGGGCTTCGAGAGCCTTCTTGACGATGTTGATACCGACCTTCACTTCTTCGGCTTCGTCTTCCTGAGCCTTGGCGAGTTTGTCGAGTTTGGCAGAAGCGTTGATGAGGGATATCTCACCACCGGGCACGATGCCTTCTTCAACCGCGGCGCGGGCAGCGGAGAGAGCATCTTCAACGCGGTGCTTCTTTTCCTTCATTTCGGTTTCGGTCGCAGCACCCACACGGATGATGGCGACGCCGCCGCTCAACTTGGCGAGGCGTTCCTGCAGTTTCTCGCGGTCGTAGTCGCTGGTGGACTTATCGATCTCGATGCGGATTTCCTTGATGCGGGCTTCGATGTCAGCCTTCTTGCCCTTGCCGCCGACGATGGTGGTGTTTTCCTTGTCGGAAACAACCTTCTCAGCGCGGCCGAGGTCCTGAATGGTGACGGATTCGAGCTTGCGGCCCATTTCTTCGGTCACAACCTGACCACCGGTGAGGGTGGCGATATCCTGAAGCATAGCCTTGCGGCGATCGCCGAAGCCAGGGGCTTTGATGGCGAGCACGTTGAGCATGCCGCGGATCTTGTTGAGGATGAGGGTGGCGAGCGCTTCACCATCGACATCTTCAGCGATGATGACCAATTCGCGCTTGCCGAGCTGGACGAGCTTCTCGAGCAAAGGAACGATGTCCTGAGCAGCGGAGATCTTCTTGTCGTAGATCAGCACATAGGCGTCGCTGATCTGGGCTTCCATGTTTTCAGCGCTGGTGATGAAGTAGGGGGAGAGGTAACCGCGGTCGAACTGCATACCTTCGACGAATTCGGTTTCGAACTGCATGGTCTTGGATTCTTCAACGGTGATGACGCCGTCTTTACCGACCTTGTCCATCACATCGGCGATGAGTTGACCGACTTCTTCATCCGCAGCGGAGTTGGTAGCCACGGAAGCGATTTCTTCCTTGGTATCGATCTTGACGGAGTTCTTCTTGAGTTCAGCCACAATGGTTTCGGTGGCGAGTTCGATGCCGCGCTTGAGCAGCATCGGGTTGTAACCAGCTTCGAGAGCCTTCAAACCTTCGTTCACAATGGCGTGAGCGAGAACGGTGGAGGTGGTGGTGCCGTCACCGGCAATATCATTGGTCTTCTGGGCGGCTTCCTTGAGGAGTTGAGCACCCATATTCTCGAACGGATCTTCGAGTTCGATTTCCTTCGCCACAGAAACACCGTCGTGGGTGATGGTGGGGGAGCCGAACTTGCGATCTACAGCCGACGAAGCAATCTCATAAGACTGCTTCGCCCACTCGGCGTTTAAGCCTCGCGGCTCGCAGTGACGGGTTATTTAGCCGACGATGCCGAGAATATCGCTCTCGCGCAGGATGAGCAATTTCTTGCCGTCCATCTTCACTTCGGTGCCAGAGTACTTGGCGAACAAAACGGTATCGCCAACCTTCACATCCATAGCGATGCGGTCGCCGTCTTCATTGCGGTCGCCCGGGCCAGCCGCCAACACCTTGCCCTGCTGGGGCTTTTCCTTCGCGGTTTCGGGGAGGATAATGCCGCTCGCGGTCATTTCCTCTTGTTCAACGGGCTCAACCAGCACGCGGCTGCCGAGGGGTTTGAACGAAACATTGTTCTTTGCCATTGTAGTGCCTCCTGTAAGGTCTTTTAGCTTTAGATTTTTGAATAATCGCAGAATTAGCACTCAACATTACTGAGTGCTAAATGCTATCTTACACACTTAAAAAGTCAACGTCAAGGGGATATACAAAAATTCTTACATTTCTCTGATGACGCTTCGCCCGCCTCTTGCCGGACCTGGGCCTGCCCCACCCGCCCAAGCCTTATGCCCCGCTGCCGCCTTCGTAGCGCGAGATGCTGTCTCGCGCTACAGATTTTTACGGCGTTGGCGTAGGCTCGGTCGTGGCAGGTTCAGTCGTCGGCGTGGATTCGGAGCCGGAGTCTGTCGACTCAGAGGAGAACGAGCAGATAGTCCGCACCACAGCCATATCCGTAGCGATGTTTGGGTCTGCAATGTATTCTGACTGCTCAACAATAGTAGCGATCTCCAACGCCTGCGGACAGTAGTTGACCTTTGGCGTGCTCAACGCCGCCAACTCTGAGGCATAAACGTCATAGTAGTACACAGTACTACCATCAAGCCCCACCGGTCTAACCTCCGCTTCGACGTCGTTTGGTCCACAACCGCCGCGCCCGTCGCAGGACTCTGGTCCCGAACAGCCTTTAATGGCGCACTTGAATGCCAGAATACCCGTCTCGTAGTTGCGGTTCTTGTGATACAGCACGCCCAACTCACCATACAACACCGGGTTGGCAGGCTCAAACTCGATCGCTTTTTGGATGTTACGAATCGCAATAAAGAACTCACCCATCTGCGAATACGTTCTGGCGATGGAGATATAAGGAGCAGGGTCCTTCACGCCCAACTGGGTGTTGATGCGGGCGGTCTGCGCAAAATATTCAAGTGACTTTTCGAATAATTGTTTTTGCACTTCTTCGTTGGGGCTTTCAAAAGCGAGGCGACGATACCCCGCGCCCGCGCGCAGATAGAGAAAGGTCAGGTTTGGAGCGATGGCGATCGCCTTGTCATATGATTCAATGGCAAGCGCATACTCACCCAACGACTCAAGCACATACGCGTTCACGCGATGCACATCCATCAAAGTTGGGTCTGCCGTCAACGCCTGATCGATGACCTGCTGCGCCTGCGTCCACTTTTGCTGGTCTACTAGCACTTCGGCATAGAAAGCTTGCGCCATCACATTGGTGTTATCCAACTGGATCGCACGCACGGCTTGCTGCTCCGAATCTTGAAGCAAGCCCTGCCTTTCACGGTTATCGGAAATGTACGATGCCTTCCAGTTCAACGCGAAGGCATACACGGCATGCGCGTCACTGCTATCTGGGTTTAATTCAATGGCTTTCTCAGCCGAAGCAATGGCTTCATCCAAACGGGTAAGTAGGTCTTCACGTTGTACGATCAACGCCGTGGAATAGGTCTGCACGCGCGAAAGCTGTGCCCAAACTTCGGCATTGTTTGGGTCGACGACGGTAGCTTCTTTGTATGCGTCGATGGCTGCAGTCAACTGCCCGGCTGTAAAGTGGGCATCCCCTTCGAGGGTGTAAGACTCAGCAAATCGGGTGGGCGTGGCGGTCGGAAGGAAGAGCGGCTTTACATCTCCTTGCTGCACCGAGCGGATGAGCCAAATGCCGGCAAGGATCAGCACGACGAAAAAGAACATGCGATACACGCTACTCTCGTCGCGCCGTCTGAATAGACTACGTCTTGTATAAATGTTCATGGCGTCGGGGTGGCATCAACTTCAGTGGCGGCTGGTTCCTCTGTCGCCGTAGCGGGAGGCGCGTTTAAATTCTCCGTACAACGATTGGTGATCTCGTTAGCGTTTTCCACTGCAAGTTCATCCGCCGGGATGCGGGAAATGATCAATTGAGCGATCTGCAAGGCTTCGCCACACTGGTCCATGCGAGCGAGCGCCAAACCATAGGTGAAGTAATACTCGGCAATACGCGGCGCATCTGGCACAAGATTGATAACCTCCATCTCATGTCCATCGTCCGAAAGCCCGCCTTTAACCACATAAGAAAGTTCGCGAACGGCATCTTCCCAATAGGCGTTGCGATACAGCATCACGCCATAGTTCCCGCGCAGATTGGTATCTGCTGGGTTGTTGGCAACAGAAGACTCAGCAAATTGCATGGCCTTACCATATTCACCGATGGTGGCATACGTACGGGACAACAGCAGATCGGGGTTGGGGTCTTCGGGGTTGAGCGCGTCGGCGCGGGTAAAGGCATCTACTGCCTGGTCATAGATACCCAAGATGCGGTAATTGCGTCCCATAGCGAGATACAGATCAGCAATGTTAGGATTGATCGCGATCGCCTGCTCATACTCGCGGATGGCTTCTTCGTAGTTACCGGTCGCTTCGAGAATATAGCCGCGGGCGCGATGTGTTTCCAACAGGTCTGGCGCGAGCGCTTGTGCCACCTTGGATTCCTCAATGGCTTTTTCAATATCATCGAACGAACCAAGTCCACTGTAATAGAAATCGATCAGGAACTCGACATAATAGGCATGTGCCAATGCGTTGTTTGGGTCTAGCTCCAAAGCCCGCGTAATGCTGGATTGAGCCTCGATGTATTCCCCTTGAAAATTCAACGCCCATCCGCGCACGGCATGCGCCATGGAATTGCTTGGGTTGAGCAGCAACGCATCTTCAGCAGAGATCTGTGCTTCCTTATACTTGCCAGAGAATGCCAAAGTACGCGCCAGCGTAATATGAATGGCTGGGTTATCCGGCTGCGAAACGATCGCCTGACGATAGGTGTCTGCAGCGGGGATCAGTTTGCCTTGCTTGAAAAGTTCATCCCCTTGAGCAATAAGTGTTTCCGGTGAGATCGTGGGGGTGGGTGAAGGCACGCCCAACGGGTCAATATCCGCGACCACAAAGCGATTAACATACGCCGCCGCCAACACCAGCAGGCTAAGCAATATAATGCGGAACCAGTTTGGGCGGGTCCGCCTTTTGTTCATACTCCATTTACTTCCTCTTAGATACATAAAATCATATTACCATCCGCCTGAAATCACAGTCAAGCAGGGGGGGTAAGCTCTAATTTGCCTCTTATATGCTAAAATTTCAAAATGCAATTCGAGGTCTTTACCCTCCTTCCCGAAGTTTTCCCCTCTTATCTTGAAACCAGCATACTCAAACGCGCACGCGAACGCGGACTGATCACCGTCAACGTTCACAACATCCGCGACTATACCCACGATAAACATCACACAACCGACGACCAACCCTACGGTGGCGGCGGCGGAATGGTGATGAAACCGGAGCCGGTCTTCGAAGCCATTGAAACCGTTTTAGGACCTGCTTCGCCTCCTTCCACGCCGGAAGCTGAATCAAACATCCCGATCATTTTGCTCACGCCTCAGGGACGTGTCTTCAACCAGTCCATTGCCAAAGAATTATCACAATACAAAAAGATCGCCCTGCTCTGCGGACGTTATGAAGGCATCGACGAACGCATCCGCGAGAATTTGGTCACCGATCAAATCTCCATTGGCGACTACGTGCTCACCGGCGGCGAAATCCCCGCGCTCATCCTGATCGATGCGGTCTCTCGTCTGCTGCCCGATGTCCTAGGCGACCCCACCGGCGCAGAAGATGACTCGCACGCCATGGGCTTGTTGGAATATCCACACTACACCCGTCCACCTGAGTTTCGCGGCAGTAAAGTACCTGATGTGCTCCTTTCCGGCGACCATAAAAAAATAGACAAATGGCGCAGAGAGCAAGCCCTCCTCCGCACCTACCAGAAACGCCCCGACATGCTCGAAAAAGCAGAGTTGACGAAAGAAGATAAGAAATTTGTCGAAGGTCTAAAGCGTGCCCTGAACAACGCTGAAGGGTCAAAAGGCGAACGACCTTAGACTTTGGACCTTTGACTTCATAAACGCAAGACCATACCTGGAGGTATCATGTCAGCATCACGATTGAATTACGGCAAGACCTTCCTGCTCGGTTTCGGTTTTTTTGGTGTGAGTGTGATCTGGGGGGTATACAACGCCTTCGTCCCCATCTTCCTCTCTGAAAAATTCGGGCTCGCCCCCGCCATGATCGGTTTCTTCATGACGCTCGATAACATCGCGGCGCTGTTCATCCAACCGCCCGTTGGCGCCTGGTCCGACAAACTCCGCTCGCCGTTGGGTCGTCGCATTCCGTTCATTTTGGTAGGCGCACCGATCACCGCCGTGGCATTTGGTTTGATTCCCATGGCGGCTGTCCTTCCGCTTTTTGTGGCTTGTACCAGCACCCTCCTGCTCAGTGCAGCCCTTTGGCGCACACCGGTTGTGGCGCTCATGCCCGATATCACCCCGTCTGAATTTCGCTCGCAGGCAAATGGCATTATCAACTTCATGGGCGGAGTCGGTACCATCATCGCTTTGCAGACAGGCGGCATGCTCTACAAGATGAGTCCCAGCTTCCCGTTCTGGTTGGGTTCAGGGTTGGTGCTACTTGCGGCGCTCATCGTTTATCTTTTCATTGAAGAACCAAAAGAATACGAAACCGCTGAGGAACAACCTGGCATGTTCGCCAGCCTCAAGGAAGTATTCAGCGACCCCGATAAAAGCGGACTGCGCATTTTGCTTGCCATCTTCTTCTGGTTCATCGGCTTTTCGGCAGTTGAAACTTTCTTCACACTTTACGCCAAAAATCATCTCGGCTTGAACGAAGGCGATGGTGCGACTTTGCTCTCTGTCCTGCCGTTGTTCTTCGTGTTGGCTGCCATTCCATCCGGCTATGTGGCTGGCAAACTTGGACGCAAGACCACCATCTCGATCGGGTTGGTTACTATAACGATCATGCTGATCTTGCTCTACATCACCCCTGCCGAAGCGTTGCTGACCGGCATTGCCCCCCTGCCGTTGGTAGGCATTCCGCTTGTGGAGGGTGGTGCGCGCATGCTTACACTTGCCGGCGTGCTGCTCATCCTCGGCGGCATTGGCTGGGCATTCATCAACATCAACTCTCTGCCCATGATCGTGGACCTCACCAGTGCGGCGCGCATTGGCACGTTCACCGGTTTGTATTATCTCTTCTCCACCATGTCTGCCATTGTTGGACCAAACTTGAACGGCTGGGCGGTTCAACTTACAGATGGCAATTACAACATCATCATGTTGATCGCTCCATTCTTTATGTTGACGGCGCTTGGTTTAATGATGGGCGTGAAACGCGGTGAAGCAGTGGCAAGCAATTAGTAACGAGTAACGAGTGAAGAGTGATCGATTTCGTTTAAAAAATTACGTTTCACGTCTCACGCATTCCTTCTTTCTGACGATGATGGCTTGGGCGCTTAGCGCCTGCCTGTCATCGTCAGATTGTTTTCGTGACGATGTGTTCTGCGCGGCATTGGTGACCGACACATTGGGCATTGAAGATCATGGCATGAACCAAGATGCCTGGGCAGGTTTGCAAGAAACGAAAGCTAACGGGTTGGCAGACCAGGTCGAATACATCTCTTCGGTCGATGCGCGTGATTATCTGAAGAACATTGCCTACTTTGCAGACCGCGGCTTTGACCTGATCTACACCTCGGGCATTTCATTGGATGACGAAACGCTTCAAAGCGCGGACCTGTATCCTGACTCTACCTTCGTGGGCTTGAACCAAGCCTTTGAAGAATCTCACCCCAACCTGATCTCGGTCACTTTCCCTGAAGACCAAATGGGATTCGCAGCCGGGGTGAGTGCGGCTACACTCACCAAGACAAATATTGTGGCGGCTGTCTGTGAGACCTCGGGCATTGATGCCATGTGGCGTTATTGCGAAGGGTTCCGCGCTGGCGCAAAATTTATCAACGACCAGTTGACCGTTGCCGTTGTGTATCGCGACAACGGCGACAGCGAGAAGTTATTCATAGATGAAGCATGGGGGTATGACACTGCCTCAGACCTGATCGCCCGTGGGGCAGATGTGGTCTTTGCGGCGGGCGGAGTCACCGGGCAGGGGGCGTTGAAGGCGGCTTCGGAATATGGAGTCTATGCCATTGGGGCAGAACGTGACCAGACTGCGGTTTTGGGAGAATCAGGTTTGGGCGTAGTCACTTCTTTTTATGGGCAGACTCAGGTCGAGGTCCAGGAAGTGATGCGAATGGTCAAAAATGGGCAAATCCCTGAAAATTGGCAGGGTTCTGTGCAGTTTGTGCCTTTGAGTCCGGTATATCCACCTGAATTTGGTACAGAATTAGAGGGGTTATTGGGGGCGCTAAAAAGGGGCGAAATTCAAACAAATGTCACAAAATCTCATTAACATTGCGCAGTCTTGCACAAAGATTGGAGTGGATTTATACTTGCAAAGTCGTAAGGCAATCCAAAAGGACCTGCCTTTCCAATAACTATCTTCTAGAGGAGAAGAAATAACATGAAGAAGCTTTATTTCATTATGGCTGCTTTGATCGTTGCATCAATGGTCTTGGCCGCTTGTGGCGCGGGCGCTCCTGCAGCTACCGAAGCCGCTGTTGAAGAAACTGCTGCCGCTGTTACCGTTAAAGTTGGTCAGGTGACCGACCTTGGTGGTATTGATGACAAGTCCTTCAATGCCAACGGTTGGGCTGGTGCTCAAAAGGCCGTCGCTGAACTCGGTGTGGAAGCCAAATATCTCGAATCCACCCAGCAGGCTGACTATGCCAAGAACATTCAGCAGTTCATCGACGAAGACACCAACCTGATCGTTACTGTTGGTTTCTTGCTCGGTGTTGATACCGCGACCGCTGCTAAGGCTAACCCCGATACCCACTTCGCGATCGTGGACTACTCCTATCCTGACTGCTTCGGCGATCCTTCCGAAGAAGGCAAGACCTGTGGTTCCACCACTGAACTGCCCAACGTTCTCGGTCTGACCTTCCAGATCGATGAGGCTGGCTTCCTCGCTGGTTATGCTGCCGCTGCCTCCACAAAGACCGGCAAGGTTGCCACCTTCGGTGGTATCAACATCCCCCCCGTGGTCGCTTTCATGGTCGGTTACGAAAAGGGTGTTCAGTACTACAACGAAAAGAACGGTACCGCTGTGGAAGTTCTCGGCTGGAATACCGAAGCTAACGATGGTTCCTTCACCGGTAACTTCGACTCCCTCGATGACGGCCGCTCCTTCGCTGAATCCTTCGTTCAGGAAGGCGCTGACATCATCATGCCTGTGGCTGGACCTGTTGGTCTCGGCTCTGCTGCGTACTGCCAGGAATCCGGCTCCTGCATGATTGTTGGCGTGGACGTTGACTGGACCGTTTCTTCCCCCGAATACAAGGATGTCATCCTCACCAGCATTCTGAAGAACATCAACGTTGCTGTGTACGATGCGATCAAGGCTGAAGTTGACGGCACCTTCAAGGGCGGCGTTTACGTCGGCACCGTTGCCAACGGCGGCGTGGGTCTTTCTCCTGTTGCTGGCGCTACTGACGAACTCAATGCTGAACTCGATGCCATCAAGCAGGGCATTATCGACGGCTCGATCGTCACCCGGTAATTCGCTAGACTTGCACTAAAAAGGCCGGAGGAGGGGTTCCCTCCCCCGGCTTTTTATTTTCTCTGTATCCAGCTAGATCCAAAAGGTTTTTTCAATTTGTCATACATTTTCCATGCACCTCCTTTATAATTGGGGGGTGCAAAAAGAACCTTTTGGATCTATCGAAGCTAAGATAGTGGAGGGTATGGCATGACCAATGTTTTGGAACTGCGCGGTATTACCAAACGTTTTCCCGGCGTTCTTGCAAACGACAAAATAAGCATCACCCTGCGAGAGAGCAAGATCCTCGCCCTTTTGGGAGAGAATGGCGCAGGCAAAAGTACGTTGATGAACATCCTTTATGGGTTGTACAAACCTGATGAAGGAAAGATCATCGTCCGCGGCAAAGAGGTGGATTTTCACGGACCAAATGATGCCATCGCACAGGGAATCGGTATGGTGCATCAGCATTTTATGCTTGTGCCCGTTATGACCGTGACCGAGAATGTGATGCTCGGCATCGAACCTACCAAGAATGGCGTCTTTTTAGATAAGGAAAAGGTCGCTCAACGCATCCGCGAGATCTCGAATGAATATGGTTTGGAAGTAGACCCCAACGCCTATATCAAAGACCTGCCCGTGGGTATTCAGCAACGCGTGGAGATCATCAAAGTCCTCTACCGCCACGCTGACATTCTCATTTTGGATGAACCGACCGCTGTGCTCACTCCGCAGGAAGTGGAAGGTCTGTTCAAGATCATCGATACGTTGATCAAAGCTGGAAAATCCATCATCTTCATTACACACAAGTTGAAGGAAGTTCTGGCAGTCGCAGATGATATTACTGTTCTGCGACTCGGAACTGTCGTCGGCTCCATCGACCCGAAGGAAGCCACCTCGGAGATCCTCGCTACGATGATGGTAGGACGTGATGTAAATCTGGTCGTCCAGAAACTGACCGCCAAACCCGGTGAGCCGGTCATTGTTATAGAAAACCTCTTTGTCCGTGATGAACGCGGACACATGACCGTTCAAGGTGTTTCATTCGATGTGCGCAAAGGTGAAGTGCTGGGTGTTGCAGGTGTTCAGGGCAATGGTCAGACTGAATTGGTGTATGCCCTTACCGGTCTCTTGCCGTTGGATACAGGCACGATCCATTTGTTGGGTGAGCCCATTCACCACACCACGCCACGCAATATTCTCGAACGCGGTGTGGCACATATTCCTGAAGACCGTCAACGTCACGGCTTGATCCTCTCCTTCCCCATTCATGACAATATGATGCTGTGCACCTATTACAAGGAGCCTTTTGCGAAAGGGATTTCCTTGCAGCCCAAGCTCATCTTCAGCAATGCAGAAGAACTGGTCAAGCAATACGATGTGCGTACGCCAAACATTTACGTCAATGCAGGGACGCTCTCCGGCGGCAACCAGCAAAAAGTGATCGTGGCTCGCGAGTTCTCCCGCCCCATTGAATTGCTGATCGCCTCGCAACCGACCCGCGGTTTGGACGTCGGCTCCATCGAATACATCCACTCGCAGATCATCAAGAAACGCGACGAAGGCACTGGCGTTCTGTTGGTTTCCTCTGAATTGGATGAGATCCTCGCCCTCTCTGACCGTATCGCTGTGATGTACAAAGGTCAGATCATGGCGATCCTCGATGCGAACACAGCGACCAAGGAACAACTTGGTTTGCTGATGGCGGGCGTTCACCCTTCTGACACCCCGAATAAAAATTAGGAGTTGTATCTGTGAGTACTACAGCCGCTCCCGCCCAGGATACTGGGAAAAAAGAAAATAAACGCAATGCACTCTGGCAGGAATTACTGATCCCCATCCTTGCCGTGATCACCGGGTTGATCGTTGGCGCGATCGTGATCGTTGCCAGCGGTGAAAATCCATTCGTTGCTTATGGCGCTCTCTTCGCCGGTTCCTTTGGTACCCCCGCCGACCTGATCCAAGGCATTCAGATCTATTTCGCAACTGGCGACAGCAAGGAATTGCTCTCTGCCATTTACCCCTTCACCGAAAGCCTCGTTACGGCAACCCCGTATATTTTTGCAGGCTTGTCTGTGGCACTGGGGTTCCGCTGCGGTCTTTTCAACATTGGTGCTGAAGGTCAATTCTTCATTGGCGCGTTGTGCTCTGCTTTTGTAGGCTACAGCCTCAAAGGCTTGCCAATGATCGTCCACCTGCCGCTTGCCATATTGGGCGGCGCGTTGGGCGGTGCAATTTGGGGAGCCATTCCCGGTTACCTCAAAGCCCGTTTCGGCGCACACGAAGTGGTCAACACCATCATGATGAACTGGATCGCCTTCAAGTTGAGCGACTGGCTTTTGAATGGACCGATGAAGGCCTCCGGTTTTCGCCCGGTGACCCCAAACGTGGAACTCTCTGCCGAACTACCGCGCTTCTTCCCGGACCCGTTGCGGTTCAACCTCGGATTCTTCCTTGCCTTGCTGGCAGCGTATCTCCTCTATTGGTTCCTGTTCAAGACCACCCTTGGCTTTGAGATCCGCTCCGTTGGCGCAAACCCCGACGCTGCAAAATATGCAGGCATGAACATCGTCCGCAACTTTGTGCTGGTCATGTTCCTGGCTGGCGGCTTAGCGGGCTTGGCGGGAACTGCTCAAGTTCTCGGCGTGGACCACTGGGTGGGTCAGGGCTTTTCGGCTGGGTACGGGTTCGACGCGATCGCGCTCGCTTTGCTTGGTCGCAGCCACCCCGCTGGCGTCGTCCTTTCAGCGCTCTTGTTTGGCTTCCTCCGCAGCGGTGCAACGGACATGCAATCGATGGCTAGAATTCCGATCGATATCATTTCCATCATTCAGGGTATGGTGATCGTGTTCATCGCGGCGCCGGATATTATCCGCTGGCTGTATCGCATCCGTGCCGTCAAGAAAGAAGAAACTGTTCTGACCCGCGGTTGGGGCAAATAGACGAGGCTTGCATGAAAAAAACCAATCTCGAAATCAGTTCAGCAACTGAAAAACGTCAACGCATTTCCTATGGGCTTGTGTTGCTTGTTGTGGGTTTGTTCATTTATCTCGTGTTTGGCTTGAACACCCAGGCAGGTTCCATGGCTACCTTTGGTATGAATCTTTCAGGCTCGCAAGCATTGCCCATACCAGACCTTGTCATTCCGGCACTGCCTGCCATCTATGCCATGGTGCTTATTTCTGTCTTTTCTGGGGCATATCAACTGGCTCGTGGCGTGCGATCAACCGGATGGCTGGTTGGCATTATTGCGGTCACCTTCGTGATGTCCTTCTTGATGTGGTCCGCTCAGGATAAATCCTTCAACCTGACCGGCATGTTGAGTAGTTCGCTTGTGCGCGCCACTCCCATTGCTCTGGCTGCCTTGTGCGGTGTGATCAGTGAACGTTCGGCGGTCATCAACATCGGTATTGAAGGCATCATGCTCATGGCAGCGCAGGTTGCTGTGATTACTGCAACGGTAACAAATAGCCTGTATGTAGGTCTGTTTGGTGCCATCATCACAGGCGGATTGATCGCCGCCCTGCATGCCTATCTGGTCATCCGCTTCAAAGTGGACCAGACCGTCAGCAGTGTTGCCATCAACATCTTCGGCGCAGGCACGACCGCTTTCATCAGCTCGCGTTTCATGCAAAGCTCAGGAGATGCACTGAATAACTCCGGTACATTCCCGATCATTTCCATCCCATTGCTTGCCAAAATTCCCGTGCTCGGACCTGTTCTCTTTGAAAATAATTTGATCATTTACTTGGCGATCATTTTGGTCTTCGTCATGCACATTGTGTTGTATTACACCCCTTGGGGTCTGCGCACTCGTGCTGTTGGCGAACACCCCAAAGCAGCAGATACCCTGGGCATCAACGTGTATTTGACACGCTATGTCAACGTCATCATTGGCGGAATGATCGCCGGTCTTGGTGGTGCTTACTTCACCGTTGGTTCTGTTGGTCGTTTCGACGAAGCCATGACCGCAGGCAAAGGCTTCATTGGTTTGGCTGCCATGATCTTCGGCAACTGGAATCCCATTGGCGCTTATACCTCGTCTCTGATCTTTGGCTTCGCAGATTCGCTTCAAGTCAAACTGCAGATCCTGCGCATTCCGATCCCTTCAGAATTCCTGCTCATGGCTCCCTACATTGTGACCATGATCATCCTGACCGGTGTTGTTGGGCGCGCCATTCCACCCGCTGCAGACGGTCAGCCTTACGAGAAGTAATCGCTTCTTTTCAACCCCTTACTTGACACAAAAAACAGGAGTGAAATACTCCTGTTTTTTGTTTTAGGAAATAAGGCTGATGAAACCAAAATCATCTTGCGGTAAAATATTTTTGCAAACAAAGAGGAGAAGCAATGAGAAAAATCACACGCCTGTTTCATGTATTCATCATTTGCACGTTATTCCTAGGGGCGTGCAACCTGCCTTCAGATAACCCGGAAGGTGCCGCCGCAACCTACGCCGCTCAAACCGTGGAAGCCCTGATCAAGACCACCACTACCCCTACATTATCTGGCAATAACACAGCCACCCCAACTTTTACTCCGCTCCCAACCAACACAAACACCCCTGCACCAACGGCAACCCCCACCTGTCCGCAGGCGTTATTTGTTACAGATGTCACTATCCCTGATGGGACGGTCATGACCCCAGGACAAACGTTCACAAAGAAATGGCGCATTCGTAATACTGGCGAATGTGCCTGGAATGGCTATTCTGTCGTTTTCGACACCGGTGACTCGATGGGTGGACCCGCCTCTAAACCATTGGGGGTCGTGAACCCCGGGCAGGAAGTGGATGTGGAACTCAGCCTCACCGCGCCAGCCTCCTCAGGAAACTACCGCGGATACTGGCGCGTTGTTACAAATAACAATGTTCTGGTACCTATGCTCAATGGCTATCAGGGCAGGGCATTTTATGTGGATATTAAAGTCCAGTCGCCGCCAACTGCCACCAACATTCCGTTCGCGGTGACCAGTGTCAATATCACCACATCGGGCAGTTGCGGTAGCTTCACTGCCAATGCCAGCGTCACCACCAACGGACCGGGAACCGTCACCTATACCTGGAAGTTCAGCGATGGTGCCACCGTACCCAACGAAACCATGAACTTCGCCTCTGCCGGCACCCAAACCGACAGTTACACCTGGAATGTTGGCGCTGCTGGCACACACTGGATCGATGTTTACATCATCACCCCCAACAACCAACAATTCGGTCGCGCACAGATCACCTGTCCATAAAAAATAATAATCCATTAATCCACAACGCCCGTTTTCACGGGCGTTGTCATTTAACAGTATAATCTTTTTCTGTATTTGAAAGGAAAAAAATGTTCAAGACCAAAATCCATATCCTCTTAACGTTAATTTTCACCATTGCGCTGCTTGTCACAGCCTGTGGTGGAAGCAATGAAAACCCTGAAGCAGCGATCCAAACCTCTGTGGCTGAAACGGTTGCCGCTCAGACCCCTATCGTCATTACATCGACTCCAGCAGAAACCCTTCCCGCTACAAAAACACCTTTTGCGGTTCCTACTCTTGGCTCTCCCATTCCATTGGTTTCCCCCACTACTGGTTCAACCACCAGTGGAAAAGTTGAATGCGCAAAAGCCAGCCTGCAAGAGGATGGTCCTCCAGTAGATGGAAAGATCTTCAAACCCGGCGAGGCTTTCACGAAAACCTGGTATATCAAGAACGAAAGCACCTGCATTTGGGATACCACCTACAAGATCATTTTCTGGTCTGGTGATATTCTTGGCGGCGGGTACTATTATCAACTTCCACAAGTTACCGGACCCGGACAAACTGTGCCGGTTTCATTGGTCTTAACCGCCCCATCGACTCCCGGCAAATATCGCTCCGAATGGAAACTGCAAACACCAGATAATCTTTCTTATGGTGTTGGCGTTTACCAATCCGCTTTCTATACAGAGATCGAAGTTGCCAACCTCACAACCACAACTGCGATCACATATGACATTGTCGATGCCAGTTTGGTGATCACCCGCGATCCGCCCACGGGCTGTGCCCCTGCGAACATGGTCTACACCGCAAACGTCACCATCGTCACGAACGGACCTCTCAAATTTAGGTACACCATCCGCCAGCAAGATGGTAACAGCGGCAACAGCACCAAGGTTGAAATGAAAGAAGCAGGCAAATATACAAACTCTGACCATGTCTGGAAGTTAGGACGTGCTGCCTCACAAAACAGCAACCGCTGGATGCAGCTTGTGATTACAGAACCCTTCTACAGAGAATATCCAATAGTCAAGTTTGATTTCTACTGCCCCTAATAAAGGTATTTCCAAGAAGCCGGTACTTTACCGGCTTCTTTTTATTGGGAACTTGATGAGCAGGTTGAACGTCTTTATTGTTTGAAAAGAAATGGAGGAAGCATGTCTCGTAAATTTTCACCATTAATTATTCTGATCATCACCTTAATGGTCGTTCAACTTGCCTGTAATTTGCCATCGGATTCCGCCACCCCAGACCCCTTCGCCACCCTAAACGGACTCTACACCGCCTCGGCTCAGACTCAAGCGGCAGCGGGCACCTCAACCCCAGGCTTGCCCCAGCCGACAGTAACTCTGGCAGGCTCGCCCACAGCGACAAATCCGCCTGTAACGCTGCAACCAGCCCAAACGTCGAGGTGTGATGCGGCGCAATTCCTCGCCGATGTCACCTATCCGGATGGCAGCATCGTCCCGCGCAATACCACCTTCGTCAAAATATGGCGCATCCGCAATGTGGGCACCTGTACCTGGTCAACATCCT
>Ga0209066_10001459_pt1 | contig 31095 bp, 24 predicted proteins | sample All_14_2_FD_187198 | JGI IMG/M metagenome (GOLD analysis project Ga0209066, IMG submission 187198) | Freshwater microbial communities in response to fracking from Pennsylvania, USA - Allegheny Zone_MetaG_DW_15 (SPAdes) (version 2) ... | reverse complement strand
AGATGGCACACGTCAAACACCGCCATGTGGCTGCGGGCATGGGGCACGGCCTGGCGGTGGTGCTCACGCTGTCGGTGGTGGCACCCGAGGGCGCAGCGCAGGCCGCGCAGGGCTTGCTGAGCGGCGCGGCCCAGCTCGCGCTGCTGGGCTATTCGCGCGAAAACGAACGCCAGGCCGACGCCGACGCGCTGTCGGCCAGCCTGGCGCTTTATGGCCACGGCGGCGGGTTGGCCGAGCTGTTTGCGGTGCTGCCCAGCGCCGAAGCTCCTGCGGTCACCGTGTGGCTGCGCAGCCACCCCGACACCGCCGAGCGGCTGGCGCTGCTGGAGGCAGCAGCAAAGGCCCAGGGAACACAGCTGACAGGCGCCTCCACGCCACTGCCCGAGGCGCTGCGCGCGCTACCCGCCGCCAAGCCTTGAACCAGCCTTGATGAACGGTCTTTTTGCCCGGCCTGCCAACGGCGGACGGCGTTTGTAGAGCGGTGTTTATGCAGCGGACCGGTCTTGCGCGTCCAGCTCGGCCATTTCATCGGCCGTGAACACCCGAGACCGCGTGTGAAATGCCTTGCCCTCCGGCCCTTCCAGCGAAAAGGTGCCGCCATGGCCTTCGATCACGTCAATGATCAGCTGCGTGTGGCGCCAATACGCGTACTGCGCCTTGCCAATGTAGAACGGGCAGCCCCCAATGTGGCCCAGGTACACATCGCCCGCCCCCATGGTGATCTCGCCGGGCAAATAGCAGTTGGCCGCGCTGTTGTCGCAACAGCCCCCGCTCTGGTGAAACATCAGCTCGGGGCCGTGCTTGGTTTTGAGAAATTCAATCAGTTCGACCGCAGCCGGTGTGGCTATCACTTTTTCTACCATCTCTTGTCTCCTGGTTTTGCAAAGGCAAAAAGGGGAGCCGTTGCCAGCCCCCCTGTGATCTCAGGTCAATGCAGCCGGATCAGAAAAAGCCCAGCTTGTTTTCTGAGTAGGACACCAGCAGGTTCTTCGTCTGCTGGTAGTGGTCCAGCATCATCTTGTGGGTTTCGCGGCCAATGCCCGACTCTTTGTAGCCACCGAACGCGGCGTGCGCCGGGTAGGCGTGGTAGCAATTGGTCCACACGCGGCCCGCCTTGATGGCGCGGCCCATGCGGTAGGCCACGTTGCCGTTGCGGCTCCACACGCCAGCGCCCAGGCCGTACAGCGTGTCGTTGGCAATTTCCAGCGCTTCGGCTTCGTCCTTGAAGGTGGTCACCGCCAACACCGGGCCAAAAATTTCTTCCTGGAAGATGCGCATCTTGTTGTGGCCCTTGAACAGCGTGGGCTGCACGTAGTAGCCGCCGTCCAGGTCGCCGCCCATCTGGGCTTGCGCACCACCGGCCAGCACTTCCGCACCCTCTTCTTTGCCCAATTCCAGATACGACAGGATCTTGGTCAGCTGTTCTTTGCTGGCCTGTGCGCCCATCATGCTGTCGGTGTCCAGCGGGTTCTTTTGCTGGATGGCGGCCACGCGGGCCAACACGCGCTCCATGAACTTGTCGTAAATGCTTTCCTGAATCAGCGCGCGGCTGGGGCAGGTGCACACCTCGCCCTGGTTGAACGCGAACAGCACCATGCCCTCAATGGCTTTGTCCAGGAAGCCGTCGTCTTTGTCCATGATGTCGGCAAAGAAAATGTTGGGGCTCTTGCCGCCCAGCTCCAGCGTGGCCGGAATCAGGTTGTTGGCGGCGGCCTGCGCGATCACGCGGCCGGTGGTGGTGGAGCCTGTAAAGGCAATTTTGGCGATGCGCTTGCTGGTGGCCAAGGGCATACCGGCTTCGCGGCCATAGCCGTTGACGATGTTCAACACGCCAGCGGGCAGCAGGTCGGCAATCAGCTCGGCCAGAATCAGGATGGAAATGGGGGTGCTTTCTGCGGGCTTGAGCACCACGCAGTTGCCCGCGCCCAGGGCGGGCGCCAGTTTCCAGGCGGCCATGAGGATGGGGAAGTTCCAGGGAATGATCTGGCCCACCACGCCCAGCGGTTCCTGAATGTGGTACGCCACCGTGTTCTCGTCGATGTTGCTCAAGGCGCCTTCCTGCGCCCGCACACAACCGGCGAAATAGCGGAAGTGGTCCACGGTGAGCGGAATGTCGGCGTTCAGCGTTTCGCGAATCGCCTTGCCGTTGTCCACCGTCTCGGCGTAGGCCAGCAGCTCCAGGTTCTGCTCAATGCGGTCGGCAATTTTCAGGAGGATGTTGCTGCGCGTGGCGGCGTCGGTCTTGCCCCAGGCGTCGGCGGCGGCGTGGGCAGCGTCCAGCGCCAGCTCAACGTCTTCCGCCGTGGAGCGCGCGGCCTGGGTGTACACCGTGCCGTTCACGGGCGTGATCACGTCAAAGTACTGTCCCTTGACCGGCGCCACCCACTGGCCACCAATGAAGTTGTTGTATTGGGCTTTGTAGGCAATTTTGGCGTCGGCGGCGCCAGGTGCTGCGTAAATCATGTGTGTCGTCCTCTGAGGAATGGTGGTGGTTGAAAGGTGAATCGCCCGATGGGCTGCCTTCATCACCACAACTTCCGTGCCACGCCAGAACACCGACTCAATTTGAGATTTGTGCTCTCTTTTTTGACACCGTCACAACAGCCGATGTGCCATCGCTGCACACACCCACTGGGGTTGCGCCAGCCTGGTACGGCACGGTTGTTCATATGTTGGGGGGTGGCGCTTGGACCGGGGAAGGTACTTTTTGCGCGTGCATCAACGGCCTGAACGTGTGCGCTGGCGGCTGGGTTGTGCGCCTGGATTCGCTGCACATCTGCCGGTCGCCCATGCGTCTCGGCTCCAGGCGACCACCCCGACCAGGGCCCTTGACGAGGATTCGCCGGGCCCCAGGCAAAATCCATATGATCGGGGCGAGCTTGGCGTCGGGCCTGCCGGGAAACCCACCTTGAAGAATGGAGCAGCATCAATGGCACTGACGAAGAAGGGCGAGTTCTGGTACGGGACGACGTCGGGCGACACCCAAGCCGAGCTGCGCAGTTACAGCGTTGCGAATCGCCATGAGGCCGTCCGGTTTGCCGCGTCCAAATGCGACTGCGGGTGCCGGAGCTTCGCGCTGCAGACCGATGAAGAAGCCGGCGTGGCAATCCGCACCTGCACCGACTGCGGGCAGGAACACCTGATGGGCGACAGTGCGGAATACGTTGAAGAAGCCGTGCCCGAGGCGCACGAGTGCGTGTGTGAAAACGAGGTGTTTGAGCTGATGTCCGGCGTCTCCGTGTACGAGGGCACACATGACGTGCGTTGGTATTACATCGCTTGCCGCTGCGTGGAATGCAATCTAGTCGGGGTCTTCGCAGACTGGAAGTGTGAAGCGGGTGATGCGGCGGCCTTCCTCGCCAAGGTATGAACGGCCGAACCCCGCAGAGATCAGGTTCGCAGGCTCTGGGTCACGCGAGGCTCAGAGTCAGGGCTCAAGTTTCAAGCCCTTTCTCGAGCAATACCTGACCTTCTCGCGCTGGAGCGCCAAGCCTCGGCACGTCGAAGGCGCCGAGATCGCGCCTATCGCGCGAGCGGCCAAGTGGTGTCATGAATTGGTCGGTGGACTTGGCTGTATCAATAACCGTAACCGTTGCGGAGCAGAAGTCCGGAGGACTTCAGCATCAGGCTGGGTGCTGCCAGTGACCTAGCGCGCCTGAATGTCGGCAGCCGAGGTCACCTGTCATTCAAGGAAGAAAGGGGCGCACGACTGCTGCAACTCCGTCACCTGCCTCTCACTCAGCACGTCAATTCTTCAACCCCGCGACGGTGGTTCGCGCAAGGAAAGTTGATAGCCCGTTTGGCCACGGGCCGCCGCCTGGGGTGGATCGGGGAATGTGAACGTACTCAACAAAGGTCGTTCAGCCTAGGTTCAGCCTCACGGTTGCAACATGGCTCCAAGGTCCAGAGCAGACACCAGGCCCTAAACCTCTTAAACCATCAGCCGTCACAGGATCCATCATGAATGCCGATCTGAAGAATTTTGTCCAACCCATCGCACAGGCTATCGCCGTCACACTGTTTGTGGTGTTGACCGTGGCCTTCCTTTCAGTGCCCTACGTGCTTCAGAAGCACCCGGGTGATCCTCAGTTGCCTTCGCAACAGGTCGACCTGCGTCACATGACCTGAACCCTTCCGTATCCCTTCGGGACCAGTTGGCCGCCCAGATACCGTGCAAAGCAGCAGAGCAAAGCGCTTTTCCTCCCCACGTTTCACAAAAGAACTCCATGAAAGTTATCAACCAGGTCTTCCTGTTGACTGTCTGCTGCACGGTGCTGCTTTCCGCATGCACCAAGGGCGATATCACGAATCCGACACAAGCTCAGGCTGTCGGCGTGGCCACCAACGTTTCTGACGCCGACGTCACGGCCCACGTCCAATTTGCACTGAAAAACGAACCTGGTTTGGATGGGATGGACATCAAGGTCATCACCACCAAGGGCGACGTTCGGCTGACGGGTGTGGTGGCTAGCCAGACGCAGGTCGCCTCCGCCATCAGCGCTGCACGGGCCGCCGAGGGCGCGCACACCATCCACAATATGTTGACTGTCCAGCAGTAAAGCACCCCTGTGATCCGCTGCACATGGCCGCAACCGCGACGGGCAATCGAGCGATGGTTGCAGAGACCCATTCGGCAGGCAACGGCAGGGTGCTGCGGTACGCGCTCCTTCCGTCCCACGAGTTGACCGCCGCCGGCGGTCTGGGCTCGTTGGACGTGCGATGGCTCGAAGGCATCAGGCGGACCCGTTATGGTTCCGCAGGCTTTTGGGTCCGGTGGAGCAAGTCCCGTCTAACTGCACTATGCGCGCAAGGAATCGGTGTGGGCCAGCTGAATGTCTGGTGAACGAGTTCTTCAGTGTCTGTACATCGCGGCAGCTGCAGACTGAAATCGCAGTCACTTTCGACTGGGGATTCACACAGAGGACTTCATCATGAACAAGACAATGCTTCTTTCGTTGATGGGAATGCTGGCAGTAGCGACCAGCACCTTGTCGATGGCCCATGCCCGCGAATACCGTACAGACCTAGGGGTGGGAGTTCTGTCTGGCTATGACAAAGTCCAGATGCTACTGGCATGGGACTCACGCAAACATGACGAACATGCGGACCGCGATGAAACAAGCGGCAACCGTGATCCGAACAAGGACGGGCGTCTGGACAAAGTGGTCGACCACGGGATGCAGGCCGTTCCCACCACGGCCGGACCGGGTCAACCTGGTCACGGGTGGCTCTTTTTCTCGCACCCTGCGGCGGATCGCGCCGTCGTCATCAGTCCGAAAGGTGAGTACTACTTCAGCCAAGGCGACGGGCTCAGGCTGGTCGCGACTGCCCAGCCTCGGCCCTGAGCAACCACAATCCCACTGACGTCCACTGGGCGTGGCTGTCTCGTCCTCCTCCCAACACACCGACCCTGCGATGCTTGATCCAACGCTCCCCGACGACAACGAAGATCCCGTTCACAGCCCCGCCGAGCGGGCAGCCGCTGCGTCGCGCAGTACGTGGGTCAGCGTTGCGGTGAATCTGGTCCTGACCACCAGCCAGATCGCCGCCGGCATCCTGACGAAATCCCAGGGTTTGATCGCTGACGGCATCCACTCGCTGTCGGATCTGGTTGCAGACTTTGTCGTTTTGTTTGCGAACCACCACAGCCAGAAGGATGCCGACGCAGATCATCCCTATGGTCACCATCGGTTCGAGACCGCCGCCAGTCTGGTCCTGGGGGCACTGCTTCTGGCCGTCGGGTTGGGCATGCTGTGGTCTGCGGTCCTCAAACTGGAGCAACCCGAGACAGTCCAGAAGGTTCACGTGGCGGCTCTCTGGGTCGCCGGTGGCGCTCTGATCGCCAAGGAACTGCTGTTCAGGTACATGCTCACCGTGGCCAAGCGGGTCAAGTCAAGCATGCTGGTGGCCAACGCCTGGCATGCGCGATCCGATGCTGCGTCCTCGCTCGTGGTCGGTATTGGCATCGCGGGCAACCTCGCCGGCTACCCGATCCTGGATCCGATCGCCGCCGCCATTGTCGGCTTCATGGTGGCCAAGATGGGCTGGGAATTCGGCTGGGATGCGCTGCACGACTTGATGGATCGATCCATCGACGACGCCGAGGTGGCGGCCATCCGCAGCACGCTGGAGGGAACGCCTGGCATCCAGGGCGTGCACGACATCCGCACGCGCAAGATGGGTGACATGATCGTGGCTGACGCACACATCGAGGTCGACGCCAGTCTGAGTGTCGAAGCCGGACACGATATCGCCGTCGAGGCGCGCCACCGTGTCATGCAACGACATCGCGTCCTCAACCTCATGACCCACGTCGATCCCTGGCAACGGCCTGACCTGGATCATGCGGTGATCATCCCAAAGCCCGCGATCTAGGATCACTGGGGTGAAAGCCACATCTGCGAATGGTCTGACGTCAAGCGAGGCGCTCCAGCGACTGGAGAGCGACGGTCCCAACGAACTGCCTGTGTCGGTGAATCGCGGCGCTTGGGGGCTGTTGCGTGAAGTGGTCCTGGAGCCCATGTTCCTTCTGCTGGTGGCTTGTGGCGCGATCTACTTGGCGCTGGGCGACCGCCACGAGGCCCTGATGCTCCTTGGTTTCGTGCTGGTCGTTATCGCCATCACCTACGTTCAGAAGCGCCGCAGCGAACGGTCCCTGGAATCCCTGCGCGACCTGTCCAGCCCTCGTGCGCTGGTGGTACGCGACGGCGAGGCCACTCGCATCGCAGGGCGCGAACTGGTCGTCGGCGACATCGTCTTGCTCGCCGAAGGAGACCGGGTACCTGCTGATCTCCACCTGCTCGAAGCCGCTGCCTTGTCGGTTGATGAATCTTTGCTGACGGGTGAATCCGCACCAGTGCTGAAGCAGGCGGGTGGCGGCGGGTCTGACGCGAGTACAGGGCCTTGCAATCAAGCCCTGTCCGGCACGTTGGTGACCCAGGGCACCGGGAAAGGCGTCGTGCTGGCCACTGGCGAGCGCAGCACCCTGGGCGGCATCGGTTCCTCGCTGCAGTCAATTGGCACCGAGACCACGCCGATTCAACGCGAGACACAGCGCATCGTGACCTGGGTGGCCGCGATCGGCCTGAGTCTGGCCGGCGGTCTCGCCCTGGCATGGGGCCTGACACGAGGTGACTGGCTGCATGGCCTGTTGGCCGGACTCACCCTCGCGATGGCCATTCTTCCCGAGGAGTTGCCTGTCGTGCTGACCATCTTCATGGGCCTTGGCGCCTGGCGGCTCGCACGCGAGAAGGTGCTCACGCGCAGCATGCCGGCCGTCGAACTGCTTGGGGCGACGACTGTGTTGTGTGTTGACAAGACTGGCACGCTGACGACGAACCGCATGACGGTGCGCAAGCTGTGGAGCGATGGGCTTGAGCAGGACCTGGGTACTACTTCCGCGTTGGAGCTGCCGGAGTCGCTTCATCCTGTGCTGGAGTACGCCGTGCTCGCAAGCCACCGCCGTGCCTTCGATCCGATGGAATCAGCCATCGGCGAAGCCGGGCAGCAGTACCTGGCCGGCACTGAGCACCTGCACGCGGACTGGGGCCTGATTGACGACTACCCGCTGTCACCGCAAATGCTCGCGATGTCGCGCGTCTGGCTATCGCCTGATCGCCAGGACCGGCTGGTGGCGGCCAAAGGGGCGCCGGAGGCCATCATGGACCTGTGTCACCTCGATTCGGCGAGACACGAGCCCATCGCGAGGCAGGTCGAAACGATGGCCGGGGATGGATTGCGGGTCCTGGCCGTTGCGCGAGCCCTCTTTCCTGCAGGCGAGCTTCCAGACGGGCAGCACGACTTCGAGTTTGAGTTCATGGGCCTGGTGGCCCTGGAGGATCCGGTACGTCCAGACGTGCCTGCCGCCATCGCCGAGTGCCGCGCTGCGGGCATCCGGGTCGTGATGATCACGGGCGACCATCCCCGAACGGCTTTGTCCATCGCCAGACAAGCCGGGCTCTCAACCGAAGGCCGGGCCGTGACAGGCCCGGAGCTGGACCAGCTGGATGACACTGCGCTGGCGGCGCGGTTGACCGACACCAACGTCTTCTGCCGCGTTCAACCCCATCAGAAACTCCGGCTGGTGCAGGCTTTCCGGGCCCGGGGCGACGTGGTCGCGATGACCGGGGACGGTGTCAACGACGCACCGGCCCTCAAGGCCGCTCACATCGGCGTGGCCATGGGCGCGCGCGGCACCGATGTCGCCCGAGAGGCCGCGGCCCTGGTGCTGCTCAACGACGACTTTGCTTCCCTGGTGACGGCCGTGCGCTACGGCCGGCGTGTCTTTGCCAACCTGCGCAAGGCGATCGCCTTTGTTCTGGCGGTACATCTGCCGATCATCGGGCTGTCGATCGTGCCGCTGGTGCTCGGCTGGCCGATGGTGCTGATGCCGGTGCATATCCTGTTCCTGCAACTGATCATCGACCCCGCATGCTCCATCGTCTTTGAAGCAGAACCCCTGGAGGCCGATGCCATGCGCTTGCCCCCCAGACGCACGGACGCCCGGCTGTTCGATGCCCAGGTCTTGCTGCGCGGAGTGGTTCAAGGCTGCGGTCTTTTCGTTATCGTGCTCGTGGCCTACCTGCTCGCCCGATCGGCATCCGGCTCGGACGAGACGGCACGCGCGCTCGCGTTCGCAGTGCTGGTGGTCAGCAATCTGGCACTCATCCACGTGAACCGGAGCTGGGCGGCGGGCCTTGATCCGACGCGGCCCTGGAACGTTGCCTTCGTCTGGATCGCACTGGCCACGTGCGCGATCCTCGCCTTCGTTCTGTGGGTGCCCGCAATTGCCGGACTGTTCTGGTTCGCGACGCCTTCCACCGCGCTCCTGCTGAGCGGTTCGGCGCTTTGCTTGGTCGCACTCGCATGGTTCGAAGCCTCCAAACGGCTCGTGAGTCGTCGTGCGTGATGGGCACGGAGTTCGCACGTGCTTCGGCATCGTCCAGCGCGATGACGGTTCCAGGCAATCGAGATAGATGCTTTCTGAACAGTCACCATTCATGGCTCCTCCATTGAGGAAGGTCAACGATCCGATGCTGCCTGTCCCTAGAATCAGATCAGGTGATGTCCCCTGATGGGCGTTGCTGCGCGTACTGCCTGCCATGACCGCTACCGAACTTCTCACCTTGATCTCTGCCGCGCTGCTCCTGCAGCTGGCGGCGGGAATTGGCTGGACGGTCTGGCGACAGCGTGCCACCGATGCCGACACTTCGCCGGTGACACCGACCTCGGCGCCCTACAAGTCCGACGCGGCGTGGGCGGGCTGGCGAGATTTTCGGGTGGCGCAGCGTGTGTTCGAGGATGAAACGCAGTCCCAGTGTTCGTTCTATCTTCAACCTGTGGATGGCCAGCCGCTGCCTCCGTTCAAGCCAGGCCAGTTCCTCACCTTTGCCCTCGACGTAGCGTCTCGTCCCTCGGAAGGACCGGCCGCCTTGCGGGCGATCACGCGCTGCTACTCCCTGTCGGATCGACCCGATCCTGCGCACTACCGGGTGACGATCAAGCGCGTGCCTGCAACGGCCCCCGAGTTCGCACCCGGCCTGTCATCCAACCACTTCCACGATCACGTTCAGGTCGGAGATGTCCTGCGCGTCAAGGCCCCGGCCGGGCACTTCTTCATCGACCCCGATCCGAACGTACCCGCGGTGCTGATCGGCGGCGGCATCGGCATCACGCCAATGATGAGCATGCTGCGCTGGTGCACTGCCCAGCAGCCGCAACGGCTCGTGCACCTCTACTATGGGCTGCGCAACAGCAGAGAGCATGCCTACAAGCCGTTGCTCGAGGAGATCGCTGCGGCCCACCCGGCACTGAAACTGAACGTTGTCTACAGCCGTCCCGGCGAGTCCGACCTGCCAGGGCGCGACTACCAGCACGAAGGTCATGTGGACATCGATCTGCTGCGCCGCACATTGACGCATGGACGCCACCAGTTCTATGTCTGCGGTCCAGCCGCCTTGATGCAAACCCTGGTGCCAGCGCTGGCCGACTGGGGTGTGCCGCTGGGTGACATCCACTACGAGGCCTTCGGTCCTGCGTCCGTCAAACTGCCCGGCGCAGCGGAGTCCGATGCGCCCGTCGTCACCAACGTCGAGGTGAAGTTCCACCGTTCCGGGCGCACGCTGACCTGGGACGGACGGGATGCGTCGCTGCTCGACTTCGCGGAACGGCACGGCATCACTGTCGAGTCCGGGTGTCGCTCGGGCGGTTGTGGCAGTTGCGAGACCCGGGTGCTGGAAGGCTCGGTGCAGTACGAACACGCCCCTGACCACGATGTGGCGTCGGGCCATTGCCTGCTGTGCGTGGGCCGGCCCTCGTCCACCCTGGTGTTGGAGGCCTGATGCCAGTATCTGCCCGACTTCTGAGCCGCGAAGTGCTTCCCTTCCTGGGAAGTTTTGCTGCGCTGGCCCTCTTGGCGTTGGCCATCGACGGCCTGCTGCACCTTTTCGATCTGCTGTGGGTCGGCCGCTGGCTCGGGATTCCCGGCACGTTGCTGATCATCGGTTCCACGGTCTATTCGCTGCGCAAGCGCAAAGTGATCCAGCGCGGACACCCGGCCAAACTGCTGCGCTGGCACGAGTCGCTGGCCTGGCTCGGATCGCTGCTGGTCCTTGTGCACGCAGGCGTGCATTTCAACGCCATCCTCGGGTGGCTTGCCGTGTGGGCGATGCTGATCAATGTCGGCAGCGGTCTGACGGGCAAATTCCTGCTGGATCGCTCACGCCTGCGTATGGAGGAAGCCCGGCAGCGCATGCGCGAACGTGGTCTCAGCGACGAGGAACTTGAAGACCGTTTGTACTGGGACAGTCTGACTTTCGACGTGGTCAAGCAATGGCGCGTGGTGCACTTTCCCATCACGCTGGCCTTTGCCGTACTGGCCATGGCACACATCACGGCCATCTTTCTGTTCTGGGGCTGGAAGTGAAGAAAAAGCGCCCGGTTCTTTTCATCGTCATCGCGCTCAACCTGCTCGTGCTGGTGACGCTGGCCTTCGTTTACCCCCACCTCATGGTGAGCCCCGGGCCACTGGTCAAGGGGCACGAGAAACTAGCGACCGATTGCTTCGCCTGCCATGCCGCCTGGCGCGGTGCTTCATCCGGGCAATGCATCGAGTGCCATGCGGTCGCGGACGTCGGTCTGAAGACGACAAAGGGTATCCCGATTGCCAAGGCAACCATCAAAGGGTCGTTCCACCAGGAACTGGTCGAGCAGGACTGCATGGCCTGTCACAGCGACCACCAGGGGCCGAAGCTCACCAAGCGCAGCCGCAAGCCGTTCTCTCATGACCTGCTGAAGGTGGCCGTGCGAGATACGTGCTCCTCGTGCCACGCGTCGCCGAAGGACACGGTGCACCGCGGCTTGAAGGTGGAATGTTCGAAGTGTCACGAAAGCAAGGCCTGGACGCCTGCTCACTTCGAGCACGCCCTGCTGCTCAAGGCCGAGCTGGACCGATGCGAGAGCTGCCACAGCGCGCCGACCGACCGGCTGCATCGCCAGATCCAGGGCAGCTGCAAGTCCTGCCACAAGACCGACGCTTGGAAGCCAGCAACATTCGACCACAACAAGTACTTTGTGCTCGACCGAGATCATGAAACCAGTTGCGAAACCTGCCACAGGAACAACGACTACAACCAGTACACCTGTTACGGGTGCCATGAGCATTCGCAGGCAAATATTCGAGCCGAGCACGTTGAGGAAGGCATTCAGAACTTCGAAAACTGCGTGGATTGCCACCGCGACCCGCGCGTCGAGCCCGACAAGCGTGGGAGGCGAGACGGCGACCAGAAAGAACGGGACTGACGTGAACGGCCCCCGGCTGAGCACAGCGGTCGGGGTGTCGAACCATTCCAGCGTGGGCCTGGAAACACAACGGAGACACCACGATGAAGATCCTGATTGCCGCGGACGGCAGTGAGTACACCAAGCGCATGCTGGCCTATATCGCGGCGCATGACGAATGGCTTCGGTCGCAGCACACCTTCACCGTGCTTCACTGCGTCCCGGCCATTCCGCACCGAGCGGCTGCCTTCGTTGGCAAGGACCAGGTTCGCGCGTTCTATGAGGCAGACGCCGAGGTCGTGTTCAAGCCGATCCGGGCATTCTTCAAGATGCACGGTACGACGGCGACGTTTGCATACCGCATTGGCCCGCCTGGCTCGAACATTGCCAAGTTTGCTGAGCGAGGCAGGTTCGATCTCATCGTCCTCGGCACGCATGGACATGGCACTGTTGGCGGGCTTGTCATGGGTTCGGTAGCCACAAAGGTCGTGTCGCTGGTCCAGACCCCGGTGCTTCTGGTGCGATAGGGGCTGGGCAGTTCATTTCAATGGTGCGAATCGCTGAAATGGGTCGGTACAGCCTGTCCAGTTGATGGGTAAGCGGTCGCTAGCGCGGCGACAGCTGGATGGCGGAAGTCCTATGACCGCAGTGCCAGCCCCGACTACGGTACCCACCTGCCGCTTCGTGGCAGTCAGCGTGAGTACGCCTGAGCGCGCACACCGTCAGCACTCGCTGCACAACCGAACTTGAAAAATCGAAGGTCACTTAAGGCTGCTTGCTGTCGGTGACCAAGCGCGCCTGAATGTCGGCAGCCGAGGTCACCTGTCATTCAAGGACGGAAGGGTCAAACGACCGCAGCACAACCGTCACCGGTCACTCAACACAGACCAGCCTGGTCGCACTTCGAGAACGACTCCGCGAGCCTGAGGTGAGCGGTTGTGTCCAACCCGTTGCGGACCTTCTACCTCAGTGTACGAACGACCGCTTGAATAGCGTATCGCAGACTTTCAGGTCGCCAGAGGTTATGGGTACTGTGCAGCCGAAGATCTTGATCTTGAATCTCGTTTTTTGCGCTGAGTGCGTGGAGTATCCCTGCCTCAAGTGAACCATGCTTTGGTGCCCTTTACAAAACGTCCGACGCGCGTGTTGCGCGCCGGACTTTTCATTTAGAGCGGGAAAACCGCCTTCACCCAGAGCGCGTTGCCCTCGGTGCCGTTCTTGACCTTGGTTTCAAACTGCCATTTGGCCGTCACGAACCACCCTTTGCCACTGTCGTACTTGAGGTTCGGTCCGATGGCCATACCACTTGTTTTGCTGTTTGGCAGCATCACGCCATCCTTTTCGTCAAGCCCGGTTTGTTGACGCAAGTAACCACCGACGCCGAGGGTCCAACCGTTGCCCAATCCCCAACCTGCGGCGTAGTCGAGGTGCAACTCGTCACCGGATGCGTAGTTGGTGTCCTTGTTACGACGATTGACCAGATAGCCGATGCGCAGGTCGCCGTTGAACCCCTTGGGGTCAACGTATGTCAGAACATACACGGGTTCAATCGACGCATAGTTGCGCCCAATATTGGCCAGATTGTTCTTGTCGTAGTCACCTGTGGGGAGAATCAGGTCGAGCGCTACTGCGCTGTGTAGTTGGGGACTGTGGTGGTAACCGAGGCCAACGCCGACAGTCATGTCGCCCAAACCGGACTTGCTCTGGCTGGCACCCAGTGCGCTGACTTTCACATCCACCAGGGGAGCAATCAAGTGAGTGACCAGATCACCACCCATGAACTTGTGGCCAGGTACCCAAACGAGCCGGGGAGCGACCGCCGTCGCTTTCACCTTGAAGTCGGGAATACCCAGATCCTTACCAGTTGCGTCATTCATCTGATCGGCTGAATAGTGGTTTGTGTAGACCATGCCGTAGACGCCCGGTGGTGGAACGGCACCAACCATGAAGTTCTCAGTGCCGTGCGCATAGGTTGAGCCGCCACTTTCCGTGGCGTGGGCTGCTGCTGCGGCGGCGAGAACGCTCGTTGCCAGGAGCTTGATGGACGTGTTCATGGATGTCTCCAGTCTTTTGAGTTGAATGCCCTTGCGAGCGAGGGTTGCGCCGGTATCGGCAGGAACAGGAAGACAGCACCGAGTGCTTGGTAGTGCTCGCGGCCGTCGTCGGGAGAATCGTGTGGCTGACCTTGCTTCCAGGGATCGAAGCCACGATATGAAAGTAAGCAATCGGCCGGCATCGGCGGTGGTGCTACGGGCTGGATGCCGCCTCTGAGACAAAGCGGTTCTCGATATGGCCCAGCTGATCGATCTCCGCGCGAACGACGTCGCCGTGCTTTAGAAACAAGCCCGATGCGATGCCGACCCCAGCGCAAGTGCCGGTTGCGATCAGATCGCCGGGCTCCAGCGTCATCACCTGAGACAGGTGATGAATCTGCTTCCAGATGCTGTAGATCATGTTTCCCGTGCTTTGCTGCTGCCGGATCTGACCGTTCACGAACAGTCGCATTTCAAGTTCGTGAGGGTCGGCGATCTCTTCCGGGGTCACGATCCAGGGGCCGATAGGTCCGTGCGTATCAAAGGACTTCCCCAGAGTGAAAGTCGGACTCTCTTGCTGCCAGTCTCGCGCTGTCACATCGTTGACCACGAAATACCCGCCCACCACTGAGCGTGCATCTTCTTCAGAGACGTAGCGGCAACGCCGACCGATCACGACACCCAACTCGATTTCGTAGTCCACCTTGTCCGACACGCGCGGAATCAAGACCACATCGAACGGGCCATTGATGCAACTGACCTGCTTGTTGAACCACAATTGCGTCTTGGAGATGGGCACACCGGCTCGGCGTGCCTCCTCGGCATGGTCCTGATAGTTCATGCCAATGGCAAGGTACTTCGAAGCGTCGGGAATCGGAGCCTCCAGTCGCACAGCCGCCAGAGCGTGGCCGAACGGTGCCAGGTGCAGCGCTGCCTCAATCCGGCGCAACAGTGCCGGACCAGCCTCCAGCACTTCGCGAATGGTCGAAGGGGCTTCAGGCAGCACCAATGCGAGCTCCACTACCCGATCACCTAGCACGACGCCGGTTGCCGTGTGTCCATCCACCGTGAAACGTGCAAGCTTCATATGTGGCTCCTCAAGCGGCTTCGCTCATCACCGGCTGGGCGTGGATTCGCTCGTACTCTTTGGCCTTCAGGAGGTCCAGCGCGACGTCAACGATCATGTCTTCCTGACCACCGACCATGCGGCGCTTGCCCAGTTCGACCAGGATGTCCACTGCCTTCAGGCCGTACTTTTTGGCGGCCACTTCAGAGTGGCGCAGAAAGCTGCTGTACACCCCGGCATAGCCCAGTGCCAGGGTCTCGCGGTCCACGCGTACCGGCCGGTCTTGCAGTGGGCGCACGATGTCGTCGGCCGCGTCCATCAGCTGGTAGAGATCGCAACCGTGATTCCAGCCCAGGCGTGCTGCTGCGGCGATGAAAACCTCCAGCGGCGCGTTGCCGGCCCCGGCCCCCATGCCTGCCAGGCTGGCGTCCACACGGTCGCAGCCTTCTTCCACCGCCACAATGCTGTTGGCCACACCCAGGCTCAGGTTGTGGTGGGCGTGCATGCCCGTTTGCGTCTCGGGTTTGAGCACGTCCTTGAAGGCGCGGAAACGGTCGCGCACGTCATTCATACTGAGCGCGCCGCCCGAGTCCACCACGTAGCACACGGTGGCGCCATAGCTCTCCATCAGCTTGGCCTGCTGGGCCAGACCTTCTGGCGTCTGCATGTGGCTCATCATCAGGAAGCCCACGGCTTCCATGCCGAGGTGGCGGGCGTATTCAATGTGCTGGCGCGAGATGTCGGCTTCGGTGCAGTGGGTGGCCACGCGCACGATGCGCGCCCCCGCGTCGTAGGCGGCCTTGAGGTCGTGCACGGTGCCAATACCCGGCAGCAAGAGCGTGGCGATCTTGGCGTGTTTGACCACACTGGCCACGGCTTCGATCCACTCAATGTCGGTGTGTGCGCCGAAGCCGTAGTTGAAGCTGCCGCCCTGCAGGCCGTCGCCGTGCGCCACTTCAATCGAATCGACCTTGGCGTCGTCGAGTGCTTTGGCGATTTGCATGGCCTGCGCAACGCTGTACTGGTGGCGGATCGCGTGGCTGCCGTCGCGCAGCGTGACGTCAGAGATGTAGATCTTTTTGGTGGTCATGGGTTTCTCCTTCAGGCGACCACGGCGGCCAGCATGCGTGCGGCCATGTGTTCGGCGGTGCGCAGCGCGGCGCTGGTCATGATGTCGAGGTTGCCGGCGTAGGCGGGCAGGTAGTGGGCAGCGCCTTCGACCTCCAGGAACACCGAGGTTTTGAGGCCGGTCAGGTTCTTACCGACGCCCGGGATGTTCAGACCTTCGATGCGGTCAAACTGCACCTTCTGCTTGAGGCGGTAGCCGGGTACGTAGGCTTGGACGTCGGAAGCCATGCGCTCGATCGATGCGGCAATGGCGTCCTCGCTGGCGAGGTCGCTCAGCGTGTAGACCGTGTCGCGCATGATCAGCGGCGGCTCGGCCGGGTTGAGCACAATGATGGCCTTGCCCTTGGCCGCACCGCCCACCACTTCAATGGCCTTGGAGGTGGTCTCGGTGAACTCGTCGATGTTGGCGCGGGTACCGGGGCCGGCGCTCTTGCTGGAGATGCTGGCGACGATTTCGCCGTAGTGCACCTTGGCCACGCGTGAGACCGCCGCGACCATGGGGATGGTGGCCTGGCCACCGCAGGTGACCATGTTGACGTTGAACGCGTCGAGGTGATCCTCGCCATTGACCACCGGGATGCAATAGGGGCCGATGGCCGCGGGTGTCAGGTCGATCAGGCGGATGCCGGGCTTCAGGCCGCGCAGGAAGGCATCGTTCTGGATGTGGGCGCTGGCGCTGGTGGCATCGAACACGATGTCGATGTCGGCGAACTCGGGCATGCGGGTGAGGCCGGCCAGTCCCTCGTGCGTGGTGGCCACGCCCATGCGTTGTGCGCGGGCAAGCCCGTCGGAGGCGGCGTCGATGCCGACCATGGCGCCCATCTGGATGTGCTGGCCGTGGCGCAGGATCTTGATCATCAAGTCCGTGCCGATGTTGCCGCTGCCAACGATGGCGGCCTTGAGTTTTCGGGTCATAAGAATTCCGGGTAAAGAGAGTCAGGCCATGCGGCAGCTCACGCTGCCCAATGCACCCATAGAGGCGTGTACCGCATCGCCAGCCTGAAGAGGGACCATGGGGCCGAGCGCTCCGGACAGAATGACCTGACCGGCCTTGAGCGACTGGCCGCGTTCGGCCATGGTGCGCGCCAGCCAGTACGCAGCCCGCAGCGGATGCCCCAGGCAGGCTGCACCCGTGCCCACCGACACCGTTTGTCCGTTGATGCCCATCTGCATGCCCAGGGCGCCGAGGTCCAGGCGACCGACATCCACCGGCTGGTTGCCCAACACGTACAGCGCCGAGGAGGCGTTGTCGGCCACGGTATCGACCAGCGTGATCTTCCAGTCCTGGATCACGCTGTCGACGATCTCCAGCGCGGGCAGCGCGTAGGCCAGGCCGCGAAGAAACTCCGACCAGCTGAGCGACTCACCCGCCAGGTCGGCGCCCACCACCAGCGCCACCTCGGCTTCGACCTTGGGCTGGATCAGCCGCGCCATCGGGATGGTGTCGCCGTCCAGGTGTTCCATGTCGTCCAACAGCACCCCGAAGTCGGGCTGGTCCACGCCCAGCTGCTGTTGCACGGCCTTGGAGGTCAGACCGACCTTCAGACCCACCACACGGCGCCCTGGCTCCGCGAGGCGCGCCTTCGTGTTGATCTCGGACACCTGGTAGGCCTGGGCCAGCCCGGCGATGCCGTGGGTTTCAGAGACCCGGGCGATGGTGCGCCGCTGCGTGCGCGCTTCGCGGATGGCCTGTGCGGCCTCTTCCATGGGATTCATGCCGTGGGTACCGCCAGACCAGACCCTTGGGCTGCTGCCACGAACCGGTCGGGCCGCACCGCCAGCACCTTGGTGCCGTAGCGGCGCATCCAGGCCAGCAGGGTCCCGTCGAGGTCGATCACGTCGTCGCTGCCATGGCCCTGCTGCTCGGGCGACAACACGCAGAGGTGGCGCGTACCCAGGGCGTCCCACGCGGCCTGTTCTTCGGCCGTGAGCTCGGTGCGCGGGTTCACCCCGTCGCCCAGAAGCACAAAGCCGTCGCCCAGCAGCTCGTCGAGCCAGCACAGCCTGCCGCGCGCGTCGGCCACGCGGGGCTGCGGGATCATCTTGCCGACCGCGCTGTCCGGCGCCGTGGCACCGCGGAACCAGCCCGCGTCGTACCAGGGGTTCCACAGCAAGGGCGGCAACGGTGGCGGCTCGCCCGGCTTGGGCGCCATGGCCGCCATTTCTTCGTCGCTGAGCTGCTGCTGGATGATGCGGCCCAGTTGAACCGCCACGCCGGTGTAGAAGGCCACGTTCGGCTCGCGCTCGGCCTGGTAGGTGTCGAGGAGAGTCTCGGGCAGCCGGCTTTGCAGCACCTCGCGCAGTTTCCAGGCGATGTTGAACGCGTCGCGGATGCCGGACTGCATGCCCGACCCCGCCCACGGCGGCATCAGGTGGCCGGCGTCGCCCAGCAGGAACACCCGCCCTTCGCGCCAGCGCTCGGCGTGGCGGATGTGGTGGCGGTAGAACGCGTGCTGATGGATCTCGACGTCGTCCTGCGTCACGCCCAGTGAGTTCAGCAGCTTCCACAACTGCTCGTGCGTCTTGAAGTCGTCTTCCGACTCGTGCGGCTCCAGCGGGAACTCCCAGCGGTGGTTGCCCTGCGCCAGAGCAATGTCCACCACCGGCCGTTGCTTGTCGGACCAGAACGTGAGGATGTGCCGCTCGGGCCACCAGCGTTTCACCCGTGCGTCGATCACCACCCACTTCACCTCGCGCGTCTCGCCGATGAGCGGGATGCCTAGTCGCTCACGCGTGGTGCTGCCGCCGCCGTCGCAGGCGAGCACGTAGCGTGCGCGCACCGTCTGGGTCGCGCAGGTGCCGAGGTCGCGCGAAGTCACTGTCACGCCTTCGCTGTCCTGCACCACGTCGGTCACCTCCACGCCGAAGCGCACGTCAACGTGCTCGGCATGGCGCTCATTCGCACGGCGCAACACCTCCTCCATCGCGGGTTGGTAGATAGCGTATGACGTGGGGTGCCGCCCCAGGCGCGAAGGCGGAAAGTCCATGCGCGTGATCTGGTGGCCTTCGTGGGTGATCCAGCGCAGCGCCACGGTCGGGTCCATGGTGCGCGCCAGTTCTTCGTCCAGTCCCAGCGACTGGAAACAGCGCATCGTCCAGTCGTTGACCGTGACCGCGCGGGCACGGGGATAGATCACCCGGTCGCGCTCGAGCGCGACCGTGCGGATGCCGTAGTGGCCCAGGCACAGAGCGGCGGCCAGACCGCTGGGGCCATAGCCGATGATGGCGACGTCGGCGTCGAAGTGCTGTGTGGGGCTCATGTCAAGCCACCTCCACCGCAGTGGCCGGCATGGCCGGGCCTTCACCGGGCATCGCGCCATACGGGCGGTGCCCCCAGTTGCTCACGCGGTCATAGGCCTCGGCTTTCCAGGTCGCGTCGTCCACCTTCACGCCGCCCCATCCGAACTCGAACAGGAAGCCCGATGGCGTGTGGGCGTAGAACGAGATCATGTTGTCGTTCGGGTGCTGGCCGATGTCCATCACAACCGGCAGACCAAAGGCCAGGCAGCGGTCGCGGGCACGCCCCACATCGGCCACCTGTCCCGCCTCGACCATGAAGTGGTGGATGCGCTTCTTCGGTCCGGGAATCGGTGCGCGCGGGGCGACGGCCACCGAGTGGTGCCGCTCGTTGGCGTGGAAGAACGACACCTCAATCTTCACACCGGGTGCCGGCTCCAGGTAGATGTGGTCGCTGAGCTTGACCCCCAGCACGTTGCGGGCAAACGCGATCGTGTCCGGGTAGTGGTCGGCCTCGAACACCACGTGCCCCGCACCGCCCGTCCCCGTGATGAAGCCGGATGCCACCACGTCGGACCGGAAGGCCGCCTCCTTCGATGGTGCTGCGGCATAAACCTCGTGGCGGTTGCCCTCGGGGTCGGTGAAGTACAGCATGCGTTCGGCATGGCGGACGTCCAACTCGTCGTCGGATCCAAAGGTGCCTCGAAGGCCCTTGCTCACCAGATGGCGCGCAAATGCATCCACCTCGGCGGCGGAGCCCACTTTCCAGCCAGCAAACGCCAGGTCATCGGCGGGCCCCTCGCTCAGGATGAAGCGCGCAGGCGCGGCGTCCATGCGCAGGCGCCAGGTGTTCTGGGGGCCGCTGCTCACGCCCAGGCCCATGACCTCGGTGGCGAAGCGCTCCCAGCGCGGCATGTTGGACACCTCGAAGCCGAGGTAGCCCAGTTCTTGGATGGTGGGGGTCATGTCTGTCTCCTGTGGGGGTGAAGGAAGCCCCACACCGGGTCCGCGAAGACCCGGTGCAAGGCGGGGAAAAGGGGATCGGCAGCGGCCGCCGGAGCGGCGCCGCGTCAGTCGTCGTGCAGCAGGAAGCTGGTCACCACGTCGTTGAAGCGCTGCGGGTGTTCCCACTGCGCCCAGTGGCCGCAGTTGGTCAACAGCAAGTAGTCGGCGTTGGGCATCACCTTGAACGGCTCCAGCCCGGCGACCAGGTTCACCCGGTCCTGCAGACCCCAGATGAACAGCGTGCGGTTCGTTACCGAAGCCAGACGCGGGTCCAGGCTGATGAAGGTTTCCTTGCCCGGGCCGCCAGGCGGTGGCACCAAGGGCGGGTTGGCGCGGATTTCTGGATCGCTACTGGCTTCGAACCGCAGGCGTATCAGTTCGGGAGTAAGCAGACGAGGGTCGTGCACCAGGTTGCCAACAAAGTTCTGGAGTTTTTCGAGCGACGGGCCATCACCCAGGTAATAGGTCAGCAACTGCTTGATGCCCTCGGTCGGGCCCGTGGCGCCAGCCACCACGCCACCGCCCGGCCCCATCAGCACCAGCTTGCTCGCCCGCTCAGGCGCGTCCATGGCCAGGCACAGCGCCGAGGAGCCACCAAACGAATTGCCCACCAGGTGCGCGCGCTGGATGCCCACCGCGTCCATGAAGGCCAGCACCGCCCGGCCACCGTTGTGGAACGGGCCGAGCCCGCCAAAGGCGTTCAGGTTCTTGGAGCTGCCGCCCCAGCCCGGGAAGTCGATCACCCAGCAGCGGAAGTGCCGCGACAGGGCTTCGATGTTCTTGCTGTAGTTGCTCGAGCCGGTCGCGCCCGGTCCACCGCCGTGCAGCAGCACCACGTCTTCACCCGCGCCGGACACCTGGTACCCGATGCGCCACGCCGCGCCGGTTCTTGTGGTCCCCTCAACGAACTGGGCTTGCGCCATCGTCACTTCCTGGTTGCCTCGTCGCGCCCGTGGGCCGTACCCGTTGTACATGGAGCGGTGCCCCAACCCGGGGATCGCTTCAGAGACGATGGCGGAAGTATATTTATATTGACACTATCGTCAATGACGATAGTGTCAATATAGGTGTAAACACTTGCTAGGGATTTCCCGAAGGTGCCGGTGGCGGCAAAGGCACCTGCATGGCCTGATTGATCAGCCCGGGCTCCGCGCCCAGGGCATTGAGGATGGCGCGAACCACCTCGCGCGCGCGCTCCGGCCCACCGGCCTCCACGTTCGTCGAGCGCAAGGCAAACACCATCAGCCCGACGGAGATCGCCTCCGCCAGTTCGATGTCTTTCACCTTGATCAGGTCCTCAGCGATAGCCTCCTCCAGGTCAACGTGCATGCGCGTAACGGCCAGATGGCCCACCCCAGACACCGAGCCCAGAAACGCGCGGAACACCGGGTCGAGTCGCGCCTTCCGGTAAAACAGCCGGGCCGCGGTCGCCAGCCGGATCACCGGGTTGGTTTCGTTGGCGACGGCCGGGATGATGGTCTCGATCAGGTCGTTCGAGATCTGTTCCATCGTCGCTTCCAGCAGGTCGCGCGTTGTCTGGAAGTAGTTGTAGAAGGTGCCGCGCGACACCCCGGCGGCCTTCACGAAATCATCGATCACCGGAATGTCCGGCCCATGACGCGCAAACACTGGGATAGCCGCTTGAATGATCGAGGCGCGCGTCCGGGTCTTCTGGGCTTGCCCGCTGGTTGTCCTCGGGTGAACTTCCCGGGGGAACCTGGGCTTGGGCTGGTAGGGCATGTATGGAGGGGCTGCAGACCAAGAAAGTGTTTTCTTTCCCAGCTTAGCGCATTCAATGCGCCACAGGAGGCCGCGCGTCAGGCACTGCTTGACGTTTGAGCAGCCAGCGCTAACCCCACACAACGAAGACTGGCTGGGCTCGGGCACCGTGGCTCTGCACAGTCGGATAGCTCATCCTAAATGATCGCTTCATATTTGAGTGGACATCCTCTGGACTGGCTTGTAAGTCTGAAGATGGCCGGGTCTGTGAGTTCGCAGCGCGGCCCGTCCGCATAGGCCGGCCCTAACCGCATCGACCGCTTCCTGCTTCGTCCGCGAATTGGAGGTCCCGATCAATATCAGCCTGTCGCGATGGATGGCCGTGTGCCTGCAGTAGGCTGATTGTGTTGAAAAACTCCCCTGAGCAAGTGTTCATCATATTTTCGGGGGTGCTTTACCCCTTGCCATAGGTGAGATCGTCGATCCCGGGCCCTTCTATGGGGTCGATTTTTCAGTTGCGACGGCCCCGAGGGCGGCGCTCGAGTTTTTCAACACAATAGGCTGGGTGCTGCCATTCGAAACTGACACCTGAAGGTTTGCGAGCGTCACAACCAGTCATTCGGCGAGCAAGGCCTCAAGCGACAGATCGACCTCCAGACCGGTCGCTCGATCGAGGCCGGCCAGACCAGGTCCCGGAAGGTGGCTCACGCAATGAGGGGACACTTCCGCCTCGCCAGCACAGCCGGCTTGAGCCGGGTCATCGAACTGAGCTGTCCCAGCTCCATGAATTCCAGTGCAGTTCAAAGCTGCCTCCTTTCACCAAGATTGGGGATGCGCCCCTGGTCAATTTGCAGCAGCATTCGGTGCGAATGACCATGAAGGTATCTGGACTCTGAAATAGCAGCTAAAGCGTTCTCGATACTTATCTCCGCCGGATGCCCACAGCACGGTGAATTGCCAGCCTTGACGAAGTTCACTTCCACGAAGCCGCAAATGTCGATTCCAAGCTTTACCATCTGCCTCTCCGGTACCGCCTGTACCCGCGACGAAGGCGAGCGCTCGCGGGACAAAAGCGATGCCCGCATCTACTGCCAGGAAACCGGCTATATCCCGGTTCGCATTCAGAAAGAACTGTCCGGTTCCCTGACTGCAGTGCGGCCGAGTATTTCGGTGCGTGGCGTCGGTGAAAACGATTGGGCGGAACCAAGGGACAGCAGCGAACCGCTCAAGCTGAATGGCCCGCTGAACGCACCACAGGCCCTGTACGCGTACACGAAAAAGTACTCCGGCGGCGACCAGCGTTCAATTGGGTCTTCGGCTGTCGGTTGGGCTGCTACCGCACTGGCACTGCACACCGCCAACCTCGCCGCGGCCAGCGGCGCCACGAACATCAACCTGATCGGCCATAGCCGCGGTGCTGCCGAAGCCATCATGGCAGCCTGGTTTATCTATGCCTACGGCTCGCGCGACATCACCGTCAACATCTTCGCAATCGATCCTGTGCCAGGGACCGGCGAATGGTACGGGATCCTGACCCAGCTTGCTCCGAACGTCCGCAACTATGTCGGCATTTATAGCTGGGACATGTGCATTCAGCCAAATGACAAACCCTTCCTGCCGGCGATCCCGCGCCCGAATAAGCACATGCTCGGCCAATCCGACGGCAACGAGACGATCAAGCTGGGCAGCACCTGGGACACCCTGGCCGATTACTACCAGCAAGAAGACCCGCTGGCGCCGGGCGCCAGCTTGCAGCCCCAGGGCTATGAGCTTTTTGCCTGCCGAGGTCGCCACAGCACGGTCGCCGGCAACAGCACCTCTGACGGACGCTATAGCGCGGACGCTGTCAACAGCTTCGTGGCTCCTGTGCCCAAGCTGGTCTACAAGCTGGCACGCGGCTACCTGACGCAATGGGGATCAATTTTCCCCAGTCACTCCACGGTCAGCGAAAGCGTACCGGACTTGCGGCGCAGCCTGCATACCGATCCTGCGGTATTCGATGCCATGGGCGGCGGCGGCGCCCGCACCAGCAGCCTGCCCTACCGCCCCTACGTGCGCCGGGTTTCCTCCATCTCTGGAGGTAATCCTTTCAACACCTATTACATGGACAACGTCGTCGGCGACCCACCTTATCGCCTGGCCTATCCCGTCACCAGCGAACGCACCGATACGGGCCGCGTGCCCTGGAAGTTCCTGTAGCACGACCCTTCAATCGAGTAATTGCCATGAGCCAGATCGACAATGTGCAGCAAAACCTCGGCCAGTACTTCAACCATCTCGGTGGGCCGAATTATGTGAGACTGCTCGACACGCCCCATGTATGGGGCCTGCAGTTCGGTCAAGAGATCATGCCGCAGGCGTTGCTGCGCCAAGGCGAGTTCGAGCGTGCGGTCGTTGAGGTGATTCAAAAGGCGCGCTACCGCTGCGACCTTTCTTCGCTCAACAGCCCTGACCCGGACTGGGTCCGGCCCATCCTGGGTGCCATCGACACCGCGCTGAGTACGCGCATGGGGCAAACCACGCCGACCCAGTTCCGCTTCCTGTTTGGACAGACTCCGGTCTCGCCCTTCATGGAACCAACCAACATCACCGACTTCAAGGCAGCCCTGGTACGGCTGGTGCGCATGCGTTCCAAATCCTGGGAGCGCTTGCCGGAATTCTGGATGGGCCGTTTCTATCGCCTGCAGGCCGGCATCCTGTCTGCCCTCACGAGTAAAGTTTTCAGCGACAGCATCATCTCCAGTGACGATACCAAGATGACCTGGAATCACTCCAAGATCATTGCGGTCGACGGCTGCGAAGCCATGGTGGGCGGCCACAACCTAAACATGGACCTTTTCCGCAGCTATCCGCCGGTGCATGACCTATCGACCGTGGTGCACGGCGCGGCGGCCTACGGATCGCAACTGTTCCTGAACCAGATGTGGGAATGCGGCACCGACTTGCTGACCAAAGAGACGCTGGACGTCGCCAGCCTGACCTGGAAGAACGCCGACAGCGATCGCAGCAAGCCAAACGATCCTTTGCGCGAAGCCGGCGCCAACGCCTATATCCAGCAACGCCAGCAAGCGTTGATCAAGCTACACCAGTCTGGCGTGCAAACAAGTCCGGACGGTACGCCGCCACGTTCTACCGTAACCATAACGCGCGATACACGTGAAGATGACCTGCAAAGCTTGAGCGACCTGGCCATCGACGTCTTCCCATACCGCGTGGTCTACACCCGCTACGACGGTTTCCAGGAATACAAGCTCGCCAGCCGCATGCTTTCAGTCGGCAAATACTGGGTCGGGCCGAAAGACAGCGATTACCAGAAGGGTTCCGAGGTGATGAAGGAAACCCTGATCAAGCAAGCCCAGCGCAAGATTTGCATGTCACAGATGGACCTGGTAAGCGCTTGGAAAAAAAACTGGTCCGATCACGTCGTCTGCAAATGGATCATGGAGGCATTGCGGACCAACCCCAACCTCACCGTCGACGTTGTCGTCTCCCCATTGGATGCTGGGGCTGGCGCGGAGGGTGACCAGTATTCCTTCGGTTCAGGTGCCATCCGCACCTTCGAATTGATCAAATATTACATGACGCATGAAGTCGAGACCGACGCGCCGTTGCCGGACCCAGACGGCAAGCGGGCCGACGCCCTGAGGCGCATCCGTGTCGCGCCTTTCTATTTCACCGACCAGGTGCCGCCCTCCCTCACCGACGAAGGCCTCACCTACAAATGGCCCAACTTGTCGCCGCAAGGCTATACCGCCACCTTGAAGCAGCCGCCGCTATCCGAGCGGCCGCCCAGCCACGGCGTGATTGGCAGCGCCGCACTGTCTGTGATCAATGCCAGCGGCCTCGTCCACCATAAGGTGCCGTCCGCCCCCGGCAACCACGCCAAGCTGATGATCATTGACGACCAGGCTTATGTCATTGGCTCAGACAACCTGTACCCGGGGTCCTTGTCCGAATTCAATTACGTAGTCGAAGGTTCGGACGCGGTCTCTGCGCTCATCGACTCCTACTGGAAGCCGCTTTGGCAATATTCCAGCCCGCACGGATTCAGCGACTGACGCGCACATCCCGCAAACGCACGGCGGATTCAAGTCTGAAGTTCAACACCCTAGGGTTTAATGAACGACATTTCATCAATCATCCGAATTTCCACCCGAACAGGTGGAGCTTCACAAATTCGAAAATGTTAAAACTTCGTCCGTCGTTCGAGATTAAATTTCGTCTACAGCACTGGCACTGAGTTTTTAACAAAAAACTTGCCAGCGGACCAGCGATATTTCGGCGGTTACAGGTGGGAAGGTGTGTCGGACAGAAGGAGGTTATGCGAGCGCTCTGCTTGCATAGGTCATGAAACTTTTTCAACGAAAGGTTGGGAATCGAACGCACTGTTAGCCCCCGATGATGTTGCGTCAGCAAGGATCATTGTCCGCCCGACCGGTGTGCCGTCCCAAACAAGCACATGAGCGATAACTCGTTTGATGGTTCTCAAGCATTCAATCGCATTTCCAATGCAATCGAAGATGTGATCCCGAATTCTGGATCGCTGCTGCTCAACATTCCCATCGTCAATCTCATCGGCATCACCAGCGATATCGGATTGACGATCAACCTCTCTTATTCGCTTGGCGCCAGTGGCACGCTGGGGCTGCCGGCCAATTGGAGTTTCGGCATTCCGTCGCTGGTGCCGGGCGGCGCGATCGGGATCAAGGGCTCACGATACATCATCGATCCGTCCTGGAGCGATGCAACGGGTTATGCATCGGGACTCAAATACGAAAACAATCACGGCGTCGTGTTTGTCGACAACATCGTGAGCCAACCATTGCCGTATGGGAAATACGGCGTCGAATACGAATTTACCTATACCGATGTCGACGGTTCGGTTTGTTATTTCGATAGCACCGGCATGCTGCTGATGAAGGCGAATCGGTACGGCAACTACATTTATTACGCTTACACGCCCGGACCGCAAGGCAATCTGCTCGCGTACATCATCGACAGCTTCGGGCAGAAGACGACGTTTTCGTATAACCCGGGGCAGATCGTCGTGACGCTGCCGGATGGTCGACTGGTCAAGATAAATTGCGATGCCGGCAACGTCTACAGTGTGGTCGATCCGATCGGCAACACGACGACGTTCACCAACACGATGCAGAGCAACTTCAGCGTCGTCAGTACTGTCTCCTATCCCACCGGCAAGACGACCAATGTTTCCTACACCACCATTGGCTTCCTGGATTCTTCGGGGAATTCGTATGCCATCCCGGCCGTGTCTGATCTGTATTTCATGGATCCGAAAAACAATCTGCTGGCGCATTACCAATACACCTACGGCACGCAATCCGGCGGCAATACGTTCACTGGGCTCACAGGCGGCTATTCGCTATCGAGCAATTCGGATGGCTTGCTGGACAGCAACAACACGGCCTACGTATACGACGTGGAAGTGCGCACTCTCAATCAAGCCGGCACCATCCTCTCGCTCACGAACATTTTCTACAGCTTCGCGCATGTGCCGATCACGCAGAACACGTACATCATCGACAACACCGGCGTTCAGGCCGGATACCAGCAGACGAATTCGGTCTACGACATCTCGCAGGACACGCACAACCAGCAGCCCAATTACCTGAGCCCGAAGCAAACGCAGCAGTTGTTTTTCTCCTCGCCCACCGCGTCCGGCGTGCCGCAGACGAAAATCACCTATCAGTACGACAACTTCGGCAATACGACATTGAAGCAGACCAGCGGCTGGAATGCCGCCTCTCAGGCGTATGTCACGAGCCTGACCGAAGCGGCTTCGTATTTCACGCAGGGCTCTAAGATCACCATGCTGGTGAATACGGCCACGAAAACAGACAACGTCACCAACCAGGCGATCCAGACGGTGAATACGCTCACGTCGGATTCGAAAAATATCGCGTCTTCAACCGTCAATTACAGCAACGACGGCGGGACCACGTGGAATGGCTGGAAATCGCGCAATCAGATTTACGATTCGAATGGACGCGAAATTTCTGCGACGCTCAAGTGGGTGAAGACAGGCGCTCCGGGCGTGCAGCAGACGTCGAGCGCTTTTGCGTATGCCTACGACGCCGGCCAATTTACCGTCGGGACAACGATCACGGACGCGCTGGGCTTCAGTTCCCTGCATGCGATCAGCACCATGTACGGGCAGAGGGTGCTCGAGACCACACCTTCCGGCTCGACCACCACGTACGCATACGATCAGGTAGGCCGACTCGTCACCAAGACTTCGCCTTCGGGGCGGCAAACAACACATGCCTACAAGACCTTCGCCACTGACGGCGAAAACAGCGACACCACCATGAACCCGCTGGGGTACCAGACCAAGACCGTTACCGATCCGCTGGGACGAACGATTGCCACCTACGACAACGGGACCCCGGGCAATTCCCAGCAACTGAGGATGCTTACGCAAAAGCAATACGACGTGCTGGGAAACGTCATCGCCGATACCGATACGTTCGGCAATACCACTACCAGCGCTTTTAACTCGCTGGGCAAGCCGACCCTGTCGAACGACCCGCTGAACAATCAGACCAGCCTTGCCTACGATTTCGCTGCCAATTCGACCATCACCAGTATCAATGGGATCGCGCAGAAGAAAGTCGTCATGGATAACTTCGGCCGCACGGTGCTGGAAGAGCGATATCCGAATACCAAGAGCGCGGACAAGACGGCTCTATACACATTGAGCCGGGTTTCGGGATACGACGGTTTCAACAATCTGATCTCGAAAACGACCAGCCAGGTGACGGCCGGTATGGCGACCGTGCTCCATACCAAAAACTATGCGTACAACGCAGACGCGCTGCGCATAAGCGACAAATTCAACGCCCCCGACGGCACGAACCGCCTGAAGCAATCCGTCTACGACTTGAACCTGAAGAACATCAGCCAGACGAAGACCGTCACTTACCCCGACGGGCGAACCTATACAGTGACGAGCGATATATGCCAGTTCGATGCGTTGGGGCAGATGATCATGCTCACCAACAATGCGGGCCAGTCGGAATCTTCCCGCTACGACGGCGACCAGCATTTGGTCAGCAAGACCCTGTTCGACGGAAGCGTCATCAACTACACCTACAAGGCCGACGGCAAAAAGGCCAGCGAATCGTGGACGGAAAACGGCGTCGCCAAGACGGTTACCTATACCTACGATGCGGCCGACCGTCTTTTGTCGACCAGCGATGCGAGTGGGGCCGTCACCAATACCTACTCGATTGACGGCGTGCTGACCTCCATCACGTATCCGGACGGCAAGAAACTCAGCTACACGCTGGACCAGTACAGCCGAGCGGTCAGCCAGCAGGATTTTGGCGGTGCGACGACCACTTACGCGTATACCCCGCAAAACCAGATCCTCAGCGTGACCACGGCGAACGACACGCTGACGTACAGCTATTGTGCCGACCCCACCGTGAATCTGATGCTGGGCGCACCCCTGGGCGTGTCGCTGGCAAACAACTACACCGAAACCTATCAGTACGACGCGCAAGGCCGAAAAAATGGCCTGCACCGTGTGTCGGTGAAGGGCGTGATCTTGCTGAGCGAGAGCGGCGTGTTCGACGCGTTGAGCAAGCAAATCTCCAACGCGTCATCGTCGGCGCTCACCACCGCGACGACAGTCAATTGCCAGCGCGCGTTTTCCTACGATGCGTTTGGCCAGGTCACGGGCGACACCATCACGAGCAATACCGGCCAGCCGCTCAGCACGCAGACTTTCCTGTACGACGGCAACGGCAACGTCCTGCAATCGACAGGGCCGACGGCAGGGCAATCGACTTCGTATACCTATAACAACATCGACCAGTTGATTGTGTATACCGCCAACGCGGGTCAGCCAAAAACGCAGAAATACGACACCAACGGCAGGCTCATTGTCGATGGTGCGGGCAACAACTACGCCTACGATTTGGTGGGAAAGCTGCTCAGCGTGCAAGGGGCCGCCGGCGCAACCAACTACACGTACTACCCGACCGAATTGCTGGCCACACGAACCAGCAAGACCTCTACGGTTGGCATGTACTACGACAATCTCCAGCAGGCGATCAACACCACGCAAAACGGTGCGCTCACGCATTTCCTGATGGTGGGATCGAAGCGTTTCGCCTCCTATTGCGGCAACGCCGCGCCGTTCTACTACGGGACCAACCGCCGCCAGGACACGGTGCTTGGATGCAACTTGGCACCAGGCGGTGGCGCAACCCTGGTCGGCAGCGCTTCCTATGCGGCGTATGGGCCCGAAACCGATATGTCGGTGGGCATGGACGCCAGCAATAACTTCGCATGGAACCAGGAATACAAGGACGTGGACAACGACCTTGTTTATCTGCGTGCGCGCTTTTACGACCCCGCCACCATGCGCTTCATTTCTCGGGACAGCAAACGCCTTGATAACCGCTATTCGTACTGCAGCGGAGACCCCGTCAACAATGTCGACCCCTCCGGGCACGACGACTTGGCCATTGGCATTGGTGCAGGCGTCGGTGCGGTGGCAGCCATTGCGCTGACCTATGCAGCCATTACCTACGGATCAGCCATCATCGCGTTCCTCACGGCCGCTACGACAGTGGCCAGTGCGGCGGTCGGCGGAGGGGCGGTAGCGGCAGGCATCCTCGGCGGAGTGGCGGCTACCGCGGCCATCGCAGCGATCACGACTTCGGCGCCGGTCCTCGCGATAGCCGCGGCGGGCACGACAGCATTGGTCACGATCAGTGCCGCGGCAGCTGGCGGCGGGGCACTGACGGCGTCCACCATCGGTGCGGTAGTCGGCACCGGTTTGGGCGCCTATGTGGGTGGGACTACGGGCGCACTGGTAGGCGGTGCGGTAGGAGGCATGGTCGGGACAGGCATCACCGTCGCCGCACCGGTCGTCACCGCGGCCGCCAGCACGGCGGTGGGTTACGTCGGTACCGCGATTGCCTCGGTCGCGGGCACCGTCGGCGCGGTGGCGGAGACCGCCAGTGCGGCGACGGCGGCCGCAACGGCCACGGTCTCGGCGGCGACCTCAATGGCGGCCGAAGCTGTTGTGGGGGCGGCCGCAGCGGTAGGGGTAGAGAGTGCTGCCGACGTGGCGTTTCTGGCGTTGGGGGTGCTGCT
>Ga0209066_10001458_pt1 | contig 31100 bp, 22 predicted proteins | sample All_14_2_FD_187198 | JGI IMG/M metagenome (GOLD analysis project Ga0209066, IMG submission 187198) | Freshwater microbial communities in response to fracking from Pennsylvania, USA - Allegheny Zone_MetaG_DW_15 (SPAdes) (version 2) ... | reverse complement strand
CGCTGCGGTTCCAGGCGCTCACCATGAGCTGGCCCTGGTAATCGCTGTCGATCAGGCCCACCAGGTTGCCGAGCACGATGCCGTGCTTGTGCCCCAGCCCCGAGCGCGGCAGGATCATGGCCGCATAGCCCGGGTCGGCCAGGTGGATGGCCAGCCCGGTGGGCACCAGTTGCCAGGCGTTGGGCGCCAGCGTCAGTGGTGCATCGAGGCAGGCCCGCAGGTCCAGCCCAGCGCTGCCGGACGTGGCGTAAGCGGGGAGCTGGTCCGCCATGCGCGGGTCCAGCACTTTCACATCGATCTGCATCACTCGGCTTTCTTGATCGCGTCTTCCAATGCCTTGGCCGGGTCAACCTCTTCTTCGACCGCCGGCGGGGCCGCAGCGTCATCCGCCGGCGCTGCATCGCCGGCCGCAGGGCTCTCTTCCCCGGAAGCGTCCATGTTCGGCTCTGTGTTTTCTTCGCTCTGCAGGTCCTGCATGTTGTTGAGCATGTCGTCCACCGTGGCATCGTCCACCACAGCCGCCTTGTCGAGGTTGCCGGTCACGATGCCCGGGTTGAACACGATCACCGCCACCATGATGAGCTGCAGGATGATGAAGGCAATCGAGCCCTTGTAGATCTGCGCCGTGGTCACCGCCGGAATGCGCTCGCCCGTGATCACGTCGTCGTAGTCGTTGCGCGCGGCCACGCTGCGCAGGTAGAACAGCGCAAAGCCGAACGGCGGCGTGAGGAACGAGGTCTGCAGGTTCATCGCCAGGATGATGCCGAACCAGATCAGGTCGATGCCCAGCTTGTCGGCCACGGGGGCCAGCAGCGGCACCACGATGAAGGCGATCTCGAAGAAATCGATGAACATGCCGAGCACGAACACCAGCGCGTTCACGAACAGCAGGAAGCCCAACTGTCCACCGGGCAACTTGGCGAACAGGTGTTCCACCCAGATGTGGCCGTCGGCCGCGTTGAAGGTGAAGCTGAACACGGTCGAGCCGATCAGAATGAACAGCACGAAGATGGCCAGCTTGGTGGTGTTCTCCAGCGCCTGCTTGAGCAGGCCGAACGACAGCGTGCGGCGCGCACCCGCCATGATCAGGGCGCCGATGGCACCCATGGCACCACCTTCCGTGGGCGTCGCAACACCCAGGAAAATCGTGCCCAGCACCAGGAAGATCAGCACCAGCGGCGGGATCAACACGAAGGTCACGCGCTCGGTCAGGCGCGAGAGCAGGCCGATGCCGAACAGCTTGTTGACCAGTGCCAGCGCCAGCGCAAGAAACGCGCTGACGGTCATCGACAGGATGAAGACCTCGTCACCGGGCGCGGGCATTTCACGCTCCAGCCAGGGGTTCATGATCGATTCATGCACCTGGGACCAGCCGTAGCCGGCCGCAGCACACAGCAGCAGCAAAGCCAGCAGCGACCGGTGGCCGCTGGAGCCATTGGGCTCGTTGTAGATGCGCGCTTCGGCCGGCAGCGCCGGCACCCACGAAGGTTTGACCAGCGCCACCACGACGATGAAAACCAGGTAGAGGCCCACCAGCGCCAGGCCGGGGATCAGTGCACCGGCGTACATGTCGCCCACCGAACGACCCAGTTGGTCGGCCAGCACGATCAGCACCAGCGACGGCGGCAGTGCCTGCGCCAGCGTGCCGGATGCGGTGATGGTGCCGGTGGCGATGGTGCGGTTGTAGCCGTAGCGCAGCATGATGGGCATGGCGATCAAACCCATCGAGATCACCGACGCGGCCACCACGCCGGTGGTGGCTGCGAGCAGCGCACCCACCAGCACCACGGCGATGCCCACACCCCCGCGCAGCGGACCGAACACCTGGCCCACCGTCTCCAGCAGGTCCTCGGCCATTCGGCTGCGCTCCAGGATGATGCCCATCAACGTGAAGAACGGGATCGCCAGCAGCGTATCGTTCTGCATGATGCCGAACACCCGCAGCGGCAGGGCCTGGAACAGGTTGGAGGGGAACAGCTCCAGCTCCATGCCGATGAGGCCGAAGAACAGGCCCGTCGCGGCCAGGGAGAACGAGACCGGAAATCCCATCAACAGGAAAACCAGCAGCCCGGTGAACATCATCGGGACAAAGTTGGACGTCAAAAATTCAATCATGCTGATGCTCCCGCTTGACGGGCTTTTTCCTGTTCGGCGATCTCTTGCGCCAGCAGTTCGGTCTCACTGGGGCCGGAATGGCTCAGGACATCAGGACCCTGACCGCTGAGGAAGGCGAAACGTTTGATCAGTTCGGAAATGCCCTGCACGAACAGCAGCGCAAAGCCCAGCGGGATCAGGGCGTACACCGGCCAGCGGATCAGCCCCCCGGAGTTGGACGACATCTCGCCCGATTCCAGCGCGTTGATGAACAGGGGCCAGCCGAGTGTCACCATCATGTAGCACAGGGGGAACAGGAAGACCAGGATGCCGCCGATATCGATCCAGTTGCGGGTTCGGTCGGTGAATTTGCTGGATATGAAGTCGATGCGCACGTGCGCGTTGCGCAGAAAGGCGTAGCCACCACCGAGCATGAACACAGCGGCAAACAGGTACCACTGGATTTCAAGCCAGGCGTTCGAGCTGGTGCCGAAGATTTTGCGGATGAGGGCGTTGCCCGTGCTGATGAGCGTGGCGGCCAGGATGAGCCACATGGCCAGCTTGCCGATGAGCTCGCTGACGGCATCGATGAGCCGGGATATTTGGAGTAGGAACGACATGGGAATCCCCGTTTGGATGGGTTGCTCGTGGCAAGCCCGCCAGTTTAGCGAAAGCGGGGCCTCTGATCAGAGAGACTGGGCGATGAGGCGATGGATGCCATGGCCGGGTCACGGACATGAAGACCGGCCTGCACAAAAAACCCCGCAGCGCGGGGTTTTTTGCCAGGCTTGTTCGCCGTTTACAGCTTGGCCGACTGCATGTAGCGGTCGAACTGGGCTTCGGTGAAGCGGAACCAGAGGTTCTGGTCCTTGCGGAAGGCCGAATAGTCGGTGTAAATCTTCTTCCAGGCCGGGTTGGTGTCGTTCAGCTCGGCGTAGAGCGCCATCGCCTCCTTGTAGGCCAGGTCCATCACGGCCTTGGGGAACGGCAGCACCTTGGCACCACCGGCCACCAGGCGCTTGAGAGCGGCCGGATTGCGGGCATCGTAGCGGGCCTGCATTTCGGTGTGTGCGTAGGCGGCAGCGGCTTCGACGATGGCCTGGTTCTCTTTCGAGAGGGCGTTGAACGCCGTCTTGTTGATGTAGAAGTCGAGCTGTGCGCCGCCTTCCCACCAGCCGGGGTAATAGTAGTTCTTTGCGACCTTCTGGAAGCCCAGCTTCTCGTCGTCGTAAGGACCGACCCACTCGGTCGCGTCGATGGTGCCCTTTTCCAGCGCCTGGTAGATCTCGCCACCGGGGATGTTCTGTGGCACGCCACCCATGCGGGTGAACACCTTGCCGGCGAAACCGCCGATGCGCATCTTCAGACCCTTGATGTCGGCAACGCCCTTGATTTCCTTGCGGTACCAGCCACCCATCTGGGCACCGGTGTTGCCGCCGGGGAAGTTCACGATGTTGTACTTGTCGTAGAACTCGCGGAACAGCTTCAGGCCGTTGCCGTCGTAGTACCAGGCGGTCAGCTGGCGGCTGTTCAGGCCGAACGGAATGGCCGTGCCCATGGCGAAGGTGTCGTCCTTGCCGAAGAAGTAGTAAGGCGCCGTGTGGGCGGCTTCGACCGTGCCTTGCTGCACGCCGTCCACCACACCGAACGCGGGCATCAGTTCGCCGCCCGGGTGCACCGAGATGCTGAACTTGCCACCGGTCATGTCACCGACCTTCTTGGCAAACACATCGGCCGCACCAAAAATGGTGTCCAGGGCTTTCGGGAAGCTGGAAGCCAGCCGCCAGCGGATGGTGGCCTGGGCATGCACCGCGGGCGCGGCGCCTGCGGCCAGCACACCGGCAATGCCGGCATGCTTGATGATGGAACGACGATCCATAGTTACAACTCCATTTAGGTGATTTTTTCTCGACCAGCACGCACGGTTGTGGTGTTTGGCAAAGGCGCTTAGGCCAGTGGATTGTAAGGAACGCACAGACCCCGACTTCACGGGTTTTCCCTCGGGAAAAGGCATCAAAGTCCGCTTTGTGACGTGCTTTTCACACGCTTGCGGGGGAAATGAAAAACACTTCAAGGTTCGCGTGAAAAATGCTCACGGAACCGCGTGCTTCGGTCCACTCAAACGGTGGTTTTTTTGTCGTGTGCGATCCGTGCATGCACATCGTGCGCGTGGATCGATTCGAAGTTGATGACGTCCACGGTGTAGGCCAGCACGCGCGGATCGTCGTTCAGAGCCAGCGCCACATCGCGCACCAGGTCTTCGACGAACTTGGGGTGGGCATAAGCCCGCTCGGTGACCCATTTCTCGTCGCTGCGCTTGAGCAGCCCCCAGAGCTCGCACGAGGCATGGTCTTCGGCAAAACGCACCAGCTCGGCCCAGGGCACGGCCTCGCCCAACAACACCTCCAGGCGGATGTGCGAACGCTGGTTGTGCGCACCGTCTTCGCTGACCTCTTTCGAACACGGGCACAGCGACTTCACCGGCACCGTGGCCACCATGCGCACTTCGGTGCGCCCGCCTTCGCAGCGCGCCAGCCAGCCGCCTTCGTATTCGAGCAGGCTTTGCTGACCCGATACCGGGGCCGTCTTGCGGATGAAAAACGGAAAGCTCACCGACAGGCCCGCGCTGTCGGTCTCCAGCAGCGCCATGAGCTCGGGCATGGCCAGTTGCAGCCGATCGAAGTCGACCGCCTCACCATCGAGCGTGAACGCGTCCAGCCAGGCCAGCAGTCGCGACATGTGGGCGCCCTTCTGCTCGGCCTTCAGCCCCACATGCAGGTCCCAGAGCCCCACGCTGTGTTGCGTCCGGCCCGCCACGTCCAGCACCAGCGGGTAGCGCAGGTTTTTCACGCCCACGCGGGCAATCGGCATGGCGCGCACATCGTGCCGCCCCTGCACATCGGGCATGACGGCGCGCACGCCGCTCGACAGATCGCTCATCAGGCCACCACTTTCAGGCCCGACACGTTGTCGAGAAGGCTGGCGAAACGCGCCCGCACGGAGCGCTCGATGCCCATGGCGTCCAGCCCCTCAGCGGCCAGCAGCTTCGCCGGATCGCCGTGTTCGGTGAACACATCGGACAGGCCCAGTTGCAACACCGGCATGGCAAAGCCTTCTGCCTGCAGTGCTTCCAGCACCGCGCTGCCCGCGCCACCCATGGCGCAGCCTTCTTCTACAGTGACCAAGGCGAGGTGGTTGGCGGCGAGTTCGCGCAGAAGATCCAGATCCAGCGGTTTGGCCCAGCGCATGTTGGCCACGCTGGCGTCCAGCTGTTCGGCCGCTTCCAGCGCCGGGTAGAGCAGCGTGCCGAACGCCAGGATGGCCACGTTGCGACCGGTGCGACGCATCTCGCCCTTGCCAAAGGACAGGCCTTCCAAGCTGGTGGGCACCTTCGTACCCACACCCGCACCGCGCGGATAGCGCACCGCCACCGGGTGGTTTTGCGCATGGGCTGTGCTGAGCAGTTGCCGGCACTCGGCTTCGTCGGCCGGGCAAGCGATCGACATGTTGGGGATGCAGCGCAGAAAGGCGATGTCGTAGGCACCCGCGTGGGTGGCGCCGTCGGCGCCCACCAAGCCCGCGCGATCGAGCGCGAAGACCATGGGCAGGTTCTGCAACGCCACGTCGTGGATGAGCTGGTCGTAAGCGCGCTGCAGGAAGGTCGAGTAGATCGCCACCACGGGCTTCAGTCCCTCGCAGGCCAGGCCGGCGGCAAAGGTCACGGCGTGTTGTTCGGCAATGCCGACGTCGAAGTAGCGACCCGGGAAGCGCCGCTCGAACTCGACCATGCCCGAGCCCTCGCGCATCGCGGGCGTGATGCCCACCAGCTTGGGATCGGCTTCGGCCATGTCGCACAGCCACTGGCCGAAAACCTGCGTGAAGGTGGGTTTGGCGGGTGTGGCCGACTTGACCAGGCCGACGGCCGGGTCGAACTTGCCCGGGCCGTGGTACGCCACCGGATCGGCCTCGGCCAGCTTGTAGCCCTGACCCTTCTTGGTCACCACGTGCAGGAACTGCGGGCCGCTGTCCTTGTCGAGCAGGTGGCGGATGTTCTCCAGCGTGGGGATCAGCGAGTCCAGGTCGTGGCCATCGATGGGGCCGATGTAGTTGAAACCGAACTTTTCGAACAGCGTGGCCGGTACCACCATGCCCTTGGCGTGTTCTTCCAGGCGCTTGGCGAGTTCGAACAGCGGCGGCGCGCCCTTGAGCACCTGCTTGCCCACATTCTTGGCCGCGGCGTAGAACTGGCCGCTCAAAAGCTGGGCCAGGTAGCGGTTGAGCGCGCCCACCGGCGGCGAGATCGACATGTCGTTGTCGTTGAGCACCACGAGCAGGCGGCCGTCGGCCACGCCCGCGTTGTTCAGCGCTTCGAAGGCCATGCCCGCGGTCATGGCGCCGTCGCCGATGATGGCCACGGAATGGCGGCTCTCGCCCTTCATCTTGGCCGCCATCGCCATGCCGAGCGCGGCCGAGATGCTGGTGGACGAGTGCGCGGTGCCGAAGGTGTCGTATTCGCTTTCGTCGCGGCGCGGGAAACCGCTGATGCCGCCGAGCTGGCGCAGCGTGTTCATGCGGTCGCGCCGGCCGGTGAGGATCTTGTGTGGATAGGTCTGGTGGCCCACGTCCCAGACCAGGCGGTCTTCGGGCGTGTTGAAGACGTAGTGCAGCGCGACGGTGAGTTCCACCGTGCCGAGGTTGGAACTGAGGTGGCCGCCGGTGCGGGCCACGCTGTCGATCACGAAGGCCCTCAGTTCATCGGCCAGCGGATGCAGTTGGGCACGGGAGAGCTGGCGCAGGTCGGCCGGCGATTCAATGGAAGACAGAAGTGAGCTCATGACCATCGTGGAGTGCGGCGCTTGTTGTAGTGGGGCTCAGCTGACGCGCCGTCCGACCCAGTCGGCCAGTGCATGCAAAGTCTCGGTGTGGGCGAGGCCGCTGTTGCGCAGGTCCTCGTGGGCTTCGTCGAGCAGGCGATCGGCGCAGGCCTGGGCCGGCTCCAGCCCCATGAGGGAAACGAAAGTCGGCTTGTCGCAGGCGGCGTCCTTGCCGGCGGTCTTGCCCAGCGTGGCCGAGTCGGTGGTGACATCGAGGATGTCGTCCACCACCTGAAACGCCAGGCCCAGGCGGTCGCCGTAGCGGCGCAGGCAGGCGAGCGCGTGCCCGCTCGGCTGCCCGGTGGTCGCACCCATCATCACGCTGGCCTGCAGCAGCGCGCCGGTCTTGCAGCGGTGCATGGCTTCCAGCGCCGGCCGGTCCAGCGCGCTGCCCACGCTGGCGAGGTCGATCGCCTGCCCACCGGCCATGCCGGCCGCACCGGCGGCCTGCGCGAGCTGGCGGCACAGTGTGGCCGAGAGGGCGGCGTCGGTGGAACCGTCATCGGGCACCAGCAGCTCAAAGGCCAGCGCCTGCAAGGCGTCGCCCGCCAGCAAGGCCTGGGCTTCGCCAAACTGCACATGGACTGTGGGCTTGCCCCGACGCAACACGTCGTTGTCCATGCAGGGCATGTCGTCGTGCACCAGCGAGTAGGCGTGGATCAGTTCGACCGCGCAGGCGGCCCGCAGGGCGGTGCCGGCATGCCCCTGCACCGCTTCGCAGGCGGCGAGCACCAGCAGCGGGCGCAGGCGCTTGCCGCCATCGAGCACCGCGTAGCGCATGGCCAGCCCGAGGCCCGCCGGCGCGTCGGGCGACACCCAGTCGCTCAGCGCCCGCTCAATCAGCGCCTGCTGTGCCGCGCGCCAAGCCACAAAACCCACCCCATCGGACATCGCCGCGCTCAAGAGGCGCTCCAGGGTTTGAGTTCGCCGCCTTCGAGCAGCTGGATCTGGTTTTCCACCGCTTCGAGCCGGCCGCGGCAGTAGGACAGCAGCTCGGCGCCGCGCTGGTAGCGCGTGAGCAACTGGTCCAGCGGCAGCTGGCCCGCATCCAGCTGGGACACCAGTTGCTCCAGTTCTTCCAGGGCCGCTTCGTAGCTGACGGCCACGTCGGCAGACGCGGCTGCGCGTCCCGCTGAGCGGGATGACTTGGTGGTGGTGGATGTGGTCATGCGAGCGAGAAAAGAAGCGGCTGCGGCCAGAGCTCGAATGGCCCGGACCGGGCATCCCTGAAGGCGGGCAAGCAGGACAACCGCCGACCGACGGATGCACCGCAGCAAGCGGGGATTTTATCCCCCCGCCGGACCGGGACGCCATGAGAGGCAAAGCCCCTTCAGACGGCCCGCCACCGATCGCCCACGGCGGCGCCCCGGCTGAGCTCCCCGGGGTACAATCCGCCCTCCTTTTTCTCCACTGACGGGCCTCATCCGCCCGGAGGGACGCACCACTCCACCCATCCCGCGCGAATTCGTCTGACGAGCACAGCGCTTACCCTGCCCCTTCATAGGGGGAGTCTCTAGGTCAAGACACATGTCTGATTTAAGTCTTCAACTCCAGCAGGCCAGAAGCCAACTCCCGGTTTCCAGCTATTTCGACCAGGCGCTCTACCAGCGCGAACTGGAAACCCTCTTCCAGCGAGGGCCCCGCTACGTGGGGCATGCCAACGCGGTGCCCAACGTCGGGGACTACTACGCCCTGCCCCAGGAGGGCGAAGGCCGCGCCCTGGTGCGCACGTCGAACGGCGTGGAGCTGGTGTCCAACGTCTGCCGCCACCGCCAGGCTGTCATCCTCAAGGGCCGCGGCAACCTGGGCGAGAACCGCAGCGGCCACGCCGGCGGCAACATCGTCTGCCCGCTGCACCGCTGGACCTACAGCGGTGGCCAGAACGCCAGCAACAAGCTCGGCTCGCTGCTGGGCGCGCCGCACTTTGCCCACGACCCCTGCCTGGATCTCAAGCGGTATCCGCTGCGCGAGTGGAACGGACTGCTGTTCGAAGACAACGGCCGGGACATCGAAGCCGATCTGGCGAGCATGGGGCCGCGCGCCGCGCTGAACTTCGACGGCATGGTGCTCGACCACGTGGAGCTGCACACCTGCAACTACAACTGGAAGACCTTCATCGAGGTCTATCTGGAGGACTACCACGTCGTACCCTTCCACCCCGGCCTGGGCAGCTTCGTCACCTGTGACGACCTGCGCTGGGAGTTCAAGCCCGAGTTCTCGGTGCAGACCGTGGGCGCGCAGAACCTGCTGGGCAAGGCCGGCAGTCCGGTCTACCAGCGCTGGCACCAGCAGCTGATGCAGTACCGCCGGGGCGAAGCGCCCTCGCACGGCGCGATCTGGCTGACCTACTACCCGCACATCATGGTCGAGTGGTACCCGCACGTGCTCACCGTCTCGACGCTGTACCCGCTCAGTGTGGACAAGACGCTGAACATGGTGGAGTTCTACTACCCCGAAGAAATCGCCGCCTTCGAACGCGGTTTCGTCGAGGCGCAGCGCGCCGCCTACATGGAAACCTGCATCGAGGACGACGAGATCGGCGAACGCATGGACGCCGGGCGCAAGGCCCTGCTGGCCCGCGGCGACAACGAAGTCGGCCCGTACCAGAGCCCGATGGAAGACGGCATGCAGCACTTTCACGAGTGGTACAGATCGCGGATGCGAACGGAGTGAGCATCCGCGTGCCTTCGTCCCAGGCCACCGCGGAGCGGGTTTTGCCCGGCCGCCAGTGGCGCCCCCTGGGGGGTGACGCCGCAGGCGGCGCAGGGGGAGGTAAGTCCTGATGCAAGCCCTCTGGATGCTGCTTGCCGCGCTGCTGTTCGCGACCATGGGTGTGTGCATCAAGTTCGCCTCCACCCACTTCAACAGCTTTGAAATCGTCTGCTACCGCGGCATCGTGGGCGTGGTCTTCATCTACTTCATGACGCGTGTGCGCGGCGTGTCGCTGCGCACGCAGGTGCCCATGATGCATGTCTGGCGCAGCGTGGTTGGCGTGACCGCGCTGACCACCTGGTTCTTCGCCATCGCTGCGCTGCCCCTGGCCACCGCCATGACGCTGAACTACATGAGCAGTGTCTGGATCGCGGCCTTCCTGCTTGGCGGCGCGCTGTTGACGCAGGGCCGCAACGCACCGATCCGCCAGCAGGCGCCGCTGTTCCTGGCCGTGCTCGCCGGCTTCGGCGGCGTGGCCATGATGCTGCGCCCCACGCTCCAGCCGGACCAGGTCATGGGCGCGTTGCTGGGGCTGCTCTCGGGGATCTTCTCGGCCTTCGCCTACCTGCAGGTGGCCGCGCTCTCACGCGCCGGCGAGCCCGAGAGCCGCACGGTGTTCTATTTCTCGGCCGGTGCGGTGCTGGTAGGCGCCATCGGCATGCTGTTCACCGGCATCAACACCTGGCACTGGCCCAGCGCCCTGTGGCTGCTGCCCATCGGGCTGCTGGCGGTGCTGGGTCAGCTGTGCATGACACGCGCCTACGCCAGCGGCGCCACCCTGGTGGTGGCCAACCTGCAGTACTCGGGCATCGTCTTTGCCGGCATCTACAGCCTCACCATCTTTGGCGACCAGTTGCCGCTGATCGGCTGGCTGGGCATGGGCCTGATCGTCGTCAGTGGCATCACAGCCACAGCCTTGCGCGCACGCGCCATTCCCAACGCACCCGCCGAAGACCACTGACACCAGAGCAACGGGGTTCGACAGCGGGTGCTGTCGGCAGCAAAACGGTCGTTGTGTATGGAGTCGGTCGGTGCAATCCCGCACAATGGGTTGCATGTACACCACCCTCATCACCCCCACCGAGCTGCGTGAACTCCAGAACCGCGCGGCACCGCTCCAGCTGTTTGACTGCAGCTTCGAACTCACCAACCCGGACGCCGGCGAGGCCCAGTTCAACGAAGCCCACATCCCAGGCGCCCTCCACGCCCATCTGGACCACCACCTGAGCAGCCAGTCCCCGGACGACCGCGCCAGCGGCGGGCGCCATCCCCTGCCCTCGCGCGAAACCTTTGCGGCCTGGCTGGACCGGATCGGTCTGACCGCCGACACACAAGCCGTCGTCTACGACCGCCAGGGCGCCAACTACAGCGGCCGCCTCTGGTGGATGCTGAAATGGTGCGGACACGAAGCCGTCGCCGTGCTTGATGGCGGCCTGCAAGCCTGGCTCGGTTCAGGCGGCCCCGCTGAAACCGGTCCCGCCGCGCTGCGCAGCCCGGCTTCTCGCGGCGGCTTCGCCCTGCGCGACCCGCTCACCCGCCTGGTCGACACCACAGCCATCGCCAGCCGGCTGGGTGACCCGTCACTCACCGTGGTCGATGCCCGCTCCGCCGCCCGGTTCCGGGGCGAGGTGGAGCCGCTGGATCCGGTGGCCGGACACATTCCGGGCGCGCTCAACCGCCCCTTCGTCGACAACATCGGTGCCGACGGCTGCTTCAAACCCGCGGCACAGTTGCGCGCCGAGTTCACGCAACTGCTGGCCGGGCGCGACCCGTCCAGCGTCGTCCACCATTGCGGCAGCGGCGTGAGCGCCATCCCCAATCTGCTGGGCATGGAGATCGCCGGGCTGGGCCGCAGCGCGCTCTACGCGGGAAGCTGGAGCGAGTGGTGCAACACGCCGGGCTTGCCGTGCGCACGAAGTCAAGTTTCCGGCGGATGAGCCGAAGATACGGGAAGACCCGAACTGGATATGAACCCGCAGCCAGCGCCTCCTTGACGCGCTGGCAACCACTGCAACGTGAAAGAACCCGCACCTCCATCCCCGGTCGAGCCTGAATCCGCCATCCGCAAAACGACGCTGAAAGCGATCGCCCTGCTGATTGGCGCGGCCGCCACCCTGCTCACGCCGCTGGTGTACCTGAGCAGCACCAACCCACTGGAAACCTGGGCCACGGTGCTGGTGGCGGTCATCGGCTGGCTGGCGTACTACCTGGTGCAAAAGGGCTACACCACCTACATGCCGCACCTGATGGTGTATTCGGTGCTGACGGCGGCCAGCATGGCCGTGATGGCCTTTGGCTCGGTACGCACGGCGGGGGGATTCCTGTTCGTGGCGGCGGTGGCTGGCGCCGGCATTCTTCTGGGCCGCGCCGCGTTGATCGGTTCGGTGGTCTACAGCGTGGTTTCGCTGGGCGCGCTGACGCTGGCCGAGGCGCGGGGCTGGCTGCACACGCCCAATTTCACCGTAGGCACCAAGGTCTGGCTCACCCATTCATCGGTGCTGGTCGTCGTGGCCATGCTGGTCTTTTACAGCCGCAAGCGTGCCAACATCGCCCTGGCCCAGAAGATGGAAGAGCTGCAACTGCGCAAACGCACCGAGCACGAGCGCGACCGCAGCATGGAGCGGTTCGCCCGCATCTTCCGCACCAGCCCCAGCCCGATGCTGGCGCAGTCGGCCCGCACCGGCGCCATCCTCGACGTGAACCCGGCGTTCGAACGCTGCTACGGCTACACCAGCGAGCAGGTGCTCGGCCGCGTTGACGCGTTCCTCTGGGCCGACCCCGAACAGCGTGCCAGCTACCTGGAGCGACTGTTTGCCCGGCGCCGCACCGATCAGGAACGTGTGACCGGTCTGCGTGCCGACGGCAGCCATTTCGAGGCCCTGATCTCCAGCGAGATGGGCGACGACCCGCAGGACCGGCTGATCATCACCACCGTGGCCGACATCACCACGCAGAACGAAGCCATCGAGCGCCTGCGCCGCTCCGAAGAGCGGTTCGCCAAGGCGTTCAACTTCAGCCCGCTGAAGATGACGATCACGCGGCTGAGCGACGGCACGTTCCTGGAGGTGAACCAGGCGAGAGATCCGGTACAGGGCCTGCACAAAAAAGACCTCCTGGGCAAATCCACGCTCCAAACGGGCGGCTGGCTGAGTCCGGCGGATCGCCAGACTTTTGTGGAGCGCATCCAGCGGGAAGGCCATCTGAGCGCCTACGACACCCGCATGCGACACGCCGATGGCCAGGTCATCGACGCCAGGATGTGGGCCGAGCTGATCGAGATCGACGGCGAGGAATGCATCCTGTCCTGCTTCGTCAACACCACCGAAGAGAAGCGCCGCGAAGCCCAGTTGCTCACACTCACCCGCGGCATGGCCGGACCCGGCGGCGACGCGCTGTTCCAGGCGCTCACCATGCACATGGCGCAGGCCATCGGGGCCGACATGGTCACCGTGGGCGAGCTTCACCCGGAACGCAGCGTGCGCACCCTCTCCGTGTGGAAAGACGGCGCCGCCAGCCAGAACTTCAGCTTCCCGCTCGATGGGGCACCTTGCGGCGACGCGATGCAGCAGACCGACCTGTGCGTGCACCTGGAAGGTGTCGCCGAGCGGTATCCGGGCGATCAGGCCCTGATCGATCAGGGTTTTCAGGCCTATGTCGGCCAGTCGCTGCGCGACGAAGACGGCACGGCCATCGGTCTGCTCAACGCACTCTGGCGCCGTCCGATCCAGCTGCGGGCCGACACCCAGGCACTGATCGCCATCTTTGCCAGCCGTGCCACGGCCGAACTCATCCGCCTGCGGCGCGACCGCGAAATCCTGCACCTGAATTCGACGCTGGAACAGCGCGTTCGCAAGCGCACGGCCGATCTGGAAAAGCTCAACGCCGAACTCGACTCGTTCGCCTACTCGGTGTCGCACGACCTCAAGTCGCCATTGCGCGCCATTGACGGCTTCACCCGGCTGCTCACCGAGCAACTGCAAGGGCGCCTGCAGCCCGACGAACAACAGCTGTTCGAGCGCGTGCTCGCCGCCACCAGCCGCATGGGCCTGCTGATCGCGGACCTGCTGGCGCTGGCCCGGGTCAGCCAGGGCACGCTGCACCGGTCACAGACCGACCTCAGCACCCTGGCCGAGACCGTGCTGCGTCTCGAACAGGAAAAACACCCCGAACGCGTGCTTCGCTGGCGCATCACGCCGGGCCTGATCTGCCTCTGCGATGCCCGCCTGGTGCGCACCGTGCTGGACAACCTGCTCGGAAACGCGGTGAAGTACACCCGTGACCGGACCGACACACTGATCGAATTCGGCCAGCACAACGCCGACGGCGACCCGCCATTCGCCTTCTATGTCCGCGACAACGGCGTCGGCTTCAACATGCAATACGCCGACAAGCTCTTCAAACCTTTCCAGCGCCTGCACATGCCCAGCCAGTTCGAAGGCACCGGCATTGGCCTGGCCACGGTGCGGCGTATCGTCGAGCGCCACGGCGGCAGCATCCGCGCCGAATCCGCCCCGGGCCAGGGCGCGGTGTTCCACTTCACGCTGGCCGGCTCCGGGCCGATGAACCCGGCCTTGCCCCTTTCCCCCGCTGCTGCCGCGTAGCCACTGTCCCCTCATGGACAACCCCATCCTCACCGACGATCCGCTGGCCCCGGGGCAGACGGGCGTGATCGAACGCCACCAGGAGCAGGCGGTGCGCGCGCTGCTGCTGACCCTGTGCGTGGCCGCGCCCTCGATCGCGGCTGCCGTGTTCCTGCGCGACGGTGCGACCCGGGTGGTCGCGGTGATCGCACTGCTCTCCATTTTTCTCTGGGCGCTGTGGCTGCCGTTTCGCCACGGCCGGATACGACTGGTGGCCTACGCGCTGATCGGCAGCATGCTGCTGGTCACCACGCTGGCCACGGCGTTTGATGGCAGCGTTCGCAGCAGCGCGGTGATCGCCATGATGGCGACCGTGGTGCTGGCTGGCACTTTCCTGCCGCGCCCCGGCATGATCGCCGTGGGCCTTTACTGCACCCTCGTGCTGGGCCTGTTCAACTGGCTGGAGCAGCGCGGCATCTTCGTGCCCGGCTCCATGCGGATGGGCTGGGCGGTCTGGGTGGTGCACACCGCGGTGATCGCCACCATTCTGGTGAGCGTGTTCTTCGGGCGCTACCGCCTCATGAGGGCCTACAGCCGTCTGAGGCACAGCCTGAACCAGACCCTGGAAACCGAAGCCGATCTGCGCGCCAGCGAGGAGCGCTTCAGGGCCCTGTTCCGGGGCAACCCCGCCGCCTGCCTGGTGCAGTCCCTCAACAACCGCATGGTGGTCGACGTCAACGATGCGTACGCCGACATGAGCGGTTACAGCCGCGAGGAAATGCTCGGCCAGCCCCCGCCCGTGCTCTGGGCCAACCCCGCCGATGACAAGACCTTCCGCGCGGCGCTCAAGGCCCATGGCCGTGTGCGCGGCATGCGAACCCTGGGGCGGCGGCGCGATGCCGGTCTGTTCGAAGCCCTGATGTACGCCGAGGTGGTGCAAAACGGGCCCGAACGCCTGCTCTTCGTGATGGTGATCGACGTCAGCCTGGAGGAACGGGCACGCCAGGCGCTGCAGAAATCGGAAGAGCGTTTCTCCAAGGCGTTCAACTTCAGCCCGCTGGGCATGAGCATCACACGGATATCCGATGGACGCTTCATGGAGGTCAACCCCGCCAAGGAACGTGTGCTGGGCTACAGCCAGGCCGACTGTGCGGGCAAGACCGCGACAGAGGTCGGCATCTGGCTCAGCCCGGCCGACCGCGAGGACTACATCCGGCAGCTGCGCCAGGATGGCCACCTGCTGGGCTACGAAACCCGCATGCGCAGCAAGCAGGGCGAGGTGGTGGACGTGCGGGTGTGGGCCGAAACCATCGAGCTCGATGGCGAGCCCTGCGCGCTGGCCTTCACGATCAACGTGGCCGAAGAAAAGCGCCAGAAGGCCCTGCTGATGAACGTGGCCCAGGGCGTCTCATCCGCCACCGGCGAAGCCTTCTTCCGCTCGCTGGCGGAGCGCCTGGCCCAGGCCGTCGGGGCCCATGGGGTGGTGATCGGCGAACTCAGCGCCAACCACAAACAACTCGACACACTCGCCCTGCTGAGCGACGGCGAGCTGCGGCCCCCCCAGACGCTGAGCCTGGACCAGACCACCTACGCGCGCATCCTGCCGCACCAGGACCTGCTGGTGGAAGACACCAGCGCGCCGCCACGGCGCCAGAGCACCCCGCCCTTCGACCCAGACCGGGTGCAGACCCTGGCCGGCATGGTCCTGCGCGATCCGGACGGTACCGCCATCGGCCTGCTGGTCGCCACCTGGAGCCAACGGCAGGTGCCCGGGGCGGACACACGGGCCTTGCTGACCATCTTTGGCAGCCGGTGCAACGCCGAGCTGGTGCGCCTTCGGCGGGACCGCGAAATCCAGAAGCTGCAGGACACGCTGGAGCAGCGCGTGGTGGCCCGCACCGAACAGCTGCAGTACCTCAACCGGGAGCTCGACGCCTTCGCCTACACGGTGTCGCACGACCTGAAGTCGCCGCTGCGCTCGATCGACGGCTTCATGCACCTGCTGCGGGAGCAGATGGCCGGGCGCCTGACCCCGGACGACGAAGACCTGCTGCAGCGCGTGGCGGGCTCGGTGGCGCGCATGAACCGGCTCATCACCGACCTGCTGGCGTTGGCGCGGGTGAGCCAGGGCACCTTGCAGCGCACCGAAGTGAATCTGAGCGAACTCGCGCGGGATGTGCTGCGCCAGGAGTACCACCGCGATCCGGCGCGCGAGGTCGAGGTGGTGATAGCGCCGGGCATGGTGGCCGATTGCGACCCCCGCATGGCGCAGATCGTGCTGGAAAACCTGCTGGGCAACGCCTGGAAATACACCCGCCAGCAGGCCCGGCCGCGCATTGAGCTGTCCCAGGTCAACACCCCGCCCGGCGAAGCGCCCGTGTTTTGTGTGCGCGACAACGGCGCCGGGTTCGAAATGTCACGCTCAGAGCGCCTGTTTCAGCCGTTCACCCGGCTGCATTCGCCCAGCGAGTTCGAAGGCACCGGCATCGGCCTGGCCACGGTGCGCCGCATCATTGAGCGCCACGGCGGCCACATCCGCGGCGAAGGCGCGGTGGACCAGGGCGCGTGCTTCTGGTTTTCTTTCGGTCGCCAGGCGGTGGACTGAACGCCAGGCTTCGTCGCAGCCCGTATCCGTTGGCCATCACACCGGAGCACGATCCGCAACGCACGAAACAGCCCAGCCAAGGGCACCGCCGGGCCGGCTTTGCCGGACGGCCAGTGCCGCCCCCCTTGAGGGGGTCGCGCGAAGCGCGGCGGGGGTGGTCCTAATGAGCCAGACTGCTGACCAGCGTCACCAGCGCGATGCCCGCCAGCAACCAGGCCACCTGCGCCGCCGTCTCGCGCAGGCCCAGGCGTTTCTGCAGCTGCGGGATCAGGTCGGCCAACGCCACATAGACAAAGCTGCTCGACGCCGCCACCAGGAAATACGGCAGGTAGTCTTCCAGCTGCGCCAACAGGAAATAGCCCACCACACCGCCCAGCGCCGTCACCGTGCCCGCCAGCGACACCTTCACCAGCGCCGCGCGCTGCGTGCCCGAGGTGTGGCGCAGCACCACCAGATCGCCCATGTGGTGCGGCACCTCGTGCGCCAGCACCGCCACTGCCGTGACCACACCCAGCCGCATGTCGGCCATGAAGGCCGACGCGATCAGGATGCCGTCGCCAAAGGCGTGCACGCTGTCCCCGGCCAGCACCGCCCAGCCGCCGGAGCGTGGGGCGTGGTGATCGTGGCCATGGCCGTGGGCGTGCCCGTGGTGGGCATGGTCGTGGCCTTCGTGCCCCTCCTCGTGCCCCGCGTCGTGGTGGTGCTCGTGGCCGTGGTGCCAGAGCTCGGCCTTGTCCAGCAGGAAGAAAAACACCAGCCCGGCCAGCAGCACGGCAAAAAGCTCCTGCGCGCCCGCCTCGCTCTCAAACGCCTCGGGCAACAGGTGCATGAAGGCCGTGGCCATCAGCGCGCCGGCCGCCAGGCTCAGCATGTGCTGGGTGAAGCGCGCCAGCATGGCGAAGCTCAGCGCGGCGGCCAGCCAGACGCTGCCCACGCCGGCAGCCACGGTTCCCAACAGGATTGCGATCAGGGTCATCTTGAATACGGGGTCACAAAAAAAGGGCCGCTACCGCGACCCTCTGGCTTGGAGAAGCCGTCCAGGCTCAGGCCACGCCGTGCTGCTTGAACCAGGCCGTCGCGCGCTTCCAGCCGTCTTCGGCCGGCTCCTTGCGAAAGCTCGGGCGGTAGTCGGCGTGAAACGCGTGCGGCGCGTCCGGGTACACGACAAATGTCGAAGCCTTGGCCGCCGCATTGCCCGCGGCCAGAACGGTCTTCATCTTATCAATCGTGTCAAGGGGGATGCCGGTATCGGCCCCGCCATACAGGCCCAGCACCGGACCATGCAGCCCCGCGGCCACGTCCACCGGGTGCTTCGGGTTGAGTTCGCTGGCCTGCCCGACCAGCCGGCCGTACCAGGCCACCGCCGCCTTGACCGAAGGGTTGTGCGCCGCGTACAGCCAGACGTGGCGCCCGCCCCAGCAAAAGCCAGTCACGCCCAGCTTGCGGGTGTCGCCGCCGTTGGCCGCAGCCCACTTCACCGCCGCGTCCAGATCGCCCATCACCTGCGCATCGGGCACCTTGGACACCACCTCGGCGATCAGCTTGGCGATCTCGCCATAACTCTGCGCGTCACCCTGTCGCACAAACAGCTCGGGCGCAATCGCCAGGTAACCGGCCTGGGCAAAACGGCGCGCGGTGTCGGCGATGTATTCGTGCACGCCAAAAATCTCCGACAGCACCAGCACCACCGGTAACCCGGTCTTGCCCGCGGGCGCGGCGCGGTAGGCCGGCATCTGGAAACCGTTGACGTCGATCATCACCTCGCCCGCCGTCAGGCCGTCGGCCGGCGTCTTGATCGCCGTCTGCGCCATGATGGGCAGGGCCGCGGCGGCGTAGCCCACGCCCAGGGCAGCCTTGAGTGCGGTTCGGCGCGTGGCGGTTGCGCCCACGTCGCGCGCATCGAGCAGCGCCCGACTGTCGGTGATGAGATCTGCATTCAGCATGTTGTTCTCCGGTTGGGGTTGTCGTCAGCCTGACCCCTGCAGCGGACCGGCTGAGGGTGTCAGCCTGTCCTGATCGTCCACACGGCGATTGGTTCACGATCGGTTGCAATTGGCGCGTTGCCGGCTCGGTGCGCGCTGACCACAATGCGCCCAATAAACACCACGCCACAAGGCAGAGGGAGGCCACATGCTACAGCTCGGTCCGGTGCTGCAGTTTCTGGGTTGCCAGAATCACACATGGGGTATCGGCGTACTCGTCGTCAGCGACGCAGGCGACCCGCCGCCGGCCCTCCAGGTCCCGGCGCCCGCCCAGGTCGTCGCCCCGGTGCAGATGGCCGTACCCGGCCTTTCGGCCACCGCCTGGCGCTTTGATGTGGCCGTGCCCCAGACGGCAGCGGTCCAGACAGTCAACTATCTGTTGAGCGGCCAGAGCCACAGCTTCGATGTGCCCGGGATCGACGCCATGCCCAGCATGGCCTACGTGTCGTGCAACGGCTTCTCGGACCCGCGCGCCAAAAAGGGCCTGCAGCAGCCCAACGCCCTCTGGTCGCGCCTGGGCCGTCTGCACAACAGGATCGACCGCGTCGACAGCACCAGCTTCGGCCCGCTGCACCTGCTGCTCATGGGCGGCGACCAGATCTACAGCGACGACATGTGGGTCAAGCTGCCCGAGCTGCAGGCGTGGTCTGAGCTGCCCTGGCCCCAGCGCATCACCGCCCCGTTCACCGCCAGCCTGCGCAACGCACTGGCCGCACACTTCTCCCGCCTCTACCTGGACCGCTGGAGCCAGCCCGAAGTGGCGGCCCTGCTCGCCAGCGTGCCCACCGTGATGATGTGGGACGACCACGACATCATGGACGGCTGGGGCTCGCACCCCGCCGAGCTGCACGACTGCCCGGTGTTCCAGGGCATCTTTGCCGTGGCCAGCAGCGCATTCGAACTCTTCCAGCGGCAGATGATGGGCGCGCCGTCGCCCGCCACCCTGCCCGGCCAGACGGCCCACAGCAGCGGCTACCGCATTGGCCCGGCGGGCCTGCTGGTGCTCGACATGCGCAGCGAACGCCGGCCACGCGGTGGCGACGTGAACGCCAGCGGCGGCCAGCTGCGGGCCGAGCAGGTGGTCAGCGAAGCCAGCTGGCGCGCCATCTACCGCTGGCTCGACGCCCAGGCCGCCGCGGGCGACATGAAACACCTGTTCGTGATGAGCAGCATCCCCGTGGTGCACCCCAGCTTCGAACTGCTGGAGAAACTGCTCGGCGTGTTCCCCGGCCAGCAGGAGCTGGAAGACGACCTGCGCGACCACTGGACCAGCCCGCCCCACAAGGCCGAACGCCTGCGCCTCGTGCACCGCCTGCTCGCGGCCAGCGCAAGCGGCACCCGCGTGACCCTGCTCTCAGGCGATGTGCACGTGGCCGCCGTGGGCGTGATCGAATCCGACCGCGCCGACGTGCCCGCCACGGCCCGCGTGATCAACCAGCTCACGTCCAGCGGCATCGTGCACCCGCCACCGCCAGGCGTGGTGTTGTTCTTTCTGGAACAGGCTTGCCAGATGGTGGAGACCATCGACCGCGGCATCAGCGGCGCGATGTACGAGTTCCCGACCACCCGCCACCGCATGATCGGCTGCCGCAACTTCATGACCCTGCAGCCCGACGCCCCCGGCCAGGCCAACCGCTTCTGGATCAACTGGTGGGCCGAGGGGGAGGCGCATCCTTACACGAAGGTGGTGCACCCGGTGACGTGAACGGGCTGGGTCAGTGCGCCTGATCCCAGTTCGCCCCCAGCCCCACCTCCGCCAGCAGCGGCACCTTGAGCGCAGCCACACCGGCCATCAGGCGCGGGATCTCGGTCTTGAGCCAGTCCACTTCCGCCAAGGGCACTTCGAACACCAGTTCGTCGTGCACCTGCATGATCATTTTCGTGGCCCTGCCCTGCTCGTCCAGCGCCTTCTGCACCGCCACCATGGCCAGCTTGATCAGGTCGGCCGCGGTGCCTTGCATGGGGGCGTTGATGGCCTGGCGCTCCAGCGCTGCCTGCTTCGCGCCCTTGGCGTTCTGGATGTCCGGCAAAACCAGGCGGCGCCCGAACACGGTCTCCACGTAGCCCTGTGCCTTGGCCAGGGCGCGGGTGTCGTCCATGTACTGCTTGACGCCCGAGAAGCGCGCAAAGTAGCGGTCGATGTAGGTCTTGGCGGCTGCGTTCTCGATGCCCAGCGACTTGGCGAGGCCAAAGGTGCCCATGCCGTAGATGAGGCCGAAGTTGATGGTCTTGGCGTAGCGGCGCTGCTCGTTGCTGACCTCGGCGGGCGTGATGCCGAACACCTCGGACGCGGTGGCGCGGTGCACGTCTTCACCGGCCTGGAAGGCGCGCAGCAAGGCCGCGTCGCCGCTCAGGTGCGCCATGATGCGCAGCTCGATCTGCGAGTAGTCGGCGCTGGCGATCACGCTGCCAGCGGGCGCGACGAAGGCTTCGCGCACCTTGCGGCCTTCGGCCGTGCGGATGGGGATGTTCTGCAGGTTGGGGTCGTTGCTCGACAGCCGCCCGGTCACGGCCACGGCTTGGGCGTAGTGGGTGTGCACGCGACCGGTGCGCGGGTTGGCGAGCTGGGCCAGCTTGTCGGTGTAGGTGCCCTTGAGCTTGGCGAGGCTGCGGTGCTCCAGGATCTTGGCGGGCAGCGGGTAGTCTTCGGCGAGTTTTTCCAGCACCTCTTCGTCGGTGCTCCGGGCGCCGGTGGCGGTTTTTTTGATGACGGGCAGGCCGAGCTTGTCGAAGAAGATTTCGCCGAGCTGCTTGGGGCTGGCCAGGTTGAAGGGCTGCCCCGCAATTTCATACGCCTCCTGCTCCAGCGCAAAGATGCGCTGGCCCAGCTCGTGGCTCTGTTTGGCCAGCGTGGGTGCGTCGATCAGCACGCCGTTGCGCTCGATGCGGTAGAGCGTTTCACTGCTGGCGATCTCCAGTTCGTAGATGAAGCGCAGTTTCGCATCGGCGTCCAGCTGCGGCCAGAGCGCGCGGTGCACGTCGAGCGTCTGGTCGCTGTCTTCGCACGAATATTCGGATGCCTTGGCCACGTCCACCTGGGCAAACGGGATCTGGTGCGCGCCCTTGCCGCACAGGTCTTCGTAGTTGATGCCGCTGCGGCCCAGGTGGCGCTCGGCCAGGCTGGCCAGGCCGTGCGGCTTGTGCACCTCGAGCACGTAGCTCTGCAGCATGGTGTCGTGCACATAGCCCTGCACCTCGATGCCGTGGTTGGCGAACACATGGCGGTCGTACTTGATGTGCTGGCCGAGCTTGTGTTTGGTCGGGTTCTCCAGCCAGGGCTTGAGCTTCGCCAGCACCTCGTCGAACGGCAACTGCTCGGGCGCATCGGGGCCGGCGTGTTTGAGCGGGATGTAGGCGGCTTCGCCGGGTGTCACGCTGAAGCTGATGCCGACGATCTGGGCCACCATTTCGTCGAGCGAGGTGGTTTCGGTGTCCACAGCCACGAGATCGGCGGCTTCCACCTTGGCGAGCCAGGTGTTGAAGAGGTCCCAGGTGAGGATGGTGTCGTAGGCGAGGCTGCCGCTGGAAGGGGTTGCGGACGTTTCGCTGGCCTCGACTGGCCCGGCTTCGCTGAAGAGGTCGTTGGTGGGCGCGCCCCTCACCCCGGCCCTCTCCCCAGAGGGGCGTGGGGTTGAAGATGGGCGCTCGTCGCCGCCCAGCGCCTTCGCAAGGCCCTTGAAGCCGTAGGTCTCGTAGAAGGTCTTGAGCGGTTCGGTCTGGGGCTGGCCGATGCGGATCGCGTCGAGCGCGGGCATGTCGGGCACCCAGCCGTTCAGGTCGCAGTCGGTCTTGATGGTCAGCAGCTGGCGGCCGGTGGGCAGCCAGTCGAGCGCCTTGCGCAGCTTCTCGCCCACCGCGCCCTTGATCTGGTCGGCCTGCGCCACCAGGGCGTCCACCGAACCGTATTCCTGCAACAGCTTCACGGCGGTCTTGGGGCCCACGCCCTGCACACCGGGCACGTTGTCGACCTGGTCGCCCACCAGCATCTGGTAGTCCAGCATCAGACGGGCCGGCACGCCGAATTCGGCCTCCACCCCGGCCAGATCGCGTACCTTGCCGCTCATGGTGTCGATGATGGCGATGTGTTCGTTCACCAGCTGGGCGAGGTCCTTGTCGCCGCTGGAGATGATCACGTTGATGCCCTGGCTCGCCGCCGTCACGGCCAGGGTGCCGATCACGTCGTCGGCCTCGACGCCGGGCACGTCGAGCACCGGCCAGCCCATCAGGCGCACCACCTCGTGAATGGGAGCGATCTGGCTGCGCAAATCGTCGGGCATGGGGCTGCGCTGGGCCTTGTATTCGGGGTAGATGGCGTCGCGGAAAGTCGGGCCTTTGGCATCGAACACGCAGGCGCCGTACGCGGCGGGGTGGTCTTTGAGCAGCTTCTGCATCATGTTGATCAGGATGCGGATGGCACCGGTCTTCTGCACCGTGCCGTCGGGCAAGGTGGTGCTCATGGCGTCACCGCCGGCAAAGAAGGCGCGGTAGAGGTAACTGGAACCATCGACCAGCAACAGGGTGGGGGTGGGCGTTTTTTCGTCGGACATGGGGCGATTGTGGGGGAATCTCCACAGCCCGGGCCGACGCGCGGCGCCACCCGACTGCCTACAATGGGGCATGCGCCATACCACCACCTTCCTGTCCCGACTGTCAGTGCCGGCTCTCGCCCTGACCCTTGCCCTGCCCGCGCTCGCCCAGGCCCCTGCGCCAGCCGCCGAGGCGGCGGCGGTCGTGCCTGCCGAGTCCGGCCCGCCCGCGAGCGGCGCGCGCATCGAACGCATCACCCACGAAGACGGGCTTTCTCGCATCGACGAGCTGCGCGTGGGCGGCGAGACCCGCAGCATCGCCGTGCAGCCCAAGAACGGTGCACCCGGCTACGAAATCACGCCCTTGCCGGCCGGTGCAGACCTCACCGAGACCCAGAACAAGGGCTCCACGGGCAAGAGCCGCTGGCGCATCCTCAACTTCTGATCGCCTGTATTTTTCATGGCCGTTTACACCGAAGTCCCGTTTGACGAGGCGGCAGCCCTGCTGCGCGCGCTGAACCTGGGCGAACTCACCGAGCTGCGTGGCATCCACGGCGGCATCGAAAACACCAACTATTTCGTCACCACCGAGCGCGAGGGCCAGCACGAGACCCACGTGCTCACGGTGTTCGAGCGCCTGGGGTTCGAGCAGCTGCCGTATTACCTGCACTTCATGAAGCACCTGGCGGGCAAAGGCATCCCCGTGCCCGAACCCGCCGCCGATGCCCAGGGCGAGATCCTGCACAGGCTGCAGGGCAAACCGGCCGCCGTGGTCAACAAGCTGCGCGGCCACAGTGAACTGGCGCCCACGGAATCCCATTGCCGGGCGGTGGGCGACATGCTCGCGCGCCTGCACCTGGCCGGGCGCGATTTCGGCATGAGCCAGCCCAACCTGCGCGGCCTGCCGTGGTGGAATGAAACCGTGCCGGTGGTGCTGCCGCACCTGAGCGCGAGCCAGAATGCCCTGATCCGCACCGAACTGGCCTACCAGAACCACGTGGCGGCCCTGCCCGCGTATGCCGCCCTGCCCCGCGGCCCGGTGCACGCCGACCTGTTCCGCGACAACGTGATGTTTGAAGACGGTGAACTCACCGGCTTTTTTGACTTCTATTTCGCCGGCAACGACAGCTTCCTGTTCGATCTGGCGGTCTGCCTCAACGACTGGTGCATCCGCCACAGCGCGGACGACAGCGACGGCCAGCACGACGCCGCCCTGGCGCAGGCCATGGTGTCGGCCTACCAGGCGGTGCGGCCCCTGAACGCGGCCGAGCGCAGTCTGCTGCCGGCCATGCTGCGCGCTGGCGCGCTGCGTTTCTGGCTCTCGCGCCTGTGGGACTGGCACCTGCCGCGCGACGCCAGCATGCTCAAGCCCCACGATCCCACCCACTTCGAGCGCGTGCTGCGTGAACGGGTGGGCCTGGCGCCCGACCTGCTGGCCTCGCTGCTGGAAGAACACAGCCTGGCCGCCTGAGCCCGACCCACCCCCCGCATGAAACTTCGCAACGTCCCCGCAGGCACCGGCCTGCAATGGGTGAAACTGGGCATCCAGACCTTTTTTCGCCAGCCCCTGGCCCTCTCGGGCCTGTTTTTCATGTTCATGGCCGCGGTGTCGGTGCTGTCGATCATCCCGATTCTGGGCACCGCCTTGTCGGCCGTGCTGACGCCTGCGGCCAACCTGGGCCTGATGGCGGCCAGCCGTGAGGCGTCGGCCGGGCGCTTCCCCATGCCGTCCACGCTGGTCAGCGCGTTTCGCGGCAACCGCGAACAGAAGCGCGCCATGCTGGTGCTGGGGTCGATCTACGCCGGCTGCCTGCTGCTGGTGCTGGCCACGGCCGCGCTGCTCGGCCCCGCGGCGCCGGTGGGCGAAGTCGAAACCAGCGTCACCCCCCAAATGATGCAGGACCTGCTGGCCAGCCCGGGCCTGTGGTTTGCCCTGCTGGTGTACATCCCGGTGCTCATGATGTTCTGGCACGCGCCGGCGCTGGTGCACTGGCACGGCGTGAGCCCGGTCAAGAGCCTGTTTTTCAGCGCCCTGGCCTGCTGGCAGAACAAGGGCGCCCTGCTGGTTTTCGCCATCGGCTGGATGGGCGTGTTCCTGCTCTCCGGGCTGGTGATCAGTTTCCTGGGCTCGGTGTTGGGCGGCGCCCAGGCGCTCAACATCATCATGTACCCGGCCGTGCTGTTCGTGGCCTCGATGTTCTACGCCTCGGTCTATTTCACGTTCCGCGACAGCTTTGACACCGGCGCCGAGCCAGAACTACTGCCCTCAACCACCGGAGACCCGACATGACTCAGCACACCCTGCTTGGCCGCCATGAAGACGAAATGCTGTGGTTCCAGCGCCGCGAGGTCCTGGCCGCGGCGGGCGCCTGGCTGGCCCTCGGGGGCGCGGGCGCCGCGCAGGCCCAGGCGCGCAGCAATGTGGTCGATCTGCTGGGCGACGTGCTGCTCAACGGGCAGCGCATGTCGCGGCAGCACACGGTGCAGACCGGTGACCAGATCCAGACCGGCCCGGGCTCGCGGCTGCTGTTCGTGGTCGGCAACGCGGCCTTTCATGTGCGGCAGAACTCGCGCCTGGAGGTCGGGCGCGGCGCCACGCTCAACACCGTGAGCCTGCTGCGCCTGCTCACCGGGGCGGTGGTCAGCGTGTTCGGACGTTCGGCCAGCCGCAGCATCGTCACGCCCACGCTCACCGCCGGCATCCGCGGCACCGGCGTCTACACCGAGGTCATGCCCGACCAGCGCAGCTATTTCTGCAACTGCTACGGCACGGTCGACGTGAGCGCCCGGGGCGACAAGACGCTCTCGGTGTCGAGCTACCACCAGTCGTTCTGGGGTGAGGTGGAGCCGAAGAATGGTCGCCTGCTCACGCCGGCCCAGGCGATCAACCACAGCGACGAGGAACTCGAGTTTCTCTGCCAGCTGCTGGGCCAGCAGACCGCCTGGCAGATCGCTGGCAAGAAGGGTGTGAAGGACGGCAAGGGCTACATGGAAGAGCGGCCCGGGCAGATGCACCCGGCGATGGGGCCGCTACCGCGTTGATAGCACGCTGAAGCGCCCAGGTGGGGCCAACTGCCACACCACTGTCACGCGGGTTTCACACAAACCGGGGATGCTAGGCCCCGTTTGTTCAACCCACGAGGCATCCCATTGAAAACCGACATCTCCCGCGCCGCCGACTTCTTCAACGAAGAAGACTCCAACCACACGGCCAACCCCCAATTCGACCAGGTGCTTGACACCCGTCTCAGCCGGCGCGGCCTGCTGCGCGGTGCGGCCGGTGCCGCTGGTGCCGGCGTGCTGGGCGCATCGGCCCTGAGTGGCTGCGCCACCGCAGGCGGTGCATCGGGCACCACAGGCCCCGCACTCACCAGCCTGGGCTTCAAGCCCGTGGCCAAGAGCCTGGCCGACAAGGTGGTCGTGCCCGAGGGCTACTCCGCCCAGATCATCTACGCGCTGGGCGACCCCCTGGCCGCCGGTGTGCCGGCCTTCAAGAACGATGGCACCGACACCGCTTTCGAACAGCGTGCGGGCGATCACCACGACGGCATGGAGTGGTTCGGTCTGGACGCGTCGGGCAAACCCTCGAACAGCTTCAACAGCCGCGGCCTGCTGGCCATGAACCACGAAGCCACCACGGATGAAAAGCTCTCGTCGTTCTTCATTCACGCCAACGGCGGCACCGCCTCCCTGCCCCGCCCGGCCGCCGAAGTGGACAAGGAACTCGCGATCCATGGCCTGTCCGTGGTCGAGGTGATGTCCAACGGCAAGCAGTGGACCACCCAGCCAGGTTCCGCCTTCAACCGCCGCGTCACCTCCATGACGCCCGCCACCCTGCACGGCCCGGCGCGCGGCAGCGAGCACCTGGTGACGAAGTTCAGCACCGACGCCACGCTCTGCCGCGGCACACTCAACAACTGCGGCACCGGCAAGACGCCCTGGGGCAGCTTCGTGAGCGGTGAAGAGAACTGGTACGGCTACTTCTTCCGCGATGCGCAGGACGACGACCGCCGCAAGAAGGACAAGCAGGTCCAGGCGCTCAAGCGCTACGGCCGCAAGGCCGGCGAAGCCAGCCGCCACGGCTGGGAAAGCGCCGGTGCGCAGGACCAGTACGTGCGCTGGAACAACGGCGCCCTGGCCGCCAGCGCCAAGGACGACTACCGCAACGAGATGAACACGTTCGGCTACGTGGTCGAGATGGACCCCTACGACAAGAGCCAGCCGGTCCGCAAACGCACCGGCCTGGGCCGCTTCGCGCACGAGAGCGTGGCCTTCGCCAAGCCGGTGGCGGGTCAGCCCATCGTGGCCTACATGGGCGACGACGCGCGCGGTGAATACATCTACAAGTTCGTGTCTGATGCCAAATGGGATCCGAAAGACGCCAGCCCGGCCAACCGCCTGGCCGCCGGTGATAAATACCTCGACAAGGGCACACTGTTCGCCGCCCGATTCAAGGACAACGGCAGCGGCGAGTGGCTGGAACTGTCGATGAACAACCCGGTGATCGCCGGCAGCTCGTACTTCGAGTTCAAGAGCAACGCCGATGTCGCCATCTTCACCCGCCTGGCGGCCGATGCCGTGGGCGCCACCAAGATGGACCGCCCGGAATGGAACGGTGTGCACCCCCGCACCGGTGAGGTCTACTTCACCCTGACCAACAACAGCAACCGCAGTGCCGCCACGGCCGATGCCGCCAACCCGCGCGCCTACACCGACATGAAGGGCAGCAAGGAGCAGAAGGGCAACGTCAACGGCCACATCGTGCGCCTGGCCGACGCCTCGCCCGCAGGCTCGTCGTTCAAGTGGGACATCTACGTGTTTGGCGCTGAAGCCGGCGCCGACAAGTCCGCTGTGAACCTGTCGAACCTCACCGACGACAACGACATGTCGGCACCCGACGGCCTGGTGTTCAGCCCGGCCACCGGCGTGTGCTGGATCCAGACCGACGACGGCGCCTTCACCGACAAGACCAACTGCATGATGCTCGCCGCCATCCCCGGCAAGGTCGGCGATGGTGGCGCACGCATCGTCCAGCACGGCGACAAGCAGGTCACCACCTACGTGGGCAAGACCCCGACGCCCGCCACGCTGGCGCGCTTCCTGGTCGGCCCCAAGGGTTGCGAGATCACCGGCTGGTGCGAGACGCCGGACGGCCGCGCGATGTTCATCAACATCCAGCACCCGGGCGAAAGCACGGCCATGGCCGATGTGAACGACCCGTCCAAGTACCAGAGCCAGTGGCCCGCCAACGCCGGTTACGGCGCCGGCAAACGCCCGCGCTCGGCCACCATCGTGATCACCAAGAACGACGGCGGCATCCTGGGCACCTGAACGGGTCAGCCCTGCTTCGAAAGCCCGGCTTCGGCCGGGCTTTTTTTGTTGGACGAACTTCGTCTGAGGCGTGCACGGGTAACAGGCCTGTCATCAAGCCACGGCAGCATCGGTAGCACTTTCCACCTCCACAGGAGATGAACTTGAAGACCGATCTGTTTCGACGCACCGCCCTGCTGCTGGGCGCCAGTCTCGCGCTCACGCTGGCGGCCTGCGGCGGCGGCGAGATGGGTGAGGAGCTGATTCCCAAGAACGGCTCACCCAAGTTCCCCGCCGTGATGCTGACCCTGGTGCACGTGAACGACCACCACTCGCAGCTCGACCCTTTCCCCAACACCGAGCTGCAGATCGACGGCCGGCCCACCCGCGTGGAGCTGGGAGGCTTCGCGCGTGTGACCAGCGCGTTCAAGTCCTACGGCAACAAAGACAACGTCATCAAGCTGCACGCGGGAGATGCGGTCACAGGATCGCTCTACTACACCCTCTTCAAGGGCGAGGCCGACGCGGCACTGATGAACACCGTGTGCTTCGATGCCTTCGCCCTCGGCAACCACGAGTTCGATGATGGGGACGCCGGCCTCAAGGTCTTCCTGGACCATCTGCGCAACGGCAGCTGCAAGACACCGGTGCTGGCGGCCAATGTCAAGCCCGCGCTGGGCACGCCGCTGGCCATGACGTCGGCCACCGGATACATCCAGCCTTTCACCATCAAGACCGTCAAGGGCGTCAAGGTGGCGATCATCGGCATCGACATCAAGGGCAAGACCACCAACTCATCGCGCCCGCTGGACACCACCGTGTTCGAAGACGAAACCGAAGCCGCCCAGCGCACCATCAACGCGCTCAAGCTGCGCGGTCTGCGCCATTTCGTGCTGCTGACCCACCAGGGCTTTGATGCCGACAGGGCCATGGCCGCAAAACTCACCGACGTCGACGCCATCATCGGCGGCGATTCGCACAGCCTGCTGGGCGACTTCAGCGCCTACGGCCTGCCCGGCTCGGGCGCCTACCCGACGCAGCTCACCAACAAGGACGGCAAAAAGGTCTGCGTGGGCCAGGCCTGGGAATACAGCAAGGCCTTTGGCGAGATGAACCTGAAGTTCAACAACAAGGGTGAGGTGCAAAGCTGCAGCGGCCAGGCTTCGCTGCTGATCGGCTCCAGCTTCCAGCGCCAGGACGCAGCCGGCACCTGGGCCGCGGTGGACGAGGCCACGCGCCAGCAGATCGTCAAGCGGCTCAGGAAGTCGCCGCTGCGCGTGACCGAACCGGACGCCACCGCCGCTGAAACCCTGGCTGGCTACGCCGGCCAGGTCAATGCAAAAAAGGCAGAGACCATCGGCACAGCGAGCGAAGCGCTGTGCCTTGTGCGTGTGCCCGGCGAAAGCACCAACCGCTCGGGCGGCGTGGCCGGTTGCGAAACCGCCAACACGCTGGCGCGCGGCAGCGATGCCGCTCAGGTGGTGGCCGAGGCCTTTCTGGCCGGCAGCCTGGCCGCCGACATCGCGATCCAGAACGCGGGTGGCGTGCGCATCGCCGTGCCCGCCGGCACGATCAGCATGAACACCGCGTTCACCCTGCTGCCTTTCACCAACGTGCTGGTCGAGCTGCCGATGACCGGCCAGCAGGTGATCGACGTGCTGGAAGACGCGGTAGCCAACCACCTCGATGCCGGCCAGTCCAGCGGCTCACACCCCTATGCCGCCGCGCTGCGCTGGCGCCTGGACATGAGCCAGCCGCGCGGTTCGCGCTTCAGCCAGGTGGAAGTGCGCGACCGCACCACCGGCGTGTGGGCAGCGATCGAGCCGGCGCGCAACTACACCGTGGCCACCAACGACTTCATCGCCAGCGGCAAGGACGGCTACACCACCTTCGGCACCGTGTACGCCACCGGCAACACCGTCAACAACTACCTGCTCTACACGCAGACCTTTGTGGACCACGTGCTGGCGCAAGGCAGCATCGGCCGCCCCGCTGCGGCGGACTATTCGCACCAGTCGGTGATCACGGCGGCGGGGGTGGCGCTGCCCTGAACGCCACCCGGCGGCCATGAAGCAACCCGCCGCACGGCGGGTTTTTCTTTGGAACAAGGAGGTTTCAGAGCGCCGGCACCGGCGGCGCGGCCGGCATCGTGCGCCCGACATGGCAGGCCATCACACCCGTGAAGACCGCCTCGACCTGCGCCGCGATCTGCTGCCAGTCCAGCTGCGCGACCTGCTGCCGCGCACGGGTGCTGGCCTGGGTGATGTGCTGGGGATGGGCCGCCAGTTCGCGGGCGAGCGCGACGTAGGCGGACGCATCACCGGCTGGTGCCATCCAGCCGGTGACGCAGGGTTCCAGCCACTCGGCCGCCGCCGCGGTGTCGAAGGCGAGCACCGGCAGCCCACTGGACAGCGCTT
>Ga0209066_10001457_pt1 | contig 31111 bp, 28 predicted proteins | sample All_14_2_FD_187198 | JGI IMG/M metagenome (GOLD analysis project Ga0209066, IMG submission 187198) | Freshwater microbial communities in response to fracking from Pennsylvania, USA - Allegheny Zone_MetaG_DW_15 (SPAdes) (version 2) ... | reverse complement strand
GGTCACGGTAGGCCACGGCGGCGCGGCGGTGACGGATGGGGGCGGAGTCGGTGGGGTGGGCGGAGATTTGGAGGGTTTTCATTTTGTCAAGAGGGTAAATACGGTTTTTGATTGGGTGGGGGTTAAGAGCGACTGGATTAGGTGGTGGTCGGTTTTAGCTGTTTTGGCCGGGGAAATTTTTGTATACAGTCTTACAAAAAAGGCGGTCTTATATAAGAGTGCTTTTCCCATAAGAATCAACAAGTTAGCGCGGTTTTACACAGACAGTGATACCCGGTTTACGGTTTTGAAAAAATAGGGGGGTGGGGGTAAAGAGGGTGTAAAAAAACGCGTCGCTAGAAGAGGTGTTTTGAGCGTAAAAAGTGGGCTCTAGAGAAGGCTTTTCATACACTACTCAAAAACAAAACTTGGGGTACTTTTTGAACTTAACCCATATTCACTGTTGACCTAAAAACTTGCTAAGTGCTTGATTTTGTTCGTTTGCTTAAAAATTAGGCGTCAATCCCATGTTGAGATTGTGGTCAATCAGGCATAAACCTTGCTTAGGCCTTTTTTGTTTCAGCTTGCCGTGGATTTGGCAGATTTGGCAGAAAAAATGACACCTGTTTTTTCGGAAGTTGAGCGCTAGAGAATAACCTTCATTTCGTGTGGTTATTCAGAGTCTTAAACCCACGAAAAGCCCATAACCATGTTGATGGAATGGGCTATTGCTTGAGCTTAGAAATTCCAGCAAGCGAATTGTGAGCGCATGTAGGACAGGACTTGACTTGTGAGGTGGTCAAGGCTGACTTTGGTGATTTCGTCACCTGGGTAATTGGTTTGCTCGGTGACTTTCAGTTGTTTCAGGATGTCTCGCAAAATGAGTTGCAGATGGTTTCTGCCCTCAATTTTCATGAAAGGCGTGTTGATGTTGTTCTTCTTCAAGAACTTCACCATGTTTTGCAGTTCGGTGAGGTCAGCAGAATGCACATCATGCATTTTCGTGGTGATGCTGATGGTTTTGTCGTCGCTAAACCAGATGTACACACCGAAATTACGGATGGTTTCGGCGTGTGCTGTGTAAATGTCTTCGTGCCTGAAGTTGAGCCACAAGTGGCTGGATGTGCCGCTGTGTGGGTAGTGAGAGAAGCCGAAGTATTCGTTCGGGGTGGATTTTTCCCAAGTTGCGAGTCGCATGATAGGTTTTTCCTATGTTAGTGGGTATAAATTCTATGTTTTAAAGACGAAAATACCCGAATTTCGCCTAATGTGAAGTTTGTGTAAAGTTACACAAATTACAAATGGTTGTGCTAGGCAGGGCTTTTTGGGCAAGATTTGGCCTTGATTTGGGCGCGGCCGAGCAAGAATCTTGCTTTGGCCCGCAAGAATCTTGCTTTGTGTCGGCTTTGTAAAGCTAGGCTGTTCGCTTTGTAAAGCTGGACGCCGATAGCTTGGCGCTATTCTGTTACAGAGGCTGATGGAAATTTTGAGGGCTTTTTAGGCCCTATGCGCGAAATTGGGGTCAGGTTCCGATTATTCGTCTTCAGCTTCCAAACGCTCAGCCCAGCCCGCAAGCCACCAGCCGCCAAGGGCCAGAATCAGGCTCAGGACGCCGCAAATGGCCGGGTGAAGGCCGTAGCCCTCGAAATGGTACGAAACGCCCAGGAAGAAGGCTTGAACGATGCCAATGAGCGCCAGGACGACGCCGCTCCATGCGAGATATTTCATGCTGAGTGCTCCACGTTTTGGGTGTTGATGTTTCGTGCGCGGTATTGGGCGATGTTTTCGCCGTCGTTGTCGAAGTCGTTGGCCATCAGTTCCTTGATGATTTCCTTGGCTTCTGCCAAATCATCAGCGCGGGAATCTTCGGGTGTAAGGGCCACAATGTCCCATTCGCGGGTGAAAACTTGGTCACGGTGGACGATGTATCCGGGTTTTGCGCGGGCTTCAATCATGTACATGATTTTCCTTTCAGAGTGGTGGGCAAACTTAAGCATTGGTGTTGCTTAAGTTTGCGGCCTAAGACTTGCTTAGGCCGCATCCATGCTATGAGATTGGGCATCGACTGCCCGATATGTTGTGTTTGAATGTTTCAGCGCACATTCAGCGCCTTAGTGTGAACAGACTTGCTGGACCCGCAAGTAGCCTTATTTAGCGTCTAGGCGTAAGAACAGTTAAGGGTTGAGTCAGTATTCCACGCTGACGGGTCGTGACTGCGATTCTAGGGGCAGTTGCCACGGATATGTCACATATCCGCAAGGACTTAACCGTTACTCGCCACGGTTTCAGGGCGTAGATTAACGTGATTTGTCAGATCACGGACAGTTCGGCTGATCGCTTGAGATTACATCGTGGTCAACGCTGCCATTGAGCCAAACGCGCAAAGCATAACCTTGCGTGTGGTGTGAGTCGCTGGCATAGCCCGCAAGTGTGATCGACGATACTGCGGAAGTATCCTCGAAACTTGCTGCTGTTCAAGCATATGCAGGGGCGTTTCTAGGGTCGTATTTCAAGGGCGACTACCCAATATCCTAGCGAATAAGGGTCACAGTCTCCGACCTATCCTACACAAGAAACGCTTGCAGGGATGCTAAATGTAATTGGTGGGCGAGTATGCATGTGGGGTTAACCTGTTCGCATACGCCACGGATACTAGGCGTGTTCCGCAAGCCTAGTATTTGTCCACTGTCGGGGCCACACATCACGCAACGATATTTTGCACTTTCCCGCAAGACAGCCATAGGATACCGGGCGCTAACCGATAGAGCCATTGACAAATAATGCCGTACTACGTGCGACGGGCAACCGGCCCGAATAACGTGATTTTGTAATGTGTGGTGCGCCATGCCGCAAAGGGTAGCGGGTGGCGCGTATGTGCCCGATAAGTTTTCCGCTATGGTTCCGCAAAGCCTGATTATCGGACAATGAGTCAACGGGCGCGGCATGTAGCGGCGCGGGTTTCGTCATTATCGGTTTTTGGTTTTGCTTTCCCATAGTTTCTACAACCGCGCACTGTCTGCCCTAGCGTCTGCCCTAGCGTCTGCCCTAGCGTCTGCCCTAGCGTCTGCCCTAGCGTCTGCCCTAGCGTCTGCCCTAGCGTCTGCCCTAGCGTCTGCCCTAGCGTCTGCCCTAGCGGGCGCGGTTGCCTTATCGGTTTTTAATGTGCTGGTGCTGGGTCGCATTTTCAGCGGGCGCGGCGTGAGCGGCGCGGGCATCCAATGGACCGGGCGGGCGGGTTGCGTGATGGCAAACCCTAGGCGATGGCCTATAACTATCGGTTGACCGATAGTTATAGGCGCCCGCTATCCTAGCGGGCGCGGGTTGCGGGTTATGCGGTTGCGGTTGCGGTTGCGGTTGCGGTTGCGATTGCGCCCATGATGGCCTCAAGGGCTGCGCCATCGTATGCGCCCGCCTTGATTGCGGCGACAATCAAGGAAACATCGGGCACGGTGGGCAGCGGTTGCGGCGCGGTTGCGCCATCGGTTGCGCCATCGGTTGCGCCATCGGTTGCGCCATCGGTTGCGGTTGCGCCATCGGTTGCGGTTGCGGTTGCGCCATCGGTTGCGGTTGCGGGTTTCGCGGCGCGGGCGGGTGGCGTCAACGCGTCAACGGCGCGGGCATGGGCCATGCTGGCCCACTCAATCAAGGCGCCATCGTCAAGGGCGCACAGTTCCCGCGCCTTGAGGCTATCGCGCACAGCGTCAAGCGCCAGAACGGCGCGGGCGCGGACTTGTGCGCCTTTCCCTTTGCCTTGCAAGGCTTCGCGGGATTGCTTCACGCGGGCATCATTTCCACTATGCCCAAACTCAAGGGCGGCGCCTACAATGGCGCGGGCCAGAACCTCAAGGGCGGCGCCCTTGTCGTAGATTGACGTTACCGCGTCAAGAATTGACAAGGTGAAGCAATCGGGGAACATGGCACGAACATGCACCATAGAACGGGCGGCGCGGGTTGCGGTTGCGGTTGCGGTTGCGGTTGCGGTTGCGTTTTGCATTTGAGGCTTTCAGAGTTGCGCCTATATAGCGGCGCGGGTTTTTGGTGTATGCACCATTTTGGTGCATTGTCTGTGCAGCGATATGCACGGCGCCAGTATAGCACAGTATTTTCTGCTGTGTCTAGTGTCTATTTTCTGGGTTCTGTTTTCCATGCTATGCAGTAGCGTTTACTGTATGTATGCACAGTATTGACAAACACGCTATTGTGTGATTTATTGTTATCCACAGGGGTGTGGATAACTCAGTCTTATATAAGAGTCTGTGGATAACTCTGTGGATAAGGTTGTGGATAAGTTGTGGATAAGCGTCGATACTGTATGGACATACATGCCTCTAGAACGCACCAGATCGGCGCCAGTGAAGCGCTACATTGTGGGGTAACTACCCTACACTGAAGGTTATTAACACCTGCTCATGTAGTTATCCACAGGTAGGGGTTGTGGATAACTTTGTGGATAACTTGGCCGGTGACGTATAGGGTTTCACCTATGAAACGGCCGGCTGCAGCCTTCTCCTGTGTTCGCCATCGCTACAACTTTTCTGAACTTTGCTGTTACATCACGTGATGCAACCACCCAATAGCCGTGGCCTATCAAGCCCCAGCCTCCGATAGCCGCCACCCCTATTGCTACGAGGCACTTGATAGCTGAGGCCTATCCTGCTACAGTCGGCGCTCATGAAGATCATCGACGCCATCCCCAAGCCGCTCCTGGCGCAGTTCCTCGCCTGGGAAATCACCAGCCAAGAGCTTGCCGACGCGACCGGCTACCACGCTGTCGCCATACGCCGCGCCATCAAACGCCCGCCACGTGTGCGCCAGCCCAAGAACAAGACGGCGCTGCTTGACGCACGAAAGGCCTTCCGCATGAGCCTAGGCAACTTGCCACCGAAAGAAATCCAGAGGCTTGCCAACGTCAGCGCAGCCACTGCCGACCGCATCAGACGACAATACCGAGAGGCTCAGAAATGACCACAGACGAAATGGCAACCATCTTCATGGCCTGGAAGCTACCGAAAGACTTCTACCCAGACGCAGGTATCAGCTTCAAACCTCACGAACACCAAAACCCAGACAGTCACAGCTGGCCCACAGGAACAAACCTGCTCACCCACGAACAAGCGAAAGCCATGTTCGAATTTGTCTTGGGAAATGACAATGCTCGATGACCTCTCACTCAAGGACGAATACGTCCCACCAGCAGTTCCACAGAGCCAGTTGACGGAACTCAAACAGCTAAACCTTGACGGAGAACTGCTTGCCAACTACGAGGCTGCGAAAAGCTACCTTGAAGAGATTCGCTACGACTCAGAAGTGCTGCCCAACCAAGTAGCACAGGTGATGAACACCATCAACAGCATTCTCAAAGAGATTGTGAAGATGCAGACCGAGCTTTACGACGCCGAAATGGTCAAGAAAATCGAAGCGGCTATCATCGCTACCATGAAAAACCAACCCGAAGACGTTCAACGCCAGTTCTTCGAAGAGTATGAGCAAGCCCTCAAATGATCGTAGACCACTTGCAACGGGTGAAAGACGGCGTAAAAAACGTCTACGGCATCACTACGCTTGACCCTTGGATAAGCAAAAACACGTACATCAACAATCGACGGTACTCCTTCCGAAGCTACGAATACCAGCTTGCCATCCTGCGCGACGAAGCCAACACCACCATCACCGTAAAACCAGCTCAGGTGGGCGTATCCGAGCTTTCGTACCGCTACGCGGTGGCCTTGTGCTGCACTCAAGACGACTTCACGGTCATCTACACCTTCCCGAGTTCTTCCGATGCAGAGAAAAATAACCGGACCCGTATTGACCCCATGATTGAGGCATCACCAGAGGTAAAACGTCTGGTAAACCCCAACATGAACAACAGCGAGATGAAGCAGTTCGGACGAAACAGCTTCCTGTTCTTCAAGGGTACGAAATCCGACACCCAAGCCCTGTCTACGCCTGCCAACTGCCTGATTCACGACGAATTCGACAAGTCCGACATCACACAGACATCGGTCTATATCTCCCGCTTGCAAAACAAACCACACAAGCTGCGAAAAATCTTCAGCACGCCCACAATTGACAAATATGGGGTGAGTAAAGAGGCAGAAACTGCGAAAAGGTTCCGTCAGATACACAAATGTGACTGCTGCAACCACCTTTTTATGCCGGATTACTTCGAACATGTACACATTCCAGGCTACAACAAGCCTCTGGAAGAGATTACAAAGCGAAATATCCACACGATTCGGTGGAAAGAAGCTGAGTTGCGGTGCCCAAAATGCGGCAGAAATCCCAACTTGCACGCCTCCAGAATGGAGTTTGTGTGCGAAAACGCACACGAAAACCACGAGGCACACGCCTTTTACATCACACCCTTCAGTGTTCCGACCATTATTTCTGTCCCTTACTTGATCGACACCAGCACAAAGTACGAGCGATACAGCGAATTTAAGAACCAGGCGCTCGGTTTGACAGGAGAAGAGAAAGACGAAGCAATCCTTGCCAGCGACATCGAACGCGCAACGGTTCGCTCCGACCTCAAGTCCAGCGAATTTCACGTGATGGGTGGAGACTTAGGTCTAACTTGCCACATCATGATCGGGCGAGAGAGCCAGGGCACGTTCGTAATCGTGCATCGGGAAACTTGCCACTACACGCAGTATGAGAAGCGCACGCTAGAGCTTGCTGCCGAGTACCGAGTCGTGGTAGCGGTCCACGACAGCCAACCCTACACGGACTTGGTCACGCGAATCTGCAAAGCACGGCCAAACAATTGGGGTGCAATGTTCGTGAACACGAAAAAGCCCACGCCGTTTACGACTGAAGAGGAAGAAGAAAACCCAGAAGAAGGCAAAATGGCAATGCGATTGGTAAAGGTCAATCGCACCATCGCGCTAGACACCTTGCTTGGTGTCATTAAAGCCGGAACTTGGGCCATTCAGTCAAGCGATCTGGACACCTACTACAAAGACCAGATGCTGAGCCTTAAGCGTGTGCAGAAGTTCACTGACAAAGGAGAACTTGCATACATCTGGGAGAAAACCGGACAAGAGAACGATCACATGCACTTTGCAACGCTGTACCTGTGGATAGCTGCAAAGCTGCGGTTTACAGTCGGTGGTGTTGGTAGTCTGAGTGCTGGGGTGCCACTCATAAGCATCGCGCAAGCGCCCAAATACGGCACTTATGGCCGAACGTAACACCACAAACCCGCAAACCGTGGGAGAATCCGCTGCTATGAGCTTCTTCGACCGCCTATTCAACCGCACCCAGGCAGGACCGGGGCAGCTGCCGTCTGTGCCTCCTGGCAAAGCGCCCAATAAGCCCACCGCGCTGCAAAGCTGGAAGACGCAGGTTGCCAAGTCCACGGCAAACCTGCAGCGACCCGACGCACGGCTGGCCAACACCGACACGACCACGCTGCGGGCAGGCGCAGACAGCCGCGCCATCATGCGCAGCTACATCGCGGCCAGTCCAGACCTGAGCGCAACGACGAAAAGCTACCTACGGGTCGGCATACCTGAGAAGTACACCATCGTGGCACGCGACCCCGATGGGGCGATCAACGTGGAGGCCACGAAACTTGCTCACGAAATTCTGCGCCGAGTCACCTACCTGGGCGACCCGACTCTGGGCTACAACCCTGTCACTGACCTACAATCGCTGTCAGAGTCGCTGGGTCAGGAAATGTTAGCCTACGGCAGTGCAGGTCTGGAACTTGCACTGGACAAGCAACGCCTGCCCACGTTCTTGCAGGCAGTGAGTGTCACCAAGTTGGTGTTCAAGGAAGAAGACACTGGCGTGTACCCGGTACAGATCATCGGCGGTCAAGAGCGAAAGCTTGACATCCCGACTTTCTTCTACGTAAGCATCGACCAAGACTTGCTCAATGCGTACAGCACCAGTTACTTTGAGTCGGCAATACAAAGCGTGATTGCCGACGCACAGTTCCTGAACGATGTGCGCCGCTCCATGCAGCGTGTGATTCAGCCGCGTTTGACGGCAACGATCATTGAAGAGAAGATCAAGTCTAGCGTCAGTCCAGACATCAGCAACGACCCGGTAAAGTTGGGCGAGTTCTATAACACGCTGATTGCAGGCATCACGCAGCAGCTGTCGAACATCCAGCCAGAAGACGCTTTGGTGAGCTTTGACAGCGTGCAGTACAGCTTGCTTGGCACAAATGGCAGCAGCAACGGCAACATTGCCGATACGATGCAGACTGTGCTGAAGATTCTGGAGAGCAAGCTTGCTGCCGGTGCCAAGACCATGCCTGCGATTCTGGGGCGTGATGGCAATAGCAGCGCTGCGACGACCAGTACGATGCTGTTCTTGAAGAACGCTGACATTGTGCGTCGCAAGTTGAATGTGCTGTACAGTCGTGCGCTGACTGTGGCAGTACGCTTGCTGGCACAAGACTGCCACGTGGAGTTTCGCTACGAAGACTTGGACTTGCGCCCACAGAACGAGTTGGAAGCCTACAAGTCGATGAAGCAAAGCCGCATCCTGCAGCAGTTGAGCCTGGGCTTCATCACCGATGAAGAAGCCAGCATCGAACTTACGGGCCACCTGCCACGTGACGGCCACGTGCCGCTGGCTGGTACGATGTTCATGGGTGGTACATCGACCCAAGCGGAGAACGGCAACAACGTCAGTCAGACCGGCAATATGGGCGGTGCGCCCGACAATATTGCACCCAACACACCGGCACAGCCTAAAGGAAATTCAAATGCTTAAATTCGAAGTCAATCCAAACCTGTGGTTCGGTAGCCAACAATCTTACGCCGACTTTCAAGCCACGCTGCAAAAGGCCGTCACGGCTTTCGAAGCCAAGGCCGATACGGACGAGCCAGAGGACACGTTTGAAGACCTGTACGAACGTGACGGCGCAGTCGGTGTCCTGAAAATCAGCGGCCACCTCGTGAGCGGCTACACCGGCCCGTTCTTTCGCGCCTGGGGCATCATCGGCTACGATGACATCGCACAAGCGGCTGCATTGGCCGCTGGCGACCGTCAAGCGCCACGTTTGCTGTTGGCTGTGGCCTCTCCTGGGGGCAGTGTGGCAGGTTGCAACCAGTGTGCAAGCATCCTGAAAGCACTTGCTCAGGCCAAACCCATGACGGGCTACACCGACTTGGCAGCAAGTGCTGGCTACTGGCTCTTTAGCAATGCGCCCTACCTCATTGCCAGTGAGACTGCGGTGACGGGTTCGATTGGTGTGATTCGAATTCACCGTGAGTACAGCAAAATGGAAGAGCGTGAAGGCATCACTACCACGGTGATGCGTGCTGGGCGTTACAAGATGCTGGCGAACCCGTATGAGCCGCTGAGTGAGGAAGCCAAGGCAGAAATTCAGCTGCAGTTGAACGACATGTACGAGGGTTTCGTCGGTGTAGTGGCAGAGAACCGTAACACCACTACCATGATCGCAGATCAAGTGATGGGGCAAGGACGCGAGTTCATCGGCAAGCGTGGCCTGGAGGCAGGCTTGATCGACGCCTTGGGTAACTACACCGAGGCACTTGCCTACGCAGCCTCCAATACCAAGCTTGTGGCACGCACTCCCGTCAATTTTGGTGTTTCTGCAACAGCAGGCATTGTTGCCACCGAATTCCTGGCTGATAATGCCCCCAAACACGGAATGACCACTATGGCACTCAAAAAGACTTTCACCCCCGAACAAATCGCAGCGATTGCCGCTGGTGCTTCGATTGACGCAGAAACCCAAGCTGCGTTGGCCGAACAAACGGGCGGGGACGATGACTCTACCGATTCCAGTGTGGCAGCTGAAGCCTCTCAAGAAAATGTGGGGGCGCAAGCCACCACACAAAACGACAACGAAATTGTCGCTTTCTTGAAGACCGAGCTTTCGGCTGCACAGACTGCGTTGGCACAAGCCAACCTCCAGGCCTCCGCTGCTGCTTCGCAAGTCGCCGCTCTCCAAGAAGTGCAAGCTTCGTTGGTGGGTATCGTGCAAGCATCGACCAAGAACCTTGCTGTGGCACTGAGCCGCAGTGTGGAAGTGGACAAGATGGATGCGAAAGCACTCGTTGAGTCTCACGCCGAGTTGGACGCTGCTTTCAAGGCAGCGTTCAAACCCGGCAAGGTTGCGGCAACCACTGCGTCTACTGAGAAGCCTGAAGTCAAAGCCGACCCGGTAGTCAAACAGGTGGCCGCGATTGCCGACCCCCTGTTCGCTTTCAAAACCCAAACTCTGAAGAAGTAAGGAAGAATCATGGCACTCGACCATTTCATCGCACCCTCGGTTCCTGATGCAGCTGCCGTGACTGTTCGTTACGGCGCAGGCAGCGGGGCTGGCAACCAGCTGACGCAAGCTGAAGTCGGCAAATTCTGCAAACTCGTGGGCGAAAGCCGCTACGACAACTGCGCAGTGGGCAACCCCATCGAAGGCGTCGTGTACGCCGTCGAACTGGCACCCCAGAACGGTTTCACCATCGCTTCGGTGCTTGCCGCCAGCGGTACCCGCATGAGCGTCACATTCGATGGTCTGCAAGCTACCCCCGGTACGGGTGCGGTCGCTATCGGTGACTACGTGGTGACGGGCACCCCGGTCGCCAAAGGCACTGCACTGAGCGCCTTCCCCAAGGTCTGCACGGCCACCAGCCAAGCTGCTGCTCCGTACATGTGGCGTGTCGTGTCGCTGGGTACCGCTGGTACCGGCGCTGTGGGCACCACCGGCGTGATCGAGCGCGTCTAATCAACACCCAAGAAAACGGAGTAAGAAATCATGCCCGCATACATCGACAAAGCTGGTGCAACCCACCAAGTTGACTTCACCGCTGAACAGCTGATTGGCGAAGCCAAGGCCAGTGGCCTGACCCCGCCTCAGTACATCAACCAGAAGTACCACGACGCTGATCTGGCTATCGGCCCTGCCTTCAACCAAATCCAAGCATCCATCGGTATCGTCCTGCCTGGGAACAAGAACCCCTTCGGTCTGCGACCGACTCCGATGGCCTCGCTGATGGACGGCGGCTACGGTGCTGTGTCCAATACCGCTACGGCAACCTCGCCCTTTGGTTCGGCTTCGCGTGCTCTGACCGTGATTTCGATTCTCGAAGCCATCGAGAGCCAAGTCGCACAAGACCGCACCACCGACATCGACACGTTCTACGGCATGGTTGGCCCGCGCTTGTCGCTGACCAGCGAAGTGTTCGAACAGCCGGTGATCGACTACGGTACTGCCGGTGGTCCTGAGCAAGCCAAAGCCGGTCGTGCTTCCCAGGGTGCCCTGCCCCCGAAGATGCTGACCTTCAAGACTGCCGACCGCATCCGTCGTATCGGCAGCTGGACCATCGGCATGGAATGGACCGATCAAGCCTTGCGTGCTACCACGCTGGACTTCGTGACCATGACGACTGCCCGCTACCTGCAAGTTGAGCGTGACCAACGCGCCTACAACTACATCAACTCCCTGTGGGAAGGTGACGGCGACCTGAACGTGGGTGCTGTGTCGGTGGTGACTTCGGCTTCGTTGGACTCTACCTCCACTGGTGGCGTGCTGACGCACAAAGCCTGGACCAAGTTCCTGGCCCGCAACCGCAAGTTCCGTCGCATCACGCACGCGATCATGGACATCGACACCTACCTGAAGGTGGAAGGCCGCACTGGTCGCCCCGGTTCGAACAACTACGACCCGACGCTTGCCCGCATTGACCCTCAAGGTGTGGCAGTGAACGTGGGCTTCGGCAACGACGTTCGAATCTTCTTGGTGGAGAGTGCTGCTGACGGTGGCCCGGTGCCCGCCAACACCATCTACGCTGTGGATGCAACCTCGGCCATCACCCTGGTGCAGAACACTGCTGCGATGTACAACGCCATCGAAGAGTACGCCATGAAGAAGACCACCGCCATGCGCATGGACTGGTCGGAAGAGGTCTTCCGCACCTTCGGTGACACCGACCTGCGCCTGTTCGACGCAATGGTCATCAGTTCCTAAGCACTGAAACGTGATACAGTAAGGGCCAGCAATGGCCCTTACTTATTGGAGAAGACACATGCAGCAACAGATCATCGTAGACGAAGACGGTGCTTGGTTCACCAACACCGCTCAGTTCGCATTCACCGACCCCACCTCCAAGGTGCGCTACGCCCCCGGTGTGCGCGTCAAGGTCAAGCCCTCGCCCTGGCTCCAGACCCAGCCCGCCATCGTGGCCGAGCCAGCGCCCGTTGCTGCCCCTGTGAGCGCACCGGCAAAGGCCCAGGCACCTTCGGCCCCAGCACCGGCCCAAACGGCTCCCGCTTCCAAGAAATAAGGACTTGCTATGGCTACCATCGCTTCTGCACTTAACACTCCCTTCACTCCCGCTGCAGGCTCGTTCATCGCACAAGTGTCTGGTGGTCGAGCCTTGCTTCAACGTCGAGGCACTGCAGGCGCTGCCTGGGTTAACGTTGGCGAGTTGGGCGCTGATGTCGCACCCATGATTGAGAATCCTATCGCCAATGCTCAGTATCAGTTTGTTGCAGTGAGCGGCACTCCTGTCGTACAGGCCGACCAATGAGTTCGCTTCCTTCACCTATCCGGGCTACCTTGTCGGCTGCTGTCCGTGGCGTGTACCACAAGGCGGGCGGGGTTTATGGGAGGGTGGATGCTGGAAGCGGAGGCGCTGGCGACCCTGACATAGACGCCGTGGCCTCTTTACTGCATTTTGAGGGGGCTAACAATTCTACGGTCTTTACGGACAGCAGCCCTAGACCAAAAACATTCACCGCTGTTGGAGGTGCGGTTATCACAACTGCCCAGAGTGTTTTTGGTGGGTCATCGTTGCGCCTGACAGCAGGGGCAAGAATATCTACCCCAGCTAATTCTGATTTCAACTTTGGCACCGGCGACTTCACGTTGGAGGCTCGTGTCCGGTTTTCTTCTCTTGCCGACGCCGGGATATTCGGTAGTTCTGGCAACGGCGGTTTTGATGCTGCATTCATTGGCAGCCAGATTCGCCTGGGGCGCGCCAATACGGCATGGGATTCCTCTGTTAATTTCACCCGTAGCCTTGATACTTGGTACGCTGTGGCTTGGTGCCGTTCTGGCACAAGCCTTCGATTCTTTATTGACGGCGTGCTGTTGGGCACTGTGTCTAACAACCAATCATATGACTCTGCTTCAGAAGTTTTGGTAGGGACATCGTCCCCAACAGAACGCAGACTTGAAGGCTGGATTGACGAAGTGCGGGCCACTAAAGGGGTTGCTCGTTACACTGACAGTTACACCATAGCAGACGCACCTTTCCCTGACGCATAACCCAAGCCCGCCAAGTGCGGGCTTTTTCATTTCTGAGACATGCCTGCGCCCGTTGCAAAGCCCGCCAAGGACTGATACACTGGCTGCGCTACCGTCACGAACCCTAAAGCCTCTGCCCGGAGAGGCACTGAAAAGCCCACCTAGGTGGGCTTTTCTTTTACTGGTACCTGCACTCAAGTATCAAGACGCGAGTCTCAATTCGCGGTGGTACGTCAGTCGTCGTGATGGTATTCATCAGCGTGTACTCAGCACCAAGGACTGCGGGGCCAGATACTACCACACTGGTTTCGTATGTGCCAACGATTGCTTCGCTGGACACAGACAAAGGCGCAGTCACCTGCCACGTGGAAGACACGATGCCAGAACCTTGCAACCAGCGCCGCCAGTTGAAGTAGTAGTCAAGAGCCGCGCCTGGAGAGTGCGGTGTACCTTCGAGGCCATCTGGTCGGGTGTAGATCATTTGAAGACCTTTCTGTTTCTATAGGCTATACGTAACGTACGTGCGTTTTCTGTCACGTACATTTGTCGTGAAGAGTCTAGCACATCTAATGTGCGATTTCTGAATGGAACGATCAACCTGCGAATGTGCCAAGGTGTAGGTTCATAGGTTTCTGCTCTCGCTGCTGTGCTGGTGTTCGTCTGCGCACAGTTGGCACCTGTAAGCTGTACCGGTGGGAAAAAGTACACCGAACCTGTGCCGCTGCGGTTGGCCTGGGCAGCACCCTCACCCATCAGGATGTGAACTTGCACGACCGGGCTGGACGCGGCCACGTGATCGACGGCCACGCCCGCGCCGGTCAGCACATGAGCCTGGGCGACCGCTGCCGCGCCGCTGAGCGTGGCCTGCAGTGCGTCTTTGCCCACCAGAGAGTGCGTCTGCATTGCCGCGCCGCTGGACGAGCTTGTAGGGGCGCTGGCGCCTTCGCCGGTCAGTTCGTGTGTGACGATCTGCGCTGCTGCGCCGCTGGTGGTTGTGTGGCCGGTGACGGTGCTTGCGCCGGTCAACAGATGGGTCTGTGCGACCGTGCCCGAGGTGCTGGTAGGCTGGCTGCTGACACTGGTGCCGGTCAGCTGGCTCTCTGCGGATACCGACCCGACACTCGCGGTACTGTTTTGTACAGAATTTGCACCTGCCAGCAAATGCCTCTGAGAGACACTTCCATAACTTGCTGTGTTCGGTTGCGCAACAGCATTACCGGACAGTACACCTTCCGAGACCACGCCTTGAGAGGTGCTGGTGTTAGGTTGCGCAACAGAGTTACCAGACAAGGTGTGGGTCTGCGCTGCACTGTCCGTGGTCGAGGTATTGTGCTGCGCAACAGAGTTGCCAGTCAACAAGCTGTTCTGTATCGCTGCACCAGCTGTACTGGCTGCACGGCTTTCAGACACACTACCGATCAGGGAATGGGCCTGAGCGACAACACCAGAACTTGCCGTGTTGTCCGACCGGGAAGTCTCACCCGTCAGCGCATGAGCCTGGGTGGCTGGACCAGAACTTGCTGTGTTGCTCGACCGTGCAGAGTTACCGGTCAGCACGACAGTCTGCAGCAGCGCACCAGAACTTGCCGTGTTGTCCGACCGTGCAGAGTTACCGGTCAAGGTATGCAGCTGGGCAACAGCCGCTGATGTGGCGGTGTTGTTTGATTGTGCGGAGTTACCGGCCAGAGTGTGAGTCTGCGTCACACTTCCAGAAGTTGCAGTATTATTTGACCGTGCCGAGTTGCCAGCCAACAGATAGTTCTGCAACACCGCCCCAGCAGTCGAAGTGTTATTCGACCGTGCAGAGTTACCTGTCAACACTACCGGTGGAGGCGGCAAAGTCACCGCACCGTGGGTACTTGTCGGATTCGTTACAGCCGAGTTGCCACTGAGCAGGTGCGTCTGCGCCACCGCCCCAGAGGTCGAGGTGGTGTTTTCCCCGGCGCTGTTGCCCGTTACAGTGTGTGCAGAACTTACACTGCCGTTCGTGCTGGTGTGGTTTGTCCGGCTGCTGTCGCCGGTAAGTATCGTGACAGTGGGAGCGGGCCGTAAGGCCAGCGTTGTCGCACCCCAAGAATCGTTGGCTGTTGCACTGCCGCCACCGAACACTGCCGGGTTGTACGCACCCGACACCCAGCCGGTGAAGTACCCGCAACCAATCAAGGAGTCGTTGGTGTCCGGCCCTGAGTTGGTGATGAGGTTGGTGAGGTAAGCCGCCGTGTACGCCGCTCCCGTTGCAGCCGCGCCACCACCACACACCACAATCCATGCGCCAGCCGTGACTGGCGTGATGGCCGCAGGGTCTGGCCGACTGTTCGTTCCGCTGCCCGTCGCGTAGGTGGGCGTGGCATCCATCGGCGTGGTCTGATTCACGCCTCGGAAAACCTGAATCGCGTAGCTGATGCCATCCGCGTTGTTGCCCGACGCGGGAATGGTGACCGTGGTGTCGGGCGTGCTGCCCATGACCTTGTAGCAGGTCTGGACGTTGGTGTCGTAGGTGGTGGCGGTGGTGCGCTGCGCCGTCAGCGGGGTGTAGCCGCTGGGCGTACTGATGGCGATGGTGGGCGCACGCGCTGCCGTGCCCACACTGACGGTGACGACCACCAGGTCGCCCTCGATGGGCGCGCCGCCGCTGCCGCCAGTGAGGCCGGTGGTGAGGCTGATGGACCCACCGCCCTGCCCGGCCGCGCCTGCGCCTTTTCCGCCTACATACGAGATTGCCACATAAGACTCTTTCTGACGCCCAGCCTAAAGCGTGCAGGGGGCGTTGCCTGCACGTTACATGTCACATCAAATTAAGGAGCGACAGGCTGCTTGGCAGTGTACACCAGCGAAGGGAACGTTACAGGGTTCCCTATCGTGATTGTTTGTCCTGAAGTTTCTTCAGTAACCCATAGAACTTTGGAGTTTACTGTGTCAACGAATGCGAAGTGACTTGCTGCACCAGTAGCATTTGCTGACGCATCCTGCTTTCCTGCTGCTGTGGTCAGTGTTCGGTCATTGGTCGCGCTGGCAAGCGTGAAGTCACCACTTGCCATTGTGGCTTCGGCTAGGGTATTTGCTACTACGGTTGCGTAACTGTCACCAAAGGTGTAGGCGCTTGTGCAGATGACCTTGTTGCAGTTTACTTTGATGAAGTTTGGCCCTTGGTCCAAAACATCTGGGTGTGCGTACTTTGCCATGTTATTTCTCCGTTGAGGTGTTCTGTATTTTAGATGGCTACACAGTTTGAAACAACCCACAACAAGCCTCGTAAAGTCAAGCTGCGCTAAGGTGTAACACCAGCTGCCCAGATTTTCGTTAGGAAATCTACAATGGCCGCTCACATTGGACGGATGCTATGACGATACTGCTCAACTACACCAGCTACGACGAAATCCGTGCGGTACTTGGTGTTTCGGATGAAGAGTTGGAAGACGTGACACTGGCCCTACCAATTTATGCTCAGAAGCTGGGCTTCGAATTGGAAGACATTTCCTCCACCCTGGAAAGTGTCTATGAGGCAGCAAAGACAGCACCCGTCCCCACGACTGCGCAGACGAAGCTACTGAACTCAGTTCAAGTGTTTTCTGCCTACGCTATAGCCAAACACCTCCTGGGCAGCGCAAGCCTATTTGCTCCACGCAGGGTCGGTGATGGTCGTGCTGAAACTGAACGTGTGACCGACCCATTCGAAACGCTGCGCGACGATGTTGAAGCTGGATACTTGAGTCTTAAGCAGCGAGTCAGCTCCGCCCTGGTGGGCCTAGGTGAGCAGGTAGACGCGGCCACAAGCCGCGTCTACTCTGCTGCCGCAGGTTTGCCGGTGGACAACGTGACAGGCTAATGAGCCATGAAACTTGCCAACGCTGCCAAATACTTCGACAACGACGTAGTATACGATGGCTACACCAATCTGCAGCTATTTAAGGCTCAATTCTCGTCCTACGAGGGAGCGCAACCAGACGGCAGCTTTCAGCGCCGCCGGGTTATTTCGATGGCTCCGACGCTCAGTGTTCCGCTGCGCCGAGTAATCAAGGTATACAACGACCGCTGGGTCATGGGCATACCTGTAGAGGACGGCTGGAAAGGTAAGACGATCAGGAAGACTGCGGCCTGCAAACTTGCTACCGATTTGTTCGACTTGCGAACACCTGGGCAAGCTGCACTCCGCACAGCGGGTACACCCATCTACGGCTACGCCGAGTACGTCAAAGACACGGTGAATACGCCCACCGACAGTGACTACGACCCACAGTATCTGGTCGCCCTGGGCGAACAAGTCGCTGATGGCATGTTCCTCAAGAGCGACGACAAGTATCTGCGAGTGCGCTCTGCATACGCAGAGGCCAGCGGCTTTGAGCACTTTACCTGCGACGAAATTGCTTACAGCTACGGTGGAGACTACACCGAGGGTGAGTTGTTCGGTCGCAACTGCGAAGTCAACGTGACGTTCAGCGGTACCTACAACCCCATCACGGACACAGACGCTGCAGGCGCGGCCACTACCGGCATCCTGATGGACATGTACAAAATGTACAGGTATGCCACTCAGGCTGACTTCAAGAACACTCCAGGCGACATGACCCTCATTGTTGCAAAGTCAGCCGTTACGCCACTGGTAGGCCGACAGGCCACCATCGGCAGTGTGAAGTGGCAGATTATGGGTATCACAGCTTGGCAGGACGCCTGGAACTTGCACCTTCGGAGGGTGTGATGCTGCAGATTAAAGGGTCACAGGAACTTATCAAGAAGCTTAACCGCGACAAGTTGCGTATACAGCACTCTGTGGCTGAGACTCACCGTCGCATCGTCAAGCACATCTTCACTGATCTGGTGACACTGACACCACAGTGGAGCGGAAACCTTGCTTCGAACTGGTACATTGAGTTCACCAGTGTGAAGGGTGCTTACAAGCAACTTGACGGCTACCTTCCCTCGGGCGAATGGGACATGGCGATGGCAACTGGAAGTATGGAGCTTCCGTTCTCTCGCGGTATGGACCCTGCTGTAGACACCACGCTCACCAGGGAGCTTTCTAAGCTACCAAAAATTCGCTACAACACAAACGTGCGGATTGTGAACTACACACCTTACGCAGAAGATGTGGAAGAAAATCTCGGCCCGGTTGATGAATTTGGAATTCGAAGAGACATCCGAGAAGTCAACCAACTTGCCAGCTACGGCGGTGTAGCTATGAAAGGCTACATTGAAATGAAGTACAGCAACCTCAACACCCTGAAACGATTGGCGGTTTGATATGGCAACAAGAGAAGACGCACGAGTTGCCGTAGTCACTGCGGTAGAGGCTCTCAAAGCCACCTGGGCACCCTACCCTTTGCTGGTCGAGTACGACAACCGTATTGCGGTCAACCGCGCTACACAGAGCAACCCGTTCCTGTGCGTGCGGATTAAGTACATGGGCGGTGAGCAACTTGCCCTGGGCCAGAACGGCGGGCATCGCCTCATGGGCATGATCGAACTTGAAGCCAATGTCAAGCAAGGCCAAGGAAGCAAGCAGGCAAACGACTTGCTTCAGCACTTCTACCCTACACTGCATCAGACAGACGCATTTCCACCTGTTCGAACCTACGCAGCTAGGTTCACTTCTAAACCCCCGAAAGAGGGCTGGGACAATGAAGTCGCACTCATACCGTTCTGGTTCGATGTGCTTTAACGTCACTACGCTAACAGCTGTAACCTCAACAACCTAATAGTGTAGCACTGTGAGTTGCTACCTCCCGATTCCCCGGTTATTCTCACCTCACTTTTGGAGAACGTCAAATGGCACTCGCATCTACCTCTCGCGTCCAAGTACGCTACATCAAAGAATCGCAGTTCGGCGTGATTCCTGTCGCTGGCAACCCGAAAGAGTTGCGCGTCACTGGTGAGTCGCTGAACTTCACGCTCAACAAAGAGCAGTCGGCTGAAATCAACTCCACCCGCGCAGTGTCGAGCATGGTGGCCGTGTCTGCTGAGGCCAGCGGTGGCGTCAACGCCGAACTGTCGTATGCCGAGTACGACGAGTTCTTCTCTGCCGTGCTGCAAGACGCCTGGGCCGCATACGGCACCGACGGTGTCGGTACTTCTTTCTCTGGTACCTTCACCGCCACCGACATTACTGCTGCTGTGGCCCCCACTGGTGGCAGCGCCTTCACCACTCTCAAGCCCGGTCAGTGGTTCACGGTGCGTGGTACTGGCACGGCCAACGACAACAAACTGCTGCGTGTGAGCAAGACTGTGGCTCCCACCTCCACCGTCATCACCCTGGACCCCGGCACCCCTGCTGTGGTCGGTGGCCCCTATGCTGCCACTGTCGTGCATACCGCACGCCTGACCAACGGTGTGACCCAGCCTTCCTACGTGCTGGAGCGTGAGTCGGGTGACACCAGCGAGTTCTTTGCCTACACCGGCATGACTGCAAGCTCCATGAGCTTGAACATTGCTTCGGGTTCGCTGTCCACCCTGGAGTTCTCCTTCATGGGTAAGGATGCTGTGGCTGACTCTAGCACCAACCTTCCTGGCACTCCGGTGGCCTCCCAGGCTTACCAGATCATGTCTGGTGTGTCGGGCACATCTTGCGCTCTGTGGTATGAAGGCGCTCCGCTGGCCGGTACGTTCGTGAACAGTATTTCGCTGTCTTACGACAACGCTCTGCGTATGCAGAACGCCATCTGCACCCTCGGTGCCGTGGGCATCGGTTCGGGCACCATCAACCTGACTGCTGACATCGAAGTGTACTTCGCTTCGGGTCGTGCTTTCTACGACGAGTTCCTGGCGAACACCAACGCTGAAATTGCCTTCACGGCTTTCGACGTTGACGGCAACGGGTACGTCTTCACCATCCCCAAGGCCAACATTTCCAGCTACACCGTCAACGCTGGCGGCAAGGATGCCGACTTGATGGCTTCCATCAGCGTCACCGGCCTGCTGGACAACGGCAACGCCACCGCCGCACTGCGCAAGGTTCTGTTCGTGGACCGCCTGGGCGCTGCCGTCACCCTGTAAGAGTTGTCTCCTGTGGGTTGAAGAAAAACCTGCTTGCCCCCTATCGAAAGGTAGGGGGCTTTTTGCGTTTGGGCGTGTACAATAGCGTGGCCCAATCGAGGGCGCGTCATCCACAGGAGAAACCAATGACCAACGCAGTTGACATCTTCAACGACTTCGCCGTGAACGAAACCGCCGCCCTTGATGGCGTCTGGGTTCCCTACCGTGGCGACATCGAATTCTGCATCGCCAAGAACGGCAACAAAAACTTCCGAAAGCACGCGCAAGTTGTGTTCAAGAAGCATGGCCGTATGCTGGAACAAGGCGGCGAAGTTGCCGAAGCCAAGAGCCGCGAACTGATGATCGACCTCATGGCCAAGACCATCCTGATCGGCTGGAAGGGCGATGTGCAACTGAAGGGCGAGGCTCTGGAGTACAGCCAAGAAAACGCCAAGAAGCTGCTTGCCATCGACGGCTTCCGTGAATGGGTCGATACCCAAGCCAAAGACGAAGCACAGTACAAGGCAGTCAAAGACGAAGAAGACGAAAAAAACTAACTGCGCTATTTGCATGGCAGCTTGAGTGGGGAGATAAAGTCCAGAAGCTTTTGGACTTTCAAGCCGAAAGCGGTATCACCCCTCAAGCCCTGCAAAGTAGACCTTCGATGCCAGAGCGCCTGTTCTGGTACTATGACTGTTTCAAGGAATTAAGTAGGGATAGAAGATACGAGCAAGGGCACCCACTACCCCTGACTACCTCTGATATTCACGCCTACTGGTCAGCGTTTCGAATGCTTGACTTTGATGGCTTCTACGACACCATGACTCTAATAGACAGGGCGTGGCTCTCAGAAGTTGCAAAGCGGAACAAGATTGACGCTGAAAAGTCCAAGTCCAAGCCAAAGCCAGCCCTCAAGCCCAGCCGTCGCCGGTAGAATCCGAAGGATTCTAACTCGACCAGCTGGGCTTTTTCATGTCCGATCTTAGTTACACCATTGAAGTAAAAGGCGTACAAGACCTCGACAAACTTGGCAATGTAATTGACAAGTTGACAGGCACGCTCAACGCTGGTGCCGGGTCTGGAAAGTCGCTAGAAGAGTTGCGCAAGATTCTGGTAGGCCTCAAAGGCAAAGGCTCTGCCCTGGAAGAACTTGCCACTGCCGCTAAAGGCTTCACGGATGCGACTGCAGAAATGCGTAAAGGCATCGGTGACAATTTCAAGGGTCTGGAACGGCTGCTGAAGAACGAGTTCAAGCAACTTGCTGCTGTGATGCAAAGCGGCGGCGTGGCTGCAGGCGCTGCTGCCGGTGTAGGCGTTGCTCAGGGTATGAAAGACTCTGCCGCCGTCGTTGAAAAAGAAACCACCGCGCTCAGTAAGTCGGCTAAGGCCAACCTTAAGGCGCTACAGCAAGACCTTGCAGGCTACCACAACATGCTCAGGCTGCAGGTAGGGAGCCAAAACATGCGAGGCAAGCAGGCCACACGAATGTCGGTTGACGATACACGTGCGTTGCTGGGTATGCCTGATCGTGACTCGATGGTGCAGCTTGCTGCACAGATTAAGTCGCAGATGCAAGACGCACTGAAGACTGAAGGTCAACGGGCTAAGTCTGCCACGAAGATGTCGGTTGACGATACACGTGCGTTGCTGGGTATGCCTGATCGTGACTCGATGGTGCAGCTTGCTGCACAGATTAAGTCGCAGATGCAAGACGCACTGAAGACTGAAGGTCAACGGGCTAAGTCTGCCACGAAGATGTCGGTTGACGATACACGTGCGTTGCTGGGTATGCCTGATCGTGACTCGATGGTGCAACTTGCTGCGCAAATTAAGTCGCAGATGCAAGACGCACTCAAGACGGAAGGTCTGCGGGGTAAGTCTGCTACTCGTATGTCGGTTGACGATACACGTGCGTTGCTGGGTATGCCTGATCGTGACTCGATGGTGCAACTTGCGGCTCAGATCAAGTCGCAGATGCAGGAGTCGATGGCGAAAGAAAAGCTGCGGGCAGCGTCTGCGTCTAAGATGACAGAAGAAGACACCCGAAGCCTTTTCGGCCTGCCGAGTAGGGCGGAAATGAAGACTTTCGCTGCACAGCTGAAAGCTCAGATGGCGAGTGCTATTCAGCAGACGCCTATGAAGATTAGCCGCATGGACCTTGGCGACATGAAGTACGCCGAAGCTATGGGCAGTATGCGTCAGTTCTACCAAGAAGAAGAAAAAGCAGGTAACGCAACCAAGGGTTTCTTCGCACGACTGCGCGAAGGCAGCGGTGCGATGGATGACGCAGGTAAGAAAGGCAGCGCCTTGGGTCGCGTCTTCCGTGCCATGACCGTTGACGGCAACGACGCACACTCTATGGCCCGAGGACTTGCCTCTGGCTTTAACCTGCTGTGGCTCACCTGGGGCAACCTTGCCCCGCTGTTTACTGGCGCGGCTATCAGCTACGGTGTGAAATCGGTTGTGACGATGGGCGCTGAAGTGCAGAACACGATGGAAACCATTCGTGTGCTGTCGCAGGAAACCACAGCCTCTGTCGCAGCCCTGAACGATCAGATGCTGGAACTGGCTCGTAGTGGGCCATTCGGTCCCCAGGCCATCGCAGACGCGATGAAAACATTGTCGCTGGCTGGTCTGGACGCTGCCTCTGTTGGCTCTGCCATCAAGGATGTACTGAACTTCGCAGTTGCTGGCACTACTGACCTTAAAACTGCTGCTGATGTGATGACTTCAGTGGCAACTGCGTTTGGTATCGCGGCTACCGGGTACAACTACGTTGGTGACATTATCGCTAAAACAGCGGCAGTATCTAAGTCCTCTGTGGAGTCTATCGGAGAAGCGTTTAAGACCGCCTCTGTGATCAACAAACAGTACGGAATTTCGCTAGAGGACGTTGGTGTCGGCTTGGCTGCACTCTCCAACCTTGGTATTCAGGGTTCGGCTGCAGGTACCGCTCTGCGAAACATGTACGCTGACTTGAGCGAACGTACCCCGAAAGTCGCTAAGGCAATGGAAAGCGTGGGGATGAAGCTACGCGACCAGAACGGTCAATTCAAAGACATCATTTCTATGGTGATGGAATTTGACCGGGTTATGAGTGACCTCTCCACCGGCCTCGAAAAGAAAGCGCTGCTGCGGGATGTGCTTTCTGAGCGTGGCGCTAAGCCGCTGATTGAGTTGCGCGACCTCGCTACACGTGTGGCAAAAGAGGTAGGCACAACTACGATGACTGAGTTGGAGAAACTCAAAGCACGTATCGTAGATTCTGCAGGCTTCATGGCGAACGCTGCTGCTGAAATGGCAATGACTCCGCTGAACCAGATGAAGTCGGTGACTGCCTCTTTGCAGGCAACCCTAGTGGAAGCCTTCAATGGTTTGGCTCCAGTGATCTTGCAAGTTACTGCACGACTGAAAGAAGCATTCGCGTCTGAAGAGTTTAAGACAGGACTTGCCACGCTTATGCAGTTGGTCAGCAGCCTGACCATTGCTATTGTAGAGAATATCGGCACGCTGACAAAACTTGCCGCTGCATTTGCTCTGTTCAAGGGCACTCAAATCGTACTCGGAATCTTCAACAGTATCACGATGGCTGTTGCAGGCATGACCGCTGCGTTTACAGGCCTGACGATTAAGGCTGTTGCTGCTTCTACCCTGTTTACACGTTTGATTGGGTTGTTTAACCCTATCACAGCCGTGCTGACTGTTGCATACACTGCTTGGCAGCTATACAGCATTTATACCGATAAGGCCAATAAATCTACTGAGCAGGCGGCTACCTCCGGCTATCACGACCAACTCATTGCGAAGCTGGAAGAGGAAACAAAACGCCTGAACGAAAACACTGAGGCAATGCGCCTCAACATCAGTGTGGACGAGCTTCGCGCACAGCGTGAAGGTAGAAAACTTGCCGACGCAGCCCAAGACTCTCGTCGTGGTGCGATAAACTCTGCCAGGGCTAACATCGGTAAAGCGCAGTCTGACTACGACAAACTTGCTGCTACACCTTTTGCCCAAACTGGTGCAGGTGCTAGAGAGTTGGTTATCTTGGCCAAGCGTGTAGAAACCGCACGCGATGATTTGTGGAAGTTAGTTCAAAACAACATGGCGCAAGACGCCAGAATGGACTCTGCAAAGCAGTCACTGAAAAATGCTGCCCAAGAAAACGCAGACGAAGTGCGTCGTCAAGCGGCTATCAAAGCGGCTATCGAAGCTGCTCGTGTTGGCCCGAATACGTATAAGCCTATCGACCCTTACGGCGGTGACAAGACCGCCCTCAAAGCAGTCAGCGCAGTCCGTCAAAATCTGATGAAAGAAACGGAAGAGGCCAACCGCAACGAACTTGCTGCGATCAAGACCCACTACGATAGCAAGCAGCGCCTACTGAAGTCGCAGGCTGACAACCAGCTGATTAGCCAGGGTGAGTTCGTGATGCGCGAAATCGCGCTCACTAAAGAAGCTGAAGACAAACAGTTACAAGCCCTTATCGTCGGTGCTGAGAAGTATAAAAAAGCTTACGAAACTCAGGCAGAGGCTTTGTCTGATTCCTTCTCTGAGTGGGTAGAGAAGAACCCTGCCGCGACAGCAGAACAGTACCGAAAGCAGCTGGCGGATACTCAGACTGCAATGGCAAATATTGGACGTGACTACAACACGACCATTGCCAAGATGGCGCAGGATGGCAAGGCAATCAAAGACAACGCTTTCGAACGCTTGACAATGAGCGCCAACAAAGCCAAAGGTGAACTGATTGCTTTGGAGAGGCAGTTTGAGGAATTCTGGAAGAAGGAAGAGAATCGCGCAGCCCAGCAAGGCAGGGCCACCGCTGTTGAGGACCAGCTGCGCTACGCTTCTCCTGAGCAGGCCGCATACATTCAGGCCACCGCGACTGAGTTTGAGCGTCTGCAACCTGAGATTGAGAAGACTGAACGGCAACTGGATTTGCTGAACAAGTCTTGGGAATTTTTTATTGAGCTTGAAGCGTCCTCTGGCGCACTTGGAGCAGAGCAACAGATTGAATTCGACGCTCTGCGTGAGAAGATTCGAGTCTACCGCGAAGAACTTGACAAGCTGCGCGAAGCCCAAGGTAAAGGTACCGGCAAGGCAGGAGAAGACGCGCTCACTAAGTTTGGCAAGGAAGAAGCCAAGCGACTGCAAGACGGGGTGGCCGACTCAATTATGACGGGCTTGCTTGAGGGAGGAAAGGCTGGCCGTAAAAAGTTGCGAGACTTGGTGGTAAATGAGTTGAAGAAACCTATCAAGTTGGTGGTCGATGTCGTAGCCAATATGGCAATGCGTGGCCTAGGTATGCTCATCCCTGGAGGCGCTGCTGCGGGAGGCTCCAGCGCTGGCGGCTCCAGCGCACTCGACGGCTTCGGCTCTTTGGGCACAGCCTTGCAGGCCTACGGAGGCTTCACAGCCGGTGCGTCTGCCGCTTCCCTGGGGGCAGCAAACCTTGTGGGTGCCGCAGGCGGTGATGCGCTTGGTGCGTTGATTGCCGGTAACGGCGGGTGGGCTGGTGTAGGCACTGCTGCCGGTAGCCTCATGTCAACCATCGCCACTGTCGCGCCATACCTTGCCGCTCTTGGTGCTGTGGTGTCGTTGGTTAAGAGTTTCAAAACTCCTGGCGAACAACATACAGGTGGCTTCTACTCTTCCAGTGGAAAGACTGGCATGGACGCTGCTCTTGCAGTTACTGGTGGTGAAGCAGCAGCACGCGATTTGGTCAAGCGGGCCACACCCGAAATGGAAAAGCTGGCAAAGACTGCTGTTGAGGGTGTGATTAAGTCCTCCACTGAGCAGGCTAAATTGTTGGGCATGAACATTGCGGTAGGTATTGACGCAGGTTTTGCTGCCAATACCAACGGTGAGGCCAAAAACAAGAATGCTTTCGGGTACTTCGATGTCACCATCAATGGGGAAACAGTTTCAGAGTACGTCAATCGAGAACTTGGCGAAGACCTGACTAAAGCTGTTTCGACTTGGACTTCTGACATGCAGGATGCTGTGTCAGAGTGGATGCTTGGCGGTAAAGACGCAGCGGCGGAGTTGGCTAAAGACGGTGAAACTGCGACACAGACAGTAGCTCGTCTGTCATCTAGCTTGGTCTTGGTCAATGAAGCTTTTGCCACTATGGGTAAAGACTTGTTGACCGCTTCTGTTGCCAGTGGAGCTTTCGCATCCTCCATTGTTGACGCTTTTGGTGGGCAAGATAGCTTCGCCGGCGCCCATCAGGCCTATTTCCAGACCTACTACACTGAAGCTGAACGTGCTGCAGCAATTACGCGCAATCTGAGTAGTCAGTTTGCAGGTATGAATCTGACGTTGCCTACCACGAACGCTGAGTACCGTGCTTTGGTAGAGGCTCAAGACCTAAACACTGAGGCAGGACGTGACAACTACGCCATGCTACTCAAACTGGCTCCTGCCTTTAATCAGGTGACGGAAGCAGGGGCAGCTGCCGCTGAGAAAGCTGCAGAAGCAGCAAGCCTTATCTTAGGTCTCAACGGCGAAGTTGCCGATTTGAGCCTTACTGACCTCCAGAGAGAAATTAAAGCCGTAAACGACAAAGCTGCGGAATACACTGCACAACTCGTTACGCTTGGTCAAGCCTCTGCTGCAAATATTGCCGCAGTCGAATCTTGGAAGCAGGCGATGCTTGACAACATTGCAGCAGCAAAGAAGGCAGAGGCAGGCACTCTGTTGGGTGGCCTGAATCGGGAAGTCATTGACTTAGGTTTGACTGAGCTAGAGAAAGAATTCAACTCTGTAAACGAGAGAGCCGCCGAATACACTGCACAGCTGGTCGCTTTGGGGCAGGCTTCTACTGAAAATATTGCGGCAGTTGAGGCTTGGCGTGCAGCAATGGTGGCAAACATTACAGCAGGGAAGCAAGCGCAGGCACAGACGCTCGTTAGCGGCCTGAAACTTGAAGTCTCTAATCTTGGTTTGAGTGACATACAGCTTCAACTTAACGCTGTAACAGCTAAAGCTGCTGAGTACGTTATTCAACTCGTTAGCCTTGGACAGGCCACAACCGAAAACATTGCGGTTGTAGATGCGTGGAAGAACGCTATGTTGGAGAACATAAACAGCAACTATCAACAGCAGCAAACCGAAGACGCTACAGCTATGTTGCGAAAACTTGGCAAAGAAGTTGCCAGCTTAGGTTTGAGCGATCTGCAGAAAGAGTTGGCGAATGTAAACGATCAGGCTGACGAATACAAAGCCCAGCTGGTTGAGCTTGGACAGGCTACGGTAGCAAACGTTGCTGCAGTTGACGCTTGGCGCGAAGCTATGTTGGCGAACATTCTTGAGACCAAACGCCTTCAAGCTGAGGCGCTTCTTGGAGGGTTAGACAGCGAAGTGGCGACGTTGGGCCTGTCCCCACTAAACGCAGAACTTGCCAGTATAAAGCAAAAGTCTCAAGAATATGTTGCGCAGCTGACGGAGCTTGGGCAGGCTACTGACTCTAATATCGCATCTGTAGAAGCCTGGGAACAAGCTATGACAGACAACGCTATACGTAATGCTGTAGACAGTTTTGTAGGTGGTATGGCTGACACCATCCAAGAAGGGTTGTTGGGCCGTATCTCTGGCTCAGAAGCTGGTGGCAAGGTTGCTGACATCATCACCAACGGCATTTACAATGCTTTGGCTCAAGGCGCGGCACAGCAGATCACGAATATTCTCACGCAAGGTATCATCAGTCCAATCATTCAGGCTGCTTTGACTGGACAGAGCGTGACTGGTTTGGTCAGTAGCGCGTCTATCAGTGCAGTGGTTGAGCAAGCTAAAGTAGCTCTTGCTGCTATTGGTCAGGTCTTGAACGACCCGGCTATTCAGCAAATGATGGGGGAAATCGGTACCAGTGTGGCTGCTTTGTTCAGCGGGTACAATGCACCGACCCTGCCTTCCTACACTCCTATCGTTAAAGACTCCAACGAAGCAGCCGACGCTGCACGTGACGCAGCCCAAGACGCATTCGACGCACTCCAAAAAGCAGTAGAGGCGCAAAGAGAACTTGCACAAGAACAACTTGACTCGTTGACTCGTGTGCGTGACATCGCTAGACAGGCCTCCAACGAGCTTTACGGCTTCAAGGGTGACTCTGGAATGAGTCTGGTGCAGGCTCAGGCTTTCATAGCTAATGCCGCACAGAATGCACAGCTGACTGGCTATATGCCCGACGCTGACATGCTAGAGGAAGCCGTCGAAGTTCTTAAAGAGCAGCTGACTACCAACAAGTACGCAACAAAACTTGACTACGACCTTGCAAAGCTCTCTGCGGCTGCGCAGCTGGACGCTATCGCTGATGTAGCAGACCCGCAGATTACGGCTCTTGAATCTCAGTTGGAGTCTCTGGACGAGATTCTTAAAACAGCACAGCTGCAACTTGACGCACTTAATGGAATCAACAGCAGTGTCCTGTCTGTTGCTGACGCACTTGCAGCATTTAACGCAGCGCTGCAGATGCCGGGAAATATCGGAAGCGGTGGCGGCGGTGGCGGTGGCGGCGGTGGCGTTTACAAACCTGCGACACCTGCACAGATGTTTAAGAACATGACTACCACCGACTCACTCGGTAATGTTCATGCAGCAACCGCTACTGGTTCGGGAAACAGCTGGAACTACCGTAGCCAAAGTGGAGCCAACACATCGACTCTGACTGGTGGTGTGTGGACGCCATCGAGCTACGCTGCAAAGAACCCAGATATTCGCGCATTCTTCGATGCCAACCAAGAGGCCATCGAATACTACAAGCAGCCTACCAACTTCAGTGACTACCTTGCTTGGCATTTCGCCACCTACGGTATCGCTGAAGGCCGAAAGTTTGCCACAGGCGGCGTCCATACTGGCGGTTGGGCGATGGTTGGCGAACAAGGCCCAGAACTTGTCCATATGCCTGCCGGTCGCGTGTACAATAACGGCCAAACCCAGGACATTTTGGCTGGGGACAGCGCTGCAGCAGCCGAAATTGCCGCCCTTCGACAAGAGATTGACGAAATGCGGGCAGAGGTTCGGGCAACAGCAGTCAACACCGGCAAGACTCAACGCTTGCTTGACCGTATCACCCGCAACGGTGAGTCTATGCAAGTTACCGTGGTGGCATAATGAAAGTTCTGCGTCCTACAGTCTTTTCTCCAAGTATGCTGATTTCGACCAATGCGGTCGAATCAGCGCCTGCTTGGTCTGTTGATACAAGTTACGCTAAAGATTTCGTTGTTGACTACGGTACTAACTACTACATCTCCCTGGTAAACAGTAACCTTGGAAATCAGCCGGATACTTCTCCTTCGTCGTGGCTTCTTACTGGCCCTGACAATATCCATGCGATGTTCGACAACCAAGGCAGTACACAGACAATCCGCCCTTCATCACTTAACGTTACTGTTGCCACAGGTGTTATTGACTCTATCTATTTTGGCAACCTTGCAGCAGGCCGTGTTGATGTCACAGTCCGTGATGGGTTAGCTGGTCCCATAGTCTACGAAGACACTCAATACCTTGACGGCTCAGTCCTGACTGATTGGTACGAGTATTTTTTCTTTGACCCAACTTTTTTACGTACCCAGGCTCTGTTTACAGGTATTCCTCCTTTTGCGTCTTCTCACGTGAGTGTTGTCGTAGACCACGGTTCTTCAGACGCAAAAGTAGGCATTATGTCGTTTGGTAGTATCTTTATATTAGGTACTTCTGAGTTTGGTGCAAGTTCTGGAATCATAGACTACTCTATTAAAGAGACTGACGACTTCGGTAATACCACGTTTCTGCAGCGAGCGTTTAGTAAGCGTATGAACGTTCGAGTTTGGGTAGACAATGCCCAACTAAATCGCACACAGCGTGCGCTTTACGATTTACGTGCCACTCCTGCCGTATGGATAGGCACAGAAGACCCTATTGGGGAAGAAGCCTTAGTGATGTTTGGTTTCTACAAGGATTTTTCTACAGACATCGCTTACGCCACTGTTTCTTACTGCTCATTGGAGATTGAAGGACTCATATAATGCCAATTACCGCACTACCTACACCGCCAACAAGGCAAGACCCCGCAAACTTTGCGGTACGGGCCGACGCTTTTCTTGCTGCTCTACCTGCGTTTCAGTCTGAGGCTAACGCACTTGCTGTTGATGTCAATGCTGATGAAGTGACTGCCTCGGCGGCAGCTTCTACTGCTACCACACAGGCAGATATTGCTACGACTCAGGCTGGTATTGCTACTACAGGTGCGAATACCGCTACCACCAAAGCCGCCGAGGCACTTGCTTCAGCAGACGCTGCTGCAGCTTCGTTTGACAGTTTCGATGACCGATACCTAGGCACTAAGGCTTCAGACCCAACACTTGACAATGACGGTAACGCGCTTTTGGCTGGGGCGATGTACTGGAACAGCAGCGTTAGCGAGTTACGGTTTTGGAGTGGTTCTGCTTGGTTGACTACCAACCTAGGGGCTGGCTCCTATGTCGCCAAGGCAGGTGACACGATGACCGGGCCTTTGATCGCACCAAACGTAACGATCACAGGCACACTTGACTACGACGAAACAGTATCTGTTATCAGCGGCAACACCACAGCGGTAAAATCACGCACTTACGTGCTGACGGCCACTCTCACGCTAACGCTACCCATTTCTCCTTCTTCCGGTGATTGGGTTAAAGTCGTCAATAGGAGCGGAGTTACCACAGCTATCGTAGGTCGAAACAGCCAAAATATTATGGGTTTGGCCGAGAACATGACGCTAGACGATACTAATGCCGCTATAACTTTAATGTTTGCTGATGCAACGAGAGGATGGATTTTGCTATGAGTAGTCTTTCTCAGTTTTTAAGTGGTGGCGGCGGCAAGCTGCGCTACCAAGACTTCACCAGTTCTGGAACCTTCACGCCCAGCGCTCAATTGCTTGCCAATGGTGGGCAGGTCATGGTGTTGCGGGTG
>Ga0209066_10001456_pt1 | contig 31118 bp, 29 predicted proteins | sample All_14_2_FD_187198 | JGI IMG/M metagenome (GOLD analysis project Ga0209066, IMG submission 187198) | Freshwater microbial communities in response to fracking from Pennsylvania, USA - Allegheny Zone_MetaG_DW_15 (SPAdes) (version 2) ... | reverse complement strand
GTCGAGGTTGCCGGCGTACTTGGGCAGGTAGTCGCCCAGGCCTTCGACTTCGAGGAAGACGGAGACTCGATTGCCGTCGAACACCGGGCCATTCACGAGGCGGTAGCCGGGCACGTACTTCTGCACTTCGCGGATCATGGCGTGGATGGAGGCCGTGATCTTTTCCTGATCGGGTTCGGTTTCGGTCAGGCAGTGCACCGTGTCGCGCATGATCAGGGGCGGTTCGGCCGGATTCAGGATGATGATGGCCTTGCCCTTCTTGGCACCGCCCACCTTCTCGACCGCGCCCGCGGTGGTGCGGGTGAACTCGTCGATGTTCTTGCGCGTGCCCGGACCGGCGGATTTGCTCGACACGGTGGCGACGATCTCGCCGTAGGCCACGGGCTGCACGCGCGAGACGGCGGCGACCATCGGGATCGTGGCCTGGCCACCGCAGGTGACCATGTTGACGTTCATCTCGCCCTTGCCGACGTGCTCCACCAGATTGACCGGCGGCACGCAGAAGGGGCCGATCGCGGCCGGGGTGAGGTCGATCATCAGCACGCCCAGTTCGTTCAACTTGCGGCTGTTCTCGGCATGGACGTAGGCGCTGGTGGCATCGAAGGCGATCTGTACGCCGTCGGCCAGCACATGCGGCAGCAGGCCGTCGACGCCCTCGGCGGTGGTCTTGAGGCCCAGCTCACGCGCACGTGCCAGGCCTTCGGAGGTGGCGTCGATGCCCACCATCCACACCGGCTCCAGCACCGGGCTGCGCTTCAACTTGTACAGCAGGTCCGTGCCGATGTTGCCTGGCCCGATCAGGGCGCATTTGATTTTCGTCGTCACAACGTACTTCTCCACGAATGTTTCAACCCGATTGCTCGAAATCCAGCCCTGAGCAACAATCCCAGCGAAACGCGAACGCCGTCGCGCATCGCATTCTTAAAACCTTCCGCTCCGTGGCGACACCGTCGCCTGTCCAGCATGAAACCCAGCGCTGCAAAATCCGATGCGCCCAAGAAAGGCCAGACCATGCTGCGCGGACTCGACATCCTCGAGGCCATCGCCAACGGCGCACGCACGGTTGCCGACATTGCCGCCGTGACGGGTTTCAGCTTCAGCACCACACACCGCCTGGCCTCGTCCCTGGCGGACCGCAACTACCTCAAGTTCGAGCCGCGTAAAGGCTATGCGCTAGGGCAGAAGCTGATCGAACTCGGCTTCATCGCCTACCGTGAGGCGGATATCCGCAAGATCGCCCGCCCCTACATGGAAGAGCTGGCGAACCGCACGCACGACACCATTCATCTCGCTGCGCTCGCTCACGACGAAGTCACCTACCTCGACAAGATTCCCGGCAAACGCGCGGTGGAAATCAGTTCCCGTATCGGTGGCCGCAAGCCGGTGTGTTCCACCGGCGTGGGCAAAGCCTTGCTGCTCGATCGCAGCGAGGATTTCTGGCTGCATTGCTACGGCAAGGATTTCGCTCATGCTTCAGCGCCTTACAGCAAGGCCGAATGGGTCGCCAGGATGCGGGCCTATGTGGCGCTGGGCTATACCGAGGATATCGGTGAAAACGACAACTCCATCCGCTGCATCGCCGCCCCCATTCTTGATGGCAGCGATCGCATCATTGCCGCTGTCAGCATCTCGTCTGCGCGTGAGTACATGGACCCGCCCCGGATGCATTCGCTGGTAAACGAAGTCCAGAGCGTCGCGCGCGCCATCAGCGCAGAACTGGGTGCGCCCGCCCGCGGCTGATTCAAAGCATCTTTCCTGGATTCAGGATGTTCTTCGGGTCAAGGGAACGTTTCAGCGTGCGCATCAGCGTCAGTTCGGCCTCGCTGCGCGAGTAATGCAGCCAGTCGCGTTTCAGCGTGCCGATGCCGTGTTCTGCCGAGATCGAGCCACCGTAGGTGCGCACCACCGAATACACCGCCTCTTCGATGCGCGTCAGGCTGTCGTGGTCGGCCGGTACCTTGCACACCACCACATGCAGGTTGCCGTCGCCGACGTGGCCGAAGAACAGCGCCTTCAGCGCCGGCCAGTCGCGGTCGAGGTTGGCGCGGATGCGTGCGGCGCACTCGCCGATCTGCGCGATCGGCACCGAGACGTCGAAGTTCAGCGTCGGTGCGTAGTCGCGCAGCACCTCGGCCACGCCGTCGCGGATTGCCCAGAAGGACTCGGCCTCGGCCACCGACTGTGCCACCGCGCCGTCGAGGATCCAGCCGGCCTCGATCGCCTGCTCCAGCATGGCTTCGAAGCGGCCCGCGTCGGTGTCGGGCTGGCCGCAGTGCATGTCGATCAGCACATACACCGGATACGTTGTATCGAGCGGAGCGCGCAGCTTGCCGGCGTCGACGGCGGTGACCAAGTAGTCGTTCCACATGATCTCGAAAGCACTGACCTGGCCTGACAGGCTCTGCTGCGCATGGCGGAGGAAGCGCAGCGCTGCCGGGTAGTCCTGCAGCGCGACCACCGCGGTGCTCACGCCCTTGGGCAGCGGCTGGAGCTTGAACACCACCTTGGTGACGATGCCCAGCACGCCCTCGCTGCCGATGAACAGGTGCTTCAGGTCCATGCCGGCGTTGTTCTTGACCATCTGGTTGAGCATGCTCAGCACCGTGCCGTCGGCCAGCACCACCTCCAGGCCGAGCACCAGGTCGCGGGTGTTGCCGTAACGGATCACGCGGTTGCCGCCGGCGTTGGTGGCGACGTTGCCGCCCACCTGGCAGGAGCCGCGCGCGCCGAGGTCGACCGCGAGCAGTGCGCCGGCATCACGGCAGGCTTCCTGAACCGTCTGCAGGATCGCGCCGGCCTCGACGATGACGGTGCCCGAATCGACGTCGATGCGTTCGATGTGGCTCATGCGCTCGAGCGACACCACCACCTCGCCACCGGCCGGCACTGCGCCGCCGACCAGGCCGGTCAGGCCGCCCTGCGGCACCACCGCCTGGCCGTGGGCATTGCAAATCGCCAGCATGCGCGACAGTTCTTCGGTGCTGCGCGGGCGCAGGATGGCGAGCGGCTGGCCGCCGGCGCAGCCGCTCCAGTCCTGCAGGTACTTGGGGCTGGCGTCGCCGGGGAGCACGTCGGCGCCGAAGGCGGCGGTCAGCGCTTCGAGCACGGCAGCGGAGCGAGCATTGTTTTCGGTCATTGGCTGGGTTCCCTTTGTGCGCGTTTCGGTCACTTCATCAGGTTCGGCAGCCACAGGGTGATCTGCGGCACGTAGGTCAGCACCAGCAACACCACGATCATCGATAGCAGGAAGGGCATCGCACCGCGGATCACGCCTTCGAGCTGCGCATTGCCGACCCGTGAGCCGACGAACAGATTGATGCCCATCGGCGGCGTGACCATGCCGATCGCCAGGTTGACGATCATCAGGATGCCGAAATGCACCGGATCGACGCCGACTTTCAGCACGACTGGCAGCAGGATCGGTGTCAGGATGATGATCGCGGCCAGCGTTTCCATGAAGCAGCCGACGACCAGGAACAGCACGTTGATCAGCAGCAGGATCATGATCGGATCGCTGGTCAGCGCGACGATCTCGTTGGCGAGCTTGACCGGGATGCCCTCGATCGCCAGCACGCGGCCGAACACGGTCGCCGTGCCGACGATGACCATCACTGTCGCCGAGGTCAGTGCGGAATGGGCCAGGACCTTGTAGACGTCCGCCAGCTTCAAATCCTTGTAAACAAAAACGCCGACGAAGAAGCCATAGGCCACGGCCACGGCGGCGGCTTCGGTGGGCGTGAACACGCCGCCATAGATGCCACCGAGGATGATGACCGGCACCAGCAGGGCCCACTTGGCATCCCACAGGATGTCGAACACTTCTCGTGCGGTGTAGCTGCGCTCTGTTCCGTGATAGCCCTTCTTGCGCGAAATGATCCAGCTCACCAGCATCAGGACCACACCGATCAGCACGCCCGGGATCACACCCGCCAGGAACAGGCTGGAAACGGACGATCCAGACGACGTAGCGTAGATCACCATCGGGATGCTGGGCGGAATCACCACGCCGATGCAGCCCGCGGACGCCACCAGGCCGACCGAGAAGTTGCGGTCGTAGCCACGCTTGACCATGGCCGGGAACAGGATGCCGCCGATCGCGGCCACGGTCGCCGGGCCAGAGCCTGAGATGGCGGCGAAGAACATGCAGGTAGCCACGGCCACCAGACCCAGGCCGCCGGTAAAGCGCCCGAAAAGAATCTCGCCGACATCCAGCAAACGGCGCGAAATGCCTCCACTACCCATGAGATCGCCAGCGAGGATGAAGAAGGGCACGGCCATCAGCGGGAAGGAGTCGATCGAGGTCACCAGGCTTTGCGCCAGGTAACTGCTGTCGACCAGACCGCCGTAGCCGAGTGCGGCCATCGCTGCGATGCCGAGTGAGATGCCGATCGGCACGCCGACGACCATCAGCAGGGTGAACAGCCCGAACAGGATCAGGGATGTCATGCTGCAGCTCCCTTCTTGAGGCGCTTGAATCCCGCCACGATGTTCTGGATGAGGCGGATGAACACCAACGCGAAGCCCACTGTCGGCGCCAGGTAGATGATTCCCATCGGCATGCCGAGCGCGGCGGAGGATTGGCCGAACTTGAAGATCTTCATGCTGAGTACGAAGCCTTCCTTGACCACCAGCGCGGCGAACAACAGAAAGATGAATTGCGCCACCAGATAGACCACGGCTTTGACGCGCGCGGGCAGGTACATGGTTGCGGCCTCGACGCAGATATGGGCGTTCTTTTTCACGCCGTAAGCCACACCGAGATAGGTCGCCCAGACGAAGACGTAGCGGGCCAGTTCCTCGGACCAGGTGAGGGATTCCTGGACCACATAGCGCATGAAGATCTGGACGACGATGAGGACGGTCATCACTGCCATCAGCAGGACGATCAACGCCTCCTCGAAGTGATCATCGAGTTTCTTGAGCATGGAGTATCTCGGTGACGCGTAGCGCGGCGGCGGAAAGCCAGGCCCGCAAAAGACAAGGCCCCGACCTGCGAGGGCCGGGGCATCACAGGCTTACTTCGTGGCCTGCAGAACCTTCTCGACGATTTCCTCGCCGGCCTTCTTCTTCACCAAGTCATACACCGGACCCATCTTGGCGCGGAAGGCTTCCTTCTCGACGTCGTTCAGGTCGGTGAAGGTGACGTTGGTCATCGCGGCTTCGGCCTCGGCATCGCTCTTCTGGGCGATGTCGCGCTGATAGACCTTGGCGGCCTCGAAGGCTTCGGCGACCGCGGTCTTGTCCGCATCGCTCAGCCCGTCATAGATCGACTTGCTCATCAGCACGACGAAGGGCGAGTACAGGTGGCCGGTCTTGGTGATGAACTTCTGCACCTCGAAGAACTTCATGTCGCGGAACAGGTTGATCGGCGTTTCCTGCGCGTCGAAGGTGCCCTGCTGCAGCGCGGTGAACAGTTCGCCGAAGGCCAGCGGGGCCGGGTTGGCGCCCAGTTCCTTCCACGCGGCGAGGTGAACTTCGTTCTCCATCGTGCGCATCTTGATGCCCTTCAGGTCGTCCGGGCTCTTGACGGCCAGCTTGCTGTTGCTGAGCTGACGGAAGCCGTTTTCCCAGAAGCCGAGGCCTTTGATGTTGATGTCGCTGAGGCTGTTCAGCAGGAACTGGCCGGGCTCGCCGTCCAGCACCTTGTACACCGTGGGTCGGTCCTTAAAGACGAAGGGCAGGTCGAGGGCGAAGAATTCCTTCTTGAAGCCCCCCAGCGGCGCGGACGACACGAAGGCCATGCCGACGCTGCCCAGCTGAACGGCTTCGATCAACTCGCGTTCGCTGCCGAGCTGCGAGTTGGGGTAGATCTCCAGGCTGATGCGGCCGTTGGTCTTCTCGCCCAGCAGGCGGTTGAACTCGACCAGACCCTTGTGGCCGGTGTTGGATTCGGTGGCGGCGTGGCCGACCTTGATCACCAGTTTCTGTTCAGTGGCAGGGGCGCCGGCGACCGGTGCGGCCTCCTTGCTTTCACCCGAGCAGCCGGCCAAGGCGAAGGCGGCCAGGGCCAGGCCGGTGGCCAGAACGCGACGGCGGAACGGGGTTGCGATGTTGTTCGACATGTAATTCCTCTTCCTTGGTTGGTAGCCGGCACTCGTCGCTGGGCGTTCAAGAGCGCGCCTGTGCGCGATGAGCGGGCGCGGCGATATTGGGAGCAGGCAGAGGTAATGTCAATATTTGAGATTTAATCTCATAAGTTGAGAATTAATGTCTCGCCGCACGCGTTCCGTGCGTGCCGAATACACGTAAAGAAAAAGCCCATGGCATGCGAGCCGTCGTCGTGCTCGAACGCCATGGACTTCCTGTCCGGCTGAGTGGCTGCGTGCCGGAAGCGCGCAGCCGTCCTGATCGTTTACTTCGAGTATTGATCCACCAGTGTGCGTGCCTCGTCGTACAGCTTCTGCCCATCGACACCCTTGGCGCTGGTTTCGGCGATCCACTCCGCGATCACCGGCGCAGCGGCGGCTTCCCAGCGTGCGGACTCGGCGGCGCTCAGCTGATACACGGTGTTCCCGCGTGCCAGTGCCGCATTGCGGCCGACGGTATCCGCCTTGAGGTGCTCGTCCGCAACCCAGGCCGACACTTCGCGGCCACTGTTGTCGTCGATGACCTTCTTCAGTTCGGGCGGCAGGCTGTCGTAGCGCTTCTGGTTCATCACGTAGATCATCGTCGCCGAGCTCATCGCCCGACCGCCGCCCGACTCCAGATGGAAGCGGGTCAGTTCGTGCGTCTTGGTGGCGGGAACGACTTCCCAGGCCACCAGCCCGGCGTCGATCACGCCTTTCGACAGTGCTTCGGTCATCTGCGGCACCGGCATGCCTACGGCGGTGGCGCCGAGGGTCGACAGCATCTTGTTGCCCAGCCGCGAGGGCGCACGCACCTTCATGCCTTTCAGGTCTTCCAGGCTGTCGACCCGGCGGTCACGCAGGTTCATCACGTTGGGGCCGTTGGTCCACACGGCGATGGGCTTGATGCCTTCGAATTCCTTGGTGCCATGCTTGTCGACGAAATCCCACACGGCGCGGGCGGTGGCCTGGTGTGTAGTGGTGAGGAAAGGCAGTTCGAACACTTCGGACAAGGGGAAGCGGCCCGGGGTGTAGCCGGGTAGGGTCCACACGATGTCGGCGACGCCGTCACGCACCTGGTTGAGCAGTTGCGGCGGCGTGCCGCCCAATTGCATCGCCGGGTAGATCTGGCACTTCATGCGGCCCTGGGACTGGGCGGCAATGCGGTCGCACCACGGCACGATGACTTGCGAATGCATGGGTGTCACCGGCGGCAGGAAATGCGCCACCTTCAGCACCACTTCCTGGGCGTGGGCCATCGACAGCGTCGTCAGCGCGGTGGCCATCCCGATCACGATCTTGCGCATCTTCATTTCTTGTCTCCTCCTGGTTTGCTGCGGTGTGTTGTATGGGGCTTATTCAGGGTCGCCGTGGGTCAGGAAGTCCCACATCCGCTCGAAGATGCGGCCCGAGCGGGTGGCGCGTTTGCGAGCGTCTTCTGCGCTGGCACGGATGGGCGCGATGCCGGCGGCCAGGCAGTCCAGTTCGATGCGGGCGGCGTCCTCCAGATACCAGGTCAGCACCACCGCATCCTCGACCGAAGGCGCTGCGACGACGACACCGTTGCCGCGCATGACGATGGCCGCTGCGTCGCCCAGTTGTGTGGCAATCGCGGTGGCCTCCTCGTCATTGCGGATCAGCTGCAGGTCGTCCCACAGCGGGATGCCGGGTGCAAAGTAGGTGCCCATGCCGTGGGTGGGAATCGGGGTACGTCCCATCACCGACAGCGACATCGCCTTCGGCGGCATGCTGCGCACCACGCCGCCCACGTCGGGGCGACGGCGGTAGATCTCGCGGTGGATGCGCACTTCGCCCAGCACCTCCGGCGGCAGTTCGCCGTGGATCGAGACCAGGGTGCCGGTGTCGCCCGGCGCGATCGTGCCGAGGGGCTTGGGTGTGCAGACGAGAAAGTGCGTCTCATCCACCCGCAAGCTGCAGTGGCCGTAGGCATGGACCAGGTTGTGCCGGCCCAGGGCGCGAGCGGCGCGACGCAGGGTGAGCTCTTGTTGGCTGCGGGGTTCAGGGCCGCAGGCTGCCCTGGCCGCCCCGCTGAGGGCGGCCATCTGATCGTGAGTCATGGGAATTTCCGCTGAACGGGGCGCTGCCCGGTTTTACTTCTGGAACTCGCGGATGTTCGGCTTCGAGCCCCACATGCAGAAGCCGGAGGGTTCGAGCGGGAACTGGCGCGGACGGTGTCCGGCCTCGTCGGTGATGCTGGAAACCCCGCACGAGTACTCGAAAATCATCCCGTCCGGGCCTTCGAAATAGATGAAGCGCGCCCCAGAGGTCGGATGCCGGCCTGGTCCGAACACCACCGGCACGCCGCGTTCCTGCAGGAAGTACCAGGTGCGCATGATGTCGTCGACCGATTCGACCTGATGGTTGATGTGCTGGATGCCGCTGCGGTCGGTCGGGAACAGCGCGATGCGATGGTGGATGTCGTCGATACGCAGCAGTGGGGACGGCCCGATCCAGTCGCTGACGCGGGCGTTGCAGATCTCCGTCCAGAAACGCTCGTCGCGCGCCGGGTCGGTCGAGCACAGGCCAACGTGGCTGAAGCCGGTGATGCCGGCATCGCGCGACGGGAAATAACGCCGGCCGCTGGCATGCGGGCGCCACACCAGCTCGATGGCATTGCCAGTGAGGTCGTGGAAGCGAATCAAGCGCTTCACCCGGCGCAAGTCGCATTCATCGGCGCCGCCTTCATGCACGCTGAAGCCGGCACGCTCCAGTTCTGCACCGGCGGTGTCGAGCACATCGCCACGGGCCACCTCGAAGGCCAGCGTATGGTCGCGCGGGTCGCCCTCGAAATACACCAAGGTGTGGTCCCGGCTGTCCGAGCGGAAATAGGCGCAACCGTGTTCGCGCCGCACCAGTTCCAGCCCGACCACCTGGGTCGCGAAATCGATGGCAGCTTCGATGTTGCGGGTGCCAAGGCGCACATAGCGTACGTCCTGCAGATCGATCATGGTCTCCTCCTTGTCAGGCGCCTGTGCCCGTTGGCGACCGCGCCGTGTGTGTTGAAAGCCAGTCTATGCCGGCAAACCCATGTGCGGAAATGAATACTCTGCGCTTGGCCATTACCTGCAGTAATGGCTGGCCGAGGGGGTATGTCAGGCGTCGGCGCTACTGTCGGCGACGGGCTTGGTGCGCAGTATGGCCAGCAAGCCTTCTGCCGCGCGCGACAGGGGCACGTCCTGGCGGTGGCACACGCCAACCGGGCCAAAGGACAGGGAAGGGGCCAGCGGGATGCGCGCCAGCAGACCCGCGGCAAGGTCGGGTTCGATGACCTGGCGCGGGAAGGCGCAGATCCAGTCCGTATCCATCACCATGCGCCGGTTCGCCACGACGGACACCGATTGGCAGGCGACCTGCGGCTGCGGCAGGCCGAGGTCGAGGAAGGCGTTGTCGATCAGCTGTCGCAGCGTGGTGTCGGGCAGGGGCAGGATCCACGGCCACCCGCTCAGCGTTTCCAGCGATACGGGCTCCTGCGTCAGCACCGGATGACCGGGCCGTGTCACCAGTGCCACTTCCTCCTGATAGAAGGCCTCGACCGTCAGCCCCTCCCGGTAGCGATAGGCCGGCAGCCGGCCGCAGACGAAATCGAGCGTGCCCTGGTGCAGCAGGGGGATGAGGTAATCGTAGGTGCCTTCGATCAGCGTCACCCGCACGCCGGGTCGCTCACGCTGGAAGCGCACCAGCGCGGGCGGCAGGATGGAGGCTGCGCCGGCCACCAGCACGCCCACCATGACACGGCCGCTCAGGCCTTCGCGCGCTTCGCGGATTTCTTCGGCCGCGCGGTCCAGCTGGGCAAAAACCAGTTCGGCGTGGTCAGCGAGGGTCTGGCCGAAGGGCGTGCAATGCGTGCCGCGACTCGTCCGCACGAACAGCGGCACTTCCAGTTCCGTCTCGAGGTCGTGGAGGATCCGCGTCACCGCGGGTTGCGTCAGGCCCAGCACATCGGCCGCGCGCGACACGCTGGAACTCCGGGCCACGGCGAGCACGGTGCGCAGGTGCTGCAGGCGGACGCGGTTCTTCCAGGTGTCGGCTCTCAAGACTGCTTCTTGATCCGGTAGTTGAGCTGTGGCCGTGTCATGCCGAGCAGGCGTGCGGCGGCCGCGAGGTTACCGTTCGCCTGTTCGACGGCGCGTTGCAGCAGGCGCTGCTCGAACTCCTCGAGCGCGATGCCCGATGCCAGCACGGCGGCGGCCAGGTCTTGTGTCGGGCGCTGCGCTTCCTCGAGTTCCCCGCCGGCACCCAGCGCGTGCTCCTGGGCCAGTGTGGTGACCGGGCCCATGAACAGGTGCTCGACTTCGATCAAGCCATTCTGCGGTGCCAGGATCACGCCGCGTTCGAGGACGTTTTCCAGTTCGCGCACGTTGCCGGGCCAGGCGTGCAGCTTGAGCGCGTGCATGGCCTTGTCGCTGAGGCCGGCGATGCGCTTGCCGTGCAAGGTTTCGAAGCGTCGCACCATGGCCTCGACCAGCGCCGGGATGTCGCCGCTGCGTTCGCGCAGCGGCGGGATCGTGACCGGATAGACGTTGAGTCGATAGAACAAGTCGCGCCGGAAACTGCCGGCATTGACGGCCTTTTGCAGATCGACGTTGGTGGCGGCGACGAGCCGCACGTTGACCTTGCGGGTGCGTTCGTCACCCAGGCGCTCGATCTCGCCTTCCTGCAGCACGCGCAGGAGCTTGGCCTGAGCCGGCAGGGGCAGCTCGCCGACCTCGTCGAGAAAAAGCGTGCCGCCGTGGGCGCGCTCGAACTTGCCGGCACGCGACGCATGTGCGCCGGTGAAGGCGCCGCGTTCGACACCGAAGAGCTCGGATTCGATCAGCTCATCGGGCAGCGCGGCGCAGTTGACGGCGACGAAGGGCGCGTCCTTGCGCGCGCTCATCTCGTGCAGCGTGCGTGCGAAGCGCTCCTTGCCGACCCCGGTTTCGCCCAGCAGCAGCACCGAGACGTTGGTCGACGCGGCACGGCTGACCAGGTCGTAGGCATGCAGGAAGGCGGTAGAGTTGCCGATCAGGTCCGGCGTCTTGCGCGGACAGGCGATCGTGTGGCGCATGGCCTCGATTTCGTCGCGCAACTCCAGCAGGCGGCCGACGATCGAATCCGCTTCGAAATACGGTTTGAGTTGATCCGCGTCGGGCCATTCTTCGGCCGGCTTGCCGACGATGCGGCAGTGCTTGCAGCCCGTCGCCGCGCACTCGACTTCCTTGAACAGGATGAAGCGCCCCATGAACGCACTGGTGTAGCCGGACGCGTAGCCGATCATCATCCAGCATACCGGGTGGTCGACCTCGCCGAAGGCCTGCACATGGGCCTCGGCTTCCCAGGCGTTGTGCCACAGAAACTCGCCATACAAAGCATTGTCCGGTCCGCCGATTTCAAGGCGAACCGGTTCGACCCGGGCACAGCCCTCGAGCATGTGCAGTTGCGGGCCAAAGACGAAGGCCTCGGCGGGCTCACGTGCTCGGCGCGTCTTGCGCGCCAGTTCGGCGTCGCGCATGCCGGAGGCGAAGCCCATGCGCGTCAGGATGCGGCGCGCCTGTTGTTGCCCCACGGAGTCAATCAGCTCCTTGCGCAGCTCGGACATCGCACCCACGTGCAGGAGCAGCATGCGATGCTCCCCCAGCCAGATGTGTCCGTCTTCAGCGGCAAACCGGAGCAGGCTGCGGATGTCCGCGCTCTCCGGGTATTGGATAGTGGCCAAGGGTCTCCTCCAGATGTGTGGCGCATCCGCTCTGCGGCGGGTCGTTCATCGGACACCTCGGCGTTGTCCGCAATGTGGGCGAAGCTTAACCGAGCCAGATCCGGTTTGCGATGTAAGGCGCGGGGCGATCATAGATAAAATCTCGAGAAAAATAAACGATTGGCACGATTCTTGTAGAGCGTTCGAAAATTCGTCGGCAAAGCACATCAGTTGCTGATCTGCGCGCGTCATATCGAGACAGAGGAGACCTTGGGGATGGGGCAAAAATTTGCGGTGACGATCGAGGACAGCGGCGAGCGCGTTGCCTGTGCGGAGAGCGATAACGTCTTGCGCGCGATGGAGGCGCTCGGGCGCAAAGGCATTCCGGTGGGGTGTCGCGGCGGCGGTTGCGGGGTGTGCAAGGTGCGGGTGACCGGCGGTGCTTATCACACCCGCAAGATGAGTCGTGCCTGTGTCACCGAAGCCGAGGAGGCCGAAGGCGTGGTGCTGGCGTGCAAGCTGTTTCCGGACAGCGACCTGAGCGTGAAGGTGGTGGGGAAGATGGTGAAGGCGGTGTGCGCCGGCGTCCAGGCGAGCGCTTGATCGCCTTCCTTGGACGATGAACAGCGGGCCGGCGGACGCAAGTCCCCGGCCCGCTGTGCGTTTTGGGGATGCATGGTGCACGGCAATAAATGACATGAATCAAATAATCAACGAAATGCATCAGTTGATCATTTGGTGAAGTCCTGCGTTTGCACGCGGGTCAGAAAAATCTCGAGACAAGCGATAAATACTGTCGATTGAGCTATTAAGCGAGATTGGCACGGAAGTTGTTTATGTCTCTCCCGGAGCAAGCCCATGTTGATCAAACCGAAGGAGAGCAGGGCATGAACACCGCAGCGCCCGCGATTGACCTCAATCGGAAGTTCGTGCGCCTGATCGAGCGCCGACCGGATGGTTTCGTGGAGTTCGAGTTTGCGATTGGCGACCCCGAGCTCTACGCCGAGATGTTGTTGCCAGCCGAGGCCTATACGTCGTTCTGCGACTCGAACAAGGTCACTTTCCTCGGGCCACGCCCCGAGGCGGCCGAGGGTGAGGTCGAAGGCTCGGACTGGAACTGGAACCTGCATCAAGCCACACATCAGCGCTTCCGCTGAGCGAAAACAGACAAGGAGGAGCACTCATGCAGATCGATTTGCGCACCGTGACCATCAAGCCGCTGCGCCACACCTTCGACAACATCGCTCGGCGGATCGGTGCGGACAAGCCGGCGTCCCGCTACCAGGAAGGCACTCTGGACATGCAGCAGGAGGCGAACTACCACTATCGCCCCACCTGGGACCCCGATCACCTGATCTACGACCGTGCCCGCACCGCGCTGAAGATGGCGGACTGGTACAGCTTCAAGGATCCGCGCCAGTTCTACTACGGCGCCTACACCCTGGCGCGCGCCAAGCAGCAGGACACCGCAGAGGCCAATTTCGACTTTGTCGAGAACCGCGGCCTGGCCGCAACCCTGCCCGAATCCATTCGCGACACGGTGCTGAAGCTGCTGATTCCGCTGCGCCATGTGGCCTGGGGCGCCAACATGAACAACGCCTCGATGTGCGCCTACGGCTATGGCACGGCCTTCAGCCAGCCCTGCATCTATCAGGCCATGGACCAGCTGGGCATCGCCCAGTACCTGACGCGCGTCGGCCTGTTGCTGGGTGACGTCGATGTGCTGGACGCAGCCAAGCAGGCGTGGATGGAAGATGACACCTGGCAGGGCCTGCGCCGCTACGTCGAGGACACCATGGTGCTGAAGGACCCGGTGGAGCTCTTCGTCGCCCAGAACGTCGCGCTCGACGGCCTGCTGTATCCGCTGGTGTACGAAACCATCATCGACGACGTGCTTTCCGCGCAGGGCGGCACGCCGGTGGCGATGCTGACCCAGTTCATGACCGACTGGTACGCGGAAACACGCAAGTGGATCGACGCCACGATGAAGACCGCCGCAGCTGAATCCGAGGACAACAAGGTGCTGGTGGGGCAGTGGGTTGGGCAATGGCGCGACCGTGCCGCCGCCGCACTGTTGCCGGTCTCCCGCATTGCCCTTGGCGAACGCGCCGACGAACTGACCGGCGAGGTCGTCCAGCAATTCAATGCACGCATGGCCAAGGCCGGCGTGCCCGTCTAAGGATTCTCCGATGTCCACCGTATTCATCGCGCTGCAAACCAACGAAGAAACCCGCCAGATCATCGAGGCGATCGTGCAGGACAACCCTGGCGCCGTCGTCAACGAGCAGCCGGCCATGGTGAAGATCGATGCCCAGGATCGCCTGGTCATCCGCCGCGAAACCATCGAGGAGCTGATCGGCCGCAGCTACGACCTGCAGGAGCTGCAGGTGAACATGATCACCATGTCGGGCAACCTCGATCAGACCGACGACGAAATCACCCTGTTCTGGAAATCCTGAGCCCCCAAGGAGACAAGACAATGGACATGCAAGTCGCCAAGAAGAAGCTCGGCCTCAAAGAGCGCTATGCCGTGATGACGCGTGGTCTGGACTGGACCCCGTCGTACCAGAAGATGGAAGACATCTACCCCTACATCGCCTATGAGGGGATCAAGATCCACGACTGGGACAAGTGGGAAGACCCCTTCCGCCTGACCATGGACGCCTACTGGAAATACCAGGCCGAGAAGGAGCGCAAGCTGTACGCGATCATCGACGCCTTCAACCAGAACAACGGCCACCTCAACGTCACCGACGCGCGCTACATCAACACCGTCAAGCTCTTCATCAGCGGCATCAGCCCGCTCGAGTACGTTGCCCACCGTGGCTTCGCCCATGCCGGCCGCGCCTTCCCCGGCCCGGGGCCGCGGGTGGCCTGCCTGATGCAGTCGCTCGACGAGATCCGCCATGCGCAGACCCAGGTGCATTCGATCTCGAACTACAACAAATACTACAACGGCATGCACGACTTCCATCACATGCATGACCGCGTGTGGTTCCTGTCGGTGCCGAAGTCCTTCTTCGACGACGCCATCACTGCCGGCCCGTTCGAGTTCATGGTCTCGATCGGCTTCTCGTTCGAATATGTGCTGACCAACCTGCTGTTCGTGCCCTTCGTCTCGGGCGCGGCCTACAACGGCGACATGGGCACGATGACCTTCGGCTTCTCGGCGCAGTCCGACGAGGCGCGCCACATGACGCTGGGCCTGGAGGTGATCAAGTTCATCCTCGAGCAGGACCCCGCCAACGTGCCGATCGTGCAGCGCTGGATCGACAAGTGGACCTGGCGCGGCTATCGCGTGCTGACCCTGGTGGCGATGATGATGGACTACATGCTGCCCAAGCGCACGATGAGCTGGAAGGAAGCGTGGGAGGTGTATTTCGAGGAGAACGGCGGTGCGCTGTTCAAGGACCTCGCCCGCTATGGCATCACCATGCCAAAGTGTGCCGAGCAGATCGCCCTCGAGAAGGACCACCTGTCGCACCAGGCCTGGAGCACCTTCTACAACTACGCCGCCGCCGCCAACTTCCACACCTGGATGCCGGACGAGGACGAGATGGCGTGGCTGTCGGCGAAGTATCCGGAGAGCTTCGACAAGCACTACCGCCCGCGCTACGAGTTCTGGCGCGAGCAGGCCGCCAAGGGTAACCGCTTCTACAACAAGACGCTGCCCATGCTGTGCCAGACCTGTCAGATCCCGCTGATCTTCACCGAGCCGGGCGACCCGACCAAGATCTGCTACCGCGAAGTCGACTACAAGGCCGAGAAGTACCATTTCTGCTCGGACCACTGCAAAGAGATCTTCGAGCACGAGCCGGAGAAGTACGTCCAGGCCTGGCTGCCGGTGCACCAGATCTACCAGGGCAACTGCTTCCCCGAGGGCACCGATCCGACTGCCGAGGGCTTCGACCCGCTGGCCGCAGTGTTGAAGTACTACCACTTCGAGCACGGCCGCGACAACCTCGACTTCGACATTTCCGAAGACAAGAAGAACTTCGCCGAGTGGCGCGGTCAGGCGACGAAAAACATCTGACCCCAGCCCGCCGCGGCGTCGCCACGACGCCGCGGCCGATGAAAATCATCCAGGAGACATGACATGGCTGTTGCTGCCATCAAGGAATACGACTTCCCCCCTGCCGATACGATGGACAAGTTCCACGGCAATCAATTGCTCTACATCGGCTGGGAAGACCATCTGCTGTTCTGCTCGCCGTTTGCCTTGCCGTTTCCGCCCGCGATGCGCTTCGGCGACATCGTTGCCGGCGTGCTGCCGGGTATCTACGGCTACCACCCGGATTTTGCCCACATCGACTGGGCCAAGGCGGAGTGGCTCAAGTCCGGCAAGCCCTTCAGCCCCGACTTCGACAAGTCGCTCGCCGACAACGGCCTCAAGCACAAGGATGTGATCCGTTTCCGCACGCCGGGCCTGACCGGCATCAAGGGTTCCTGCAGCTGATCGTCCGCGTGGCGGAGGGGCGCCCGCGGCGCGTGCCCTCCGCGCCCCATAGAGAACGGACCACAACGGAAACGCACCATGAGTTACGAACTGACCATTGAACCGATCGGCCAGACCATCGAGGTCGAAGACGGCCAGACCATCCTCGATGCCGCGTTGCGTGCGGGTATCTGGTTGCCGCACGCCTGCTGCCATGGGCTGTGCGCCACCTGCAAGGTACAGGTGCTCGACGGCGAGATCGACCACGGCGAAGCCTCGAGCTTTGCGCTGATGGATTTCGAGCGCGACGAGGGCAAGACGCTGGCGTGCTGTGCGCGCCTCGAGTCCGATGTCACGATCGAGGCCGAAATCGAGGAAGAGGCCGACGCCGAGTCGATTCCGGTGCGGGATTTCCCAGGCACGGTCACACGCATCGAGTCGCTGACACCGACGATCAAGGCGGTCCATATCGAGACCGACGCGCCGATGCACTTCCAGGCGGGGCAGTACGTCAACTTATTCCTCGAAGGCGGGGCCTACAGCCGTGCCTTCTCGCTGGCGAATCCGCCTTCGACCGGGCGAGCAGTGGAACTTAATATCCGCATCGTGCCCGGCGGCCGCGGCACCACCTGGATCCATGAGCAACTGAAGGTCGGCGAACGGGTGCGCCTGTCCGGCCCCTATGGCCGCTTCTTCGTGCGCAAGTCGGCTCCCGAGGCCCTGATCTTCATGGCGGGCGGGTCCGGGCTGTCGAGCCCGCGCTCGATGATCCTCGACCTGCTCGACGCCGGTGATACCCGGCCGATGACTTTGGTGTATGGCCAGCGCAATCGTGGCGAGCTGTATTACCACGATGAATTCCTCGCCCTCGCCGAGCGCCATCCCAGCTTCACTTATGTGCCGGCCTTGTCGGATGAGCCGGCCGATTCCGACTGGAGCGGCTTCCGTGGCTTCGTGCATGAGGCGGCCGCGGCGCATTTCAACGGCGATTTCCGCGGCCATAAAGCCTACCTGTGCGGGCCGCCCTTGATGATCGACGCCTGCATCACCGCCCTGATGCAGGGGCGCTTGTTCGAGCGCGACATCTTCATGGAGAAGTTCTTCTCCGCGGCGGATGTGCAGCAGGTTCGCAGTCCCTTGTTCAAGAAAATCTGACGCCGATCCATAAAATAAATTTCGATACTTTCTCGAGATTTTTATGGAATCATGACGATAAACGAGGCCAGCACATTGCCCTTGCCATCGGCGGATTCAACGACATAACAACATCTGCCGGTCATCGTTACCGGACCCAGCGGCCGACTGGCCGCTGATGGAGGAGGAGATCATGAATCACTTTGCCGTCGGGCCTGTGCGCCCGAGGCTGTGGGCCGCTGCGTGCGTGCTGATGCTGGCGGGCTGCCAGGCCGAGCCGGATCTGTCTGCCGTTCGCGCCCATGCGGAACGCCCTGTGCAGCGCTATCACGTCATCCAGACCCTGAACGCCAACGCGCAGACCGTCATCGCTGGCACGCAGGCGGGCGCGCTGCTCGTCTCGCGCAACGCCGGGCAAACCTGGGAGCACAAGAGCGTGGCCGGTGCGTCGCTGATGGATTCGGCGCAATGCCCCGATGGCAGCTTCATCGCGCTCGATTTCTATCGCCGTGTGTGGTCGGTGAGCGCGGACGGCAATACCCTGGCCTCGGCGACGTTCGAGAAGCCGGGCGTTCCGCTCACGATCACCTGCGATCCGAAGGGCGGCTGGTGGGTGGCGGGTGCCCGTGCCCGCATCGCGCACTCGGCAGACCACGGCAAGACCTGGACGGTGACCGATCTGGATGAAGACGCCCAGATCACGGCCTTGCAGTTCGTCGATGACAGCCACGCGATTGCGGTCGGCGAGTTCGGCCTGGTCGCCGTCAGCAGCGACGGCGGGACGACCTGGCAGCGCGGCGAGCCCATTCCCAACGAGTTCTATCCCTATGCCGCGCTTTTCGTGTCCCGTGATGAAGGCTGGGTGAGCGGGATCGCCGGACAGATCCTGCGCACCACCGACGGTGGCCAGAGTTGGGAACGTCAGGCCAACAACGCGCAGGCGCCGCTGTACCGCCTGTTCCTGCATGAAGGCGTTCCCCACGGTGTGGGGGCGGGTGGCGTGGTCGCACGGCTGGAGCAGGGCGCCTGGCAGCCCGTGCCTTATCCCGACCCCTTACCGGTGTTCTTCGGCGCAGGGGCCTCGTTGCCGGGGCAGTCCGCGCTGGTTGTCGGCAGCCCCGGCGGGCTGCTGCGCGTGATCGGTTCGCGGACCAATTAAGGAGGACACGGACTTGGTCAGCAAAATGCGTCATTCCATCACCCACCGGCTGCACATCGCGGAAGAGTGGATCTTCGCCAACCCGAAGATCGTCCTTGCGCTGATTCTGGTGGGCACCGTCCTGTTCGGCCTGGGCTTGCCCAAGCTACGGGTCTTCACCGATTTCTCGGACCTGTTGCCGCAGAACCATTCCTACATCCAGACCTACAACCGCCTGAAGGAAAACTTCGGTGGCGCCAACATGGTCGTGATGGCGGTCGAGGTCGAGCAAGGCACCATCTTCAACGACCAGACCCTGCGCCTCATCCACGAGGCGACGCAAGGCGTCGATAGCCTGCCGGGCGTCAACCACAACCTGGTGTCCAGCCTGACCCACCGCACCGCGCGCAAGATCTTCCTCGACGAGCAGGGCGGTTTTGCATCCGAGTCCTACTACGACCCGCAAAAGCCGACCCGTACCGTGGCCGAGCTCGAGCAGCTGAAGAAGGACGTCATCGCCAACCCGACGATTTACGGCCTGCTGGTGTCGCCGGACTTGAAGGCGGCGCTGATCAAGGCGCAGCTCAACGAAGGCGACATCGACTATCCCGCCACTTTCGCCGCGCTGCAGGCGGTGCGGGCCCAGCTGGCCACGCCAGGGCATGCGTTTCATGTCACCGGCAACCCGGTGCTGACCGGCTGGGTGTACACCTATCTCGATCAGATCATCGAGATCATGGTGTTCACGCTGATGCTGCTGGCCTTCCTGCTGATCGTGTATTTCCGCCGCTTCTACGGCATTGCCTTGCCGATGCTGGGGATCGCGCTGTCGACGATCTGGGGCCTGGGCTTCATGGCGCTGATGGGGATCAACCTCGAGCCCTTGTCTCTGCCGATTCCCTTCCTGATCGCCGCGCGGGCGACCTCACACGGCGTGCAGCTGGTGGCGCGCTATTACGAAGAACTGGCGATCGTGAAGGATGGCCAGAAAGCGGCGCGCAACGCGCTCGATGCGCTGTTCCGGCCCGGTTCGCTGGCGATCATCGTCGACGCGGTCGGCCTGGCCGTGCTGGTGCTGGGGGCGGCGCCGTTCAACCACAAGCTGGGTATCGCCGCGGGCTTCTGGGGTATTTCGGTCATCTTCACGGTGCACTTCATGGTGCCGCTGGCGCTGTCGGTACTGCCGGCGCCGCGCAAGACGGACAACAGCAACGACTTCATGCCGGCAATCCTGGGCGGCGCCATGGCCAAGACCGGGGGCACGGATGGCGGCGCACGCTCGATCCTGATCCTGACCCTGATCGGCGCCATCGGGGGCCTGTACATGCTGGGGCTGGTGAAGATGGGCGACACCGAGCCGGGTTCGCCGCTGCTGCATCGTCACCATGACTACAACGTGTCGACCACGGCCATCAACGAGCGCTTCCCGGGGTCGGAAGAGCTGCATGTGCTGGCACGCACCGATGAGCCGGGCGGCATCAAGCGCCCGGAGGTGATGGCGGCGATCGAACGCTTCCAGGCGCACATGATGTCCGACCCGACGCTGGGCGGCACCAAGGCGCTGCCGGGCGTGGTGCGCGTGGTCAACAAGCTCACCCACAACGACGATCCGCGCTGGATGCAGTTGCCCGACACGGCCGAGGAAATCGGCGGCCTGATGTTCGCCTACATGGCTTCTAGCCCGATTCCGGGTGCCTTGAAGGAGTTCATCAACGCCGACGAGAACGAAGCCAACATGGTCTTCTATTACAAGGACCATCAGGCCGACACCATCGACCGCGTCGTCGCACTGGCCGAGGAGGGCGCACGCAAGATCGAAGCCGAAGTGCCCGGGCTGCACATCGAACTGGGCGGCGGCATCATCGGCGTGACCGCCGCGGCCAATCAGGCGCTGCATACCGACCACCTGATCATCATTCCGGCGGTGATGATCCTCGCCTTCGTCATCGTCTCGGTCTATTACAGCTCACTGCATGCGGGCTGGCTGATGGTGCTGCCGATGCTGTTCGCCACCCTGATGACCTATGCCTACATGGGGGCGATCGGGATCGGCATCAGCGTCAATACCGTGCCGGTGATTGCGGTCGGCGTCGGCGTCGGCATCGACTATGCGGTGTATTTCATGGACCGTATCCGCGAGGAATACGCCGGGCTGCGCGACATGAAGCAGGCGGTGATCAAGGCGGTCGCCACCACCGGTTCGGCAGTGTCCTTTACCGCAGCCACCCTGATTGCCGGCGTGGTGCTGTGGATCTTCATGTCCGATCTGAAGTTCCAGTCCGATGCGGCCTTGCTGCTGGTGTACATGCTGGTCGTCAATGCCATTGCCGCGGTGCTGATCGTGCCCAGCTGGTGCGTGGTGTTCAAGCCCAAGTTCGTGACTGCGGCGCATTACGACGAAGACGGCGTGCTCGAGGCCTGACAGTGTTTGGGGCTCGGCCACCTCGGCGGCCGGGTTCGACAGGGGACCGGGCGGAGGACGCCCGGAAAATGAGAAAAGGGTAGGAGACGAGAGATGAGGAAGACACAACTTCGCCGGCGACCGGCGCTGAAGCTGGCTGCCTGTGCAGTGGGCTGCGCGCTGACCCTTCCGGCCGTGGCGCAACAGCTGCCCGACCTTGGCAGTTCGACCACGCCGTGGAAGGTGGATGTCTATTACGACAACCACACCGCCGCCCGTGGCAAGGACCGCACCGGCGAACGGGTCGGTCTGTCCAAGTTCCGCAACACGCTGCAGGTCGAGGCGGAGAAGGAACTGGGTGACGACTGGGCCTTCCGCGGCATCTTGCGCGGCACCTGGGATGGCGCGTACCGCCTGAACGACGACCAGTACGGCAAGTCGGCGGGTGGCCCGATCATGCTGCAATCGACGACGCCGGGCGGCTACATCGAGACGCCGCATGGCGCAGGTCTGATCACCAAAGAGGCTGTCGATGGCCTGGGGCTGACCAACAACGCCTTCGTCTCCGGCGCGGGGTATCCCAACAGCCCCAACGATGGCTTGAGGGTGCTGGGCGATCGCCTGCATGAAACGGCAGGTGGGGTGGCCTTCGGTGTGCCAGTGCGTCCGTGTGACAAGGACAGCCGTGGCTGCCGCGATTTTGGCGGATATGGTGACCGCAAGCTGTCCGAGCTCGAGTCGCCGGAATTCAACGATCGCCTGGACTTCATCCGCGAAGCCTATGTGCGCAAGAACGTCCCGCTTGCGGACGGTACGGACCTGTTCCTCAAGATCGGCAAGCAGCAGGTGGTGTGGGGGCGTACCGACCTGTTCCGCGTGCTGGATGTGATCAACCCGGTCGACTATTCGCGCAACAACATCTACGACGAGCTCCAGGACATCCGCATTCCGATGTGGATCGCCCAGGCCGAGTGGCGCATGGGTCCGTCGGAGTCGATGCAGGACCGCAACTTCCAGCTGATCTGGAACTTCGACCAGTTTCGTCCCAACAACCTCGGTCAGTGCGGCTCGCCCAACGCCATCCTGGACGCCGGCTGCTTCTTCCGCGGCATGGCCAACCTGTGGGACAACGGCGGCACGGTGGCGAACTTTGCCAACGTGGCGCCGGGCACCTTGCTGGCGACCAACTTCGGCCCGGGCCAGATCGGCCTGCGTGATGTCAACCTGCCCGACTGGAGCCTGAGCAACACGCAACTGGGCGCCAAGTTCGAAGGCATTACCCAGGACGGCCTGTCGTTCTCGTTGAATGCTTTGTACTACCGTTCGCAGCTGCCGTCGCTGCGTGGCGCCAAGCGCACCACCAACGGCTTCACCGGCGAGTACAGCGAGACCAATCCCTATCTGATCTCCTTCGACATGGAGTTCCCGCGCGTCAAGCTGCTGGGCGGCTCGCTCGACTTCCAGTCCGAAGCTCTGGGCGCGGCTTTCCGTTTCGAGGGCGCGATGACCTGGGGTGAAGAATTCGCCAACACCGCCCGGCCCGAGCTGTACTCGAAGAACCGCGTCTGGCGCAGCGTGATCGGCATCGACCGTCCGACCTTCATCCCCTTCCTCAACCCGCATCGCACCACGCTGATTTCGGCGCAGTTGTTCTGGCAGCACATCTTCGACCACGAGTACTACGCAACCGGTGCCAACAACGGCCAGAACTATCTGGGCCCGGTGGGCATGCCTGACTGGAAGAACAACTACATCGGCACCCTGCTGGTGAAGTCTTTCATGATGAACGACCGCCTCAGCCCCGAGCTGATCATCGCGCGTGACTTCAAGGCCCGCGCAACGACGCTTGCCCCGGCGGTGGAGTGGAGCATGACCGACAACCTGAAGCTCAGCTTCGGCGGCAACTTCAAGGTCGGTACCGGTGGGCGGCAGTTCGACGATTGCCGTGCGTGCAATCCGTGGGCGCCCTTCACCGCGCCGGTCGGCGACCCCAACCCGATGACACCGTATTCGCGTGGCCTGGGTGGCTTCGAGCCGCTGGGTCGCTTCCGTGCCGGCCCGATCGGCTCGGCGATGTACGAAGACGAGGTGTACTTCAAGTTGAAGTACCAGTTCTGATCCGAGGAGACCTATCCCATGAAAAAAACCATCATCGCCGCGGCCCTGATCGGCCTGTCCCTGGGCGCCCACGCCGGCACCGAGGCCGAGCTGAAGGCCAGCTTCAACCCCTATCAGAGCGGTTTCCCGAGTTTCCCGGGCCTGACCGCAGGCACCGTGATCAACAAGGACAACGTCGATACCTTCAAGGACGTCGTGCCGAGCGGGGTCTACAAGCTGCTCAAGGACGGCCTGTTCGAGATCAAGGTGGGCGCGACCACCCAGTTCGAACTGTCCAATGCCTACATCGAGGCAACGCGCAAGAATCTGGGCAAGGCCAAGCTCGGGCCCAATAACGGCGATCTCGAAGGCTTTGCCGGTGGCCGCCCGTTCGTCGAGGAGCCGGATGCGAAGGATCCGCGTGCAGGCGAAAAGCTGGCGTGGAACTACAAGTACGGCGTGAACTGGGGCGACGGCGCCAACATCACGCCCTTCTACTGGAAGTACCGCAACATGGCGACCGGGCAACTGGAGCGCACGATCCAGTTCAGCTTCCACTTCCTCAATCTCAAGCACCGGGTCAAGGACGACCCCGTACCCGAGGTGACGCCCAACCCGTCGAACCTGTTCCGCGGCATCTACGTGAAGGTCGACGCCCCGCAGGACCTGAAGAACACCCAGTTGCTCATCCAGCGCTACGACGACGATCAGAAGCTTGACGACGCCTATCTGTACCTCGGCTTCCAGCGTCGTGTGCGTCGTCTGGCCACTGGCCAGACCACCGATGCCTTTCTCGGTTCGGACCTGATGATCGAGGACTTCGAGGGCTACAACGGCCGCATTTCGGACATGAAGTGGACCTACAAGGGCACGAAGAACGTGATCCTGCCGATGTGGAATCACAACGAGCTGGCGCTGAGTGACGAGTTCAAGGATCCGGACGGTTACAAGTACGTCAGCTTCGGCGGTCAGGGCGAGTGCTTCCACCAAGGCACCTGGCAGCTGCGCAAGGTGTATGTGCTGGAAGCCGAGCCGGTCAACACCGCGCATCCGGTCAGCAAGCGCGTGTTCTACATGGATGCGCAGCTGGGCAACCTGAACGGCGCCAACGAGATCTACGACCGCAAGGGCGAGCTGTGGAAGGTGTTCATGGTGGGCAAGTCGCACGCCGACCATCACCTGCCGATCAACAAGGGCTCGGGCATCGGCATCGACGATGCCTTCTCGATGATCGACGTGCAGGGCAAGCACTGCACCACCGGCCACTTCAAGGGCCAGGTCGATCCGGCGCAGAACCCGCCGCGCATGTTCCAGGCGCAGTACATGCGCGGTGGGGACTGATCCCGCAGCGGTGACTTGATGTGGGGCCCGCACGCTGCTGTAAGGGTGTGCGGGCCGATTCTGGTCAGGAGAGGTCAGCATGAACGATTCGACGACGCCGCCGGTGTCGAAGAGCGATCCGGAAGTCGCGCAGTCGATCCGCGCGGCGGGGATTCTCACCAACTATCACGACCTGGGCCGCGGCTTTCCCGCGCTGTTCATTCACGGCTCGGGGCCCGGCGTTTCCGCCTGGGCCAACTGGCGCCTGGTGATGCCGCCACTGGCCGAGCGCATGCGCGTGATTGCGCCCGACATGGCCGGCTTCGGCTTCACCGAGCGGCGGGACGACATCCGCTATGGCCTGGACACCTGGGTGTCGCAGGCGGTCGGGCTGCTCGATGCCCTGGGGCTGGAGCAGGCGGACCTCGTCGGCAATTCCTTCGGCGGCGCACTGGCCTTGGCCCTGGCCATCCGTCATCCCAAGCGCGTGCGCAAGCTGGTGTTGATGGGCAGTGTCGGTGTGCCTTTCGAGATCACCGTGGGGCTCGATGCCGTATGGGGCTACACGCCTTCGTTCGAGAACATGCGGCGCATCATGGATTACTTCGCCTGGGATCGCGGGCTGGTCAATGACGAACTGGCCGAGCTGCGGTATCGCGCAAGCATCCGCCCCGGTTTTCAGGAGTCTTTCAGTGCGATGTTCCCGGCGCCGCGTCAGCGCTGGGTCGATGCGCTGGCCAGCGCCGAGGCCGACATCCGCGCCTTGCCGCACGAGACCCTGATCATCCATGGCCGCGACGACCGGGTGATTCCGCTGCAGACCTCGGAGACCTTGCTGCGCTGGATCGACCGTTCGCAACTGCACGTGTTCGGGCGTTGCGGCCACTGGACACAGATCGAGCATGCATCACGCTTCACGCGGCTGGTTGGCGATTTCCTGTGCGAAGCAGCGTGAACTTCAACACTTAGATGAACTAAATCAGAACGGACGGAGCGTTTCGTCCGGGCAGACCAAGGAGGAGTATCCAAATGGCAATGACAGGTGTGTTGCGACCGGGGCATCTTGCGATTCGTGTGCTGGACCTCGAAGAGGGCATCCATTTCTACAAGAATGTACTGGGTCTGGTCGAAACAGGGCGCGATGCGCAGGGCCGGGTCTACTTCAAGGCCTGGGACGAGCGCGAGCACAACAGCGTGCTGATCCGCCAGGCGGACGAGGCGGGCATCGACTTCTTCGCCTTCAAGGTGGCGGACAAGGCCACGCTCGACAAGCTCGATGCCGACCTCAATGCCTTCGGCGTCAAAACCGAGCGCATCCCGGCGGGCGAAATGCTGGAAACCGGCGAGCGTGTCCGCTTTGAAGTGCCGTCCGGCCACCTGATCGAGCTGTATGCCGAGAAGACCGACATCGGCAACGGTCAGTCCTACGTCAACCCCGATCCGTGGGTGGCCGATGCCGAGCGAGGCATCGCCCCGACCCGCATGGACCACTGCCTGCTCTACGGTCCGGACATCGAGAAGGTGCAGGAGATCTTCGAGAAGGTGCTCGGCTTCTATCTCGTCGAGCATGTGGTGATGGAAGACGGCAAGACCGATCTGGCGATCTGGCTGTCGTGCTCGACCAAGGCGCACGACATTGCCTTCGTCCGCCATCCCGAGCCGGGCAAGCTGCACCACATCTCGTTCAAGCTCGACAGCTGGGAAAAGGTGCTGCGCGCGGCCGACATCATGTCGATGAACCGCGTGTCGATCGACATCGGCCCGACCCGCCACGGCATCACCCGTGGCACGACCATCTACGCCTTCGACCCCTCGGGCAACCGCTTTGAGACTTTCTGCGGCGGCTATGACACCTATCCCGACTACAAGGCGGTGAAGTGGACCTGGGATGAGGTTGGGGCGGGCATCTTCTACCACGACCGCAAGCTCAACGAGCGCTTCCTGACCGTGGTGTCCTGAGTCCGGCCAGGCTACGGCAGCCGTCTCGCCGTGGCCATCGCGGGGCAAGCCTCAGTGCTTGCCCTTGCCTTTGCCGGTGAAGAAGTCGGTCGGCATGCGCTTGACGGCATCCAGCGTGCGCAGGATGTGCTCGGTCAGGATCGCGGTGGCGCGATTGGCATCGCGGGCGAGCGTGGCCTCGAACAAGGCCTGGTGCTCCGCGTGGATGTCGCGCGGGACGGGTTGGCGGAACAGGCTGATGCGGCGATAGCGTTCCGACTGATGGTAGAGAATGTGCTGGAAGTGGCGGATCCAGCGCGACGGCGAGGCGGAGATCAGGGCTTCATGGAAGGCCCGGTTGCGGATCTCCCACTCTTCGGTGGTGCTGATGTCGTGATCGGCGAGGCGTTCTTCGGCGCGCGACAGGCGGTGGAAGGCGGCGACGACGGCGGCTTCCCATTCTTCGCCGCCGAGGGTGATCGATTGCCGCAGGGCCTCGGTTTCCAGCAGCACCCGCGTGCGGGTGATGTCCTCGAAATCGGCGATCGAGATCGGTGCGACGCGGAAGCCGCGCTGGCCCTGGGCGACGACGAGCGCATCGGTGACCAGCAGCAGCAAGGCCTCGCGCAAGGTGCCGGCGCCGACGTCGTAGCGGTCCTTGAGGTGCTCCACGCGCAGCTTGTCGCCTGGCGCGTGAGCCCCTTCGATGATGTCGCGACGCAGTCGCTGGTAGGCACCTTCGACCAGGGTCTTGGGTTCCACGGTATCGGGGGCTTGGGTCAGGGTCAGGTCGCTCATGGGGTTCACGTCAGACAGGGGACGATGCCTACATATTTTAGCCAAGCCGCAGCATTGCGACAGATTAATTAAAATCTCGAGAAAAAATATTGACGTCGAGAAAATGCTGATCTAAGTTCATGTTCATGAATCAGTCGCATTGACGAAGACGAGGGAGACGAAACGATGAAGCTCGCTGTTCCGCAATCCACCATCAGCTGGGAAGCCGCACACGCCGCGGTTGAAGCGGCCGTCCAGGAAGCCACCCGACTGGGGGTGCGCATCAACGTCGCCGTGGCCGACGCCGCGGGCAACCTGGTGGCCTTTCTGCGCATGCCCGGTGCCTTTCCGCAGTCGATCGCGATTGCCATCGACAAGGCCTATACCGCCGGTGGTTTTGGTTTTCCGACGGGAGACTGGATGAAGGTGGTGGGGGACAACGAAGGCATGAAGCTGGGCTTCTCGGCCCAGCCGCGGCTCATCGTCTTCGGCGGTGGCCTGCCCATCCGCAGTGGTGGCGAACTCGTTGGCGGCATCGGCGTGTCCGGTGCCTCGGAAGAACAAGATGGCATCTGCGCGCAAGCCGGCCTGCGCGCGATCGGTGCCGACGACAACGAAGCGTGAGGGAGTGCAATCCATGAAGCAGATCCACAATTTCATCAATGGCGAATTCGTCGCCACGACGCGCACGTTCGACAAGTTTTCGCCGCTGGATAACAGCCTCATCGCCAACGTGCATGAGGCCGGCAAGGCCGAGGTCGATGCGGCTGTCGCCGCCGCCCGTGCCGCGCTGAGCGGTCCCTGGGGCAACATGACCGTCGCCGAGCGTGTCGACCTGCTCAACGCGGTGGCCGATGGCATCAACGCGCGCTTCGACGACTTTCTCGCTGCGGAATGCGCCGACACCGGCAAGCCGCGCAGCCTCGCCAGCCACATCGACATCCCGCGTGGCGCAGCCAACTTCAAGGTGTTCGCCGATGTCATCAAGAGCGTGCCGACCGAGTTCTTCGAAATGGCAACGCCCGATGGCCGCGGTGCGCTGAACTACGCCGTGCGCCGCCCGGTGGGCGTGGTGGGCGTGATCTGCCCGTGGAACCTGCCATTGCTGCTGATGACCTGGAAGGTCGGCCCGGCGCTGGCGTGCGGCAACACCGTGGTGGTGAAGCCGTCGGAAGAAACGCCGCAGACCGCCGCGCTGCTGGGTGAGGTGATGAACGCCGTCGGCATGCCCAAGGGCGTGTACAACGTGGTGCATGGCTTCGGCCCCGGTTCGGCGGGTGAATTCGTCACCACCCACCCCGGCGTCAATGCCATCACCTTCACCGGCGAGACCCGCACCGGCGCTGCGATCATGAAGGCGGCTGCGGACGGCGCGCGCCCGGTGTCGCTGGAGATGGGCGGCAAGAACCCGGCCATCGTCTTCGCCGATTGCGATTTCGATGCCGCCATCGAAGGCACGATGCGTTCGGTGTTCGCCAACTGCGGCCAGGTCTGCCTGGGGACCGAGCGTGTGTATGTCGAGCGTCCGATCTTCGAGCGCTTCGTCGAGGCACTGAAGAAGGGCGCCGAAGGCCTCAAGCTCGGCCGTCCCGAAGATGCCGCCACCGGCCTCGGGCCGCTGATCTCGCAAGAGCACAAGCAGAAGGTGCTGTCCTACTACGAGAAGGCCAAGGCACTGGGGGCCACCGTGGTCACCGGCGGTGGCGCGCCCGACATGCCGGGCGAACTCGCCAACGGCGCCTGGGTGCAGCCCACGATCTGGACCGGCCTGGACGACAGCTCGCCGATCGCGCGCGAGGAAATCTTCGGGCCGTGCACGCTGATCCAGCCTTTCGATGCCGAAGACGAGGTGATCCGTCGCGCCAACGACACCGAATATGGCCTGGCCTGCTCGGTGTGGACCAAGGATCTGGCGCGCGCCCATCGTGTCGCCGGCCAGATCGAATCGGGCCTGGTGTGGGTGAACTCCTGGTTCCTGCGCGACCTGCGCACGCCCTTCGGTGGCGCCAAGCAGTCGGGCATCGGCCGCGAAGGTGGCGTCCATTCGCTCGAGTTCTACACCGAGCTCAAGAACATCTGCATCAAGCTGTGAGGACGCAAAGCATGGAACAGAACACCATCGACCAGCTCGGTGACGAGCTCTACCAGGCGCTGGTCAAGCGTGAGGTACTGGCACCGCTGACCGAGCGTCATCCCGAGATCACGATCGAGGACGCCTACCGCGTGCAGCAGCGCATGATCGCGCGCCGCCTCGACGCCGGCGAGCGCATCGTCGGCAAGAAGATCGGCGTCACCAGCAAGGCGGTGATGAACATGCTGGGCGTGTTCCAGCCCGACTTCGGTATGCTGACCGACGGCATGATCTACAACGAGGGTGAGGCGATTGCAGCCGACACGCTGATCCAGCCCAAGGCCGAAGGCGAGATCGCCTTCGTGCTGAAGAAGGACCTCAAGGGCCCCGGCATCACCGCCGCCGACGTGCTGGCCGCCACCGAAGGGGTGATGACCTGCTTCGAGATCGTCGATTCGCGCATCCGCGACTGGAAGATCAAGATCCAGGACACCGTCGCCGACAACGCCTCCTGCGGTGTATTCGTGCTGGGCGACAGCCTGGTCGATCCGCGCAAGGTCGATCTCAACACCTGCGGCATGGTGCTGGAAAAGAACGGCGAGATCGTCGCCACCGGTTCCGGTGCGGCGGCGCTGGGCGCTCCGGCCAACGCCGTGGCCTGGCTGGCCAACATGCTGGGAAGCCTCGACATTCCGCTCAAGGCCGGCGAAGTCATCCTGTCGGGCTCGCTGGCGATCATGGTGCCGGTGAAAGCCGGTGACAACCTGCGCGTCACCATCGGCGGCATCGGCAGTTGCTCGGTCCGTTTCATCTGATCACCCGGTTACAGGCGCGCGGCGGGGTCTCTCCCTGGTTGTCTCCCTCCTGCCCCGCCGCGAGGCCTGTTTCCCCCTGTCTTGTGGAGAACGTTTGATGGATCTTGAGCTTACCGGCAAGTGTGCGCTGGTCACCGGCTCGACCGCGGGCATCGGCTACGCCATTGCCCGCCGATTGGTGGCAGAAGGAGCCGAGGTGGTCGTCAACGGCCGTGACGCCGGTCGTGTCGAGGCCGCGTGTGCCCGCCTGCGTGCCGAGCTGCCGCAGGCCCGCGTTCGTGGCGTGGCCGCCGACGTGGCGAGCGCGGCGGGTGTCGATGCCCTGATCGCCGGTTGTGGCGATGCGGACATCGTGGTCAACAACTTCGGCATCTTCGAGCCGCGGCCTTTCGAGGACATCGGCGATGCCGACTGGCTGCGTTTTTTCGAAGCCAACGTGATGAGCGGGGTCCGCCTGTCGCGCCACTACCTGCCGCGCATGAAGGCGCGCAACTGGGGCCGCATCCTCTTCATCTCCAGCGAATCGGGGCTGAACCCGCCGGGTGACATGGTGCATTACGGCATGAGCAAGTCGGCCCAGCTGTCGGTATCGCGCGGCATGGCCGAAACCTGCAGCGGAACCGGCGTGACGGTGAATGCCGTGCTGCCGGGGCCGACCCGTACCGAAGGTGTGGTCGAGTTCTTCGGCAAGCTGGCGGCGGAGCAGGGGCTGGCGGTCGACACGGTGGAGCGTGAGTTCTTCAACCGCGACCGCCCGAGCTCCCTGTTGCGTCGCTTCATCGAGCCCGCCGAAGTCGCCAATCTGGTTGCCTACGTCTGCAGCCCGCTGTCCTCGGCCACCAATGGCGCCGCCTTGCGCGTCGATGGTGGCGTGGTGCGCAGCATCGCCTGACGCAAGGCAATCGCCCATATAAAGGAAGAGACATTCATGAAAAAGATTAAATGCGCCCTGATCGGACCGGGCAACATCGGCACGGACCTGCTGTACAAGCTGAAGCGCAGCCCGGTGCTGGAGCCGGTGTGGATGGTGGGCATCGACGCCACCTCCGAAGGCCTGGCCCGTGCGCGTGAGCTGGGCCTCAAGACCACCGCGGAGGGCGTGGATGGCCTGCTGCCGCACGTGCTGGCCGACGGCGTGCAGATCGCCTTCGATGCGACCTCGGCCTACGTGCACGCCGAGAACAGCCGCAAGTTGAACGAACTGGGCGTGCTGATGATCGACCTCACCCCGG
>Ga0209066_10001455_pt1 | contig 31118 bp, 30 predicted proteins | sample All_14_2_FD_187198 | JGI IMG/M metagenome (GOLD analysis project Ga0209066, IMG submission 187198) | Freshwater microbial communities in response to fracking from Pennsylvania, USA - Allegheny Zone_MetaG_DW_15 (SPAdes) (version 2) ... | reverse complement strand
CTATCAACGCCTCGTCGCCGCCGGAGCCGTTGCGATTCGGCGGGCTACCGCCTGGGCACTCTGCGCTCGGCGGCGACGAGGCGTTGATAGCGCTCGACGAGGCGGCGGTACGTGGTCGGCTCGCTCCGATCTCGCTCACACTCCGTGCAGGCGACCGGATGCTCATCACGGGCCAGAACGGAGCAGGAAAGTCGACGCTGCTCGGTGTACTCGCGGCGAGCATCCCGCTCGATGCTGGTCGCCGCAGTGCCCGCCCTCGCGTGCGCGTTGGCGTGCTCGCGCAAGACTCGCAGCTTGCCGAGCCCCATCGCACCCCGCGTGAGCTCTATGCGGCGGCGCTCGGAGAAGGCAGAGCGGCGGCAGTGCCGCTCGCGAGCCTGGGGCTCATCGGTGAGCGCGACCTTGACCGGCCAGTCGGCACGCTCTCGGTCGGGCAGCAGCGACGACTCGAGCTCGCCCTCGTGCTGGGGCGGCCACCGCACGTGCTGCTGCTCGATGAGCCGACGAACCATCTGTCGCTACGACTTGCGACCGAGCTCGAAGACGCCCTCGGCACGCACCCCGGTGCAGTCGTCGTCGCGAGCCACGACCGTTGGTTGCGCCGTCGCTGGTCGGGTGCCGAGCTCGCCCTCGAGGCGGCGGGGTGACTCAGGCGCGGCCGGTCGCGCGGCGAAGTCGCACGGGCTGGCCGGGCCGCAGTTGGGCGAGACGGTCGAGTGAGGCATCGACGACAACAGCGATCACCGGGTAGCCGCCCGTGACGGGGTGGTCGGGGCCGAGCACGGTGGGCGCACCGTCGGGGGAAACCTGGATGCTCCCGCGCAGCATGCCTTCGCTTTCCAGCTCGGCGCCGACGCGCGCGGGCACTCGCTCGAGTGGTGTGCCCGAGACCGTGCTCGTGCTCGCGAGTTCGAGCCGAACCCCCGTGCGGTCGCTGCGCGCCGAGACGCGCCACTCGACGCCCAGCAGCACCTCGTGCGCCTCCGTGGTGAACCAGTCGGCGCGCGGACCGGGTCGAACCTCGAGTTCGACGAGCCCGAGCGGTGGTGGGTCAACGGGTACGAGGTCGGCGACGGGCACGGGTGTCGATGGTTCGGGGCCGAGCGGTAGGAGGTCGCCCGCTCGCAGTGGTGCAGGCCCGAGCCCTGACAGTGTGTCGCGCGAGCGTGAGCCGAGCACGCGGGCGGTGTCGAGGCCCCCGCGCAGTGCAACCGTGCACCGCGCGCCGTGAGTCGCGGTGCCGAGCACGAGTTTGGCATCGGCATCCACGAATACCGCAGTGTGCGGCGGCACGGTCAGCGTGCCGTTGCTCGAGTGCAGGCTCGCGTCGACCCAAGCGCCGGTCAGTGCTACCCACATGCCCGCCGACAGTCGCAGGTGCAGACCCCCGAAGAGCACTTCGAGCCCAGCAGCGGTTTCATCGTTGCCCACGAGGCGTTGCGCGAGGCGGTGGGCATCGCGGTCGAACGCACCCGAGGCGCTCACCCCGAGAGCCGCGAAACCCGGTCGTCCGAGATCGTGAACGAGAGTGAGCGGGCCGGGATCCATCACCTCGACGTGCCCGCTCACGACGAGACCGCCTCGAAACGCACTCGAGTGCCGGGTGTGATGACAGCGGGGCGCTCAGCGTCGTCACGCCAGAGCTCGATGCTCGTGCGCCCGATCAGCTGCCACCCGCCTGGCGACTCGCGCGGATACACCCCGCAGTAACCGGCGGCGAGTGCCACCGAGCCGGCGGGCACTCGCGGCCGTGAGGTCGCGCGGCGCGGCACCGGGGGCAGGGCAGGCTGGCCCGGAGCAGGAACGAGGTATCCGAACCCCGGCGCGAAACCGATGAAGGCGCACAGCCATTCGATCGTGCTGTGCAGCGCGATGACCTTCTCGGCAGAGCATTCCCAGGCCTCTGCGACCGATGCGAGGTCGTCGCCGTCATAGGCAACGGGCACCGTCACGATGTCGCCGTCGGCGAGCGCGAGTGGTTGCGGTGGATGCTCGCTCACCCAGTGCTCGACGGCCGCGAGTCCCGTCTCGCTCGGGTCGATGCGCACGAGAACGGTGCGTGCCGCCGGCACAAGTTCGACCACCCCGCGGGCTGGGGCAGCACTCCACCGGGCATGCGCGCCGAGTACGAGCTCAAGCGAGTCGAACTCGACGAGCAGCGCGCGGTCACCGCAGGGCAGAACTCTCACGGGGCCCGCACACTCGGTGTCACGAACGGGACGAGCTGAACGTCGGCATCATCGAGTGCCTCGCGGACAGCGCGCGCGATCGCGACGGCACCGGGAGTATCACTGTGCACGCACACCGAATCGATCTCGAGCGTGACGGTGCTGCCGTCGATGGCTTGCACCTCTCCTGTCGTCACCATCGCGACGACCCGTGCCGCGACCGCTCCGGGGTCGGTGAGCAGCGCGCCGTCGAGCGCCCGTGGCGCGAGCGTGCCATCGGCCAGGTAGCCGCGATCGGCGAAGGCTTCGCGCACGAAAGGCACTCCCGCGCGACGACTGGCGTGATCGAGCTCTGAATTCGGTAACCCCAGTAGCGGCAGCGCGAGCGCTCGCGCGGCCTCGGCGACGACGTCGGCGACATTCGGGTCTGCTGCCGCACGGTTGTAGAGCGCTCCGTGCAGTTTCACGTACGAGACGGTGCCCCCTGCTTGCCGCGCGATCGCCTGCAGCGCGCCCACCTGGTACAGCAGGTCGGCGTGCAAGTGCTCGGCGGCGATCTCCATGTCGCGGCGGCCAAAGCCGACGAGGTCGCGGTAGGAGGGGTGCGCGCCGATCGTCACGCCATGCTGCACTGCCACGGTGGCCGCGGCGAGCATCGTGGCCGGGTCGCCACCGTGAAAACCGCACGCAAGGTTGGCACTCGTGACGAGGGGCAGCATGGCTGCGTCATCGCCGATCGTCCACGCGCCGAACGATTCGCCCAGATCGCTGTTGAGGTCGACGTTCGGCATGATCCGAGCCTAGAGGTGGCCTCGCGAGCGCGCACCGACCATAATGCGACAGGGGCTCGGTTCGACATCGTGCTGCCGCGCGCCCACCCGAGGGCGCAGTGAGGGGGTGCCGCCGTGCCGATGGGCATTCCCGCACACCTTGCGCAGGGCGTCACGAGCCGAGCGCTCAGCGTCGCCGGCCACGCGATCGCCGCGGTGCTTCTCGCCGGCGATGCGGTCATCGCGATCACGGTTCAGCTCGCCACGCCCGACCTGCTGCTGTGGCCTCTCGCGCTCGTCTTCGCCTTCATGATCGCGTTGCTCGCCCTCGTGCACCGCACGCCTCAACCGGTGTTCATTACCGCCTACCTCGTGGTCGGCGCTGGCAGCGTGCTCTGGCTCACGCTGGTGAGCGCCCCCGAACTCAGCACGCCGGTAGCAAACGACTCGTACCCGGTCGTGCTCGCCATGCTCGCCATGGTGCTCGTCGTGCCTGGGCCATCGCTCACGTCCTCCTTCTGGTGGGCGATCGCGGGTTACGTGCTCGCAGAAGCCACGGTGCTCGCCACCTTCACTGTGCTCGGCGCGCGGTGGATGCCGAGCGTCTGGGGGCTCGCAGCGGTGCTCATCGTGTGTGGACTCATCGCGATTCTCATGGTGGATGCCCGTTCCACACGCCGCACGCAAGTCGTGCTCAATCGCGCCGTGCAAGATGAGCTCATCGCCGACGTGCGCCGCGGCTTCGAGCAGCGCGGGGTCGCACTGCTCCACGACTCGGTGCTCAGCACGCTCTCGGCGCTCGCCGTGGGCCCCCGCGCGCTCGATGACGCTGAGCGTCAGCGCGTGCTCGCCGAGATCGAGCGGCTCGCCGGGCAGGGCTGGTTTGATGCGCCCAGCGAACAAGGGGAGGGCTCGCACAGTGCGAGACTCGCGCGGCTGGCAGCGAGCATCCACGCTGCAGCAGAGCCCGAGCTCATCGTCTCGGTCAACGGTCGAGCGCCGCTCGGTGACCTCTCGAGTGAGAGCTTCGATGAACTCGTGCGCGCGACAACGCAGTGCGTCGAGAACGCCCGCCGGCATTCCGGAGCCCGCGGAGTCGAGGTCGTACTCGGGGCGGAAGGCGGAGGGGTGTCTGTGCTCGTTGTCGACGAGGGCCGCGGCTTCGACCCCGATCGGCTTGACGAGCAGCGACTCGGCATTCGGCACAGCCTCATGGCGCGACTCGAGTCAGTGGGTGGAAGCGCCATGGTCTGGTCGAGCCCAGGCAACGGAACGTCAGTGCTGTTGCGCGTGCCGGTCACTGTTGCCGCAGAGAGCACCGAGGGGGCTGGTCGACGTGCGACGACCTGACATGACCCTCGAACGGCTTGATCCGCTCTCAGTCGCTGCAGCGCGCCCCGTGACCATCGGAATCGGTGTGCTCGCGATCGCGATCGCCGCGATCGTGAGCGCCATCTCCCTGCACGAGGTCACGCGACCGCTCGCTCTCGCTGGAGCCCTTCTGGCGACTGCAGGGGCGGCCACCATGCTCATCGTGCGCGCCATCGGGGTGCGGCCTCCGTGGAGCGCGAGGGCCGCGCTCAGTTACCAGGCGATTCTGCTCACCATTCCTGCCGTGTCAGCCACTGCCACCTTCGGGTCGAACGACCGTTTGCGTGACGACTGGGCGCCGATCGTCGTGGGTCTGTTCCTCCTCGCGCTCGCGCCCTATCGTCCGGGGGCTGAGATTGCGCGGTGGACGGCCCTTCATGTCGCGATCGCGCTTGTGCTCGGGGTCATGCAGGGGGGCTGGAGCATTGCGGGCGTCCCTGCCCTGGTCTCCGGGGTCGTCGCCGCGGCGCCCATTGCCGCGCTCGGCATTGCCTCAGCCGCCTACGCGAAGTCCCTCACGTCGGCCGTGGCGTCGTGGCAAGAACGTGCGTGGATGCTCGCGGAAGGCCGCGCGCAAGTCGAACGCGGGGCGCTCGCCCTCTCGGTGCAGCAGCGCAGACTGGCGCAATTGAATCGCGAGGTCATTCCCCTGCTCGATCGTGTCGCGCGCTCGGGTGAAGTCGATGATCTCGACGCGCGACATGCGGCGGCGCTCGCCGGCTCGGTGCGCACGCTGCTCGTCGCCGAGGCCGATGCGACGTGGCTCGACACGATGCTGCAGCAGGTCGCCGAGAGGCATTCACAGCGCAGGGTCGAACTGCTCGGCAGCGACGACGACAATGCCGCTGCTCAGTGCTCGCGGTTGCAGCGTGCGCTGCTGCGCGCGATCGTTGCGGAGTCGGTCGAGAGCCTCGGCGCGACGAGAGTGCGCCTCAACCTCGACTTGCTCGACGGGGGCCGGGTGCGCGTGCGGTTCGACGTCGCCTCGCCGCTGAGCGCGTCGACCGCGCGTCGACGGCTTGCCGGGGTCGTCGAGCTCGTGCGGTCGATCGCCGATCGTGTCGCCGTGCGTGAGCAGCAGGGCACGGTCGCTCTAGAGTTTGTGTATGGATACTGACGTCCGGCCCCGCGGCAGCGTCAGGCTTGCGATTCTCGACGACCACGAACTACTGCTCGACAGCCTGTCGACGTGGATCGCGAGTCACGCTCCCGATTTCGACCTCGTGCTCACTGCTCCGACGTGGTTCGAGCTCGTGCAGAGCGACCAATTTCCCACCGACCTCGTACTGCTCGATTTCCAGTTGCAAGAACCCGTGTCGATCGAAGCGCGTGTGCGCACCTGCCGAGCCGCCGGGGCCAAGGTCATCGTCTTGACCAGCCTCGACACGATTGAGGCACGAGACCGCGCTTTCGACGCTGGTGCCTCGGCGTTTCTCTCGAAGGCGATGTCTCTCGGCGAAGTCATGGAGACCGCGCGCCGCGTCATGGGAATGGAGTCGTCGGGCGAGCCCGTGCGCGAGTGGCGTCCGCTGCCCAAGGGTGCGCAGCATCCGGCTCGGCCCAAGCTCTCGACGAGCGAGCGAGAGGCGCTCGCGCTCTATGCAAGTGGCTTCAGCATGAATGAGGTCGCTGCGCACATGAACGTGCAGTATGAGACGGCAAAGACCTACTTACGCCGAGTGCGTGAAAAGTATGCTCGCGCGGGTCGGCCCGCGAGCACGAAGGCCGACCTGATCCGTCGGGCGGCAGAAGATGGACACCTCCAATAATGGCGAAGCTCTATTTCCGCTACGGCGCGATGAACAGTGGCAAGTCGACGGCCCTGCTGCAGGCGGCGTTCAATTACGAAGAGCGCGGGCAGAACGTCGTGCTCGCGAAACCTCGAATCGACACGAAGGGCGATCAGACCATCGTGTCTCGGCTCGGAGTGACGCGGGGCGTCGACTTCACCATTGGCACTGACGACGACGTCTACTCGCGGTTTCAGGCCCATCGCGCCGGCATTCTGCGCGCGACCGGCCGCGATGTTGCGTGCTTGCTCGTCGACGAGTCGCAGTTCCTCTCGACTGAGCAGGTCGACGATCTGCTACGCATCGCGATCCGCGAAGACATTCCCGTTCTCGCCTACGGAATCCGCACTGACTTCCAAACCGCTGCTTTTCCCGGCAGTCGTCGGTTGCTGGAGGTCTCGCACGCTCTTGAAGAGCTCAAGACCATCTGTCGATGCGGCCGCAAGGCGATCTTCAACGCCCGTTCGATCGACGGGATCTTCGTCTTCGATGGCGATCAGGTGGCGATCGACGGCGTCGACGTCGCCTACGAGTCGCTGTGCGGCGCGTGCTACCTCGACGAGTCAGGTGACAGCCTCGCGACCGGCTGGAAGGCCCCCGTGGGCTTGGATGCTCGGGTGGAGCTCGGCCCCGACCCCGACTTCAGCTAGCGCGACCTCGCTGCGGCTCCGCCAGGGTTGTCGAGGGGGCTGGTGAGCGGCTGGCCGATCAGCGTCTCAGCGTCTCAACGTCGCAGAGTTTCAACGTCGCAGCGTCGCAGCGTCGCAGCGTCTCAACGCCGAAGGGCCGCCCGCAGGCGGCCCTTCACACAGTGGTCGGGGTAACAGGATTTGAACCTGCGGCCTCGTCGTCCCGAACGACGCGCGCTACCAAGCTGCGCCATACCCCGGTGCTGCACGCACGAATCGCGGGCAACCCGTCAAGAATAGCCGATGTCGTCACCCACGAGTGTCAGCAGCACGGCCTCGGGCGGGCAGGCGAAGCGCACGGGGGCGTAGATCGACGTGCCCAGGCCGGCCGACACGTTGAGGTGCGCCGCGCGTTGCGCATGGTGCCAGAGGTGCATGCCTCGGGCTTTGTCGCGCGGAAGGTCGCAATTTGTCACGAGCGCTCCGACACCGGGAACACACACCTGGCCACCGTGCGTGTGCCCGGCGAGGATGAGCTCAGCGCCCTGGGTCGTGAAGCTGTCGAGCACACGCCGGTAGGGGGCGTGCGTCACGCCGATGACCACCGCCGGGTCGTCGGTGTCGTCTTCGTCGAGCTCGCGCAGGGCATCCATCTGCGCCGGCAGCCCGTCGAGGCGATCCCAACCGCGATGTGCGTCGTGTGTTCCCATGAAGTCGAGTTGCGAGCCGTTGACCACGAGTTGGGCGACCCGGTTGTTGAGCGAGACCCACTCGAAGCGCTTCTCAAACAGAGACTCGAGCTCGTCCACATCGAGTGGCACCGCGTCGTGCGTCTCGCCTTTCGACGGCCCCCAGAGGTAGGTGAAGGGGTTCTTCGGAGTGGGCGCGAAGTAGTCGTTCGAGCCGTGCACGAAGACTCCTGGTGTGCCGGCGAAGGGCGCGAGGGCCTCCGCGAGCGCCGGGAGGGCATCCGCGTGGCCGAGGTTGTCGCCCGTGTTGACGATGACGTCAGGGCGCAGTGACGCGAGCCCGCGCACCCACTCGATCTTGTCGCGCTGCCAGGGTGCGAGGTGCAGGTCGCTGAGGTGCAGCACCCGTATCGGTTCGGCGCCCGGTGCGAGCACGGGCACCGTCTCGTGGCGCACGCGGAACGAACGGCGCTCGACGACGATGCCATAGACGGCCGCGGCCGCCGCAACCCCGAGGGTTACGACGGCCGCGGTGCGAGCCGCGTGCGTCACTCGCACAACAGTCTCGACACGGTCAAGGTGATCGCCTTCTCGTACTTGATCTTCGACCCGGCCGAGGGGTTCTGGCCGGTGACGGTGCCGTCGAGCAACGGATCGTCTTCAGGATCCAGCACTGCGCAGTTCTCGCTGATGTTCGTGAAGCCTGCATCGTTGAGAATGCCCTGAGCAGTCGAGAAGTCGTAGCCCTGGTTCGACACGTCGGGCAGGTTGGCCAGGTTGCCGCGGCTGATGGTCACCTTCACGATGGTGCCGCGAGCGAGCAGCGTTCCAGCCGAGAAGTTTGCTCCGGCGACGCGACCCGCTTCCAGGTCGCTGTCGACCTGCTTGTCGACCTCGAACCGGAGTCCAAGGCCCTCCAGCAGTGACTTCGCTTCCTCCTGCGTCATGCCCACGATGTCGCCCGGCATTTTCACACCCGAACCGCTGAGGAGGTTCGCCGGAGGGGCCGGGAAGCCCTCTCCGCCGTACATCTTGTTGACATCGGTCATGATCGTGCGCCAGATCGCGTGACGAATCGATGAACCGCTGGGGTACCGCAACATCGACACCTTGCCCGTGACGTTGCCGACCCATACGGCTGTCACGGCTTCGGTCGAGCCGCCGACCATCCAGGTCTGGTTATAGCTGTCGGTCGAGCCCGTCTTGCCGATCACCGGCACACCGTCGCCAATACGCGAAGCGGTCGCCGTGCCGCCGGTGATCACTGCCGCCATGGGAGCAGCCGCTGCGGCAGCGACTTCTGCAGTGATGGCGCGGCGGCAGTCTTGCTGCTGGCCTGGGAGCTCGTTGCCGTCGCGGTCGACGATGCGATCGACCGCAATGGGCTCGCAGAACACTCCGCCATTCGCGATACCCGCGAAGGCCGCCGCCATGGTCAGCGGTGCGATTTCGTTGGTACCGAGCACGGCCGAGGGGTTCGTCTGCAACACGTTTCCGTCGGCTCGGTGCACCCCGAGTGACTCGGCTGCGTCGCGGATGAGGCACTGGTCAAGCTGTTCACCGATTGACGCGTAGGCCGAGTTCACCGAGCTCACTGTCGCGTTGAACACACTCATCGCAGAGCCGCCGCCACCGCCGGAGTTCTTGAACTTCCAGGTTCCACCCCACGGGCCGCCGCCGTCTTCACAGGTGTCCAGGAAAGCGGCCTGGTTGAGCTCGAAGCGCGATGCGTCGACGACCTCGTTGAGACCGCGACCCTGCCTGAGCCATTCGATGAGCGCAAAGATCTTGTACGTCGACCCCACCTGGAAGCCACTCGAGCCGCCGTACTCGCGGTCGGTGGCGTAGTTGATGGCCGTCTGGCCTCGCGAAGGCTCTTGTGAGTCGTTGAACTCGCGGTTCTGCGCCATCGAGAGAATGCGGCCAGTGCCGACCTCAACCGTCGTGGCGACGCTACCGATGTCGAGAATGTCACTCGTGGCGGGCACGTTGGCGCGAACCCTCTGCTGAGAGACCTTCTGCAGATAGTGGTTCATCGTCGTGTAGACGTCGTAGCCACCGAGTCGCCAGTTCGCGAGGCGCTCTTCTTCGGTGGCGCCGAGCGACTCAAGGTTCTTGATGTTCTTGACGACGTAGTCGCAGAACTGCTTCGAATATTCGTCGGCGGCGATACAACCGCTCTTGCGCGGCGAGAGATTCACGAACTCTTCGTCGACCGGAATCGCGAGGGCTTCGTCGCGTTCGGCGGCCGTGATGTACCCCTCGCTGGCCATCGTGCGGATGATGTAGTCGCGACGCTCTTGATTGGCCGCGTAGTTGTCGGGCGTGGCGAGCGAACGAGAGTTCGGGTACTGCACGATCGCAATAAGGCTCGCCGCCTGGGCAATAGTGAGCTCGTCGGCATTGACGCCGAAGTACTCCTGGGCGGCCGCCTGAATGCCGTAGACGTTGCCACCGAAGTTCGCGAGGTTGAGGTATGCGAGCAGGATCTCGTCTTTCGAGTACTCCTTCTCGAGCCCGATCGCGAGCTTGGCCTCTTTGAGCTTGCGCTCGAGCGACTGTTCCTGCGCCTCGGCGTACAGGCGCTCTTGCTCTTCGGGGGTGTCGGCCTTGAGTGACTCGTTGACGGCGATGTTCTTGACGAGCTGCATCGTGAGCGTCGAAGCACCCGACTGCACGTCGCCGGCACTCACGTTGCCAATCGCCGCGCGAATGATGCCCTGAATGTCGACGCCGCCGTGCTCGTAGAAGCGACGGTCTTCGCCGGCGACGGTCGCGTCTTTCACGTACTGCGACACGTCATCCCACGCCACCTCTTCGCGGTTCTCTGCGTAGACGGTCGCGATCGCCCGGTAGCCGTCTTCCGGGTTCTCGTTCTTCTGGGCGTAGAGCACGTTACGTTGCGTCTGCTCCGAGATCTTGATGTACTCGGGCAGCGACTCGAAGATTCCGATGGTGTTGCTCGCGGCCATGCCAGTGACGGCGAGCGCGGGGGTGACCATGACGGTCACGAGCAGACCGGCGACGGCGCTGAGGCCGAGCATCCCGCCGATCGCGCCGAAGACTCCCGACGCTTTCTGATTCTGGGCAGACATGCTCCGAGCGTACGGCACTAGGCTGAGAAGTCGGCTGAAGGGACGCTGACATGACGCAATGGGAGTACCTGACGACTCCACTCATGATTCACACGACTCAAGCGATTCTCAACAACTGGGGGTCGGAGGGCTGGGAGCTCGTGCAGGTCGTGCAAGGGCCGGAGGGTGGGCTCGTCGCCTACTTCAAGCGCCCCATCGGGCAGGAGGCGTCATGAGCCGTATCGAGTCGAGACTTGCCGAACTCGGCATCAGCATCCCGGCCGTGGCAAAGCCCGTCGCCGCCTACGTACCCGCCGTTGTCAGCGGGCATCTCGTCTTCACGGCCGGCCAATTGCCCTTCGTCGAGGGCTCGTTGCCCGCGACCGGGAAGGTCGGCGACACTGTCTCGGCTGACGACGCCGCGGGTTATGCCCGCATTGCGGTGCTCAATGCGCTCGCTGCGGCACAGAGCGTCATCGGCTCGCTCGACCGCGTTACGCGCGTGGTCAAGGCCGTCGTCTTCGTGGCATCTGCGCCCGACTTCAGTGGTCAACCCGCCGTCGCGAACGGTGCCTCGACGGTGCTCGGCGAGATCTTCGGCGATGAGATTGGCCAGCATGCACGAAGCGCAGTCGGTGTTGCGGTGCTGCCGCTCGACGCGCCCGTCGAGGTCGAGCTCATCCTCGAGTTCGCCTAGCCCCTGCACTCTCCGTCTCCTCTGACGGAACCAGTCACCTGTTCCAGACTTGGTGAGTGTGTCCGTCAGAGGAGACGGAAGCAGAGCTAGCGCACGCCGCCTCGGATCGTCTGCACCACGTTCGTGTCCGTGAGCGTCGTCGTGTCGCCGACCTCACGACCCTCGGCGATGTCTTGCAGCAAGCGCCGCATGATCTTGCCCGAGCGTGTCTTCGGCAGCTCGGCCACGATGAACACCTCGCGCGGGCGAGCGATCGCGCCGATCTGCTGCGCGACGTGCTGGCGCAACTGCAGGCTCGCCTCGTCGTCGGTGAGCGTTCCGGCGGCGCGTGCCTTGAGAATGACAAAGGCCACGACCGCCTGACCCGTCGTCTCGTCGCTTGCCCCGACCACAGCGGCCTCGGCAACGATCGGGTTCGAGACGAGCGCTGACTCGATCTCCATCGTCGACAAACGGTGCCCCGACACGTTCATGACGTCGTCGACGCGGCCGAGTAGCTGTACGTCTCCGTCTTCGTCGAGGTGGGCACCATCACCAGCGAAGTAGTACGGACCGCCCTCGACATCGGCGAATTTCGACCAGTAGGTGTTCTTGAAGCGCTCGGGGTCGCCCCAGATGCCGCGCAGCATGCTCGGCCACGGCTCGGTGACGACGAGCAGGCCACCAGCCTCTTTGCCGACGTGCGTGCCCTCCTCATCGAGCACGTCGACACTGATGCCGGGTAGAGGCACCTGCGCCGAGCCGGGCTTCGTCGTCGTGATGCCCGGCAGCGCGCTGATCATGATCGCGCCGGTCTCGGTTTGCCACCAGGTGTCGACGATCGGAGTCGACCCGCCGCCGATGACCTCGCGGTACCAGACCCAGGCCTCCGGGTTGATGGGCTCGCCTACCGAGCCCAAGACGCGCAAGCTCGAGAGGTCGAAACCCTGCGGAATCTCGCGGCCGAGCTTCATGAACGATCTGATGGCGGTCGGCGCCGTGTAGAACTGGGTCACGCCGTACTTCTGAATGATCTCCCACCACCGGCCGGGGTGCGGCGTGTCGGGCGTGCCTTCGTAGAGCACTTGCGTTGCGCCATTGGCGAGCGGTCCGTAGACGACGTAGCTGTGGCCGGTGATCCAGCCCACGTCGGCGGTGCACCAGTACACGTCGGTCTCGGGGTGAAGATCGAAGACGTTCTTGTGAGTGAAGGCCACTTGCGTGAGGTAGCCGCCACTGGTGTGGAGGATGCCCTTGGGCTTACCGGTCGTGCCACTCGTGTACAAGATGAACAGCGGGTTCTCGGCCTCGAAGCCTTCGGCCTCGTGCTCGGCATTCGCCTTGGCCATCTCGTCGTGCCACCACACGTCGCGGCCATCGTGCCATTCGACCTCGTTCTCGCCGCGGCGCACGACGAGCACGCGCTGCACGTTCGTGTCACCGGCCTCAAGGGCTGCGTCGACAGCGCCCTTGAGCGGGAAGACCTTGCCCTTGCGCCAGCCGCCGTCGGCGGTGATGACGAGTTCGGCATCGGCATCCTGCACACGAGCACGGATGCTCTCGGAGCTGAACCCGCCGAAGATGACCGAGTGCACAGCACCAAGGCGCGCGATCGCGAGCATCGCGATGACGGCTTCGGGGATCATCGGCATGTAGAGCGCCACGCGGTCGCCCTTACTGACGCCGAGCGAGGCGAGCATGTTGGCTGCCTTCTTCACTTCGGCCGTGAGCTCGGCGTAGGTGATGCTGCGACTGTCGCCCGGCTCGCCCTCCCAGTGGATCGCCACGCGGTCGCCATTGCCCGCGAGCACGTGGCGGTCGAGGCAGTTGTACGCCACGTTGAGCTCGCCGTCGTGGAACCAGCGCGCAAAGGGCGGGTTCGACCAGTCGAGGGTCTGGGTGAAGGGAGTGTGCCAGTGCAATTCGCGAGCGCGGTCGGCCCAGAAGCCGAGCCTGTCGGCACGCGCTGCGTCATACAGTTCAGGCTTCGCGACCGCCTGCGCCGTGAAGGCGGGGTCGGGAGCGAAACGGCGGTTCTCGTGCAGGAGGCTGTCGATCGAGGTCGTGGACATCGTCATCCTTGGTCGATGTGAAGCGGACTGGCCTGGTCTGCCGACTTCGGGGCGGTGAACGTGGCCATCGTAGCGGCGCGGGATCAAGGATGCTCCCGCAGCGCGTCACGTCGCGTCATGCTCATTCGAGCCAGGCCTCTTGAGCGTGCCCGGTGATGACCCCTTTTCGGGGGGTGGAAGGGGCTGTCTGCGGAGGACAGGGCACAAATTCTGCCCCTCTTCGGGGGACGTTTTGCTGAGTCCTCCCTATGGAGGACAAAATGGGGGTCGAAACGGCTTGACGTGGCGTTCCGGCGCTCTACACTGGAATCCGTCAGCAGCAAGCCTGACCTACGCAACGCGACAAGATTCCCCCCAATCCCGTGTTGCTGTGGCGGCGTCCGATCCCCCCAAACTGGGCGCCGCCCCTGATGTACTGAAGGCCCCTCCCCAGGAGGGGCCTTCAGCTTTTTCTGCCCAGCGAGATGGCTCACGGGCGTTTGGCGGTCGCCGGTCACTCATGCTGGTCGCGTGTCAGCCTCGGTAGCATCCTTTGTTCCTCGAGCGCCCCTCGAGCGGATGCTCGGCCCCCAGCTGCGGCGCGTCTTCGGCCCGCTCGCCGCCGTTGCCGCTGACCCTCTCGCCACCGACATCTTCGTGACCGGCGATGGCCTCGTGCGCGCCGACCGCGGCCGCGGCGCCGAGACTGAGCCGGGTGTACGGCTCTCCGCGATCGCGGCACGTGAGCTCGGCGTCTCGCTCATCGCTGCGGGAGGCAGGCACGTTGACGAGGCGACACCGTGTGCTGACGTGCGCCTGGGGGAGGGCATCCGGGCGCATGTTGCTTTGCCGCCGATCGCGTGGTCGGGTACGGCGATCTCTGTGCGACTGCCGCGCGTAGAGCGCATCCGTCTCGAATCGAGCGGTCTCGACCCGGCAGCAGTAGCGATGCTCCGCGAGGCGCTGAGCGAGCGGCGCACAGTGCTGTTCACGGGCGCGACCGGAAGCGGAAAGACCACCCTGCTTGCGGCGTGGCTCTCAGAGGCAGAGTCATCGGAGCGCATCATCGTGATCGAAGACGTCGCCGAAGCCATCATCGATCATCCCCACGTCGTCGGCCTGGAATGCCGGCAACCCAACCTCGAGGGCGCCGGTGGTGTCGACCTCGCGCGGCTCGTGCGCGAGGCCCTCCGCATGCGGCCTGATCGTCTCGTCGTGGGCGAGTGTCGGGGGGCCGAAGTGCGAGAGTTTCTCGCTGCGCTCAACACCGGGCATCGGGGCGGTGCAGGCACGGTGCACGCCAATTCGCTCCGCGACGTGGCGGGTCGACTCGAAGCAATCGGCATGATCGCAGGGTTGCCTCCTGAGGCGCTCGCGCGCCAGGCGCTTAGCGGCATCGATCTGCTCGTGCACCTCGAGCGCGATCGCCGTGGCGGTCGCACGGCGCGCTGGGGACAATTCGCCCTCGACGACCGTGAACGCCTCGTGGTGCGTGAACTAGGTCCATGACAGCCGACGCATCGCGGAGTTCCACTGATGCGCAGTTCGCCATCTCCGTGCTGCGACTCGCCGTTCTCATCGAGGCAGGGCTCGCACCGGCGGCGGCCTGGCGCCACGTCGCCGAGGTCGAGCCGCGACTGCGCGGCGCGGTCGTCGTGGCTGCGGCGCTCGACGACGGAGAGTCGGTCAGCGCGGCGTTGCGCAGGGTTGCCGAGGGCGATGCCCAGGACGTGGCGTGGGCATCCCTCGCCGCGGCATGGAGCGTCGCGACGGTCTCGGGCGCGCCACTCGCGGCCGCCTTGCGCGGCTTCGCCGACTCGCTGCGCGATCGACAGGCCGCCGCGCGCGACATTGAGGTCGCTCTCGCTGGTCCGCGCGCGACGGCACGCATCGTGCAGTCGTTGCCTGCCATCGCCGTGGTGCTCGGTCTGTTGCTGGGAGTCGACCTCGTGGCCACGGTGATGCACCCGGTGGGGGCCGCCTCGATTGTCAGCGGAGTCGTGCTCTTGATCATCGCCCGTCGGTGGATGCACGGCCTCGTGCGCGGCGCAGCGGCGCCCCCTCCCACAGCGGGTCTCGCGCTCGACCTGCTCGCGGTCGGCGCCGCAGGGGGTGGCCCTCCCGAGGCGGCCCAGCGGCTCGTGGCGCTCGAACTCGATCGTGTTGGTCTCTCTGCCGCAGTGGACGACGACCGCACTACCGCTCTCGTGCGGTTGTCGCGGCGAAGCGGTGCGCCTCTCGGCGAGCTCGCGAGGGCTGAGGCGCGCGAAGACCGCGCTGTTGCTCGCGCAGACGCCCGAGCCGAGGCGGAGCGGCTTGCTGTGCGGCTCATGCTGCCACTCGGGGCGTGCATCCTTCCCTCATTCCTCGCTCTCGGTGTCGTGCCGATCGTGCTCGGCCTGATCTCCTCCACATCGAGCGGCCTGTGACGGTCGTCCCGCTATTCGACCGTGAGGCACATCGAGCCGCGAGTCTTCGCGACACTTTTCGTGTTCGTGCCGCGTCACCACTCGCCACTCGGGCGAGACCGATTCTGTGAAAGGCCACGATCATGCGACGACTCATGCCGCTCCCATTCCACGTCCACCGACTTCGCGTCCGGAGCCTCGATGACCGCGGGGCTGCTACCGCGGAATACGCCATCGCGATCATGGCGGCTGTGGGCTTCGCGAGCCTGCTCGTCGTCATCATGCAGAGCGATGAAGTGCGCGGCATTCTCACCGACCTCGTGCGCTCGGCCCTCACCGTCGGCGGGTGAGTGGTGCGTTGAGGTGCGGCGCGTCGAGCGTGCCGGCGGGAAGGTCGACACTCCGCGCCGACCGGGATGACGCTGCGGGAGCGGTCACTGCAGAACTCGCGGTGGCGCTCCCGGCCGTCGTTCTCGTGCTCGCCGCAAGCCTGGGCGGCCTCGGACTAGGGCTCGCGCACCTTCGGGCGCAGGATGCCGCCGCCGATGCCGCGCGAATGCTGGGGCGCGGCGAGAGTGTGTCAGACGCTGCGGCGATTGTCTCTCGCGGCGTGCCTGGCGCGCGCCTCGCCACGAGCACTGACGGCGATCTCGTGTGCGCCCGCGTTGAGCTAGAGCACCGGCTGCTCGGCGTGCCCATCGGTGTCTCTGCGAGATCGTGCGCGCTCGACGGTGGACGATGACGTGCGCGAGAGACCCGGGAGTCGGAGACCGTGGAGCCGGCACACCGCTTGTCGTCGGTCTCATCGCCGTCGTCTGCATTGCGGGGATGACCATGCTGGGGGCCGCGCACGCTCTCGTTCGCGGTCAGCAGCTCAGCGCGGCAGCGGATGCCGCCGCTCTGGCCGCGGCCGACGTGCAACTCGGATGGGCGGCGGGCGAGCCGTGTGCGGTGGCCGCCGCGGTCGCCGAGTCTCACTCCGCGCGACTCATGGAGTGCCGCGGTGAGGGACTTACAGTGCTCGTTCGGGTCGAGGCGGGCATCCTCGGAATGGTGGTTTCTCGGTCGTCGAGAGCGGGGCCTCCTGACGCCCGCTGAGGTGCCCGCTCGCGAATCGTGTGTATGGTGTGCCTGATCGAGGTGCCGTGCCGACCACCCGGCCGGGGTGCGGAGAATCTCCCCCCGCCACGCCGAACGTCGAGCGTGACACCGACGCGATCACGCAGACCCGCACTATAAGAAGGAGCATCATGCCGCAGGGCAAGAAGCTGGTGATCGTCGAGTCGCCCGCAAAGGCGAAGACCATCGGCCAGTACCTCGGCGACGACTACGAGGTGCAGGCCTCCGTCGGCCACATTCGCGACCTCGTCGAGCCCAAGAACCTTCCGCCCGAGCTCAAAAAGGGCCCGCTCGGCAAGTTCTCCATCGACGTCGACAACGACTTCGAGCCCTACTACGTGGTGTCTGACGCCAAGAAGAAGACCGTCGCCGAGCTCAAGCGAGCGTTGAAGGGTGCAGACGAGCTCTGGCTCGCCACCGATGAAGACCGCGAAGGTGAGGCGATCGCGTGGCACTTGCTCGAAGTGCTCAAGCCCACCGTGCCCGTCAAGCGCATGGTGTTCCACGAGATCACCAAAGAAGCCATTGAACGGGCCGTCGAAGCAACACGCGACCTCGACACTGCCCTCGTCGATGCGCAAGAGACGCGACGTATTCTCGACCGCCTCTACGGCTACGAAGTCAGCCCGGTGCTGTGGCGCAAGGTGGGCCCTGGCCTCAGCGCTGGTCGAGTGCAGTCTGCGGCGACCCGACTCGTCGTTGACCGCGAACGTGAGCGACTCGCCTTCATCTCGGCCGAGTACTGGGATCTCGATACCACGCTCGCCACGAAGGCTGGCGAGACGCCCTTCACCGCTCGACTCGCCCGCCTAGGTGGCCAGAAGGTGGCGAGCGGCCGCGACTTCACCGACCGTGGCGAACTCAAATCTGCCGACACCGTCGCGCTTGATGAGAGCACGACGCTGAGCCTCGCCGAAGCGCTTCGAGACCCGGCGATCGCCGTCACCGTGACCAAGATGGAGTCAAAGCCCTACACACGTCGCCCGGCAGCGCCCTTCACTACCTCGACGCTGCAGCAAGAGGCAGGCCGCAAGCTACGCTTCACCGCTCGCCAGACCATGTCCGTCGCGCAGTCGCTCTACGAGAACGGCTACATCACCTATATGCGCACCGACTCGTCGTCGCTCTCACAGCAGGCGATCGACGCCGCGCGTTCGCAAGCCGCGGCGCTGTACGGTGCCGACAGCGTTCCCGATCAACCGCGCACCTACGCGAGCAAGTCGAAGAATGCGCAAGAGGCACACGAGGCAGTACGCCCCGCAGGCGATGTCTTCCGCACGCCAGCAGAGCTCGAGGGTGTGTTGCGCGGTAACGACTGGAAGCTCTACGACCTCATCTGGAAGCGCACGGTAGCGAGCCAGATGGCCGACGCGCGTGGGCAGACCGCCTCGGTCGCCATCGAGGCCGGGCCGACTCCCGCGAATGCTACGCCGGCGGGCGTCACCGCAGAGTTCGCCGCGAGCGGAACGGTCATCACCTTCCTCGGCTTCCTTGCCGCCTACGAAGAGAGCCGCGACGAAGAGCGCACTGACGAGCGCACCGAGCCGACCGAAGCCAAACTGCCACCGCTCACGGTCGGTCAGAGCCTCAGCGTGATTGACGTCGAGGCCAAGGGCCACGAGACGAGTCCGCCCCCGCGCTACACCGAGGCAAGCCTCGTCAAGGCGCTCGAAGAGCGAGGAATCGGACGCCCGAGCACCTACGCCGCGATCATCTCGACGATTGTCGATCGCGGCTACGTCACCCCGCGCGGCACGGCCCTCGTGCCGAGTTGGGTCGCCTTCTCAGTCGTGCGCCTGCTCGAAGAGAACTTCAGCGACCTTGTCGAGTACGACTTCACCGCCGAGATGGAAGCCGACCTCGACCGCATTGCCAGCGGTGAGGCCGACCGCACGACCTGGTTGCGCGGGTTCTACTTCGGTGACGACTCGCAACCCGGCTTGCGCCCGGTGATCGACAACCTCGGCGAGATCGACGCCAAGGCGCTCAACTCGATGCCGCTCACCGAGACCATCACGCTGCGCATCGGCAAGTATGGCCCCTACCTCGAGGTTGCGGCTGACGGCGACGAGGCGCCTCGACGAGTCAACATTCCCCAAGATCTCGCGCCCGATGAGCTCACCGCCGCAAAGGCTCAAGAACTCGTTGACGCACCCGTCGTCGGCGACCGCGTGCTCGGCATCAACCCCGAGAACGGCAAGCGAGTCGTCGCGAAAGACGGCCGCTTCGGCCCGTACGTGACCGAGCTCGACCCCGAACCGGAGGGGCCCGCTGAGACTGTCTCCACCGAGGCCGTCGTCGACCCGGCGACGGGCGAAGTAGCCGACGCACCCGCCAAGAAGGCCGCGCCGAAGAAGAAAGCGCCTGCGGAGAAGCCGCGCACGGCATCCCTGTTCAAAGACATGTCTCCCGACACGATCGACTTCGAGACCGCGATGAAGCTGCTGAGTCTCCCGCGCGTCGTCGGCGACGATCCCGAATCAGGCGAGCCCATCACCGCGCAGAACGGCCGCTACGGGCCCTACCTCAAGAAGGGCACCGACACGCGGTCGCTCGACTCTGAGCAACTCATCTTCGACATCGACCTCGAGGGTGCCCTCGCGCGCTTCGCGGAGCCGAAGTACGGTGCTCGCAAGGTGTCGAGTGCGCTCAAAGAGTTCGACCCCGACCCCGTGAGCGGCAAGCCGATCAAACTCAAAGACGGACGCTTCGGTCCGTACATCACCGACGGCGAGACGAATGCGACAGTGCCGCGCGGTGAAGACCCGATGGAAGTCGACTTCGACCGCGCTGTGCAATTGCTCGCCGACAAGCGCGCGAAGGGTCCGGCCAAGAAACCGGTAAAGCGCGCCGCGGCCAAGAAGACGGCCACTGCGAAACCGGCAGCAAAGAAGTCCACGGCGACCAAGAAGCCCGCCACGAAGCCCGCACCGAAAGCGAACGATTGAGAACCACGTGAGCGGACTCTTTATTACCCTCGAAGGCGGCGACGGCTCAGGCAAGAGCACGCAGTCGCACGCCCTTGCAGAGTGGTTGCGCGAGGCCGGTCGCACAGTTGTCGAGACTCGCGAGCCCGGCGGCACAGACCTCGGGCAAGAACTTCGCGAAATCATCCTGCATCGCCGCGGCTACATTGCGCCGCGAGCCGAAGCGCTGCTGTATGCCGCAGATCGCGCCCACCACATCGCCACGCTCGTGCGTCCCGCCCTCGAACGAGGCGAAGTCGTCTTGCAGGACCGCTATCTCGACAGCTCGGTGGCATACCAAGGTGCGGGCCGCGTGCTCGATGCGGGCGAAGTGCGCGAGCTGTCCCTGTGGGCAACCGAAGGGCTGCTACCGCACCTCACGGTGCTGCTCGATCTCGACCCAGAGCTCGGGCGCGCGCGCCTTGACGCGAGCCGCACGCGATACGACCGGCTCGAGGCTGAACACGCCGAGTTTCATGACCGAGTGCGGCAGGGGTATCTCGCTCTCGCTGCCGCCGAGCCCGAGCGTTGGCTCGTGCTCGACGCGAGCTTGCCCGTCGACGAGTTGCAGTCGAGCATCCGCGACAGAGTGTCGCACCTGCTCGACTAGGGTGGCCGCATGAGCGGCTGGAGCGATCTCGTCGGCCAAGAGGCCGCCATCGAGTCGTTGCTCGACGCCGCCTCCGACCCCACCGCGATGACTCACTCGTGGCTCATCACGGGCCCACCCGGCTCCGGCAGGTCGAACCTGGCTTTCGCTTTCGCGACGACGCTCCTGCAGGGCGAGCTCGCGCCCGCTCCCGGTGAGCAGGCAAGCGCTGAGGCTGCGCGCATCGCCGCTCAAGTCGACGCGCGCAGTCATCCCGACCTTGCGGTGCTCGCGACCGACCGCGTCATCATCTCGATCGACGAAGTGCGCCACCTCGTATCGCAGAGCCAGTTCTCGCCGAGTGTTGCGCCCTACCGCGTGATCGTCATCGAAGACGCCGATCGCATGACCGAGCGAACCTCCAACGTGCTGCTCAAGGCGCTCGAGGAGCCACCACCGCGCACCGTCTGGATTCTCTGCGCACCAAGCGAAGCCGACCTCATCCCGACCATCAGGTCGCGCGTGCGCAGCGTGAGGCTGCGGGTTCCGACCGTCACCGAAGTCGCTGACTTGCTCGTGCGGCGAGATGGTGTTGACCCGGCTCTCGCCGCGACGGCCGCGCGCGAAGCGCAGAACCACATCGGTATGGCACACCGACTCGCGACCGACGCAGATGCTCGCGCCCGACGCGCGCGAAGCCTCGAACTCGTGCTCGGTGTGCAGAGTGTCAGCGGGGCGGTGCTCGCCGCCGAACAACTGGTCGCGGTCGCGACCGACGACGCGAAAGCGCTCACGGCAATCCGCGAAGAAGAAGAACGTGCCGTTGCGTTGCGCTCACTGGGAGTCGAGCCTGGCGGCACGGTTCCGCCAGCCCTCAGGGCGAGCCTCAAGGCCCTCGAAGAAGACCAGAAGCGACGTGCAACCCGGTCAGTGCGCGACGGAATCGATCGTGTACTCGTCGACCTCATGTCGCTGCATCGCGACGTGTTGCTCTTGCAGCTCGGTGCTGACACAGAACTGGTCAATGAAGCCGTGAGGCCGCAACTTGAACGACTCGCTCGCGACAGCGATCCGCGGCGCTCACTTGCCGCTCTCGATGCGATTGCACTTGCGCGTCGCCGCATCGACGGCAACGTGCCGCCAGCTCTCGCTCTCGAGGCGATGCTCATCGCGGGTAGCGGACGGGTGCCGGCGCTAGGCTCAGCGGCGTGACCCGCCGCACCGCTGACGCTTCCACCGACCGCGAGCCCGCACGCCGCTTCACCGCGCCGCGTCGCTCGCGCCGCGCCCTAGCCGCCTCCGTCGTGCTCGTTCCCGCTTTGTTGCTTTCGGGCTGTGTGCCTGCCTGGTTGCAGGGACTCGTCGGCGGAGGCATCACGTCGACTCCGACCGGCGAAGAGGTTGCGCCCGAGCTGAAGCCGTACTACAGCCAGATACTCACCTGGACGGGCTGCGGTGGCGGTGCGCAATGCACCACAGCGACCGCGCCGCTCGACTGGGACAACCCTGGCGCGGGGGAGGACATCCAGTTGGCGCTCGTGCGCCACCCCGCCACCGGTACCGCGCAAGGTTCTCTCTTCATCAACCCCGGCGGGCCCGGCGCTTCGGGCTTCGACTTCGTGCGCGACAGCGTCGACTTCGCCGTGAGCGTCGACCTGCAGCGCGAGTTTGACATCGTCGGTTGGGACCCTCGCGGCGTGGGCCGTTCGAGCGCGGTCACGTGTTACGAAGACCCGGCAGAGCTCGATGCCTTCATCTTCGGCATTCCCGAAGCGGAGTTCGGAACCGCGGAGTGGGAGGAAGAAGTGACGACGTCGTCGATTGCCTTCGGCGAACGCTGCGCCGAGCTGACCGGTCCGCTGCTCGGTCACGTCGACACGGCGAGCACCGTGCGCGACCTCGACATGCTGCGCGCGATCGTCGGTGACCCTCAACTGAACTACTTCGGCTACAGCTACGGCACTGACATCGGAGCGCGCTATGCAGACGCCTTCCCCGACAAGGTGGGGAGGCTTGTGCTCGACGGCGCGACCGATCCGACCACATCGACCTTCGAGGTCGTGCTCGCGCAGTCGGTCGGCTTCGAGAACGCGTTGCGGGCCTACCTCGCCGCATGCCCTGAGCTCGGTGAGTGTCCTTTCCCCAACGATGTCGATGAAAGTCTTCTGCTCATCCGAGAGCTCTTCGACCGGCTCAACGAGTCACCGATCGAAGGAGCGGACGGTCGGCTCTTCGACGGTGCAGTGCTTGACATTGCGATCGCGACGGCGCTCTACGACGAAGGTTCATGGAGCTACTTGAACCAGATGTTCGCCGAGCTGCGCACGGGTATCGTCGACACCGGCTTCTTGCTTGCCGACTTCTACTACGGACGCGAGGGTGGCGAGTACATCGACAATTCGCTCGAAGCCTTCATCGCCATCAATTGCCTTGACTATCCCGTCGAGACCGATCGCGCGGTCATCGCGGAACAAAACGCGCGACTGCTCGAGGCCGCGCCGACGCTCACATCACCGTCGCCGCTCGGCGACGTGCTCTGCGCGAACTGGCCGCACCAGTTCGACGGTGAACTCGGCCCGGTCGAGGGTGAGGGGGCCGCCCCCATCGTCGTCATCGGAACCACGGGAGACCCCGCCACGCCCATTCAGTGGGCCGAGGCGCTCGCCGAACAACTCGAGAGCGGAGTGTTGCTGACGTGGGTCGGCGAAGGTCACATCGCCTACGACGAAGGCGACCCGTGCATCAACGATGCGGTCGACGCGTACTTCATCGAGGGCACAGTGCCCGACGACGGACTCGTCTGCGACCCCACGGCAGGGTGAGTGGCGAAGGTGGTCGCCGACGACCGGTGGATGCCCTCCGCCACCCGCACGACACCCGTGTCTGAATCGGCTAAGCTTTCCACTCGTGTCGAGGCGCAAGCCCCGCACGCCGCCTTAGCTCAGTCGGCAGAGCGATTCACTCGTAATGAATAGGTCAAGGGTTCGATTCCCTTAGGCGGCTCCAATGATCGCAGTTACCCTGCAGCAGTTTGTCCTGGTGCGCTGACGCTGTCGCGTCACGGGGTTCGATTCCCTTAGGCGGCTCTAATGTCATCCCACTCCAGCCACGAACAGTGGCGCACCATCGCGGCGATTGCGGCCACCGTGCTCGCGGGCGTCGGCGTCGCGACGCAGCACCGTGTCAACGGCGAACTCGGGCAGCGTCTCGACGATGGTTTCACCGCAGCCCTCATCTCGTTCGGCAGCGGCTGGCTCATCCTCATGGCCATCCTTGCGTTCTCTCCGGTCGGCCAGCGCGGCTTTCGACTGCTTATCGAGCACGTGCGATCGGGACGGCTCGCCTGGTGGGTCATGCTCGGTGGGCTCGGCGGGGCATTGCTCGTGCTGTCGCAAGGCCTGGTGGCGGGCATCCTCGGCGTAGCGATCTTCACGATCGCCACCGTCACCGGGCAGACCCTCAGCGGCATGCTCGCCGACGCCATCGGCTTCGCGGGAGCGCGGCGCACACCGGTCACCGCCCCGCGCGTGATCGGCGCGTTGCTGACGCTCGCGGCGGTCGTCGTGGCCGTCGGCCCACAACTCGATGGACGACTGCCGTTTGTCGCAGTGCTGCTGCCGCTCATTGCGGGCATCGGCATCGGCCTGCAGCAGGCGCTCAATGGTCGAGTGCGGCAGGTCGCGCAGTCGGCGCTTGCCGCCACCACGCTCAACTTCACCGTCGGCACCATTGCGCTGGTCGTGGCCACCGTCGTACACCTCTCGATCTCGGGTCTGCCCGATACGCCGCCGCCTCACCCCGTGCTCTACATCGGCGGAGCCGTCGGCGCGGTCTTCATCGCTATTCAGGTCGTGACCGTGGGCCGCATCGGTGTGCTCGTGCTCGGCTTGTGCCTCGTGGCAGGGCAACTCGCCGGCGCACTTCTCTACGACGTGATCGCTCCCATCGGCACGCCGAGCACCGCGACGACCGCCATTGCAGTCGGTCTCACCTTCGCCGGTGTCGCTATCGCGAGCCTTCGCCGGCGACGCGCATGAGCTGAGGCTTGCGGAAAGCGAACCCTGCTGGCTCGACAGACTCGACGACACGTAGCCGACCGAGTCGGTTCCAGAGTGCTGCGATAGCACCACTCGTCTGAGCTCGAGCGAGGTTCAACCCCAGACAGGCGTGCGTTCCGAAGGAGAACGACAGAGAGCGAGAAGCATTGCTGCGCGTGATGTCGAAGCGCAAGGGATCGTCGAAGTGTGCCGGGTCTCGATTCGCCGCGAGCACGCTCACGCCGACGAACTCTCGTTCCGGCACCTCGACTCCGGCGATCGTGACCGCCGATGCCGTCCAGCGCTCGATGAATGACACGGGCGGAATGAGACGCCGAGCCTCCTCTTGCGCGCCACCGAGCAGGCCGCGATCAGCCATCGCCGCCGCCTCTTGTTCGGGATGCCGGGCCAGCAAGTAGAGGGTGTTCATGACCGAGGCCTGAATGGTCTCGATCGCGCCGAAGAGAATCACGCGCAACTGTGCGGCCAGTTCGTCATCGCTCAGCCCGTGGCTGGAGTCGTTCGCCACGTGAGAGGTGATCGAATGGCTGGGCTGACGCCGCGCTGCCTCAAGTTCGCTCAGCAACAGCGTCGTGAGCTCTGCCCGCGCTCGATCGGCGCGAATCATCGGCTCGGGGTCGCCCGAATACTCCATGGCGTTGGCGAAGTCGCGGTAAAACCCGTCGATGCGCTCGGTGTCGTGCAGCGAGAGACCGAGTAGTTCTCCTGCCATGAGCACCGCGAACGGAGAAGCGAAACGTGCTCCCAAGTCGAAGGGTTCGCCGGCAAGCGCCTCATCGTCCAGGCCGTCGATGAGGCGGTGGGCTAGGGCGGAGATGCGTTCGCCGTACCGCACCTCGATGTCGCGATTGCGAAACGGCGCCTCGAAGGGCTGCCGTTGTGCGTGGTGGGCATCGCCATCGTTCGTGAGCATCATCGAGCCGAGTGAGTTGCGCACCATGTTCTGCTCGACTTCGACGGTCATCGGCGCCGTCGGGCTCAACACTTCTCGTGCGGCGTCGCGGCTCGTGACGAGCCAGCCGCCGAGTTCGGGCATCCACGTGACGGGTTCGTGGCTGCGCAGCTCGTCGAGAACATGTTCGCGGCCCGCGAGCGTCAGGTCGTCGAGGGTGAGCCGGGCGCCTCGCGGAAATCTCTCACGACGGGCGGCGTCGACTTCTGCATCGACAGCGGCCTGGGTGATGACCATGCGAACTCCTGTGTACGCGAACGATCTCAGCGTACGAGGGAGCTCGCCGCGGCGCTACTCGCCCTCGGGGGTGAAGTCGAGCGACAGCGAGTTCATGCAGTAGCGGTCGCCCGTGGGTGTGCCGAATCCGTCTGGAAAGACGTGGCCCAAGTGCGAGCCGCACGTCGCGCAGCGCACTTCGGTACGCACCATGCCGAGCGAGGTGTCTTCGAGCAGTTCGACGGCCTCAGGTCGCACCGACTCATAGAAGCTCGGCCAGCCGCAACCAGAGTCGAACTTCGTGCCGGCCTGAAACAGTTCGGCACCGCACGCTGCGCACGTGTAGATGCCAGCGCGGCTCTCATCGAGCAGCTCGCCCGTCCAAGCGCGCTCGGTGCCTGCTTCGCGCAACACTTGGTAGCGCTCCTCGCCGAGTTCAGCGCGCCACTCTTCTTCCGTCTTCTCGACCGCGTAGCTCTTGCCCCTCGTGGGCGTCTCGTGGCTCATGGTTCCTCTTTCTCTTGCCCAAGGGCGTCGTCTCGCCCTCAGGGCACTCGGTCATGTCCCATTAAACTCCGTCGCGTGCCTGACTCTTCCCCGATGCGCAAGACGTGGTCAGAACTGAGCCGGGACGAGTTCTTTGAGATCGCCCGAGTGCGTACCGAAGTGTTCTTCCTCGAGCAGCGCATCGACGAGCCTGAACTCGACGATCGCGATCGCGACGACTCCACCGAGCATTGGTGGATCGCCGACGAAAGCGGCGTCGCGAGCTACCTGCGCGTCATCGTTGACGAGAGGCCCCAGGCGGGAAATCGGGATGCTCGCACCCTCATCGGCCGCGTCGTCACGCGCGCGGACCGCAGGGGAGAGGGTCTCTCACGCGCACTCCTCGCGAGCGCGATCGACGTTCACGGCCACGAGCCGATCGTGCTGCACGCGCAGAGCTATGTGCAGCCGCTGTACGCAGCACTGGGCTTTGCGGCCTACGGAGATGAGTATCTCGAGGCGGGCATCCCACACGTCTCGATGCGACGGGCCCCGCGGGACTAGCGCGCGTCACTTAGTGAGGTTAGCCTTACCAACATCCGATGGGCGCAGACCCGCCCACCTTCTCGACCGACCCAGGAGTCCCTCTTGCTCCAGGCCCGCTCGCGGTCCCGCGCGCTCGCGCTCCCGCTGCTCACTGCCTTGCTCGCGACGGCCGCTGTCGTCTCCTTCTCTGCGCCAGCAGCCGCGGCTCCCGCCGAGGTCGCGCTCGCCGACGCCTGCGAGGTGCAGGATGCTCAGCTCGCCTGGGGCTTCAAAGAGACGTTCCGCAGCTACATCAGCGGCTCGATCGCCAACGGCGAGTGGGAGGTGCTTGATGGCGCCACCTACGAGACGCCCGAGTTCAGCTTCAGCGGCGCGGGAGCGTTCGACCCGGGCACGGGAGCGGGCGAGTTGGCGTTCACGGGTGGCATCCGCTTCACGGGCCACGGTGGCATTCTCGACACCACCGTGTCGAACCCGCGCGTAGTGCTACGTGACGCGGAGTCGGGCCAGCTCGTGCTCGACGTCGTGGGGACAACGCAAGAGGGCGACGAGGTGGCAGCCGAGGGCGTGGTCTTCGCCGACCTTGATCTCGCCGCCGCGAGTCGTTCGGCAGAGGACGGTGTGCTCGTGATTGCGGAGATCGCTGCGCAGCTCACGGCTACGGGTGCCGAGGCCTTCGGCACCTACCCAGCGGGCGACCCGCTCGACGCGCTCACGATCACGGCAACTCTCGGCGACGACTGCGGTGAGCTTGTTGTTGCCGAGCCCGAGGCGCCGATCACTGAGCAGCCCGAGTCGAACGAGCTGACTTGGTTGTGGATCGCGCTCGGGGCGCTACTGCTCGCGGCGATCGCTGTGCTCGTCGCACTGCTCGTGCGGCGCCGGCCTCGGCGCTGAGTCCCTAAGCCTCGGGAGCGTAGATTGCGCGAGCGAGGGCGTCGAGCACAGCGGCAGTGCGCGGCCCGAAGCTCAAGATGTCGCCGTCTGCCATGTCGACGAAGCGCTCGTGCTGACCAGCGCGCGTGAGGGCGATCGCGGGCTTCGAGGCGAGCAGCCCCGACACTCCGCCGACGCTCTCGAGCCCCTCGCTCATGACGAGAATGAGGTCGGGGTCGGCCGCGACGAGCGCTTCGTCGGTCATCGGCCGCAGCCCCTCCCACCCGATCTCGCCAGCGACATCGATGCCACCGAGACCCTCGATGAGTTCGTCGGCTCCTGACTCTTCGCCGAAGAGGTAATAGATGCCCGAAGAACCACGCAGGTAGAGAAAGAGCATGCGCACACGATCGGCAGGGTTCTCGGGCCTGATCGACTCGATGTCGGCGAGTACGGCGGCGATCTCGGCGTCGAGCCGCTCGGCGAGGAGTTCTCCCGCTTCGGTGACGCCGAGTGCGGCCGACACTTGCCGAGCAAGCTCGGCGGGTGCGTCGAGCCCTGGCTCGGCATCCACGTAGACGACGGTGATTCCGGCCGCGCGCAACTGCAGCACCACGTCGGTAGGGCCGATCGTGCCATCGGTGATGACGATGCTTGGCCTCAACGCGAGCACCGACTCGCTGTTGATGGAGTGGCCCCCGCTCGTGACGACAGGAAGGTCGGCGGCCTCGGGGAACGTCGTCGAGATGTCACGTCCTACGACGTTGTCGCCGAGCCCGAGCGCGAAGACCGTCGCGGCGATCGAGCCCGAAATGTCCATGGCGACGATGCGGCTGACGTCGGAGACGGTCACGGTGCGGTCGCCGTCGAGATCGCGGGACGTCACGTCGAGCGGCACTGACGGGGTCGGGTCCTGAACGACCGGCACGATCGTGCCGCTCTCGAGCAGAGCCGTGGATGCTCCCATCCACTCGCGCGGATTCTCGAGCACCTCAAGCTCGCTCAGCGGAGTCCGCGGGCCGGTCGTCATCGTGTGCTCTGCCTCACCGGGAGACGTCGCGCTGCAGCCCGCGGTGAACAGTACGACGGCGGCGCTCGCGAGCGCGACGGCGCGCGAGCGCAAGGGGAGGCGGGGCATGAGCGTTCCGATTGGGTCGAGAGCTCGGCGCAGTCGCAGCACGAGAAGGCTAGGTAATCCTAATCCGCGATGCGCAGTACCGGCTAGGAGCCCACTGTGAGGCCACGGCACGCCACCGCGTGCCGCCCGAATTCTTGTCACTCCGGGCAGTACGCTCGCCACCGTGGATGCCCCGCTCGCCAACTCTGAAGCCCCAGCCGCGCTACTCGCGGAGCAGGCGCGCGTCGTGCTCGAGTTCGAGCGAGGCCACTGGGGCCACTCCGGCGCCAAGGAGGTGCGCATCCGTTCGACATTCGGATGGAGCCCAGCCCGCTACTATCAGGTGCTGAACGCTGTGATCGACACCGATGTCGCCGTGCGGTACGACCCCGTTCTCGTGGGTCGCCTGCGGGAAGTGCGCGATCAGCGCGCCACGCAGCGGCGCACGCGCCGGCCTGCGGCCGACGGTGCAGCGTGACTCCCGCCCCTCACTGACCGACGGAAGGCAAGCCGAGCATGGCCCAGTTCCCCGCCGACCGTTTTGACGAACTTCCCGACGACGTCGCCCGCGTCGGGGCGCACCGCGCTCCCCGCGGCAGGGGCGCAGGGTGGATCGGATTCGCCTGGGCCGCGCTCGCCTCTGGCATTCTTGTGATCGCCGGACTCTGGGGCCTCTCGCTCATCACCGACCGGGTGAGTTTCGAGATTCCGAGCTTCGAGGCGACCGAACCCATGCCGACACCGACAACGCCGTCGTCGGCCCCACCGTCCATCGAGCCGATCACGAATCCTGACGATGCCGAACTGCCCGACGGCTTCACCATCACGATTCTCAACGGCGCGGGCGTGACGGGTTTGGGCCAAACGGCGGGAGGCATACTCAGCGATGCCGACTGGCGCGTCGGCACCGTGACGTCTGCCGCTCAAGACGACCTCGAGCAGACCGTCGTGTACTACAACGCTCCCGAGCTTGAGGCCGTTGCGCTCGGCTTGGCTTCCCTACTCGGAACAGGCTCGATCGAACTCTCCGACGCTTTCCCGGGCGCTCCGGTCACGATCGCGATCGGCGCAGACTTCGCTGCTCTGCAGCAGTAGCGTCGCGCGACCGATTACAGCAGCGTTTCGGCTGCGTGAAGAGTCGTCACGCACTGTCACGAGGCATGGTGTTGCGGGCGCGAGGTGGGTATTCTCACGGCATCCCCGCACCAAGGAGCACCCCATGCCACACGGAACCGTCAAGTGGTTCAACGCCGAGAAGGGCTTCGGTTTCATCACCCTCGATGGTGGTGAGCAAGACATCTTCGTGCACTACTCGGCCATCGACATGTCCGGCTACAAAGTCCTCGAAGAGGGCCAGTCGGTCGTCTTCGAGATCGGAACCGGTACCAAAGGCCCGCAGGCCGAAAGCGTGCGCGTCGCCTGAGGGCAACTCGTCGCCTGAGCGCCTCCCGATTCGCGGCGCGTCAGCGAAGTAGGGTGGCGCTCATGAGCACGATCCCGAGGCGGCGATGGATGCTCGCGCCCGCACTCGCGACGAGCGCACTCGGGGCGCTCGTGCTGGCGGGGTGCACGGCTGAGGCGCCCATGCCCACACCCACCCCGACCCCCAGCTACAGCTCTGACTACACGGCACCGCCAGCGATCGAGCTTGCGCCGCTCACGGGTGAGCTCATCGAGCCCGGTTCGCTCACAACGCCTTCGCTCGCCGCGAAGGTCGACAACCACCCCGCGGCACGCCCGCAGGTCGGGCTCGAGCGCACCGACATCGTGTTCGAAGAGCTCGTCGAGGGCGGACTCACGCGGTACGTCGCGGTCTGGCACTCCGATGTTCCGGCCGAGATCGGCCCGGTGCGTTCGATTCGTCCGATGGATCCCGACATCATCTCGCCGCTCGGCGGCATTGTCGCGTACTCGGGCGGTCAGTTCCGCTTCGTCGAGCTCATGCGCGACACGAACGTCTACAACGCAATTCACGGTCAGCCCGACACTGCCGACACCTTCTTCCGCGGCTCGAATGCGCCATCGCCTCACAACGTGCTCGTGCGTGCTCCCGAGGTCATCGCTCAGCACAACGAACTCGCGCCTCCCGTGCAACAGTTCGCCTTCGCCGAGAGTGTGGCCGCAGCGACCGCGACGAAGGAGGGCACGCCGACCGAACGCATTGACCTTCGCTTCGGCAGCGCGAGTACTCCGAGTTGGCGGTGGAACGACGAGCGCTCGGCGTGGTTGCGGTTCATGACCGGAGGCGACCGCGACACCGACTTCAGCGGCGACCAACTCTCGGCGGTCAACCTCGTGGTCTTGCGCGTACCGGTTCGCGTCATTCAAGACATTCCGACGACGATGCTCATCGGCGAGGGGGAGGGCACCGTCTCGACCGGCGGCGCGACGATTGCTGTCACGTGGTCAAAATCGTCCCAGCGCGCGCCGATCCGTGTTGTCGATGAGCACGGCGTCGCGGTGCGGCTGGCCCCGGGCAACACCTGGGTCGAGCTCGTGCCACTCGCGGGTTCCGCTTCGTACCGCTGAGCATCCACCTTTCCGTCCTGTGGTGGCTGTGCTGGCTG
>Ga0209066_10001454_pt1 | contig 31137 bp, 45 predicted proteins | sample All_14_2_FD_187198 | JGI IMG/M metagenome (GOLD analysis project Ga0209066, IMG submission 187198) | Freshwater microbial communities in response to fracking from Pennsylvania, USA - Allegheny Zone_MetaG_DW_15 (SPAdes) (version 2) ... | reverse complement strand
ATTAACGTTTGTTAACATACAACTGTTCATTATCGAACATTTTATAGCTTTTTGGATAACGGTATCCGAAATCGGATAGTGGTTAGGGAGTATAATAGGGAGCATTGCCCCTAAATGCCCCCTCGTTGAACTGTTCGAAAATCTCGAATAGTTCACCGGCTACCTGAACAGTCCGGAAATACCGGATCGTTCCCCCCGGCTGAGTTGTTCGGAAATCCCGAACAACTCAAAAATATATTAAGTCACCGTTGCTTTTCTCGATAAATATTTGTACTTTTGCATTCGTCAGTTCGTTCTTCTTGTCTGAAAAAAGCCAATCCCCCGTGCTTTCATTTCGCCAAATGTTTTCGAAGGGGGCAAAAAGTGAGATGGAGCAGCGGGTAGCTCGTCAGGTTCATTTCCTGAGGTCGGGGTTCGATTCCCTCTCTCACTTCAATATATCCAAGATGCCTACTCACTGCACACTTTCTTGGGTTTTTGTAGTCCGTTGGTTGTTTGTTTGTTTGTACATTGCAAAACAGTTTTTTGATTTGTAAAAGCCCGGTTCACTGAGAAGTAAACCGGGCTTTGTTCATTATATGGGGGAGGGGTTATAAGTTACTTCTTCCCTTCTCCTGCACTCTGTAAATATCTTTGAACTGTTCTGATTGAGATCTTTAATTGCTCACTTATAGCCTTTGAGGTAATCCCTTTCTTTGATAGCTCGATTACCTTTTCTTTAGAAGTCATCCCCTTTAATGCCCCTGATACCTCTTTAACCTCTTTACTTTCAATACTTTGCTCCTGCATTGCATTTGCAGTTGAAAGAAAGTAAGCTACTAACCAAGCAGCGTTTTTAACGTCTTCATCAATTACAGCTAGATTGTTCTTAAATAACTCAATATCACCTTCATAGCTGTACGAAGCAACTCGGATTACTGCACAAAGCAACACGAATCTAGGGGCATAGGTTTGTAATTTACTGCAATACCCTGCTATGTAAGAGGTTGTCTTATCGCTTTTTTTCAGGTCTGTCAACCTATCTTGAATCTGCTTGAAGTATGTCATAGATTCGGGGGGTATGGTTAACATAATTTCATCGGCTTTCTCTTCATATCTGCATAAGATATTCAGTTGATTAATGAATTCATAATAATACTTGATGAAAGAGTGATCTATGCAAGACGTGTCAAAGTAGTCATATTCAGTTAGATTGTTCGAAAAAAGAAACCTTTCAATTACTCCGTTACCTTTCGACGCATCCGCAACCCCGGCCATCACTTCAGGCTGTATAGTACCTATTATGCTGATACACAGGTTATCAACCCTAAGTGGTTCAGTAGTCTTTCTTGCAACCTGATATGATTTATTATTGTAAGACTGCAACCAGAACTCTTCATCCGATCCTTTTCTATATTTATTCATATCGTTAAAGAATCCGTTTAACTCATCCTTGTAAATGCTTATCCCTCTGGGGTTTGCAGCGTGTCGTGATAGTAATGCCTCTAGTGTGTAGTCATCTAAGTATAGTTGCCGGGGTTGTGGTTCGGCTCCTTTCTTTTCGTTAGCCTCCCATTTCTGCCGCTCCTCTTTGTAGAGAGCAAAGTTTTCTTTATTAATGTCGTTCAGGGGTGCTAACATCGTGCTGATCGGGTGAGATTTTTTAGTGCCTGTTTTCCCGACTGCTGCGAACCAAAAGATTAGGGGTGCAACCCAAGTTGTTTTCACCCTGAGTTTCACCTTGTTACCTGCGATTGTAGCAACGGAGTACATTAATGCTATGCTAAGTAGGTCAATGTTAAGGTTTTCCGTTTCGCTTAATTCTAAAAGCAAACTCCGTATGTCTTCAGGGAAAACATGAATAGGAAACTTCATTGGCTTAAACTCCTCTTTCTGAGAGAGTTCTTTGTCAATGTCAATATCGGGGGTGTGGATATTGAACATATCATTTGCATACTGCCTAGCAAGCGCAATGTTATTATCAAACTTCAATGCACACATTGCGTAAAAAGGGGAGTATGCTTTATTGGTTATAAACGTTTGCTGTGATCCAGAAAAGCAAAAAAACATATTATGATACTTACCGAACGTTGCACTGACCCCACGCTGCTTGCCTGGCCTTGTCCATAACACCGTACCATCCCGCCTTGTGTCTGCGTTCACCCAGCCAGCTTCTTGAAGTAGGGAAAATAAATCGCTCACTCCGTGTTCGTTATACATCCCTATCGCTGAGGCGGTGTTGAATTTAGAAGGCCACGTGCCTTTGCTCTCTGGCTTTTTATCTTCTAATAACTGAGCTTGAGTGAATGTCCTACTAAAGTTTAATAAATAATCAACTGCGTCCGCATCGGTTATGTTAAGTTCTAATATGTCACATCCTGAGATCTGCTCCCAACCGGGTGTAGGGAGTGTCACAACATAACTTCCGTTACCCCTTGTTTCGATCATCACGCCCCCATCAGCCCATAAACTTAGTTTCTGAGTAGGTAGACCTTTTTCAGTACGAAGATAAATGTGATAACCCCCTGATCTTGTCTGAATTATAGGTAGGTTATTACTTTCTATAATATGACTTACTACGCTATCACTAATAAAGTCCCCCCAAATTTGGTTTATGTCTTCATTGTTATGTTTGTCGAAGTCAATTACAAGTAAGTTGTTACTAGTGTTTCCGCACACGACACCAATTCCGGCACACTCACTAAACCTGTCATCTAAGTCGGGTTGTTCGTAGATAAAGTTTTTACAATTAAAAGGTGATTTGTCACCCTTTAAAGGCAGCACTTTAAAACCTTCATTTATAAGGCTTTCCGCTGTGTCTCTCATTTCGAGGAAATCCATAAGTGTTATTTGTTTTTTAACTGGTTGCGTCTGTGGTAGTTACAGGCTTTTTTTGCTGACAACAAGGTGCTAGTAGTCGCAATCAATGAATCACCTTTATAGCATCTGAATAGCTTGTTATCACGTTTAACAGTGTAAAGCACTGTTGTTAAGAATCTTAGTTCAGACTTATCGTCTGACACGTTATGCCATATTAACATAATTTACTGATTATCTGTTTATAAATTTCATCCGCAACGTTAGCCATCATAACAGGAGGCACGCTCATACCTATGACGTAATTAGGTTTTTGCGTCCCAAAGTCGTAGTCGGTCGGGAAGCTACCTGCCGCCAAAAGCTCTTCTTTGAATAAAACCCTGCATACATCGCTATCCATTAAATTTTTATGCTTCCCGGTTATCGCAAAAACAACTTTATCCTTCGAAAGTCGGTAATTATTAAAAAAGTAGCCTTTCGGGTGTACAGTGTCCAGACTTCTCCCTGCATCACACATCCCCCATAAGGTGATAGTAGAGGGTTGTGGGGACACATCCCCAGTCCCCTCATCCCTTCTTATCGCTGAATAAGGGATAATTGGTTCGTTAAACGATAAATCTAAATTATATAATAAGGCCTTATCGAAGTCATCCCGAATGGCTATAAAAAACACCCTCTCCCTTCGCTGAGGTACGCCCATCTTAGAGGCGTCTAATAAAAAGTGTCTCGAATGATACCCTGCAAGGGCAAACTCTTTGTGAATCTTTTCAGTGTATGCCTTAGCTTTTCCCATTAGAATACCTTTAACATTTTCCGCTATGACGACTTTCGGCCTTAGCTCAAAGGCAAGGTCTATGAAGTCAAAGAAAAGGGTATCTAATACCTGCTTTACTTGCCCTTCCCTAAATTTCTTTTCTACACCCCAGGCCTTTTCCCTACTTCCCGTAATCGAGAAGGTGGAACATGGCGGAGACCCGTCGAGTATGTCGAGGTTATACAGTTCCTCGGGTAGGTCACTTCTTAATTTGAAGGTCTGAATCCCTTCGACAAAAGCGAATTTGGGGTTCAAATTAGCTTTATAGAGATCGACCAGCTTAGGGTCTATCTCGTTACACCCTATCACGTCATACCCGGCAAGCTTGTACCCCATCGAGCTACCTCCACCACAGGCGAAGCAAGAAAATACTTTGCCTTTGTCCTTCGTGAATATAGCCTCCTTCAACGACCAGTTGAAAGGAAATTTTTTCATTGTGGTATAACGTTTATCAAACAATCCCATCTGCATAATGTTCCCCGTATAGCCGTTAGGGCAGCTTTAAGTTAAATCAGTTCGTTAAATATGTCGATAAATGTTTTTCCAAACTCAATTGCTCGATCTCGTGTTTTTAAAGAAAGGCGCAGTCCGAAGTATATAGTCGTAAACGAACCTGCATAAAAAGTAGACGCAGCGACTATACCGGTATAAGCCCCAGGAGCCGGAAGACCTGCTGATAACAACCTCCCATCTTTAAGTAAAAAAAAGGGAGCATAACCAACATTATCATCCTTCCAATTTGCCGTCTCATCCGGCTCAAAACCATCCTGTTTGTTCCAAGCTCTCACGCATACACGTAGTTTATACGCAGCTTGAATCTGGCGTTCGTCGATCTGACATACAGGGAGGGTATTATCAATCCCTAAATAGTCGCAGCAGGTCTTAAAGTTATCAAGTTTATACATAATTAGAAGGGTAAATCGTTATCGGGTTCAATATTATGCTTAGTAGTAGCAAGCTCCTGAGTTGCAGATTGCCCAGTTTGCGATTTGGGTTTAACGATTCTTGCGTTACCCAGAATCTTTCCTCTAACCCCTTGCGCTGATTCCTCTTTGGATACGCTTTGTACGATCATGTAATCGTCACCGTACTGATTATTAGTAGTTTCTATTAGGACAATGTCAAGGTATGTCCCTTTTTCGCCTTTAAACAAGCGTTCTTTTTCAATCTTTGTCACGTCTATTTTACAAGTAATCATTTCATTAGCCCGTTTATCTCCGATAGCGCAGAGAGTGTTATGTTAATAAATAAGGTGTCCAGCGGAGCCAATCAGTGCCTGCACATCGAGGTCTTTAATAAATGCTTCTGCAAGCTCCTCGGAGGGGAACCCTAAAATGGCTGGCGTTTTTTCAATAGGGCTCTTCATAACGAAAATTCCTACTACGTCTGAGTACACAGCCCTGTAATCGTAATTGTGCAGATCTTCAATCCCAAGCCGTTTAAGCATAGCTGCTCTGATAATAAGCAGTCTGAGCAAAGAGGTAACCCCTCTTTTTATCTCATCTCTTTCCTCTTCTTCTAGTATATTGTAGACCGCCTCGGTGAGAGTTGGCACTACAACATCAGGAGGTTCGACTTTTATAACCAGTTCTCCTTCAACTATTTCAGTTGAGATTTTTGAGTTTTGGGGTATGCTTTCCCCGATTTTAAATTGAATCATTTTTTTGTGTTTTGCGGTGGTTAAAATTTTTCAACATCTGCTCTGTGGAACTCATTAGCATACGCTTTGAGTTGCTCAAATATTTGTTTTTCGTCGTCATTAAGACTTTCGGCATACTTCATCCAGCTAAGAAGGTGGTGCGCTAACTGTACTCTTTGCCTTCTATCTGTTTTAGCCATTCTGCTTTTGCATGAAAAATGAAGACAAGAAAAATCTAAATCTGCGCCCCTGAGGTCTGCATAACTGAGGTCTGCATTACTGAGGTTTGCATAACGGAGGTTTGCATCACGGAGGTCTGCATTACTGAGGTTTGCATAACGGAGGTCTGCATTACTGAGGTTTGCATAACGGAGGTCTGTAAAACTGAGGTCTGCATTACTGAGGTTTGCATAACGGAGGTCTGTAAAACTGAGGTCTGCACCTCTGAGGTCTGCACCGCTGAGGTTTGCATTAATTAGGGTCTCAATTTCTAATACGATTACCCCAGTTAATCTGTTTTTTATCTGAATCATTTGTTGTTTGTTTGTGCCTTACGGCTGTTTATAATTTGTTGAATTATAGAGACTACGAACATTGTTGGCAAAGTAATTATTGCCCCTAGAAGCATAGATATAAATATTAGCGCAATTAAATCATACATAAAGGTAACTATTTAATATTAAATTTACAACACAATTCTTTAATAATTTTATCCCGACCGTTGTTATAATTTGATATTACAATAATGTCATTTGTTAACTTAGTAGCTAAGTGTGTTATTATTACGTCGTTAGCCTCAATATAATCAGCACACTTTTTAGCAGATTCTGCATGAAGTCCTTCTAATGTAAAGAAGTCGAAGCAGTAATAATATTTATTCCATTTGTTCAGCAACAGGATTCTTCTATTGCTGAATTTTTCTTTAAGCACTGATTTGAGACGTAACTCTTTCGATAGCATACAGGAGGGTTTTTCCAAATTCGACTTCTTCGAAATTGGGTTCAATTATTTTCCTTAATTTTTCTAATTTAAACCTTGCGTTAAAGTAAAGTCGTACATCTTGTACGTTAGAGAAGGCAATGTAAAAGTCTGTCTCCCTGTCGATTAGTAATTGTTTATGCTTCATTATTTTTATCGCAGTCGTGCTATCAAGGTCGTACACCATGACGCCAGATCGCTCGAAGGGAACACCGAATCCATTTACTTTCCCCTCGTCTAAAGCACTGACTAACAAGTAGTTTAAATTCCACTCCCTCGACACTAACAAGCTGAACGGAACCCTAAATAAGCCGTTAATATCCGCTGCTGTTATATTTACTTTATTTCCCATAGCTTAATTTGTTTATTATGTTAATAACTTCCTGTTCTGCTTCGTCTACTTTTTCTATTATTCCTTTTATTATTTTTTCATCCCTTTGAAAATCAATGATTTTAAGTCTAAACTTCGGGTGATATAAAAGGAAAAAACCTTTTTCTTTTTCGGTCACCAAAAGCTGGTGCTGGCATTGATGGACATAATCTTTAGGGACTTCGTCAGTAATAGCGTGCCTCATAAAGTTATTGAAGGATAGGCACTTTACTTCAATCGTAGCCTCATCACATAGGCCATCTGGGCTACTCCCTTGATTCCCAACTTGCCAGAAACCCCCTGGCCTTACTTCCTTCATTGTCTCTAGTTGAAACAACTCTAGTGCATCGGGTTCTAATTCATGCCCTCGGTCAGTGTAGGCATTCCCTTGAAATATGTCATCTGGCTGCTCATTGAACATCCGTTCGTAAGCTACCTTTGCTATAAGTTTCTGATACTCAAGAGTAGTCTTAGCTTTAAAGAGGCTTGCGATTGAGGAGGAGGTAAAAAGGCCTAGTCTTTTCTGAAACCATTCGGGAGAGTTTTGTTCAATGTTGTAAAACATTATTGTCTTGATTTTAAATAGTTTATAATAAGGTTCATCGACTTGAAGTTTGCGGATTCAATCCTTGTCTTAGTAGAGGCTTTTTGCTCGTCAGTTAGCGTTGACGTTTCTAACAGTGCTAAAGCCTCTGCTTTAAGTTCGTCTTTCGTCTCCGCTTGATCTGAGTAGTAATAGTACTCAGTATCAATATCGTCTCGGTTAATGTTCCTTCCGAAAAGCTCTCCTAAACTTTGAGCTGCGTTTTTTAACGCAAATGCCTTGGCGGATGGTAGCCCCTTTTGTATTGCGTCTGCTTTAATCTGCTCAACGTCAAGGGATTTAGCATCTTTGTTTAGCTGAATTTTTACAGCCCCAACCCCCGATCGGGTTATCCAGATTTGCGATATAGGATTGAATACCTTTAAATCAAGTGATACGGCTATGGAGTTAATAACCACCTGATAATTAATGTTTTCAACAGACCATAACCCTGAAAACATTTCGTCGAGGTACTTTTCTATCAGCCCTATGGGGAGGTATCCGACTTCTTTTCCCCCTAATTTTTGGGATTTAATATCCCCCTTCGCAGGCTGCTTGTTTAGTTCAGCCTGAAACGTCTCAATGTTTTTATAAAGCTCAACAACAGATAGTGCCTGTTGGTTTTTTTGTATGTTGCTCATTTTTTGTGTGTGTTGTGGGGGCTTGCGCCCCCGTGTCCGAGGAACCCTATTCCAGAATAATAAGGATTAAGACTTTTTTGATAATAATTTCACGGTTAATATTGATTCACCGTTATAGTATTTATGAAATATTCTTCTAGCATCACCCTCTGAATCTGCTATGACGATTGATCCGTGGAGTGTTCCTGTAACTGCGTATGTGTTCATAGGAGGTTGTTTTGTGGGGCTATTACACCCCCTGTTTAATTATTCAATAACTACTTTAATCCCCCTTTTTGCTGCATCAATTGCTTCGCTCATATCGCTAACAGATATGCGTTTCATTATCTGTGATCCGGTAGCGTTGATTTCTACATTATCAAACGAGCGTAGGTATTCTAACTGTTTGTAGGTTGCACCTTTAATAGCCTTGCTGCTTGTTTGTGTGCTTAGGGTGAAAGTTTCTTCGTTCATGACGTTTGTTATTTGTTTGTTTATGTGTCAAAGATACTACATTTATACTCGTATGTATGTAACACAAGTCACGGATAAATAAAAAACCCCTAAAAAAATTTAGGGGTCAAATAATAGTGTAACTATCTCTATTGCTGTAACTTATCCTTTTCTTGATACTTAACAGATATAGTATTCAAAGAAAGTTTAATATCGACTAAGTTACAATTTATTGTTTTCACAACTTCTTCGAGTGCTGTAAGTCTTCTTTCAGTGTTAACTTGTTCAATCTCAAGTGTTTTAATCCTCTCATTCGTAGAGATATTATAGCTAATCGCATACCCTGAGATTGCAGTTAGGATAGGTATCAGTGTGATTATTAAGCTACTCACACTAATTTGTTTACTCATTAATTCCTTTGCGCTCATAGTTATTTAAAGATTATGTCGTAAGTGATTGTAAAGCCTAGCTGGTAGGTAAGATAATAGATAACAGCCTCAATAACATATTGATACCAGTCCCTTGCCGGCTCACCTATTCGGATAGTAACAGCTGCTATCATAGTAGAGTTACGGATCATCCGTGAAAGGTGATATCCATCTGTCGTCCAAGCCAGTGCGGTTGTAGATAGGGGGAACTTAGCCCCTTGAGCGGGGTCGCCGTTTCGGTACTTATTCCTCCAGCTTAAGGAGTTATCCCAGAATTGGGGGTTACCGAACACCTCAGTTACCCCTTGAGGGTGAAATTTACTTGCCTCGGCCAGCCCATCCGCCATACCGGAGACAAGCAAAAGCGAAGAGGTAACGTAAAAGTTACTCTCCTGATTCTTAGTAGTTTGACCAAGTACGTTAATCTGCGCTTGCGTCGTTACTGTTATCAGAAGTAACAGAACTAAGGCTAAGTGTCTCTTCATCCGTGAGGGGTTCAAAGGGTACGAATTCAAAAGGCTCAAAGGAAATATTGGTATCGGATATCCCTTCACCCTCCAGATCGCAAAGGTAAGTGCCATCTGGGTAGACAGCTTTTACATAGGCTTTTGTGTAGCCATCCCAGTTTATTATTTTTTCTATCATTTTTTCGACGTTATTTCGGTGTTAATAATCGTTAAGTTATTCACCCCGGAGGCGAACTGGTAAGTGATGTCTAACTGCTTCGCTGTCAAGGTATCAACAGCGACCTCGGTCAAGTTAGTAATCGGTCTGTCAAACGGCGTTGAAAGTCCGGCAGCGGTCTGGATCACGGTCTCACCCGTTAACCACACCCCCGTTGCGGTAAATCTTAATGTTAGTTCAAGCCTTGCGTTGTTATTTGCAAGGCTATTAGGTAGCATTATAGAGGAGGTAGTAATTACAGTCGTGCCTAACCTTAGTGTGAGCGTTGCGGTTATGTTAACTTGTGTCGTTATAACACCTGCTAGGGTGGCTTTGATAACCGATCCTGAGGCCATGTCGGCTGGCTGCAACGTCACAGGTTGATCTAACATTGAGGTCTCGGTAGTGCCTGTCACAGCCTTTGTGGCTGTATTGGTGTACACAGTCACAGCGACAGAGCGACCTAAATCGCTCTGCGCTATCCTGTTTAGATCTTTGCCGTTTAAGTTCATTAGTCTCTACGTGCTAAGATTAGCATTACTTCCATACCGCCTGTTCCGTTACCGGTTGCATTCACCCTCACTACCCTCGAAGAGGTATATTGAGTTTGATCCGCTAAGGCAGTGAACGTTAACGTCTTAGCATTGTTAACTGTCTTGCCTGATACGAGCGTGATGTTGTCCCCCGTGGGGTCAAGCACCGCCTGAATATTAGTAAGGTTGCCTGCTGATAGCGTGTTAGCTACCGTGATCGCTGTTACATAATAACCGGCTGGGATGATAATATCCTTATTGGCCGTTCCGCTTGCGATATTGGTAGTGAATATTCCCGTTGTGGCCTTTTGCTGCAACGGATTAACTGTGAGAGCAGGGGTTCCGTTCATCGCTCCGTGAAGTCTATTACCGCTTGTATCAATAGCAGATACGTGTCCCATGTTCTCGCCTTTGAGTTCGAGAACGGTGCCAAGTTGGTAACACTCGACGTTATCAAGGTTAAATGCCCCACCTCCCCCGTCGTTTCTTGCGTAAATACGAAAGTTATTGTCAATGCTAATAAAATACAATGTGTAGGTTCCGGGGCTATAATTTGTAGTAGTGATTAATGTAGTCCCGCCAGTTGTGTTTGTTATTAGTAATCTAGCGGTTGATGATACAGTAAATAATAATTTGTATGACTTGTAAGGAATTAAATTTCCGTTCAAAGGAGATACATATGTAAGATTATTAACGGCATCGTATGAAGCAATTCCGCCTCCAATAGCCCAACTTAACCCCTTAGCCCAATTTGTATCAGTATCAAAAGTACCGTTTACGACTTTGTTCACCTGACTAGCCCCCCTATACTTTGACAGTATAACCGAGTTTTGCGGTTGCCCGTTGTTATACAATTGCAAAACCTCCGTTGCTGTAAGGGCAAGGTTCCAAAAACGGGCTAAATAAATTGAGCCTTTAAAGAAACTGCCAGCCCCCGTACTCCCTAATAATTGTACAGAGGTAGTTGTTTCAATTAAATTTGTTGATTGAGCTGAGGATAGAACCAGTTGACCGTTTAAATAAATCACCTTATTAGTACCATCCCATCCTGCCAATCCGTGTAATAATCTCCCTGCATATTGTGTAACGGAGACATTCCCCCAATCTCCTATGCCATATTTATTGATCTTTAGAAATCCTGCTTCAATGTAAACTCGAAAACCGTTTGTTCCTTTATAAAATATAGTCTGTACTGTTGTCACATCGCTAGATAGCTTAATAAAAAACTCCTGCATAAAAGGGGTTCCGGGAAAATTCAAATTAGCATTATCAGCTATGCTAATGTAGTCGTCTAAGCCATCACAGACCAGACCGGGGTATTCGGGCTGCCACCCCGAATCGTCACAGACCATTGCTTCAACACCTGAGCTGTCACGGGTGAACATTCGCTTGATAGTCTTTGCAAACATTCGCAGGTTACCCGATAGGGGGTTACTACCCGAAGCCAGCATAACATAGTCACGAAAGTTAGAGGTTGCCTCGCCCCCTGTTTCGTAAGCAACCGCCCAGCCAGATGCAGTGTATTTATAAATCTTTTCAGCTACAAAAGCGTAGCTGTTAAGACGAGGTGCTGGATACCTCGCTTGTAAATCATCTAATGTAGCAAAGCTACCCAAGTAGCCGTACATCCCAGTTAACTGCTTTTGTCTCATCTCAGTTAAGTATTAAATTTAACCGCTGTTACATTTCCTACAAGTCCGCTACCTGAAATCTTGATTCTAAAATAACTCCCTGCGGTTGCGTCAATCAGCCATTGCATTGAATCAGAACCAGTTACGAGGATCGTATCACTTAAATCATACTCGACAAAAGTAGTATTATCAACCGAAGTCTCAACGATAGCGGTTGCGGTTCCTTCTAAATCAGTGTAACTAACTGATATTGTGCAGTGTCCTGATTTGCTTAAACACTTAAAGCTCTCGGACGTAAACTCCCCTGCTGATAAATCAAACGGGAGATCACTTGCTTGCGTGTAAAGGTTCATATTATTGTAGTTAATTATGTTAAGAAAAAAGGGGGTTGTTAGCCCCCTAAAACTTAAGGCCTGGAAGCCTACGCATTAGCCTGAATGATAGGGATAATACCGTACTTGTCTGAACGTCTGTACTTTCCACCTACCATTACCGACGCTTCATAGGTATTACCAAACATACCGGGTGCATTGTCGGACACATTAGCATAAATATCGCTCATGCCGAACGAGGTGCAACCCTTTTGCAGAAGTAAAGCCACTGCTTGGTCGGTTGCAGCCCCTGCGTTGCCAGCAGCACGAACAACACCAGCGGATGTTGCGAAGACTGCGTTGACAACAGGGATGATCTTAACACCGTACAAGTCGATAGACCCAAGCCCCCCAATAGGCTGAACTGGCAAACGGTCTGCGTTAAAGTCAAGATCGTTCATCAATTGCCAGAACATTGTTGAGTCAATTATTAACGCACGTTCATTTGCAGGCACGCTTTGCTTATCCATAATCGCAAGGGCTGCCTTTAAATCGTACGCTGTGAATGCTTTACGATTTCCGGTTGCCCCGGGTGCATGACCTACCTCACTAGCCCCCGTAGTTGCAACGTACTTTCCAGTCGTGTAATGATACTGACCGTTGAGGATATTCCTTGCTGCACGAAGCGATAGCCCTTGCAGGTTATCGTTAAGTACTGATTCCTCTTTGTCGTAGCTTAACTGCTTAGTCTCGTTCCAACCAACTCTGATAGGTCCTATCTCAAGGTTAGTCAGTGAGTAATAGTTATCTGCATCGGTACGTTCAGACGTAGATACAGGATAAGTAGTATTACCTTCCGTGACACTTGCAGGGGTTCCGGCATTGGGTATGTGGATAGTAGTCACACCACCACCTGAATAAATAAACGCACTATCGTCTTTTAGCGCTCCTTGAACTTTTGTTAAAAGATCGTCAAATAAATTTTGCTCGATCATGTTTAACCACACTTCTCTTTGTACTGCCATTTTTAATACGTATTAAAGTTACTTTTTCAATTCTTTGTAAGCCTTCAAACAGGCTTCATACTCCTCTTTGCTTTCTGAGTACCAAGCACTTAACTTACCTTTCGCTGCTTTCTCTTGCCATTTTACCGCAAGTGCTTTAGTGTCAAGAGGTTTGTTAATGTCGTCTTTAATGCTTCGTTGCTGTTTAGGCATATCTGCGATAAGAGCTTTAAAGTTAGTAAGCCCAATTGCTTTAGCGTGAGCAACAAATTTACTCTTATCACTTGCTTTGATCTTACCTTCTTTGATTGCGTCTTCGACTACTGTCTCTGTTTCTGCTTCCTCAGTGCCTTCTTTTAGCTTTTCAAGTTCTGCTTTGAGCTGCTCAATAGTAGCTTTAAGCTGCTCATTTTCAGTAGCTAAGTCACCCTCCTGATCAGGGTCAACAGGATCAACGGCCTCAAGGGGTTCCTCTTCGGGCATTGGTTTTTTCTCCTCCTCAGGAGCAACATTTTTTAATTTATTTTCCATCTCTTTGAATTTAACTGCATTTGTAATTAACTTTCCTTTGTAAATTTCATCGATCAAACCGAATTCAAAAGCCTCTTGGGCTGTTAACCATTTGTCTTGTTTCATCAATGATAAACACTCCTCAGGAGTTCGACCAGTTTTTTGAGCATAGATATTTGCAAGTCTGCTATCAACTGCGTTCAGCGAATCAATAACACTCTGCATATCATCTACATTACCGTACTCCCCAGCCGACGCCCTGTGAATCAGGATCAAAGCTGCATCACTCATAGATACTTTCGTTGCACTCATCGCAAGTACTGTCGCTGCACTCGCTGCCATGCCTTCAAATCTGACGTTAGTAACCCCTGATCTTGAGCGAATTAAATCATAAATCGCAAGTCCGTGAGCGACGTCACCGCCCGGAGAAGTAACGATTATATCTAACTGTTTATCAGATACTTCATTTAATGTCTTTGCAAAATCCTGAATAGTAACTCCTTCGCTAAACCAAGATTGGCCTATTTCGTCGTCTATCCTTAATGTCGCAATGTCATTATTTATCTCGAAGTTCATAATGAATAATTTTTTTTAGGGTTACTGATAACGTAAACCGTACTATCAACTTCGCTTGTGTTAACATAATCTAACGTTGAATATAACGAATCTTTTGCATTATACCGATCAACGCAAAATTTTCTTAACTCCTCTAAAAGGAAGTTGCCGTTATCCATCACTGACTGTTTAAACTTGCTAAGTTGCTCACGTTGAATTGATTGAGAGTTATTAGACACAAGCATATTAATACCTGTGTCGCTAACCTCTACTTGAACTCGGTCTAAAACAGAAGCAAAAACTAACCACGCAAGAGCGGGCTTAATGTAATCATCTATTAATGAATCATATACATTTCCTGCATTTGCGATAACTAAAGAGTATAGAGCGTTACCCAGCACCGTATCTCTAATATGACGTCGTTCATTAACAACTATGTCGCTATCAGTTATTTGCGCACTCTGTAACTCTCTACCCTCTACGATAGTTAGTATTTCACTTTTTGTTATCAGCATCGACTTTTTCGATTAAGGTATTACCTAAACGGTACAGTGCTTCTAATGCCTCTTGACTTGCTGTGTCAAGAATAATCAGACTGCCTATGCCGGGTAACGGGTTTCTAAGAGTTGCCTTGCACCCTTTTCCTGCGTACTCCTTTTTTACTCTGTACATAAATGATTAGTTAAAGTCAATAAATGTAGCTGTCTCACCTACTATTGAAGTAGTTAGAGTTGCGTCGATCGGGCTTTCATCCTGACCGTTCATGCAGGAAAGAGTTAACGTGTAGCTGTTCATGCCTTCGTCAGTCGGAGCAACACCGCTGTCAAACGCTACTTCAACCTTTGAATAAGGTCTACCGTTTTTATCAACTGAATTCCAACCGCTTAAGAAGCAGTTACCGTTTGAATCCTGCCGGATCACTGCAAGGCCGCAAGGGGCTGCGTCTACAATTGAGTTTTTAAACGCAATTAAAGCAGCGGTTTTCTTACTTGCCTTCATTACAATCTTCTGTGTCTCACCGTATGACGATCCCCCAGCACCCTCTTGAGTGAACTGGATACTGTCTATATCAGCCCCGACCTCTTGAAATTTAGTACTTGCATTCATAGTGATAGCAGATACTTCACCGGAAGTGTAAGTAACGCTTGTGATGTTTGAGATCTCAGTTAGAAATACCTTGCTATTTCCTGCTGAATTTCTTGAACACGCCCTTGGATATTTAGTAATAGCCATATTTAAATTTTTTTAATATCGCTAAGATAGCGATACTTAACATAATTAACAATAGCTATTGTTGACGTCTTGTCATTAGATCACAATATTTTTTATAATCTCTTCTAATAGTCCTTTCTGATAGAAATAACTTATTAGAAATCAATGTGATAGCTTCTTGTTTATCATCAGCCCATGCCACCCGATTGTAAATATATTGCATTCGCTTGAAAACCAACGTGTTATCTTTTATCATAAGTCCCCTGCTTTGCTAATTACTTCGACTTTTCTAACTCCTGTTGTAATATCTTTCGCTGAAACAACAACAGGTATTTGTTGAATTCGCTCAATCGCACTAAGTATGTTGTCGTTCATAGTGCTTATCTGAGCTTGCTGAGTGTCCGCCTGTTGAGTAATCAGCCCCCCTCTTGCGTATAGTTTACGGCCGCCTCCAGCTTCGTTGATTCTTGAGAGTTCGGGTAGAAACATTTTCGCACTACGCTTATTTATAATGACCTCACCACCCTCTGCCTCAAAGCCTCCATGGCCGTTTACAGTAAAAGGTACGCCCCCATCAGCGTGGCTATTACCTTGAATTACACCACCTTCTGAAAACTTTTCTTTTGCTTCATTGATCTTTCGAACGTTAGCCATCCCGGCCGCCAACGCCGCTGCCGCCATCACGGGAGCTAGGACAAAGCCCACGTAAGGTATTTCCATCCCCCGGACGTAGGCCGCTTGGGCTGCCTGAATCGCTTGGATAACTGCCTGAGCGGTAGCGACTTGTTTATATTGCTTACTTCCTTCACCGAATAGCGAAGCAATATCTTTAACAGTGTTGAACGTTCCATCGATCATTGCTTGATTACGCTCTTCGTTCAGTCTTCTTGTTTTATCGAGGTACTCCGCTTCGCTCATTTCCCGATTGTAGAACGATTCTTTTAGCGCATACTCCTGCTGTGTGAATCGGTCTTTGTCAACAGTAGCGAAGTAATCCACCTCCTGTTTTGCTAGCTCCGCTTTTTTGTTGAATGCAGTCTCCCAAGCCGCAAACGTACTATCGTCTATCTCTGTTACAAGCTGTTCATTATTAGCCTCATTAGTTGATGCTATAAATTCTGCAAGCTCTTGTTCCTTGTCATATGCTAACTTCTGCGATATGTTATACCCCTCCTGCTGAATCTTTATTTTGTCCTCTTGAATTTTTTTATTCTTATCTGCCTGAACCTTAACCTCCTCCCGTGCTTTCGATGCAATATCGTTTGCCTCCTTTTGCCTTGCCTCCCAAGATTCTTTCCGTGCCGTAGCACTCATAAGTAACTCTTGTTCTTTTAGCTTAACTATCTCATTTTTAAGCTCGTTCATCCGGGTAGTCTGCTCCGCTGTTCGATCGCTACCGAGCTTAATTAATAGGTTAAGTTCACGCCAAGCATTCGCCCTATTTACTGCAATGTTAGCCTGCTCTAACTTCCTGAGTTCCTGAGTGCTAAGTCCGATCGCTTTCGCATATTCGAGCATAAAATTTTGTGCATCCTTAGTTCTTTTAACCTCTTGATTAAACAATGCCAACTGCTTATTCAACTTATCTGTCTGACTTTCACCGTCATCCATTGCCCCAACTAACGCAATTACCCCTGCTGTTAGAACCACAACAGCAGCCGCAATCCACCCAATGGGACTGGCTGCAATGGCTGCATTCCATAACCACGTTGCCGCCGCTGCTGCTTTTGCTGCAAGGGAAGCACTGCCGGTTACTACTGCGTGAGCTGCCTCAGCCTTAGTTTGCGCTGCTGTCGCAATTGCATTATTGGTCTTAGCTACTGTGTTATAAGTAGTTATCGCAACATCCTTTATCTTAAGAGCTGTATTGACAACAGTCTTTTTACCTAGCGCATCTTCAATTACAAATAGTGCTTGAGTTACAGCGACTAAGGAAGTCATCTTTTGCTGCACCTCCCCCAATATACCTCCCTGAATTCCAAGGACATCCGCAAATCCTGCAACCCCTTGAACTGTACCTGATATTACAGCAGCGGTTCCGGCGAAGGATTCAGCCATACCGACCGCTGCCCCTTTTGCCTGAGCTCGCATATCATCAAGTGATTCCCCTATTTCCCCGATCCTCGCATTTATAGCCTGAATTTCTTCAGTAGTTTTGCCTTGAAGCGAAGTGTTTTTTAACTCCCTGAGTTCTCTCTTTAAATCCCCGAATGACTTAACCGTTCCTTCGACTGCTGTATTTGCGGCTTCCATGTAATTGCCTACGTTCCCTCTGAAATTTTTTGTTGCAAAATCAGCTTCATTGATCTGCTTCTGCATATCAGCAATTGAGGCTGCTAGCTTTTTGCCTGCCTCAGAAGCAGGGGCTAACTTCTCATATTCAGCACGCATTTGAGAAATCCTAGCCCGCATCCCTTCAAGTGATTCCTCGTTTGTCCGACTTACCTTTACTTCTTTCTCAATTTGAGAAAGATATTCTCTTTTCTGCTGTGCTAAATTTTTTTGCTGAGCTGTTAACTCAATTAATGACTGACGTTCCTTTGCTGTTAAGTCAGTCCCTTCTTTAATCTTTTTATTAAGTTCAGCCCTTGCTTTATTATTAGCCGCAATTTGCAGCTCGATCGAACTAAGTGCCTCAGTCGGGTTGCCATCTGTAACAACCTTCACCCGATATAATATAGTTTGTTCAGCCATTTTTTTACACTACTAACATTGATACCCAGTTACTTGCACCATCCGAGACAAACAGTCCCCACTTGTTACCCCCAGATTCGATCTGAACAGTAGCCGAGTTGTTAACCGTACCTACTGCTGACTGAACCGTGTTAACACCACCCCCTGAGTTTGAGTTGATTACAATTACACGATTAGGGCACGAAGCAGGGTTAGGTAAAGTGATGATCCTGTTAGATATATCACTTGCGTTTATAAGTGAATTAGTATAAGCATATACAGTTGCAGTCCCTGACACATTTGTAAGCAGTAAGCCGAGTGTGCCGTTAACTTCCAGCGTGCTAGCCGGTTCACTGTCAAGGCCAGCGTTTACGCTATACCCTCTAAGCTGTGTTGCTGCGAACTTTGCTCCGATAGCCAGTCTTTCAGTTCCCAACGGGTTATCTGGTGTAGTGTAGAATTTTCGCTCACTCGCTTGATTAGTCGAATAAGCATCTATGTTTACCGCTCCGGCTGAGGAGGTTACGTCTAACAATCCCCCTGACGTCGTGATCTTGTCAAGTATGTAAGTAGCAAGATCAGCAAGAGCGACCTTGCCCGATTCACTTAGTGCAAGATCATCTACGATAGTGAATAATGCATCACTTGCAGTGATAGTATTTAAATCTGATACTCTCATTAGGTTACATCCTCCTCTTTTATTTTATAAGTAAAATCTTGAAACTCAATACTTTCAGTTGATGATACTTGTAATTCATCAGTATCTGTTACCTTAATCCTGTTACTTGTAGTCCCTCCTCCGATTACGCTTACAGTATCTTGCGTTATAGCTGCTGTTATGAACTTGCATTTAGCTACTAATGTATTGAGATTCAATGATATAGATTGCAGCGCAAACCAAGAATTAAACAAGCCCCAATAGGTTTTAAAATCATTTGCTGTATAACTGTTAAGGAAGTGTGTTAACTGACCAAATGTCAAGGTGCTTGTTATGTTAAGTTCTTTGCCGTAGTTCTCAAGATAGAACTTTTCTTTGTATCCTACAACAATATCGTTGATCGTTTCACGTTCAATTGCGGGATACATTGTCCTATTTATATAATTAAACTTTACACTATCAGTAGACGATAACATTCTAATACCTAATAACTTAACTATCTTTAAATTACTTTCAGTTGACCATTCTGGCAATACTCCTTCTTTCCTGTCTTGCTTTAGAATGACAGGTATCCGAGTAGCGTTAAACCCCATCTCTTTTGCGGTCGTTATTAACGTATCGCTTCCTTTTAGCTTGATATTATCTATCCCCTTTTCACATAACACATTAGTATTTGTTACTGTGACTATTGCGTTTTTTCTTTGCGAAGACTGATATTTATCGGCTGGCTCTTCGAGCGAATACCGTTTAGTGCTTTTACCTGAGCCTACATAATTGCTTACCTCTGCCTCCTCGTCGAGGGTAGCCCATCTCCAATTCTGGCATACGTTTGAATAAAAGTTTTTTCTGCTTTCAATGTAGATGATTTTCATCACTTCATTATAGTAAAGCATTAAATCATATCTGTCTATTATCGCTTTAAGAAACTCCGCTTTTGTTATGTCAGAAGGGAGTACTTTATCAAACGTAACTGTTTCGTTTTCAGCGAACCATTTAGATAATCTGTTAAACATTTTCCCTTTATCAATAGACAAAGAAAAGTAACTATTTGAACTACCTGTATTGCCAACATATCCTTGAGCGTTTAATTGAACTTTAAACGTATCTCCTGCCTGCGTAGCCAGCCAATTAGTTCTAAATTTAACTGGAGTGTTAATGTAATTTACTCCTTCTTTAAAGACCACTTGCGTACTTGCTAATACAGTAGTATTTCTCAGCAATGAAAACGTAAAAACAATTTGCTTAACTCCTGATACGTTGGGTAAATAAACCCCTGATCCTAAGACTATGTTATAAATATTTAAGTCTACTAATATTTGTTGAGTAATAGCTTGTAATAAAGGGACTGTGTAAATTCCGGTTAACACATCGTACCCAGTCGCTCCGGTTACTGTGTCAAGTATTATTGTATTTGTAGAATTAATATAAGTAATAGTAGGTGGTACAACGAAGTTAACATAACTATCTCCTGTCGCTTCAAACTGGTCGGTAGTTGCATCTGCTGTACGCTCAATATCTCCTGCTCCGGTATACAAAAGAAACCGGTTACGAAGATCATAAAGTGAATTTGATTGAACCCTAATTCCTTTATCTTCAAACATTTGCTGTATAATTCTGCTTATTCTAACAGCCGGGTAACGCTCAACTATCTGAGTGTTCTCAACCTCAAATGGTTGACCATACAGCACATAAGGGTAAACATAATCTAGTCCTCCTATTTCGCTATTTACTACGTTATCATAAGTGAGCGCATGATTTAACTTACTTAGATTCACTGTGTTAAGTGCTTCGCCTTCGATCTCTTGAACCCATGCCCCGTTACCTGATATGAACTGAACAGGTATCGTTGCAATACCTTTCTTTATGTTAGCTGAATAAACCTGAATGTAACCGTTTAACTCATAGCCGTTTACGTACAGTATCGCATTAGGAACAGTACTAACGTCTGTGTTAATATCAGTCATCACCCCCAAAGCCCTTCTAAGTTCAGGGCTGTCTGGTAAATCAAATTGATCTGTCTTAAATGCAGACGCCCCGGATAACTCACTTTGTACAGCAAGTTCTAAGTTTATATCTTGCTGAGGTACAGGTATATTTATGTCATTGATCTTTAGACTTACCATCTCTTTGATAACGTTATGAATGCCCCTTTATTCGTCACTATCGTACCTAAATCCCAAGACCTTACTGAGTATGAAGCAGTTATACCGTATCCTTCCCCTACGACTACTCCAACTGAGTACCTTGTGTTAGGTGTTATATTATTGATAATCAAAGGTTGTCTATTGTAATAAGTTAACCCCCTGCTTAATAATCTATTATGATAAACAGTATCACGTAACGATATAAACGCAAGTGAATCATTCATCAAAGTATCTTCATAAATCACATATGAAGAGTAATCCTTGATGACAAATGCAGTATCAATGTGGGTTATAGTAGTCGTATCGTGATAGATAACCTTGTAAGGCTTAGGCACTTGAGTTATAACTCTAACAGTGTCAGTTGAATATACCGTATCGGTTATAGTAATTACTTTAGCATCAGGCTTTTGCCTTATGTTAAGCAATACTATTACAGATAATGCAATTAGCATAATGCCAATGCTGACCGATTGCCTTCTCATATGTGAAAGTATTTGATCTTTCCATTTACGTGCTTAGCCCTCAATACTTCTTTTCTGTTAACTCCTTGACGTGAGTAACTTACATGAACCCAAGTCGGTCTTGTGTCATCACCGAACTCCCATATCAACTGATCGAATATCAGATTGTTACGTATGTAGTTGAATAACTTAGCGTTATCACTGCACACTAAATCCGCTGCCTCCCCTATTGTGTGCTGAGAATTCACAGCCCCTCCAACGAGCTGATTGATAATAGTATTGCGAAATCCCGACGATACCGTTATGGGCATACCTAACTCCTCCCTTGCAGGATCAAGTACTCTTTCGCACAGGGCTACTAAGTTGAATGTCTGCACATTAGAAGGGGTATTGTCAATTGACTTGTAACTTGTGTTAGTTAACTCTTTAATAGTGAAGTATTTCATACCTTAAATATTGAATCTTTAACGTAAATTAATAGACCTGAACTTACAAGAAATCCCGACACCTCCGCAAAGGTAGCTTTGTTAGTGTATATCAGCACTACACAAATAGCAAGGATAATCAGTCCTAGTATTGTGCTTTTGAAATTATTTAATATCCTGTCTTTCATTAGTTTAAGAAAATTGAGTTGGTCAATATCGTGATGGTTGTCTCAACAAACTCTCTAGTGTTAGCAGTAATATTACGATCTTTTATAGCTACTCTAGAATCATTGTAAGTAACTATCTTACTGAACATTAACGATTTAACCCATTCGAGCAGTTCATTGCTGAAATATGCCCTCATTGAGATCTGGTTATTGTAGATAACTTTATTAGTGATCCTGTAACCTTCTGTTGAGAGATAAGTAAATTGTTCATTTGTGAATGAACTTTCAGAATCTGGAAAGTATAATCTATCAACCCCCCCTTGTAAGTTACGCCATTTCAGCATATTAGCAGTTCGGGCTTTTGTAAAAGATTTAAAAATAGTAATAGGTTCACTAATCACTGTTATACCTGAGATCAGCTCTAACTTAACGCTGTAAACATTGTTCGGGTAAAACAAATAACTCTCTGAGTAATTAACAGTTACACGATAATTGTTTACTGTTACTGCTGTTACGTTCTCAACAGCCGTTGCACCCGACGTGAAAGTTCGGGTAATTCTTACCCCCACGGTTGGGAGTGAAGTAAGTGCCTGTAACTGAATTCGTTCACCTTCGTTCATTATGCAGTATCTGTTGGATAAGTTAGTTAACCACCTGCCTACGTTGATCGTGCTACACAGGTACGTATTAATTGATTCACTGTTATTCAGCACGTTATTGATAGCGTATGCCGTGCTGGTAGTTGCGATATTGCCTTCAATCAATACCCCTGCCCCGTTTTCATAAGTCTCTGTTAACGTTACATAATAACCCATTGATGCTCTTGTAGTTGCAGGAGACACAATTCCGTTTGTCGCAAGCTCGTCGAAGTCAGCCCCTGGAGTGTACTGTCCGTTTGTATAATCAATCTCCCCTTGCAGGATAGCACTAATATCAATAGTGAACTCACTGCCTACCTGATAATTACTAACCCCTGACCCTATTTTTATAGCTCCTGCCGTTCTGGTCACAGAATACTTTAACCGTAACTTGCTGATATTCTTAATAAACTGACCACTAGAGGCTGCTACCCCGGCATAGTTTATCTCGCTTAGTGTGAAGTTATTAGCAGTGACGTTAGTAATGATACTTTTCGTTTGATTAAGACCACTCCACCCGGTTGTTAATTCCACGCAATCGCCATTCTCTAACCCGTGTAAAGCACTGGTTATCCGAAGTTTACCACCATCCGAGCTAATCGAAGTTGCTACCTTGGTAGTACCTACGACAGCTCTTGTAGTTGTAGCCTTATAAATAACAGGATTGAAAGCAGAATGTAGGCTATTAGGGGTTGTAGTAATCGTAATCATAATGTTATGTTAAGTATTACAAAGATAAGCTATTAAGATACTATTAGTTCAAATTCCTGAGCTGTTTTTTTGATGAACTCCCCAAACAACTCTTCTTGATAATTATCACCTAAATATTCTTTGATCTCCTGTTCATGATCTTTCAGTACCCTCGTTACAAAGTCAGTTCGATCAATTGAATTACCAGCAGTCCAGACCACGTAAGGCTTAGCCGGGCTTCCTTTTTCCTTTATTGCTCGTGCAATAAGAAACGCTATCGTATCAACGTCCTTACCGTTGCCTATGTTTTTGATCTCAATCCACTGCTTAATAGCTTTAATATCAGGCCATTTGCCGGGCTTCCTCCCAAAATTCACCCAATACAAATATGAATTCCCGATTATCGACCACTCGAGCTCACCGGATTCCTCAACGTGAATTGATTCACTTGCCGCCCCGGTTGCGTTATGAAGCTGCCTTGCAAGCTCTGCTTTTAACGCATCGACTAAGAACTTCATAATCCACAAGTTATAGTTAGCTTAACCCCTGACACTCTGATACCCAACACCATATCGACCGATCCACCCCAATTGAGGTAGTCAGTCCTCCCCATATCGGTAACGTTTACCCCTGCACCAGTGTACCCCTCCAACGCTCTAATAAACGTAAGTAGTTTAGTTTCAGCGTTATTCCACAAAGTCACCTCCTGCTCCGACTTTGTTTTGCTTGCATCAGCTTTGAGTAGTATAATAATGCTTTCAATAGTCATCGACACCTTACCCCCTGCTGAGTACGAAAAAATGGATTGAGGAGGAGTTGACCAAATACCGGGATATTGAGAATCTTTTTTAGCGTTAAACGGATTCTCATAACCGACATACTGAACACCCGTTAATCCGGCTTGCGTTGCTGCGTACTTTACCGCTGCTTCATATTTAGTTATCATATATATATTCCTTTATCAATTTTTTCAATAAGTGAATTCAGAAAAACGTGTGTCTGTAAAGGAACCTCTTTAGGGCATCCTGTTAGTTTAATGTACTCGATCAGCCTTAATTGCGCTTTTCGCTCAAGTACTCTATCACGTCGAGAAGCTCTATTATCCTCATTTGTTTGCATATCGAATAACTCTCAAAACCCGATCTAGCGACCTCGTAAATAAACTTTCTGAAACTTCCTGCATTTGCGCCCTTACCTTCTCCTGTAAATTGTGCAGGGTACATTGATAATAAGTCGTTAATTCCACGACTGTTGAAAAAAAAACCTCGAAAAACAGATTCATAGGGAGGTTAAGTAATCCCTTTGCCTCTTTGATTATCTCACTTTCTGAGTACTTTTTGCTAATGTCACGACACGACACAGCTACTAACAAAGAGGCGTATCTTGAAAACTCATTAGGTACTGTTATACCTATTAATGCATTTTGTAAATCCGCCATCTCTGCAAAGGTCAACGCATCGAGATCAATGAAAGGGGTCTTAACACCATCCAACTCAGCCCACGAGGGTAACACATATTGCTTACCCTCATGTGTGAACGACTTAATTAAATCTAACTTAAGTCCCGTTGCGCTCATGGTTATTAGCCCAGAAACGAATTTTGCGCACGATTCATTACATACTTCGATTCGCAATGTAGGGTGCATCATATCTATTACCTCAGAAGGTATGTTACTACATAGCGTCAATAATTCTCCTGCAAATTTAGGTAACTCCTTACCTCTTTCTTCAACACTTAAGTCAATGTCCTTACCTGAAAAAAATTCAGTTAGTCGTTGTGATCTTTCGAGCATAAGGATATTGCCTGCATCTTTTATAGTGATGTCAGCCCATTCACTTTTGACCTGATATGACTTATCCTTTACCTTTACTTTTATCATATTGATTGAATGTTAATTAACTTATCTGCCTCCTGTTCCTTCAAACCAAACAACAAGATAAGTGACTGCTTTTTCTGTTCAGGTGTTAACGTCTGATCTGCGATAATTGATATAAATGCCTGAGTACCACCAACCCCAAGCACAACGGCATAGGGGGTCTCGGTATCAGTTACAGGCACGTTGTATTTACTTGCAAAAAAACTTCTGTCAATAGAAGGTACTAATGTGATTAGCTTGTTATCACTATCTAATTGTTCATCTAAACTTCTGTTATCTGTCGACTTAGGTCTTAATTTGCAATTGGTTGGTAACCAGCCTAATGAAATAGCAAGGGGTAAATATTGCGCATTAAGTTCATCTTCAATGTATCTAAGATCATCTGAATTTATCCTTCCCTCAACTGTTAAATGAACTGCTGCTTGTGAATAGCTCCCCCCATCGTCGGTGGTCATGGTCTGACCTAGCACCGCTTTGCTTATCTCCGCATTGAAAAACTCTAATCCTTTGGTATACAGATCGTTGGTAGAGCTATTTGAACCGCTTTTTAATTCGAGGTTTTCGACGTACCCTGATGGCATCGCAATAGTTGGATCGCTTCCTGCATTGTTTACAGATTCAGCCACGGATTTAGCTTGCGCTGCGTCATTGCCGGCTGTCGTTACTACCGAGATAGGCATTGCATAACGCTGCATATAATCACAAAAGTCCCCCAGTGCGTTACGTTTCATTATCTCAATCCTGCAAACTGGCGTTAGAATACCTAATCTTGAATGCTGGAAAAGGATATGATTAGGGTATGTGTCAAACGGCTCACCTTGTGCACTCTGGTTATTTGCGTCTGCGATGACTGAACCAGTCTGCCATTTGACGTTCTGACGTGGAACGACGTACGGCCTTTTGGTAGTCGTGTCATACTGGATTAATGTAAACCCGTGCAGGATCGAATCAAAGACCGCACCTACCGTTTCGCTAAACCCTCTTGAGTTCAAATGATTTTGATACTCATCGAGTACGTTATCTTCACTGTCGACACACTCCCATTCCGTTTGGGTTGCTGCCATCCGGCGTTTAGTGATTACTGCCTGCACGTGACTATCAAGTAATGCCCTGTTATGCAGCCTGATAAGCTCACCGTTAGAGGGCATCATGTCGCTGTTTACTGCCTGTACTGCCTTCCAGTACGCATCCATGTCGTCGGAGTTGCGCTTCAACTCTGTACGATATATCACGAACTTACGAATATCAGTAGACTTAACCGACTGCTTATTGTCTTTCGTGTTGAATATTTTGAACTTAAGTTTCATAACCTTATGTTAAGTTGTAAATTATTATCCTCTGTTGTTCCTGTTTAAAGGGACTGGCGCAATTGACTTTTTAGGGATAGCCCCTATCAGGTATCTAACTACGTAGCGGAGTGGGTCAAGGGTGTGGTTGTAAGAATCAATTACCAGACCACCCCCCTTATTTAGCCAAACGTAGTTATTTAGCTCAGTCTGAATATTATACGAAAACGGATGTACCTTTAATTGATAATCCCAAATTTGCGTTATACCTGCTAGTAGTGATCCGGCCGGTTTTTCTGCTTTAACCATGTTGCACCCCCTGGCTCTTAGTTCATCAATAAGTCGGGGTTCTGCACTATCTGCAACGATTACTTTATTACCTGCAAAGTACTTATTCACTTCTGCTATCTGATCTGTACCTAGGCCGGCTTTGTAAAGGTGTTCCTGCACGTAGATAATCTTCTGTTTAGTATCAATCTTTACTTCGATCAAGGTTGTTGGGTCGGGGTTATACCCGTAATCCTGACCGAATGCAGTCAAAAGTTCATCTTCTGACCAGCCAAGCTCCCAGTTAGGAAACACAACCCCATCGGCTTTTTCAATCCAAGCACCCAAAAAACGGTACTTATAACTGTCAGGATCGAGGGATTTAATGTTGTTTATCTTATCAATGAAGGACTTAGATAAGTTATTTACATTATCTAAATATGTAGTGTGAATGTATGTGACGTTGGGTAATTGCCCCTGCTTAAAAAATCTTTTGTAAATCCAATGATCGGCGGTCGCTGGATTTAGGATTAGAAGCACTCTATTAGTGTTCGTAGTAGTCCTAATAGATTCATCTATTTTGTCGAAAACATTTTCGTCGGTTAGCTCTTCTGCTTCATCCAGTACCCAAGTAGTTACCCCTACGATTGACTTTAGTTTAGCTGTTTGAATACCTGAGCTTACCTTAATACCTTTAAATATGATCCTGCTGTTTGTCAGTGTGTTAACTATCTCGGTCTTAGTAATATAGAAGTGGTCATCGCACCCTAACAGGTTGATCTTTTCAATGAATTCAGGTATGATTGAATCCATTGCACTAATCATCGTGTATCTAGTAAACAGTATCACGTGACCTCTTTCATACGTCAGTCGAAGGAGAAAGTCGCTGACTGCAAATGACTTACCGCTACCTCGCCCTCCAGTGAGGACAAAGTAGCGGTCTACGCTTGTGTATAGGGGCTTAAACTTACTGTTGATCTCCATCTTCCTGAACCCATCGAACGAGGGGTATGTTAATTGGCTTACCTCCTGAATAGTGGTCTATGATCTGAGTAGGTGTACCGAATCGGTACTTTGCCCATATGTCGACTGCCTTCATATCGGCCTGCCGGCATTGGCTTGCTACGATTGTCCAAAACTCATCATCGGGTAATATTTTCTTCATCAACTCCAGTCGCTCCTCCACCTTTTCAGTTGATTTCCTGCCAGCTCCTTTTCTTGCTCCTCCATTTGAATTTTTTCCCATCTCCCCTGAAATTAATTGAATTACAACTGTTTATTACTGTGATAGTTAGCATTATCTTAATGCTTTACCTTGTACTTTTCGTAAGCAGACATATTAGCGTTAAGCCCAGCCCATTCGAGAAATTCATCATAAATATCTCGAGGTATCCTATACCCGTACGCATAGATAAATGCTTCGCTAGGGGTGCATTCGATAGGTTTGCATTCAGATATTTCATAATCTGCAAATGCCTCACAAATATTGTAGTCTGATTCGAGGTCAGACTTCATCTTATTAAACTCTGCTAACTGATCTTCGTTTAAGCAGTAAGCATATGATCTATAAGCGACTATATAATACTTCATTTTTTTTCAATTTAAGGTGCAGGGTTAGAAGGTGGTTTTTACTAAAGGTTATTACAAATTAATCTTGCCCAGAACCATGTTATTTTAATTTGTTTTTTTGACCTCTTCACCCTGCACCTGAATAGTTAATACTTCAAAGTTAATACTTTTTACCCTAATTCGCAATAGGTTAACATAATTTCTTTTTTATCAACATTGTTAGTGATAGCTATTTCTTCTCTCACTTTTTCAATGCTTTCATAATCGCAAATTATGTTAACCTCAGTCAGCTTACTAAGGCTGACGTAGTATCCTAACACTCTGACTTTCATAGTGTATCGTATAGGTCTATAAACATATCGAAGTCTTTGATTATCCAATAATTCCCTCCGGCTTCGATCACGGAGCGTTCATATTCCTTTTGATAGTCGCTTTGCCTGTCTTTGCCTATTTTGATCTCAATCTTTACAGGCTTTGCATTTATAATAGCGTGAATATCAGCACTCCCCCTTGTGGCTGTTGTGCGTCTGAACTTCTTAGTTCTGACGTCGTAAATACCTATTGTGTTCACCCGTTCAGCTTGATGCCCAGACCAGCGGAGGAAGTGTACTATAATATTAGTCAGCCCGTTAGCGGACGTCTCCCTCCATTTTATTTTGTCGACTAGGTAGGGGACATTGGGGTATTTACGCTTTTCATAATTCAACTTAGCGTTTATTAATCGCTCACGGTTTAGTTTGTTCATTGAGATTTTTTATTAAATCTGATAAAGAAACAGCGTCTTTATGCTTATGAAGTTCATCGATTAACGCTAACAGTTGGATCGTTAGTAAGTCAGCTGCTTGCCTGTCTTTCAACCGTTTGCGTTTGGTTGGGGTTATGCGTTTCTTATTCATAAATCGGTGTTGGTTCATCATCACTCCATTTAGGTAACCGGTCGCATAGCGCCATGGCCCGGCTGGTGGTCAGTCGTATGCCGACCTTTCTCTCCCACTGGCTGGGTAACTTTCTTAAAGCATTATCCCACCGCCAAAGGCGGCCATCTGCGTCCGAGGTGACCCACCCAATCAGCTTCTTGCTTCTGACCGCTTCGAGCTCTTTTTCAAGTTGCTCAATCTTCATCATACGTTCATAATTTTCGTTATGCTCGTTGATATAGGTTTTGTTTAACTCCTCTGCCGTAGCTTTGTGAGCTTCGAGCTCTCTGGATAGACCATCGTTTCTGACCTCTAACGTTTGACTGTACAACAAAAGCCTATCAAAGTCCCTCTTAAGTATGCTGAGCTCCTCTGCACTATCCCTCTTTAGGCCAAGTGTTTCTGTGATCTTTTCCTTTACTTCGGCTAACTGCTCCTCGTACGAAGCCTTAACTGCCTCATAAACCTGAGTGCGATATGGTTCCTTTAGGGTCTCGTTATATTCGAGGGTTCCTATTGCGCTGTTTAGCTTCCCTAAATCTTCGATCAGGGATTCTAACGAGATCGGGCTCACTGGGGTAGTATCTCTGAGGGTTTCATGAACATCGTGCCAGAAGTCTTTTCCCTCTGGGCTTCTATTCCAGGCGAAAGCACCGGCAAGTGCGCCTCTTAGACTTTCCATTTCTTTTACGGTTGAGAAATCAGGATCATAATTCCTAATTGCGGCATCCGCCCAATCGTGCCCTTGTTTTTTGGCCTCTTCGAGCCATTTTTTAATTGGTTTCATATTGTAAAATAAATTACTGCGGCTATCACTAATAGGCAGATAACCATTGCCGTTAAAATTCCTCTGCAGCCATCTAAGCCGGTTGCGTCTGTGTCGTAGTCGTTACTGTTCATATGGGTGATATTAACCGTTTAAGAAATTCAATCCGTGCCGTATTCAGATATTTTGGAGGCCACCAAAGAACCTGATTAACATATTCAGTTTTATTTGTCCTTAAGTAGGTAAGCAACCTGATTCGCTCGTCATAAGTGAGCAGGGACTTATCTACTGCTTTTTTTGTTATAACCCCAAATGCATAGCCGTTATCTGAATAAAGCGTATTTCGGTAGGTTTCTCCTTCGAGCTCTTGATACTCGTTAAGGAGTATCACTAATAGTTCTTTGATTGTTCTCATTTCGAATGCTTTAATTCATAAGCCAACGATAGCGCAAACAGCACTATGATAACAAGTGCGATTATTAGTTTAATCATTTTGTCTCAGTTTTTCGATTATGTCTTCTTCCCTAAACCGGTTTCGTTTACCTATCTTTAAGTAAACAGGTATCTTACCCAGTTGAACCAGCTGGCGGAAGTAGGGATATGAAATACCCAGTAGTTTTGCGGCATCTCGGCCTGTGATGATTTTACTCATATTATTTGATTTTAGCCCTTGTGGGGCATTTATTTGTTATGGGTGATACAAAGTACCACCCTATTATTTTATTCTTTTACCATTACGTAATTGCCGTGCTTGCCTCCTTCTAGGGCATCGTTCCCAAAAATGAAATTTATGTCTGCCCCCTTCAGGATAGATACGGTGTTGCGGAAGTGGCATCTTTGATATTTACACGGGTTAACCGTTGTACGCACTTTAGTTCCGGGATAGCTTACTGCCGCTTTGGCGAACTTGTAAGCCTTGGTTCCTCTTCTGTGGTGTTCAACTCCCACACCCTTTTTGTTTTCTGAATCCATAAACTGCTCCAGCTTTATGCGATTGAGGCCTTGATTTGTTACTTGTGTCATGACTATATGTGTTTAAGGAAGCCCCGAAGGGCTCCCGTGGTGGTTTTACCTGTTGAATAACTGCTTTACATAATCTTTGTCTAACTCTACCATCTCACCTTCCTCAATGATAGCAACGTATAGGCCGGCTGCGTTTCCGGGGTGGTCGGTCGGCTTGCGGGTTCCGAAGTCCACTAAGTAGGCAGTTGCGCCTGCAACGGTGGTTTTTGATTCAAGAATTTCACATTCTTGATTTGATTCACGTTCAAAAAATCTTGGGAATCTTACACCTTCTAAATTTTCGCTTAAAGTTTTCATGACTTGTGTTATTTGTGTTTGTTTGATGAAGTAAAGGTACAACATTTTTAAACGTTTGTCAAGTGTTTTTGATAAAAAAATACAAAATATTTTACTTTTTCTTGCAACTATCTGATTATCAGTAAAACGACAAAAACGACATCGTTTAATGACAAAAAACCTTGTAACTCACTGATTATC